>JAEEGI010001270.1_pt1 | contig 63604 bp, 61 predicted proteins | sample 8958751 | NCBI WGS metagenome assembly JAEEGI01 (sample SAMN16246545, study PRJNA631951) | gut metagenome | biome: gut microbiome; feature: rumen; material: KS-attached | host: Bos | place: Iran: Karaj | collected 2018-10
CAATCCATCCTATGAGCAGTTGTTCAAAGATGAGACAGATCCTAGCTTAACAGGATTTGACAAGGGTCAGAACACTGAGCTTGGAGCAGTGAACGTAATGACCGGTATCTACACCGGACGTTCTCCAAAAGACAAGTTCATCGTTATGGATGAGAAGTCCAAGGACACTGTATGGTGGACTTCTGAGGAGTATCCAAACGATAACCATCCTGCTTCTGAGGAAGCTTGGAAGGCTTGTAAGGACCTTGCTATTAAGGAATTATCCAATAAGAAGTTATACGTAGTTGATGCTTTCTGTGGAGCGAATGAGGGAACCCGTCTTTGCGTACGTTTCATCATGGAAGTAGCTTGGCAGGCACATTTCGTACGTAACATGTTCATTAAGCCAACTGCTGAAGAAGAGAAGAACTTCGTTCCGAACTTCGTTATCTACAATGCTTCTAAGGCTAAGGTAGAGAACTACAAGGAGTTGGGATTGAACTCTGAGACTGCTGTATTGTTCAACGTATCCTCTCGTGAGCAGGTTATCCTGAATACTTGGTACGGTGGAGAGATGAAGAAGGGTATGTTCTCTATGCAGAACTACTTCTTACCATTACAGGGTATGGCTTCCATGCACTGCTCCGCTAATACCGATATGAACGGTGAGCACACCGCTATCTTCTTCGGTCTTTCCGGAACCGGTAAGACTACACTTTCTACCGATCCTAAGCGTCTTCTCATCGGTGATGATGAGCACGGCTGGGATGATGACGGCGTATTCAACCTTGAGGGTGGATGCTACGCTAAGGTTATCGGACTTGATAAGGAGTCTGAGCCGGATATCTACAACGCAATCCGTCGTGATGCATTGTTAGAGAACGTAACCGTTGATGCCAACGGTAAGATTGATTTCGATGATAAGAGCGTTACCGAGAATACTCGTGTATCTTATCCTATCGAGCACATTGAGAAGATCGCTCAGAACGTGAACAAGAAGTCTGCAGGTCCTGCAGCTGACAACGTAATCTTCTTGTCCGCAGATGCATTCGGAGTACTTCCTCCTGTATCTATCCTTACACCTGAGCAGACCCAGTACTACTTCTTAAGCGGATTTACCGCTAAGTTGGCTGGTACCGAGCGTGGAATTACCGAGCCTACACCTACCTTCTCTGCATGCTTCGGTCAGGCATTCTTGGAGTTACATCCTACCAAGTACGCTGAGGAGCTTGTTAAGAAGATGCAGAAGTCCGGAGCTAAGGCTTACTTAGTAAACACCGGATGGAACGGAACCGGAAAGCGTATCACCATTAAGGATACTCGTGGAATCATCGATGCAATCTTGAACGGAGACATCAAGAAGGCTCCTACCAAGAAGATTCCTTACTTCGATTTCGAGGTACCTACCGAGCTTCCGGGTGTTGATACCAACATCTTAGATCCTCGCGATACTTACGCAAATGCTTCTGAGTGGGAAGAGAAGGCTAAGGATTTGGCTGCTCGTTTCCAGAAGAACTTCAAGAAGTATGAGACCAACGATGCCGGTAAGGCACTTGTTGCTGCTGGCCCACAGCTTTAATTAGAACCAACAAGGCACCGCACATTATGTGCGGTGTCTTTTTTGCTTAGGGGAACTGAGATTTATGAAAAAGAAGAGAAGAAGGACAACCAGGTTTTTAATTATCTTTGATACAATCTCCGCAATTGCATTGATTGGGCTTGCTATATTATATTTCCGCTGGGAAAAGAACTTGGACGGGCAGGAAGATCTTCCTGTTGCAACCATGGAGCCGGAGGTTGAAAAAACGGAGGAAGAACCGGTGGAACCGGAGCCGGTGGAACCGGAGCCGGTGGATAACAACATCTATGTCACTGTCTCTGCTACGGGAGATTGCTCTCTTGGAAAACTGCAGATTCATGGGTATGACGGCTCTTTTGATGCATACTATGACAGTAATGGACCGGATTACTTCCTTCAGAATGTACGGGATATTTTTGCTGCAGATGATTTTACCTTGGTGAATTGCGAGGGGGTGTTAACCAATGAGACCTCGCATATGGATAAGGAGTATGTCATCAAAGGTAGACCGGAGTATGCGGCGATTCTGGGAAACTGTTCCGTAGAAGGCGCCTCCCTTGGAAATAATCATACGTCCGATTATGGCCCACAGAGTTTGATTGATACCAAGAATGCGCTGGCTGGTGAGAATATCGCCTATGCCATCAATGATGAATATGGTATCTATACCACGGACAGCGGAATCAAGATTGGATTTGTCTCAGTATCCATGTTAGGGGATTTCCAGACCCGTTCCAACTATATGCAGACCGGTCTTGAGACCTTACGTCCCCAGGTGGATTTATTGATTGCTTGTGTACATATGGGAATCGAGCGGGAGAACTACGCCAACGAGGACCAACAAGCCTTTACCCATAATTGCATCGACTGGGGTGCAGACCTGGTAGTAGGAAATCATCCTCACGTATTACAGGGAATGGAAATCTACAACGGCAAGCTGATTGCATACAGCTTGGGCAATTTCTGCTATGGCGGAGCCCACAATCCATCTGATTTTGATACCTTGGTGTTACAGCAAACCTTTTGCTTCTCCCCGGATCATACGCTTTTGGATTCCTGGGATGCTAGGATTATCCCGTGTCGGTTAAGTTCCGTACCAAGCCCCAATGATTTTTGCCCGACACCGTACACCGCGGCAGAGGACATAGCTCGGGTAATCGCTAAGATGAATGAGTTTTCTTCTTCTAACGGAACCATACAGATTGATGAGACTGGAGTAATCAGAAAATTATGATTATTTAGTCGAAATCACAGAAAAAGAATGATATAATAATTTTGTCTAAATATGTAAGCAACATGAGAACTTGAATTTTGGAGGGAGAACAGAGCGACACCTATCAACGGGAGGCGCGCATGAAAAAATTCAGGAGTTTGCTCATCATATCCATTCTTGTGTTTTCCTTGGTGGGATGTGGACTACAGCGTCCGGTCGCCAATGGAAAAAGCATCTTACATCTTGCTCTTCGAGAAGGGGCGTACAGCGAGGCGGTGAAGTCCGGCTTGAAGGAATTCGAACGGAGAAACAACGTCACCTGTATCGTCACGGAGTATTCCGAAGCAGATCTTAGAGAAACCATTGCAGACAGTACAAAAGCAACCGAAGAAGGGTCCGTGGACTTATGTATGGTAGACGGTTCCTGGATGGCGGAATTTGCTGCCGGCGGCGTGTTGGCCAATCTATCGGACTACGGCTATAGCCTGGACAGCGATATTATCCCGGCAACTACGGATGTGTGTTATTACAACGGGGACGTCTATCTGGCGCCTTATTATGGCAATGTGACCGTGCTGATGTACAACAAGCAAATCTTAGCATCATCCGGATATGAACCGGAGGACTTGGGAAGCCTGGAGGATGTCATGAAGGTTTGCGAATATGCAAAAGGCATTGGCAAAGAAGGCTTCCTCTATCGCGGCGATTCCTATAACAATTTGGTGGTGGATTTCTTGCCAATCCTGTTATCCTACGGCGGTTGGGTGGTGGATGAAGATTATCGTCCAATTGTGGAGGATGACAATTTCTACTATGCAACACTGTACTACAAGGATTTGATTGCAACCGGTACGGCGGCTTCGAAGAATGAGATTATCGAGATGCTCTCCACCGGTAAAGCGGCTATGGCCATTGGCTGGCCGGGCTGGTACGTATCCGCCGATCAGTGGACCGTAGGATTTATGGCCCTAAGCGGAAGAGCCAATCCAAGTTCTGCCGCTTATAACTCCAATGTCTATGGTATCTGGACCTTAGGAGTGGCAGACAGTAGCATGCATAAAGAAGAGGCGGTTGCCTTGCTGCAGTACTTAATGGACCCGGAAGTGCAGCTTGATAGCGTGGAGGCTGGCGGTGTTCCTTGCCGCTACTCTGTCTTAACCAACCAAGAAGTCTTACGGTTTCATCCGGAATACGAAGAAATCTGTAATGCGCTGGAGAGCGGCCAGTATCGCCCGATTATGACGGAATGGAATGACTTCCTGGAAATCCTAGGTAGATACTTAGAGGCAATTATGAAGGATGAAGTAACTCCGCAAAAGGGCCTGATGGCTGCGGAGGATGAATTACAGGAACTGATGAAATAGAAGCAAAGTAGAGCTTGTGGTGCGACTATGAGAGAGAAGATTGAGCAGTGGGTATTCCCCATTACAATTCCAAATATTCTCCTAATTGTCCTAGGAGTGGCCCTGAATGTAGGGGGACGTATGCTCTCACAAGCTTTTTCGTGGCCGATTTGGGCGGATTCCATTGGTACATTTTTGATTGGAATCATTCTTGGACCCTTTGCAGGCGCAATCAGCGGTTATGCGGCAGCAACGGTGATGGGATCGTTTGATCCGTTGGCGTATTACTATGCGCCAGTGGGAGCGGTGACCGGTTTTCTTATTGGAGCAAATTTCCCTCACGGAAAGCAGATGAACAAATACCGCGTGTTCATGGTGGCTTTCATGCTTTCCCTGGTCAGTGCGGCCTTTGGCGCCGTAATCAATATGCTGTTTCGTGGTGGAGAAGTGGGCAATGTATGGGGGGATGCCCTGGTAGAGTGGATTACCCCGACCGGAGAAAGTCATTTTGTACCAACGTTCTTAGGAGAACTGTTGGTGCATTTTCCGGACAAAATCCTCAGTGTTATCATTGCCATGTCCATCATTGGTACGATCATGATGATTACGGGGAAAAGGGATACCTTCCTGAAACTGTATGGTCTTGGACTGGCGCTGATTCTCTTTGCCGGATCCTTCGTTGGAATTGCAACGGATGTTCATGCAGAAGGCTCTTATAAAAGAGAACTGATGGCGGAATATGTGTCCAAAATCTATTCCTCCGGTGATGGATTACATTCCACGGAAATGAATGCCATTGCCCAGACCAAGGACGGCTATATCTGGGTCGGTGGATATTCCGGTTTGTATCGTTTTGACGGAACCAATTTCGTTCAGATGGATTTGGGAAATAATATCAACAGTATCACTGCTCTTTATGCGGACGACCAGAACAACCTGTGGATTGGCACCAATGATATGGGCGTTGTGAAGTATAACACGGTGCATAAGAAGGTCTATACTTACGGGGTGAACCGTGGTATGCCTTCGGAATCTATTCGTTCCATTCAGGAAGGCCCCGGCGGAAATATCTTCGTGGGAACGGTATCCTACAGTGCGGTAATTCGCCCTTACGGTATGGTTGGTACCTACAGTCAGGACGATCTACTAAACTATATCAATAACTTTTCCATCAACGAGGAGGATGAGTGCGTCTGCGTCAGCCAAAGCGGCTATGTGCTTCTGATTGCTAACGAGTCCGTTCCGGAACCGAAGTATTGCAGTATCCCGGATGCGTTCTATGTATCTGCAACCTGGGGTAAGGGTGGAGATCTGTGGCTGTCTACCTCCACCAATGTGATTGAACATTATCGTTGGGTTGCCGGGAAGCTGACTCCGAGAGGGACGCTATCTACCGGTAACTTGAGCTATTTGAATAAAATTTTCTATTCTTCCTATTTCGGAGGCATCTTCGTCTGCGGGGAAAACGGTGTGGGATTCGTCGATCACGACGGTGAATTCTGGGATCTTACGGAAGTGGGATTTGATAGTTCCATAAATGACGTATTGGTGGATTATCAGGGAAATATCTGGTTTACCTCCAGCAAGCAGGGCGTGTTAAAAATGTCGCCTTCCGTTTTTTCCAATCTTACTAAGCATGCCCGTATGGATACCGGTATGGTGAACTGTGTGCTGCGGGATGGTAGAGAGCTGTTCATCGGCACGGATAAGGGAATTCATATTCAGGACCTCTATGCCAATGAAGAGGTGCACTATGATTGGATGGACCGGTTCTCGGATGTTAGAATCAGCCATTTTATGAAGGATTCCAAGGGAAATCTGTGGATCTGTACCTACGGCGGATATGGCATTCTTGAACTGAAACCGGATGGAACCTTACTTACTTACGGCGGTATGCAGGAAGGTGAGCAGGGAACTCCGGAGCGATTCCGTATGGCGATTGAGATGGCGGACGGAACCATTGCCGCTGCTTCCATGTCCGGAATCTACTACATTCGGGATGAACAGATTGTAGATACCTTCACGGAAGAGGACGGATTGCGGGTGCCGCAAATTCTGTGCCTCCTTGAGACGGAAGATAAGAAGCTTCTGGCTTGCAGCGACGGTGACGGCGTCTATGTTATTCGTGATGGCAAGATTATTGAACATATCAATACGCGTGTGGGATTGAATTCCCAGGTGGTACTGCGTGCCATTCATTGTGGTTACGGATACATCTATGTTACCAGTAACGCGCTTTTTTACGATGACAGAGATAACATTCAGCGACTAACGAACTTCCCTTACAGCAACAACTATGATGCGTACGTAACGGAGGATAACGTATTATGGGTTGCCAGCAGTGCGGGAGTTATCGTTGCAGACGTGGATGATGTCATAGAGAACAAGGAAGGCTATGCCTATACACTGCTTGATCACACGAGAGGACTGGACTCCAGCTTGACATTGAATTGTTGGAATACCACCGATGGGGAGGATATGTTCCTCTGCTGTACCGATGGAGTGCGCCGTGTGCCGACAAACGGATATGAGCTTTCGACAGGACAATATAACATTGCCATTGGTGAGATTACCATGAACGATACGCCTGTGAACCTGGAAAACGGTGCGTACCAATTGCCTGCAGGCGTGGGACGGCTTGTGATTCGACCGGCGATTTTGAATTACTCCATGACCAACCCTACCATTCATTATTACATCGATGGAGTTCCGGAGTCGGATATTACGGCCAAGCAGGATGTGCTATCGGCCATTACCTTAACGGATATCAAGTATGGCAACTATAATCTCCACATTCAGGTGGTGGATGATGTGACGGGAGCAGTGCAGCAGGAGCGCATATTCCCGATTTATAAGGCGCCGAAGATGTACGAAGAGACGTATTTTCGTACCTATGTCTTCTGCATCACATTGCTTTTTGTGGCTTTCTTAGCCTGGATTGTGGCCCAGATACGGTCCTTATCCACCATTGAGCAGCAGTATGAGGAGATTCGGATTGCGAAGGATGAGGCGGAAGTGGCCAATAAGGCCAAGTCCAATTTCCTCGCCAGCATGTCCCATGAGATTCGAACTCCAATCAACGCAGTGCTTGGTATGGACGAGATGATTCTTCGGGAGAGCAAGGACGATTCCATCTTAGAATACGCCATGGATATCTACTCTGCCGGTCAGACCCTGTTGTCCTTAATCAATGAGATCCTAGATTCCTCTAAGATTGAGTCGGGCAAAATGGAGATTGTTCCGGAGGAATATGAGCTGGGTGGCATGATTCATAACCTCCATAACCTGATTATCCAGCGAGCCTCTGTGGCGGATCTTAGCTTGATAGTGGAAGTGGACAAGAATCTGCCGAAGAAGCTTCGGGGTGATGATGTTCGTATTCGCCAGATTATTACCAATATGCTCTCTAATGCTGTGAAGTACACCAAGGAAGGAACCGTATGGTTCCGAGTGCAGGGTGTATGCGAGGGCAATATTGCACATCTGCGCGTGGAGGTAGAAGATACCGGTGCGGGTATCAAGGAAGAGGATATTCCGCATCTGTTTGATGCGTATCGTCGTTTGGATTTGGGTAAAAACCATTACGTGGAAGGAACGGGACTTGGCCTTAATATAGCCATGCATCTGTTGAAACTGATGAATAGTGAGCTTCAGGTACAAAGTGTCTGGGGCGAAGGTTCCAAGTTCTTCTTCGACTTAGATCAGGAAATCGTAGATGCTACACCTCTTGGCGAAGACTACGATCCGACCAGCTCCCAGGATATTGTGACACATCGCACCGGTGGGCATTTTATCGCACCGAAGGCCAAGGTCCTGGTGGTAGATGATAACAGCATGAACCGACGGGTATTTAAGAGCCTGGTAAAAGAGATGCAGATGCAGGTGTCGGAAGCAGCCAGCGGTCCGGAGGCCATTGAGTTTGCCAAGACGGAGCACTTTGATCTCATTTTTATGGATCACATGATGCCGGAGATGGACGGTGTAGAGGCCATGCAGTACATTCGCTCACTGAAGGACATCCCTTGCGAGCATACCCCAATCTACGTACTGACGGCCAATGCCATTACCGGAGCCAGAGAAGCATACCTAGAAGCGGGATTCGATGGATTTGTATCTAAGCCAATCATTTTTGAAAAATTAGAGGAAGCCCTACAGGAAGCCCTGCCGGCGGAGTACATTGAGCCAATGCCGGAAGGAATGGGGGCAAAGCCATCCGGAGGACCGCAACCACCGGAAGATTTGCCAAGTGTGGAAGGATTGGACTGGAGCTTCGCCTGGTTGCATCTGCCTTCCGTAGACCTGTTGCGGGAATCCTTAGGAGAGTTCTATACTTTGATACCGGTTCAGAGCAAGAAGCTTCAGGCAATGTATGAGGCGCTGATGAAGGAGCCAACCGAAGAAGCCTGGGAGAATTACCGTATCCTGGTGCATGCCATGAAGGGTTTAGCAGCAACGGTTGGTATTATTCCGCTGGCGGGACCGGCGAAGATTTTGGAATTTGCGGCAAAAGATGGTAATATAGACATTATTAAAAACTTACATCCGGTGTTCATACGGGAATGGAATTCTTACAGTCAGAAGCTAGTGGGCGTTTTTGATATCGGAACGGCTCAAGAAGCTCCACGACAACCGGGCAATCTCAAGATTTTGCAGAAATTGGCCGACATTATTATAGAGGCATTAAAACATATGGACATCGATCGGGCGGACAAAGCCGTTGCCAAGCTACAGGAATTTACCTTTGGCGAAGCAGTGGATGCCGATATTACTACATTGGTCGGAGCAGTTACAGATTTGGATGAGGAACTATCCAAGGCAACGTTGGAAGAAATGATTTCCAAACTACAAGAGTAAGGAGCAATGACATGATGAGTGATGATTTGGATTTAGGAATGGATTTGAATCTGGATGACCTGGACTTAGATCTGGATTTCGATTTGGATGATTTGGATCTGGGTATGGATGATTTGCGTAGCAGAGTCATGGTCATCGATGATGATGCCGGCACCCTACGTAGCATCAAGAGCATCTTGGATGGTGTGTATGTGGTTTCTGTGGCCAATTCCGGCAAAAAAGCCTTGGATATGTTGGCGATTGAGAAGCCGGATGTGATTCTTCTGGATTATGAGATGCCTATGATGAACGGACCGGAGACCATGCAGAAGATTCGTATGAAGCCGGGATTCAAGGATACGCCGATTATTTTCTTGACCGGTGTCAATGACCGCTCCCAGATTGCGGCTGCCTTGGCTCTGCGTCCGGCGGGATATCTGTTGAAGCCGGTGAACCAGAGTAAGCTTTTGATGACAATTTTAGATGCCTTGAATGGCGGCGCTTGATGATGATTACAATCCCGTATGTTTTTGGACATGCGGGATTGTTTTGGAGTTGTCTGACTTTGGCAATTTACTGGACGGGGTGTGGAATAGATAGTATAATATAGGTAACCTGAAATGTTCGATACAGCCTGTAGTTTTTGAACCTACATTTACTTTAAACGGGATCCCAACATTATCTTTCCGATGCCGGGCCAAGGTAACAGCCTTTGCTGGAGAGCGTAAGCTCCGTTGGATGGCAGGAGACTGAATTGCGGTAACCCACCTAGCTGTTGCTAGGAGTCAAAAATGCAGGTCCGGCATTTTGGGGATATGAAGCGTGTGAAGAACCTCGTATGCTTATGCATACGGGGTTCTTTTTTGTTTGACGGCGGTTATTGCTCATGGTGTATATGTTTTCCGCGAGGTCGCTCTCGCTACGGGTTCAGGCGTAGCAGGTACTAAGCAGCTGCTTCGCACCTGCAAGTACTGACGCCTTCACACGCTCGCTACAAAAACATATACCACCATGAGCGCCACCGCCTGCCTCCTATATGGCCTCCGTTTCCAATCGTGGGCGAGGTTCTTTGTACTGGCTTCACTTGTATCGAGGTGTTTGGAAGAGGCTTCGTAGGCGGTTTTGTCCTCCATTCTCTGTAGCGGGTCTGTGAGAGGGTCGGTACTTGGCGAATGAAATGAGCTTATGTACCGCTACGCTCGAACCGATAGTGAGAACGACCCCGCGGGAGAATGTGGGGCAAAATCCGCCTACGAAGCCGGCGGAAAAGTGGTTGAGAAAAGTGAAGCTATGTGGTAGAATAAGGCACGTTAAAGACTGTGAATGCGCACAGTAGTTTTGCGGGACTTCTTAATAGAGAACGGTGTCAGCGGCTGGAAGCACCGGTAAGAAGCGCAGAATGAATTTTCACGCAGGAGTCGCATGGTTGAACCCTTAGTAGGCCATGACGGGTAGCGCACGTTAAGCGTACACGAGTGTCAGAGACAGGAAGTCTCTGGAATCAGGGTGGTAACGCGGATTTGATTCGTCCCTATTTAAGTAATTAAATAGGGACTTTTTATTTTGCCAAAAAGTCCCTAGGAAGAGGAGTAGAGAGATGAAAGAACAGTTAGAAGCAATCAAAGCAAAAGCGATTGCAGCCATTGAAGCAACTGACGGCATCGACAAGCTGAACGATGTTCGTATGAGCGTACTGGGTAAGACCGGTGAGTTGACTGCAGTTTTGAAGGGTATGAAGGACGTAGCTCCGGAAGACCGTCCGAAGGTTGGCCAGCTGGTGAATGAGACCAGAGAGACCATTGAGAAGTTATTGGAAGAGAAGAAGGTGAAGTTCGAAGAAGAAGCACTTCGCCGTCGTTATGAGTCTGAGAAGATTGATGTCACCATGCCATCCGAGAAGGCTGTTCGCGGTAATCTTCATCCGATTACCCAGGTTCGCAATCAGTTAACGGATATCTTCGGTTCTATGGGATTCGAAGTATACGAAGGAACTGAGATTGAGACCGATTACTACAACTTCACCGCATTGAATACCCCACAGGATCATCCGGCCCGTGATATGCAGGATACCTTCTATCTGTCTCCGGAGTTCTTGCTTCGTACACAGACTTCTGCAGGCCAGATTCATGTTATGGAGAAGCAGAAGCCGCCGATTAAGATTATTTCCCCGGGTAAGGTATTCCGTTCCGACGATGATGCCACCCATTCTCCAATGTTCTCCCAGATGGAGGGATTGGTTGTAGATAAGGGCATTACTCTGTGCGATTTGAAGGGTATGTTGGATGAATTCGTGAAGAAGATCTTCGGTAAGGAGACTACAACCCGTCTTCGTCCGTCTTACTTCCCATTCACCGAGCCGTCTGTAGAGGTAGACGTAAGCTGCTTCCAGTGCCATGGTAAGGGCTGCAAGCTCTGCAAGGGTACCGGATGGATTGAAGTCCTTGGAGCAGGTGTTGTCAATAAGAAGGTATTGGAAGGCTGCGGCATTGATACCAATGAGTACAGTGGATTCGCTTTCGGTATCGGTATTGAGCGTATCGCCATGCTGAAGTACGGCATCAACAACATCAAGTTGTTATTCGAGTCCGATATGCGTGTATTGAAGCAGATTGACGACTAAGGTTCGGGAAGGAGATTAAGGATATGTTAGCACCACTGAGTTGGTTAAAAGAATATGTAGATATTGATGTTACTCCACAGGAGTTGGAAGACAAGCTGTTCTCCTGCGGTTTTGAAGTAGAAGAGCGTTATGAGGTCGGTAAGGATATCTCTAACGTTGTGGTAGGTTTGGTGAAGACCTGCGAGGCAATTCCGGATACCCATTTGCATTTGTGCCAGGTAGATGCCGGCGAGCATGGCGTGCTCCAGATTTGCTGCGGCGCTGATAATGTACAGGCTGGCGGTAAGTATCCATTGGCTTTGATTGGAGCTACGGTTTACGCTACAGCTAAGGATCATATCACCATCGAAGGCGTTATGACCATCGGACAGGGTAAGCTGCGCGGCTATGATTCTTTCGGTATGTTATGTTCCGGTGTAGAGCTTGGTTTGAACGAAGACCTCTATCCGGGTGCAGGCTACAACGGACTTCTGGTTCTTCCGGAAGATGCGACCGTTGGCGCATATGTTAAGCCAATCTTAGGTCTTGATGATCAGATTTATGATATTGCTATTACCGCAAACCGTCCGGATTGCCAGAGCATCTACGGTATTGCAAGAGAAGTAGCAGCAGTCCTTGGCAAAGAGCTGAAGGCTCCATCTCTGGAGTATACTGAGCATGATGCATTGAAGGATGACTTCTCTGTCAGTGTAGATGCCAAGGATTTGTGCCCTCGTTACAGCGCACACTATGTATATGATGTAAAAATCGGACCATCCCCTGCATGGATGAGACGCCGTCTTGCCCTGACCGGCATTGGTTCTATTTCCAACATTGTTGATATTACCAATTACGTATTAAAAGAGTTCGGTCAGCCGATGCATGCGTTCGATTACTCTTATTTGGAGGGTGGTAAGATTCAGGTTCGCCGTGCCAATAACGGTGAGAAGATTCAGACCCTCGATGAGAAGGAATTTGAGCTGAACGACCAGAACTTAGTCATCTGTGATGGCAAGAAGCCGGTAGCTCTTGCAGGTATCATGGGTGGATTGAATTCCGAGATTAAGGACGATACGACAGCCGTTATGTTCGAGGCTGCCAAGTTCGCCCGTGACAATATCCGTAAGTCTTCCCGTGCATTGGGACAGGCTTCCGATTCTTCCGCGTTGTACTCCAAGGGTGTGTATGAGTACACCACCGTGGTTGCAATGAAACGTGCATTGCACTTAATCGAAGAGCTTGGTTGTGGTACCGTATCTTCTTCTCATTTTGAAGATAATACCGGTAACTCCATCGAGCCACATGAGATGAAGGTTAGCGTGAATAAGGTCAACGGTGTTCTTGGAATTACCGTTCCAAACGATGAAATCGTTCGTATACTTACCAATCTTCATATGCAGCCATCCATCAACGGTGATGAGCTCACCTTACAGATTCCTGCATATCGTGAAGATATGGAAGATTATCCGGATGTTGCGGAAGAAGTCATCCGTATGTACGGTTATGACCATGTCATCCCAACCTTCATGCCAACAGCAGAAGTGACCATGGGTGGATTGAATCTTCGCCAGAAGAGCGAGTTGAAGCTGAAGAGAGCACTGTGTGCAGCAGGTGCTTACGAAGGCATTCATTATTCCTTCTTCTCTCCAAGCGATTTGGACTTGATTCGCTTGCCGGAGGATGCTAAGGAGCGTCATGCTATTAGCCTGATGAACCCAATCAATATCGATTTGTCTCTTATGAGAACTACCTTAGCTCCACAGATGCTTCGCGCTATGGCTGGTAATCAGAAGAAGGGTATCTTAGAAGGCCGTATCTTCGAACTTGGCAATATCTTCCTTCCGAAGGATTTGCCATTGACCGAGTATCCGGATGAGCGTGAGACCTTATGCATCGGTGTATTTGGTAAGGAAGAGACCTTCTTCACCATCAAGGGATTATGCGATGTAGTTGCAGATGCTTTGGATGTTACCTTCGATTATGAGGCTGACACCAAGACCTTCTTACATCCGTACCAGACCGCCAAGATCACCTGCAATGGCGAGGTAATCGGATATGTTGGAAAGCTTTCTTACGAAATTGCTGACGAGTTGGATATGTCCGTTCCTGCTTTTGTTGCTGAGTTAGATCTTCGTGTTCTGTCCCAGTATTACGGCAAGGCACGAGTATTTACACCAATCTCTAAGTATGATGAGGAAAAGCGTGATTTCGCATTCGTAGTAGACAAGAATGTATCCTGTGGCCAGATTGAGAAGTTGATTTACTCCGCATGTGACTATGTTACTTCCGTAAAACTCTTCGATGTTTACGAAGGTGGACAGCTCCCTGAAGATAAGAAGAGTATGGCGTTCTCTGTAGTCTTCACACCACGTGATGAGAAAATCAAAGGAAAGAAAGTCGAGGAGTTCGTTGAACATATCCTTGCTGACCTCAAAGAGAAGTTGAACGCTACTTTAAGAGCCTAAATTACCGTTAAGGCCCCACCCTTGCGGTGATGCCCATATTTCCCCGAGACCCGCTTGCGCTCCGTTCCGCCCGTAGCGGACACTACGCAATCAATAGATTGCTAGTGCCGACGGACTCCAAGGGTCTCTACAGGAAATAGGACATCCACCTTGCGGGTGGGGGTTACTTTTTTAGATTGGATTTAGTATGGAACAATTTTTTGATGTTAAAGATTATAATTACGAGCTCCCAGAGGAGCTTATAGCACAGGATCCGCTGGAGGATAGAACGAGCTCCAGACTCATGGTGTTGAACAAGAACACTGGAGAGGTAAGCCATCATCATTTCTACGATATTAAGCAGTACTTAAAGCCTGGCGATTGCTTAGTTCTTAATAATACGAAAGTAATCCCGGCACGCCTTTATGGTGTGAAAGAGGACACCGGAGCTGCTATCGAGATCCTTCTCTTGAAGCGAGAGGAAGATGCTATCTGGGAATGCCTGGTTCGTCCTGGCAAGAAGTGTCGCGTGGGTGCGAAGATTTCCTTCGGCGATGGTCTGCTTCATGGTGAGATTGTGGACGTGCTTGAGGACGGTAACCGCAAGATTCAGTTTACCTATGAGGGTATCTTCGAGGAAATCTTGGATCAGCTTGGCGAGATGCCGCTGCCTCCGTACATTACCCACAAGCTTCAGGACAAGAACCGTTATCAGACCGTGTATGCCAAGTATGATGGTTCTGCTGCAGCGCCTACGGCCGGCTTACATTTTACCAAGGAGTTATTGCAGGAAGTGCAGGATATGGGTGTGAAGATTGCGGAAGTAACCTTACATGTAGGTCTTGGTACCTTCCGTCCGGTGAAGGTGGACAACATCTTAGAGCACCATATGCATTCCGAGTACTACCAGATTAGCCAGGAAGCGTGTGATATTATCAACGAGACCAGAGCAAACGGCGGTCGCGTTATCTCTGTAGGTACCACCAGTACCCGTACCTTGGAGTCTGTTGCCAATGCTATCTTAGGCAATGCCAAGGGCCTGGTGAATTCCGATGCAGACGCGAAGCCTGCAGAATTCATTGAGGTAAACGGCAAGAAGTATGTGAAGCTAACTCCACAGACCGGTTGGACCGAAATCTTCATCTATCCGGGATATGAGTTCCAGGTAATTGATGGACTGATTACCAACTTCCATTTGCCGGAGTCTACACTGATCATGTTGGTATCTGCATTGGCAGGAAGAGAGCATGTCCTGAATGCATATCACAAGGCCGTGGAAGAGAAGTATCGGTTCTTCTCCTTCGGCGATGCTATGTTTATCGAACCGTAATGATTGGTCGCACCTTTGGGTGCGGCCTTTTTTGTTGGGAATGCAACAAACAAGTGGATTTTGCCTATTTGCTATGTTAGACTTTCTATGACTGTTGTGTAAGGGAAGAAAGAGAGAAAAGACATATGAAGAAAGACATGCAAGAGGCACCTCTTTGGACCAAGGATTTCACCATTATTACCATTGGCAGTGTGATTTCCATGCTGGGCAATTCCATGTCGGGTTTTGCCATGAGTCTGATGGTGTTGGATATCTCACAATCTACATTTCTATATGCGTTATATATCGCGTCTTATACGGTGCCGCAGCTATTGGTTCCGATATTCTCCGGTGCGGTATTGGACCGCTTTTCCCGGAAGAAGATGATTTACACCCTGGATTTCATATCGGCAGGGTTATTTGCAATTCTGGCGATTGTACTGGGAACGGGATTTTTCTCCTTCCCGTTGTTCATTGTATATTCTTTGATCATTGGATCCATTCAGAGCATTTATATGGTAGCCTATGATAGCTTTTATCCCCTTCTGATTACGCCGGGAAACTATCAGAAGGCTTACTCCATTGCGGGAGTGTTGGAGAACACCACCTTCTTTATGATTCCGGTGGCCACCTTCTTCTACAAGAGCTTCGGTATGGTGCCGCTTTTGATTGTTGATGCGGTTAGTTACCTGATTGCTGCTGTTATGGAGACCCGCATTGGCCATGAAGAAGCCTATGTGGAGCAGCAGAAGGAGACCAGACGGGAAGACTTATCCTATATGGCCCAGGTACTTCTGGATTTGAAGGAAGGCTTCTTATACCTGTGGTCGGAGCGAGGACTGCTGGCAATTGTTTTGTATTTTACCTTCTCCTTCATCACCACAGGAACCTCAGATGTTGTGGCTCTTCCGTACTTCCGTGGACACTTCGACAACGGAGAGTATGTTTACATGGTGGTATGGGGTATGTCTGTAGTAGGCCGCGGTATCGGAGGCATGATTCACTACAAGGTGAAGGTACCGGCTCACTTCCGTTATGGCATTGCCCTTGTGGTGTACATTGCGGTAAGTTTGATTGAAGCGGTGTATCTGTTCCTGCCGGTACGCCTGATGATGATGCTATTGTTCTGCAACGGAATTCTGGGGGTGACCAGTTATACCATTCGAATCTCTGCTACCCAGAGCTATGTGCCGGATGAGAAAAAAGGCCGCTTCAACGGTGTATTTAATATGGTGGCAAGTGGCGGAATGTTGTTAGGACAACTTTTGGCAGGAAGCTTAACGCTGGCATTTTCGGAGCGTATGGTACTTCTGATTGTTGCTATGGTCAATGTCTTGATGGCGGTTGTGATTATTGGTGGCAGTAAGCGTCATGTAGCGCCGATTTATAACCGCCTGCAGTAAGGATGATTCTTTTTATTTCTATGATAATATGCTAAAATCAGTGGTAGATGAGGCTTTTTCATAGGGGGTTATTATGGAAGAGAAAAGAAAAAACAAACGAACCGATTTGAAGGTGACAGCAGAGCTGTCTGTCATCAGCACCACAGGGGAAACGAAGGTCGTAGAAGCGGATATTATGGACTTGTCACCGACAGGCATCGGCTTCACCTGCAACGATCAGTTGGAGATTGGGGAAGTTTACAAGACTAAGATTAAGATATGGACCGAGGAAACCATCTCTGCCATCTTGAAGATTGTGCGTTGCACCATGAAGGGTGATACACCAATCTACGGAGGCATCTTCGTGGGCATGGAGAACAGTGACATCCTGCGTATTCAGGTATATCAGATGTTCAACGGAGAGGTTGCTACGGCGACGAAGGAGTAACCATGGGCATAAGCGACAAGACGATTCTGTTCCCGAACCTGCACATTACACTGTTGAACGTAGGGAAGAATATCAACATCGGAGGGTTTACCATTGCTTATTATGGAATCATCATTGCCATCGGCATGATTCTTGCAATGTTTCTGATTCTCCATGAGGCGAAACGGGTAGGAATCAAGCAAGACGATATGATGGACGTATTCCTTTTTGCCATTATCTTCGGTGTGGCAGGAGCCAGACTCTATTACGTTATCTTTTCCTGGGATTTATATAAGGACAATCTGATTTCCATCCTGTACTTGCGAGAGGGCGGACTGGCCATCTACGGCGGCGTCATCGGTGGCGTACTTGCCATCCTTGGAGTGTGCATTAAGAAAAAACTTAACTTCTGGAAAGTCATCGACTTAGCGGCTATGGGCGTTCTGGTGGGACAGATTTGCGGACGCTGGGGCAACTTCTTCAACCGGGAAGTCTTCGGAGGCTATTCCGATGGGCTGTTTGCTATGGGATTGCCGCTATCCGGCATTCGTTCCCTGGATGATGTGACTGTGGAGATGATGCAGAATACCTATAAGGTGGGAGAGTTCGAATTCATCACCGTACATCCCACATTCCTCTATGAGTCGGTATGGAATCTAGGCGTGCTCTTATTCCTTCTCTGGTATCGGAAGCGCCAGAAGTTCTACGGCGAGCTCTTCGCATTCTATCTGATGCTGTACGGCATCGGACGATTCTGGATCGAAGGCATCCGCACGGACCAGCTGAAGCTGTGGAATACCGACATTCCGGTATCTCAGGTGGTAGCGGTTCTGATGATTATCGGGGCTGTATGCTATATGATTTATATGCGCCGCACCCATAAACAGGACATTCCTGCAGAAGCTTAATATATTGTTTTATGAACCATCACACGTAAGTGTGGTGGTTTTTTCGTGTCTTTTTCTCTATATCTTGTGGGATGACGCTCCACCATGAACCACCGGTTGAAAACCGCGTAAAATCAACGAAAAGTCCTTGCAAAAGAGTGCTATGGGGAGTAAAATAAAGAAAAAGGTGGGGGAAAGTGGTTAATAATGGAGTGAAGTGGTACGATATATACCATAGATGAAAGGAGGTGTTCTGCGACATGTTCATGGGCGAGTACAGCCACAGCATAGACGCCAAGGGTAGATTGATTATGCCGGCGAAATACAGAGAGCAGTTGGGCAGCGAGTTTGTTGTGACCAAGGGCTTGGACGGATGCTTGTTTGTATATCCCCAGGAAGAGTGGCAGAGCATCGAGACCAAATTCCGTGAAGTACCACTGACCACCAAGGACGCGAGAAAGTTCTCCCGTTTCTTCTTTGCCGGAGCGGCAGCCTGCGAGATTGATAAGCAGGGCCGAATCCTCCTTCCATCCGTCTTAAGAGAATTTGCCGGATTGGAGAAGGACGTGGTACTGGTTGGTGTCTTGAATCGAATCGAGATTTGGGACAAGACCAAGTGGGAAGAGACCAATGGATATGACGATATGGATGAGATTGCCGAGCATATGGCAGATCTTGGACTTAGCATTTAACGGATAGCAAGTATGGAAGAATTCAATCACTACTCCGTATTATTACAGGAGACAATCAACGAACTACATATCAAGCCGAATGGGATATATTGTGATGGAACTCTCGGTGGCGGCGGTCACTCCTTCCAGATCGCCAGCCGCCTAGAGTCAGGTCGTCTCATCGGCTTCGATCAGGATCGGGATGCCATTGCAGCGGCAACGAAGCGATTGGAACCCGTTAGCGATAGAGTCACCATCGTCAAGAGCAACTATGAGAACATGGTTGCCAAGGTCCATGAGTTGGGTTACGACGGGGTGGACGGAATTGTTTTGGATCTTGGCGTATCCTCTTATCAGTTGGATGATAAGGAACGTGGCTTTTCCTATATGCAGGAAGATGCACCGTTGGATATGCGTATGGACCAGGAGAGCGGTATGACAGCAGCGGATATTTTGAATACCTATCCGCAGGAAGAACTGATTCGCATATTGAGGGAATACGGCGAAGAGAAGTTCGCAGTGAATATCGCCAAGAATATTTGCAGTGCCAGGGAGCAGGAACCATTCACAACTGCGGGACAGTTGAACGAAGTAGTTCGTACTTCCATTCCGAAGAAGGCGCAACTTACCGGCGGACACCCGTCCAAGCGTACGTATCAGGCATTGCGTATTGAGTTGAATCGAGAGCTTGCCGTGCTGGAAGATAGTCTAAACGGCATGATTGATTTATTGAATGACGGCGGACGGATTTGTATTATTACCTTCCATTCTCTGGAAGACCGTATCGTCAAGAACGTTTTTAAAAAGGCAGAGGATCCATGTACCTGTCCGAAGAACTTCCCGGTGTGTGTGTGCGGGAACAAGTCCAAGGGCAAGGTCATTACGAGAAAACCAATCCTACCAAGTGAGGAAGAACTAGAAGTGAATTCAAGGTCCAAAAGCGCGAAGTTACGTGTTTTTGAACGGAGTGTATAGAAGTCGGCGAACAGTGGTGTGTGCTGCCGATGTATCAGGTGGGGACCTGGAGACTACACGTTTTCACATTTTTTTCGATAGAGCATTACAAGTAATGCGGGGAGAGTCAAATGCAAGAATACAGAACTTATGAAATCGACATGGTCGATTATCAATATGGAAATCTTGCTCCGGCCTTTCAGCCAGGTCTTGAAAGACAGCGCATGGAAGAGGAGCGAATCCGTCGCAAGCAGGAGCGTGAGCGCCGTATGCGCCAGTCCCGTTTGCAGGAGCACAAGAAGGAATTGCGTCGTCGTAAGATTCACGCATTGAACCTGACCTTGGGCTTGGTGGTGTTCGGATTTTTATGCACCAGCTATATTTACTTACAGAACAGTATTACAACCAGCATGCATCATATCGCAACCTTGCAGAGCGAGATTTCTGACTTGAAGGCTGCCAACGCAGCAACCGAGAGCCGAATTCATACTTCTACCAACTTAAATGACATCAAGAGCCGTGCAATCAACGAGTTTGGAATGGTCTATGCAACCAGTGACCAAATAGTGTATTATGATATGCAGGATGAGGACTACATGAATCAGTATGACAGCATTCCGTAGGAAGCGGTAGGATGATACTTTGGTGAGAAGAAGAAATAAGCAAAAGAAAATAACGAAAATAACCAGAAGAATGCAGGGAAGGCTTTGGATCGTATTCAGCCTCATCTGCGTTCTTTTTGTGATTCTAATCGGACGTTTGATGTACATCCAGTACACCAGTGGCGACCGTTACGAGAAGATCGTGCTGTCCCAACAGGTCTACGATAGTGCAGTCATTCCCTTCCAGCGTGGAAATATTACGGACTCCAAGGGAACGGTTTTAGCAACCAGTATCGATGTCTATAACGTTATCTTGGACTGCAGTGTCTTGAATGAAAAAGAGAAGAACATCGATTCTACTATTGTTTTGGTAACCACTTGTTTCCCGGAGATTACTGCAGAGAAAATTCGCTCGGAGTTGTCCGAACATCCGGACAGTCGCTATATCAAGTTGGCCAAGAAGGTCAGCTACGAAGCCAAGACCAATTTCGAGACCTTAGCAGAGTCTGACGATTACAAGAAGAAGATTTCCGGTATCTGGTTTGAAAAAGAGTACGTTCGCAGTTATCCATACGGACAGCTGGCATCGGCCATGATTGGATTCTCTACCTCCGGTAACTTAGGCGTTATCGGCCTGGAGAACGAATACAATCACTACTTAAATGGTATCAACGGACGTTCCTATGGATATTTGAACGACGACAGCAACATGGAACAGACCGTGGTAGAGCCACAGAACGGATATACGTTGGTTACTTCCATTGATGTGAATATCCAGAGCATTGTAGAACAGGAGATTTTAAACTGGAACAATGCCCATATTGACGAAGAGCATCCGACGGGTAGTGCGCATACGGCGGTATTGGTAATGAATCCACAGAATGGTGAGATTCTGGCAATGGCCACCTATCCAACCTTCGATTTGAATCATCCGAGAGACTTGGAGGCTACCGGCCTTTATAAGCAGGAAGAGATAGAGGCTATGACGGAGGATGAGAAGCTAGAGAAGCTGAATCAGCTCTGGCAGAATTACCCGGTAACCTATACCTATGAGCCGGGTTCTACCTTCAAGCCATTTACTATTGCAACGGGCCTTGAGACCGGAACCTTACAGGATGGGGATACCTTCTTCTGCGACGGTGGTGAGGAAGTCAGCGGACACTTCGTTCGTTGTACCGGAATTACCCGAGGCGGACACGGAGAGGAGACCATCCAGAAGGCCTTAGAGGATTCCTGTAACGATGCTTTGATGCAGATGTCCTTCCGCATCGGCGGCGACAATTTTGCTAAGTTTCAGCATATCTTCGGATTCGGACAGAAGACCAACGTGGATCTTCCGGGTGAAGCCCGTACCGATTCCTTATTATATGGTGCGGAAGATTTGAACCGTACCGCCATTAACCTGGCAACCAACTCTTTCGGACAGAACTTCAATACGACCATGGTACAGCTTGGCTCTGCATTTTGCTCCATTATCAATGGCGGCAATCTCTACCAGCCCCATGTGGTGACGGCAATTACCGACAGTGCCGGCAATACCGTGAAGAATGTAGATCCGGTCATCGAGAAGAAGACCATCTCCAAGGAAGTCTCCGATGAGTTGAAGGTATTCCTTCGCGGCGTTGTAGTAGAAGGTACCGGTAAGTCCGCAGCGGTGGAAGGCTATGAGATCGGTGGTAAGACCGGTACGGCCGAGAAATTGCCTCGTGGAACCGGCGATTATCTGGTTTCTTTTATCAGTTACGCACCACAAGACAATCCGCAGGTAATGGTATATACTATCGTAGATGTCCCGAACGATGAAGATCAGGAACATTGTCAGGGACCAAAAGAAATTACAAGAAATATTTACAGCCAGATTCTACCGTATCTTGGCGTTGAGAAGACTGCTGTGGAAGAGGTAGAAGTGGCACAATAGAAAAGAGGAATTTACATGTTAAGTTTATCGTTCATAACGGATGTTGTTGCAATGGCAGTGAGCTTTGTACTGGCAGTGCTGATTGGACATTTTACGATTCCGGTATTGCAGCGCCTGAAGGCCAGCCAGACCGAGCGCAATATTATGGAGTCCCACGTCAAGAAGAACGGAACCCCAACCATGGGTGGTGTGATTTTCCTTGGAGCGATGTTACTTACTTGTTTGGCTTGCGTACATATTCAGCCCCAGATCATTCCGGTTATGATTCTTACAATCGGATTCGGAATCATTGGATTCATCGATGATTATCTGAAGGTGGTATTGAAGCGTAGCGACGGATTATTGGCTTGGCAGAAGATGCTTCTGCAGATTGCGGTAACAACTGTTTATGCGGTTTATATCGTACGTTTTTCCGGCATTTCCCTTACCATGAGAGTTCCGTTTACCCACGGAGCTATGTGGGACTTGGGATGGCTTGCAATTCCGGTGTTGTATTTTGCAGTCATCGGAACCGTCAACGGAACCAACTTCACCGATGGTTTGGACGGACTGGCAACCAGCGTTACGGTTGTAGTAGCAGCATTTTTTACCGTTGCAGCGTATGTGCTTGGTGTAAAAATTGATATTGTTGGATTTGCAATGATGGGTGGCTTGCTCGGATTCTTGGTATACAACCGTCATCCGGCCAAAGTATTCATGGGCGATACCGGATCCCTTGCACTGGGTGGATTTGTAGCAGGTATGGCTTACATGTTGCAGATGCCGCTGTTCATTATTTTTGTTGGAATTATTTATTTGGTAGAAGTCCTGTCTGTAATCTTACAGGTAGGTTCTTATAAGCTTCGCCACGGCAAGCGTATCTTCCGTATGGCACCGATTCATCACCATTTTGAGTTGGGTGGCTGGAGCGAAGTGAAGATTGTGGTAGTATTTACCGCAATTACAGCAGTTGTTAGTATCGTTATGTATTTTGGAATCTAGAAGAAAGTGTGACCCATTTGGCAGAGAAATACTTAGTAATCGGAACAGGCATCAGCGGAATCGCAGCCTGCAATTTGTTACAGAAAAATCAGAAGAACCTGGTGCTCTTTGATGGCAATGACCAGTTGGACATGGTGGCTTTTAAGGCGAAGCAGCCGTCTCTTGCAGATGTAGAGATGTATGTAGGCAAGCTGCCGGATCCGGTATTGGATAGCATTACCGTTGCTGTTTTAAGTCCGGGCGTACCAACGGACCTTCCGCTTGTGGAGGATATGCGTAAGCGTGGTATCACCATCTCCGGTGAGATTGAGTTGGCTTATCAGATGGGTGCAGGCTCACTGGTTGCCATTACCGGAACCAACGGTAAGACCACAACCACAGCCTTAACCGGCGAGATTATGAAGCGTCATTTTGACGATGTGCGTGTAGTTGGTAACATCGGTATTCCTTATACCCAGGAAGCCGCAACCATGACTACGGATACCGTAACGGTAGCGGAGATTTCCAGCTTCCAGTTGGAGACCATTTCTACCTTCGCACCGCATGTATCTGCAATCCTGAACATTACACCGGATCATCTGAATCGTCATCATACCATGGCCAATTACATTCAGGCCAAGGAAGACATTACCAAGTATCAGACCGCAAGTGATGTAACTGTATTGAATTACGAGGATGAAGTATTGCGTGAGTTTGGTGGCAAGCTTCATCACAAGGTGGTATACTTCTCCAGCGCAAGAGAGTTGGAAGAGGGCTTATACTACAAGGACGGCGTGATTTACTGGAACCGTAACGGTGCAACCGAGGAAGTAATCCCGGTAAATGAACTGCAGATTCTCGGTCTTCACAACTACGAGAACGTCATGGCTGCCGTAGCTATGGCAGATGCCATGGGCGTTACTATGGAAGAGATTCGCGAAGCGCTGCGTGCCTTTGTTGCAGTAGAGCATCGTATTGAGTATGTATGTGAGAAGCGCGGCGTTCGCTTCTATAATGATTCGAAGGGTACCAATCCGGATGCGGCCATTAAGGGCATTTTGGCTATGGACCGCAAGACCTGCCTCATTGGCGGTGGATATGATAAGGAATCTACTTATGATGAGTGGATCGAGAGCTTCGGTGACAAGGTGAAGCTTCTGGTCTTAATCGGACAGACCCGTGAGAAGATTGCAGAATGTTGTAAAAAACACGGATTCAATGACTATGTTTTTGCCGAGACCTTGGAAGAGGCCATTGACCGTTGCTATGAAACCGCAGCAAGCGGTGAGGCAGTGCTTCTGTCTCCTGCATGTGCAAGCTGGGGTATGTTCAAGAACTATGAAGAACGTGGTCGTATCTTCAAAGAATATGTTCGGAATTTAGCAGAATAACAGTTGATGAAATAATTCCGGAGAAAGGAGGTTACAATGGCAAAAAAACGAAAAAGCACCGTGCCGAAGGTGCCGCATATTCGCTATTTTGATTACAACTTACTGGCCATCGTATTGCTCCTTTTGATTTTTGGAATGGTCATGTTATACAGCGCCAGTGCCTATATGTCCACCATCAAGTTCGGTGATCCGGCATATTGGCTTCGGAAGCAGGCCATTGCAGCATCCCTTGGAATGTTTGCATTGGCGATTTGTATCAAGTTGGATTACCACATTTTCCAGAAGTTTGCTTTTCCTTTTGCAGTGGTGTCCTTAATCTTATGTGTCTACGTATTGTTTACGGAATCCATTAACGGTTCCAGTCGTTGGATTTACATCGGAGGCTTGTCCATTCAGCCTTCCGAGATTGCCAAGGTTGCCGTCATTGTTTTCCTGGCGGCATTGATTGCCAAGATTCCGCGGGAGCTACGGGATACGAAGCAGGTATTAAAGTGCTTCTTGTTTGTCAGCCCAATCTTAGGTGCCGTTGCATTGGCCAACCTTAGTACCGCAATTATTATTGCGGGTATTGCATTTGTGATGCTGTTTGTTGCCAGCCCGGATAAGAAGGCGTTTTTGGCATTGATTGCCATTGGTGTTTTGGGACTGGTATTCTTCATTACGGCCTTCAGTTATCGAAGCGAACGAATTGATATCTGGAGACATCCGGAGAACTATGACAAGGGATTCCAGACCTTGCAGGGATTGTATGCCATAGGTTCCGGCGGACTCTTCGGACGAGGCCTCGGAGAGAGTATGCAGAAAATGGGATACGTTCCGGAAGCCCAGAACGATATGATTTTCTCTATTATCTGTGAGGAGTTGGGTGTATTTGGTGCGGTTTGCATAATTGTATTGTATTTGCTGTTGATCTGGCGACTGATGATCATTGCCATCAATGCCAAGGATTTGTTTGGTTCTTATCTGGCGGTTGGTGTGCTGACCCATATCGCATTGCAGGTTATTTTGAACATTGCAGTTGTTACCAATACCATGCCTAACACCGGTGTAATTCTTCCTTTTATCAGCTATGGTGGTACATCAATTTCCGTGTTGGTTGCGGAGATGGGTATGGTCTTAAGCGTGTCCAAGGGCATAGAGCTTACCTAGGATTGAGGAGCGTATGAAGAAGAAAAAGCAAAGCGAACCCATGGAGGAATCCCGTGTTACCAAGGTGAAGCGGGTCTCTAAGGTTCGATACTATTTATTGAATATTCTGTTGGGACTGGTCATTCTGATTACCGCAGCAGTGCTGTTCGTTATCTTTTTCTGCCAGGTAGAGAAGGTGACGGTAGAGGGCAGTGTGGTGAATAACGAAGCGGTGATTCAGTCCTATATCCTGGATGATCCGTATTCATCCAATGCGGTGTATGACGTGGTGAAGAACCGCATTCGTCCAAAGAAGGATATTCCATTTGTAGCAAGCTATAAGGTGTCCATGAAGACCTTGAATCATCTGGTGATTACCGTCACAGAGAAGGAGCGCGTGGGTGTAATTGCGGATGAGGCCAACGGAAGATATATCTACTACGATGCTTCCGGCGTGGTGACGGAGTTGTCGGAACTCTACCTGGACGGCCTTCTGGTGGTAAATGGCGCAACCTTAGAGGATGCGGTGATTGGACAGAAGCTTCCGATGGATACCACCCAGCGACGAAGCTTACTGGCGATCCAGAAGCAGCTGAAGCAGGTTGGGGTGGAAGTCTCCGCCGTGAACTTCATGGAGGATGGCACCATTAATCTAAGCTATCAGAACATTATTATTAACCTTGGAACCACCACGAACCTGGCTCAGAAGACCAAGCGTCTGCCGTATATCCTGCCGTATCTGGATGGCAAGAGCGGTACACTACATCTTGAAGATTGGACCGAAGAAAATACAGATATTGTATTTGAGGAAAACTTATAGGGCGTGTTGAAAAATCCTCATTTTTTAGCAAAATGGGTTGATAAATACCCCAAAAACCGATATTATATGAAATGAATGTGAAAAGAGAGATTAACTGTACATCACATGTGCAAGCAGTTTCGAAATAGAAGAGGAGGAGCGAACCGTGCTTGAACTTAACAGAAATGAAGTAGATGCCGGAGCAAAAATTATTGTTATCGGAGTCGGCGGCGGCGGAAATAACGCCATCAATCGCATGATTGATGAGAACATCGGCGGCGTTGAATTCATCGGCATCAATACAGATAAACAAGCATTAACCTTGTGCAAGGCGCCTACCTTGTTACAGATTGGAGATAAGTTGACCAAGGGTCTTGGTGCAGGAGCTAAGCCTGAGATTGGTCAGAAAGCAGCAGAGGAGAACGCAGAGGATATTTCCGCAGCAATTAAGGGTGCGGACATGGTATTCGTTACCTGTGGTATGGGTGGCGGTACCGGTACCGGTGCAGCTCCTGTAGTTGCTCAGATTGCGAAGGAGCAGGGCATCCTTACTGTCGGTGTTGTAACCAAGCCATTCAAGTTCGAGGCGAAGACCCGTATGAACAATGCTTTGGCCGGCATCGAGAACCTGAAGGAATATGTGGATACTTTGATTGTTATCCCGAATGATCGTCTGTTGGAGCTTGTTGACCGCAGAACATCTATCGAGGACAGCTTGAAGAAGGCGGACGAAGTATTACAGCAGTCCGTTCAGGGTATTACAGACTTGATCAATGTTCCTGGATTGATCAACCTTGATTTTGCTGATATTCAGACCGTTATGCGTGACAAGGGTATGGCTCACATCGGTATTGGTTCTGCCAAGGGCGATGATAAGGCTATGGAAGCCGTTCAGCAGGCAGTTTCTTCCCCATTGTTGGAGACCACCATCAATGGCGCAAGCGATGTAATCGTTAATATTTCCGGTGATATTTCCCTTATGGATGCCAACGAAGCTGTTGGATACGTTGAGGGATTGGTTGGTGAGTCTTCTAACGTTATCTTCGGTGCGAAGTTCGATGAGAAGATGACCGACGAAGTTACCATCACCGTTATTGCTACCGGCTTGGAAGAGTCTCCGGTATCTGCAGGTGTGTTAAGTGGTATGCGTTATGCAACAGCTCCTCATGTAACACCATCTTTTAATGCTACCCGTCCTGCAGCAACTTCTCCGGTTATGCCTCGTCCTACTGCAGCCGGCGTACAGGCAACCGCTCAGCCAGCAGGTTCTGTAGCAACTGCACCGGCGTTCACCGGTATCCAGAAGCCACAGCAGCCGGCAAGCACCATTAAGGAGCAGGACATCAAAATCCCTGACTTCCTTAAGAACACACATAAGTAATTGAGAATGTAGGACCCACGCTAAGGCGTGGGTCTTTTTATTTAAACACAATTCGGAGGCAATGGTGCAATGAGCGCTTTATCGAATATTATCACTATGCAGCTGATTGATAAGCTACGGAAAAGAAATGTAAGTAGCGGGAAAAGAAAAAGCTTTGAGTTTACAACGGAGCAATTTGAGTGTTCCGGAGATGGATATACAGCAGTTTTTGTAATCTTTAGTGTGTTTTTTGCAGTGATTACGGTAATTGCGGTTATTAGCTTTTTCACGGGCGGAGAAGATGCAGGAGTGGCAATATACTTCTTTGGAGTCGTGACAGGACTGACTGTTTTTGCGAGTTGGGCTTCTGCACACCAGCGGTTGATTGTGGATGGGAATGAGGCTACGTATGTGAATGTGTGGGGCATGAAACGCCACTTCCAACTGACGGATGTTACTCAATGTCTTACTACGGAGCAGTTTCTTCGCTTATACATAGACAATCAGAAGGTTGCTACCCTAGATAAGGATATGTATGGTCTGGCATTCCTTGAGGCCCGTTGTAAAGAAGCGGGCATCCAGTGGCGGAATAAGTCCGGCAGGAGCATCAATAAGTTTACGCTGGTTTGGCATGCAACGCGGACCATTGCTTGGATTTTTATCTGGACCATAGTAGGAATAACGGCTCTTGTGATTCCGGTGAGTATATCCTCCGGAGGATTTACAGTAGATGCTTTTGTTTCAATTATAGAAATTGAACTTTTAATGGCTGCGTTCTTCTTCGGCGGTGTTGCTCTTATGATGCTATTCTTTGCTATAGGCTTAAAAGAGGTGAATAGTATCGAGCGGGCTCTTGGACTCTCCTTCCGTGAGGAGATGGCGCGACGTGGTGCAACCGGAAGAGAGTTTCAAGATGAGGAATGGTTTGTGGAATCCGTTCCCGGGAAGATAGAAGTACTGAATCGCCGTTTCATCAAAACGTGGCACGGTATCAAAGCAGAACGTACATCCGGAGCATCCCTTTATCATGTGGAGTTCACGGACATCAATGGCAAACGACACAAGATTGGCGGCCATTACAAAGAACATGCGGATAAAATGTGTCGTTGGTATCTGAACAGATAGTTACAGAGGAAGTATTTATATAATAAGGGGAGGGTAGCGTATGCCACCAAGAGGACATAGCAGTTCACATCATCATAGCAGTCATCGTAGCTCACATAGTTCGTCACATCATTCCAGTAGCAGGAGTCATTCGAGTCATTCATCGAGTCATCATAGTTCCTCGTATTCGTCTTCGCATAGTAGCTTTGGAAGAGGTCAAACAACGCATCGTACGCGCTCATCCCAGCCTTATGGATGGAATCGTGCGACTCATGGTACTACACAGTTTTTCAGCTGCGTTACCCATGACTACGACTATTATCCGGAAGATTGGACAGCAGAGGACGGGAAGTCTTTTGAAGCCGGTTATTACGATGAGAACGGTCAGCATTACAACAATTTAATGATTGTTGGAGGTACAACCATGTTGCGGTGTGCTTACTGTGGCAATCGTATGGTTTATCAGTGGAAGGAGGGAAACCTTCCGACTTGTGACCGATGTGGCGCTCAGTTTGAGATTGATATTACTGATACAGCTTTACCAGTCCCAAGTGGCGTTACATGGGGCATAGATGAGAGCGTCAAGCGCACCTTTTCTGAAATACATCCGATTGGTAAGATTGCGATTGGCGTCATGGTGGCAGCCGCATTGCTCCCACTTTTTATGCTGTTTGGTGCAGTAGTCTATACGATTACTTCTGCCTTCACTTCCAACGAGCCGGAAGTCCGCAATGAATCTGTTCAGAACTCCATCTACGTGGAGGAAATCGGCAGAACCTGCTATCAGGATGGGGAAGATTGGTACGACAGCGAGACGGAGTGCTGGTTCTATTTCAACGATGGTCAGTGGCAGTATTGGTATGAAGGAATTTCTTCCGATTACGGTGACTATGGTTGGATGGAATATGATATGGACGAATCCGCTTGGTACATTGAAGTGGAGAATGGACAGTGGGTACATTTGCCGGAAACCTACGATACAACGAATCTCTGGCATATGAACGATGAGTTCGTAAATGAATATTAAAGTACATATAATCGGACACCTGACCTGGTATCTTTGTTTCAGAACATGAAACAAGATTTGAAAGGTCAGGTGTTTTTTATGAAGGGATACACTGTTGAGACTGGATATATGGGCTATGTGGATGGCGAATACATGTTGTTCGCTGATGAGAGTGACTACCTGGAGTTTTTAGCTGCGTAATGTAGTTTCTCGGACACGGTTGTGCTATGATAGGTGTTAGTTTGATAAAACAAGGAGGTCATCGTAATGGACGATAGTAGACTTAAAAGTCTTCGCGCAGAGATGGCGAAGAAAAAGATAGACATTTATATGCTGATGATGTCAGATTTTCATGCATCAGAATATGTTGGTGATTACTTTAAGGAAATCGAGTTCTTGAGCGGATTTACCGGAACCAACGCCACCATCGTAGTAACCAAGGACGAGGCAGGCTTGTGGACCGACGGACGTCACTTTATTCAGGCCCGCCGTGAGATGGCAGGCAGCGGTGTGGTTCTCTTCGAGATGGGTACCGAAGGCGTTCCTACCGTGAAGGAATTCGTCACCTCCCATTTGAAGAAGGGACAGGTGCTTGCTTATGACGGACGTTTGATGCCGGTGGCAACCCATCGCGAATACTTGGAGGTTGCGAAGGAGGCTGAGGCATCTGTTGTTGTGAAGTACAACCTGATTGATAAGCTTTGGAAGGAGCGTCCGGCGCTTCCTTGCAAGCCAATGTGGGTAGTGAAGAAGCCTTATGCAGGTGTATCTGCCAAGTCTAAGATTAAGCAGGTCTTCGAAGTAATGAAGGAGAAGAAGGCAGATGCCTTTCTTTTGACCAGCCTGTATGATATTGCATGGCTTCTTAATCTGCGTGGAGACGATATTTCCTCCGTGCCGGTATTCATGTCCTATTTCTATCTGACCTTCCATGATGCGACACTGTATGTAGACAAGAAGTCCTTGAATGCAGAAGTGAAGAAGCACTTAGAGAAGAACCAGATTACCGTGAAGGGCTATGAGGATATCTATAAGGATTTGAAGCATGTGAAGGAGAAGAACGTGCTGTTAGATCCGGCCATTGTAAATGCTGCACTGATTGCTGCATTCCCGAAGAAGGTTTCCTTCGTAGAGGATGCCAACCCAACGGAGCTTATGAAGGCAATTAAGAACGAGGTAGAACAGGAGAATACCCGTCTTGCACATATCAAGGATGGTGTTGCCGTTACCAAGTTCATTTACTGGTTGAAGCAGAATATCGGCAAGACAGAGATTACCGAGGTTTCCGCAGCAGAGAAGTTGTTAGAGTTCCGTGAAGCGCAGGAGCACTTCATTGACGTATCTTTTGATACCATTGCAGCCTATGGCCCGAATGCCGCTATGATGCATTATGAGGCAACTCCGGAGAGCTATTCCGTATTGGAGCCGAAGGGATTCCTCTTGGTAGATTCCGGCGGACATTACTTAGAGGGAACGACAGATATTACCCGTACCATCGTTCTTGGACCGTTAACCGAGCATGAGCGTGAGGCTTATACCTTAACCGTTCGTTCTCACCTGCGTCTGTTGGATGCACACTTCCCGGATGGCGCAACCGGCCAGAACTTAGATATCTTGGCACGTGGTCCGATGTGGGATTTGGGTCTGGATTATCGTTGCGGAACCGGTCATGGTGTAGGACATATCCTGAATGTTCATGAAGGACCGAACTCCTTCCGTTGGAGAATGACCGACCGTATGCGTGTATGGCCTTTGAAGCCGGGTATGATTACCACCGATGAACCGGGACTCTATGTGGAGGATGAGCTTGGCGTACGTATCGAGAGTGAGCTTCTGTGTGTAGAAGATCAAAAGACCGAGTATGGCCAGTTCTACAAGTTCGAGAACTTAACCTTCTGCCCGATTGACTTGGATGCCATCGATGTAGACAAGTTGACTTACTTAGAGCGTAAGTCCCTGAATGACTATCACAAGGCTGTTTATGAGAAGTTGGCTCCGCTTCTTACCAAGGAAGAGGCTGAGTGGCTGAAGCATGAGACCCGTGAGGTTTAATATATGAGCAAACTGTTATTGATTGACGGACATAGTATTCTAAACCGTGCCTTTTACGGCTTGCCGGATTTGACCAATTCGGCAGGCCTGCATACCAATGCAGTGTATGGCTTTATAAATATTATGACCAAGTTCTTGGAGACGGAGAAGCCAGAGTATTTTGCGGTGGCTTTTGACGTACATACGCCAACCTTCCGTCACAAGATGTTTGATGCCTACAAGGGAACCAGAAGCCCGATGGCACCGGAACTGAAGATGCAGGTCCCTATGATGAAGCAGATGCTTCAAGCAATGGGCGTGCCGATTTTTGAAAAAGAGGGATTTGAGGCGGATGACGTTCTTGGAACCCTTGCCAAGCGCGGAGAGGAAGCCGGACTGGAAGTAACCTTAGTGTCCGGAGACCGTGATATGTTGCAGCTTGCAACAGATCATATCAAGATTTCTATCCCGAAGACCAAGAAGACCGGTACAGAGATTGAACATTACTATGCCAAGGATGTCTTAGAGCAGAAACAGGTGACACCGGAAGAATTCATCGATGTGAAGGCATTGATGGGAGATACGGCAGATAATATCCCCGGTGTTCCGGGCATTGGCGAGAAGACGGCAACGGCGATTATTGTGCAGTATCACTCCATCGAAGAGGCCCATGCCCATGCGGATGAGGTGAAGCCGCCCCGTGCGTCTGCTAACCTGCAGGAATTCTGGGACCAGGCTGTTTTATCCAAGACCCTTGCTACCATTGATACCAATGCGCCGGTAGAGCTGGACTTGGATGCCATGAAGCTAGAGAACCTCTACACACCGGAAGCATACTTACTATGCAAGGAGTGGGAGTTTAAGAATCTCTTATCCCGCTTTGAATCCGGTATGGAAGTCTCCAACGATATGGAAGAGGGCTTCCGATTGGTATCCGATGCAGTCGGTATTATGTCCGCCATTAATCATGCACTGGCACGATTACAGGAAGGCAAGGCCAAGGTTGGATTCGGCCTCTATACTTTTGAACAGGACCTATTAGGCCTGTCTCTTTCCAACGGGGATGAGACCGTGGTATGCGATGCATCTGCACTGATTGGTGACGAGAAGAACAAGGTGCGAGATGCCATTGGGAAGTTGTTTACTACCGGTAAGGGCCTTGCGGTGAACGATTTGAAGAGTGCACTGAATCGTTATGAGGCACTGTATCAGGCGGAAGAGAGCTCTGATGCATCCGGCCAGATGGATTTGTTCTCCATGGCCAGTGGCGGTGGAGATAAGAGCCACGAAGCACTTTCTTTTACACCGGAACAGTATGGGAACTACACGGATATCGCATTACAGGCGTATCTGTTGGATCCGCTTCCTTCCGAGTATCCGACGGAGGATATTGCTAAGAACTATCTTGGACTGATGGTTCCGTCCTATACGGACCTGTTTGGTAAAGAGAAGATGCCAAAGGCCTGGGATAATAAGGAGGCCATTCGCAAGTTTGGTGGCTATGATGCTTATGTAGCTTACAAGGCTGCCGAAGTTCTAGAGAAAAAACTGGTAGAAGAAGGCATGGAGAAGCTCTATGAGGAAATTGAGCTTCCGTTGGTATTCTGCCTGTATGATATGGAACGTGCCGGAATCTCCTGTAACCGTGGAGATTTGAAGGCATATGGTCGCTCTTTGGAGGGCGATATCGACCGTTTGGAGAAGCGCATCTATGAAGCAGCCGGAGAGGAGTTCAATATCAACTCTCCAAAGCAGTTGGGTGAGATTCTCTTCGAGAAGTTAGGCTTGCAAGGCGGCAAGAAGACCAAGACCGGTTATTCTACTGCGGCAGACGTATTGGAGAAGTTAGCTCCGGAGAACCCGATTGTGTCGGATGTATTAAGCTACCGACAGTTAGCCAAGTTGAAATCCACCTATGCGGATGGATTGGATAAGTGTATTGCCTCCGATGGACGGATTCATACCACATTCCAGCAGTTGGTTACCGCAACCGGGCGATTAAGCTCTACAGAACCGAACCTGCAGAACATTCCGATTCGAATTGAGCAAGGTAAGCTGATTCGTAAGGTATTCCATGCCAAGGAAGGCTATGTATTCCTGGATGCGGATTATTCCCAGATTGAGCTTCGTGTATTGGCGCATTTGTCCGGGGATGAGAATCTGATTGAAGCCTACAAGCAGAACAAGGATATTCATCGCTCCACGGCAGCGTTGGTGTTCCATACGCCATTCGAAGAAGTAACAGAGTTACAGCGCCGCAACGCCAAGGCGGTGAACTTCGGTATTGTATATGGTATTAGTTCCTTCGGCTTGGGCCAGGATCTGAATATCTCTCGGAAGGAAGCACAGGAGTACATCGATAACTACTATGCAGCCTATCCGAAGCTGAAGACTTATCTGGATGGCTTGGTTGCCACAGCCAAGGAGACCGGTATCTCCAAGACCTTATTCGGACGCTTGCGCCCGATTCCGGAGATTACCTCCAGCAACTTCATGCAGCGAAGCTTTGGTGAGCGTATTGCCATGAATTCCCCAATCCAGGGAACGGCAGCGGATATTATTAAGATAGCCATGATTCGCGTCCATGATCGACTGGTAACGGAAGGACTGGAGTCCCGCTTGATTCTTCAGGTGCATGATGAACTCTTAATCGAGACCAAGGAATCCGAATTGCCGCAAGTACGTGCAATTCTGGAAGAAGAGATGAAGGGTGCGGCCGCACTGGCGGTTCCTCTTGAGATTGATGTTCATGAGGGCGAGAACTGGTACGACGCCAAATAATTTCATACACAACATATAGTGGAAGAGATGCCTGCAATTGGTCAAATTATTGTAGTCATCTCTTCCTTTTTATTTCTGAAACTGCTATAATTTTTCATGGATTATAGTATATTTTCGGCTATTTGGAGGACTTTTGTATGAAGTTTATCGGTATCACCGGAGGTGTCGGTGCCGGCAAAAGTTTCATATTATCGTTTTTAGAAGAGAATTATAACGCCATTGTGGTACGGGCAGATGATTTGGCCAAGAGTCTGATGGCTCCCGGCAGTACCTGTCATGAGCAGTTAGAAGCCGCCTTCGGAGCGGACGGTGTGTTTGATGAGAATCGAGAGATTCGCGCTGAGGTGTTGGCGAAGCTGATTTATGAGAATCCCGCCAGACGGGAGGAGCTGAATGCAATCGTGCATCCGGCGGTGAAGGAAGAAGTCTTGCGCCAGGTGAAGGTAGCCAAGTATGCCGGCAAGGTGGATTATTTTTTCTTGGAAGCAGCACTGTTAATCGAGGAGCATTACGATGAGCTCTGTGATGAGCTGTGGTACATTTATGCGGACGAGTCCGTGCGACGGGAGCGACTGCGGGAGAGCCGTGGCTACTCGGATGAGAAGATTGATGCAATGTTAGCGTCCCAGTTATCGGAAGAGATTTTTCGGGAGATGTGTCGCGTAGTAATAGATAACAATGGGGATGAGGCTCATTCCATGGAGCAGATTCGACACATTTTAGGGCCGGGACGTAAGGATTACAAAAAAGAGGAAGAACTAGAGCAAGCGGAAGATTCCGTGCAAGAAGCAGAGGAGAAGAACATGCAGAGTCAGAAACCGGAAGATTATGTATTTGGCTTGGATATTGGTACCCGTAATGTGGTAGGTACCGTTGGATATCCAACAGAGAAGGGCTTTTGCGTTATGGCACAATGTACCATGGAACATGAGACCAGAGCCATGTTGGATGGACAGATTCATGACATCGGTCGTGTAGCGAAGACCATTGCGGAGGTGAAGGAGAACTTAGAGAGCCAGATTGGCTTTACCTTAACCGATGTATGTATCGCTGCCGCAGGTCGTGTACTTCGTACCATTACCACCCGTATCGATTATGAGTATCCGGAAGAGACGGTAGTTACCGGTGAGGATTTGAATACTTTGGATCTTCTTGGTGTAGACAAGGCCCAGGCGGAGCTGTCCGGTGGAAGCGAGCATGAGAAGTACAAGTTCTACTGCGTTGGCTATACGGTAATGAAGTATTATTTGAATGACGAGCCGTTTTCTTCCCTGGAGGGACATAAGGCAGAGAAGATTTCCGAGGATATTATCGTGACCTTCCTTCCGGAGGACGTTGTAGACGGTTTGTATTCTGCGGTAGAACGTGCAGACTTGCATGTTGCCAATATGACCTTGGAGCCGATTGCGGCAATGAATGTTGCTATTCCACCGGCATATCGTATGTTGAATATTGCCCTTGTGGACGTTGGCGCAGGAACCTCCGATATCTGTTTGACCAAGGACGGTAGCATTATTGCTTACGGCATGATTCCATACGCTGGAGATGAGCTGACGGAAGTGCTGGTACAGGCCTTCCTGGTAGACTTTGCAACTGCAGAGCAGATCAAGAAAGATTCTGTGGTGATGGATGAAGTTACCTATAAGGACATTATGGGAATCGAGCATACCGTGCCTGCGGAAGAGGTATGGAAGCTGACGGATCCGGTAATGGAGAAGATTACTTCTGCAGTTGCCGAGAAGATTAAGGAGTTGAACGGAGATGCATCCGTTGCAGCATCCTTCGTTGTCGGTGGTGGCGGTAAGGTCCATGGATTCACCGATACCTTGGCAGATGAGCTGGAAATCGTCCATGAGCGTGTGGCACTTCGTGGTGAAGAAGTCATGCAGAACATCGACTTTTTACAGCAGGATATCAAGAAGGATCCCCTTCTGGTTACCCCAATCGGTATCTGCCTGAATTACTATGAGAGCAAGAATAACTTCATCATGATTCGCTTCAACGGAGAACTGATGAAGCTGTATGATAACGGCCATATGAAAATTGTGGATGCTGCATTGCAGGCCGGCATTCCGACGGAGCAGTTATTCCCGCAGCGTGGTCGTGAGATTCATTACAAGGTGAATGGAACCCCACGTATGGTACGTGGTTTGGAGGGCGAGTCTGCCCATGTGACCATGAACGGCGAGGAAGTGGGACTGAACACCCGCTTGGAGCCAAACAGTACCGTAGAAGTAGAGTATTCTACCGTTGGTGCCCAGGCCGAACTTCAGATTCAGAACTTAGAAGAGTTCGCCAATAATTATGTCTCCTTCACGGTGAACGGCCAGCGCATCCGTTGTCCGAAGTTCGTGGAAGTCAACGGCAGCTTAGAGCCGGGCAGCTATATCATCAAGGAAGGCGATGATATCGAGACCCGTAACTTCTATACCGTTGGACAGCTGGCATCCTTCATGGATGTGGAAGTGGATATGAACCATGAAATCGTGGTAAATAACCGAAGCTCCGATTTAAACACCTTAATCTATGAGAACTTCACCATTGATTGGGTGGTAACCGGATATGGAGCAACGGAAGCGGTAGAGAGCTCGGATGAGATGCATGAAGTAACTGCAGAGGCACCGGAAGAGATGGCAGATGCAGAGCCTGTAACCGAGGAAGCAGCAACCGAGGAAGTCGCAACGGAACCAGCAGATGAGGAATCCTTCGAAGAACGGAAGGAAGAAGCCATCATCTCTGAAGCGGTTATGAAGGCTGAGGCAGCCGGCGAGACTTACAATCGTGACGCTTTTACCGTGGTAGACCGTCCGAACACACCGTTTACGGTAGCACCGAATCTGGATATTAAGACCAAGATTCGATTAACGGTGAATGGCAAGACCATTGAGATGAACGACAAGAAGGATTACATCTTCGTGGATGTATTCAACTTCATTGATTTTGATGTACATGAGCGTGGCCATAAGGGTGTATTGACCCAGATTAACGGTCACGATTGCGGATATGCAGACCCGTTGAAAGACGGCGATGTGGTAGATATCCGTTGGAAGGATTAGTTTTTTATGGAAATGTTTAGTATTGCCAGTGGTAGTAGTGGCAATTGTATCTGTGTGGGCAGCAACAACGTCCACGTCATGATTGATGCCGGAATCAGCGGAAAGCGCATCGAGGAAGGCATGAATCAAATGAATCTTACCACCCGGGATATGGCGGGAGTGTTGATTACCCATGAGCACTCCGACCATATCGGCGGACTGGGTGTCATTGCAAGGCGTTACGGTATCCCGATTTATACCACTCAGGGTACCGCGGACGCCATTATGATGAGCAGTTCCCTGGGCAAAATCGACCCGGACCTGTTTCATATCATTCGTCCCGATGAGGAATTTACCATCGGAGATCTTACCGTTCGACCGATTCATATTTCCCATGATGCGGCAGATCCTGTCGCTTATATCTTAAAAGATGGTAAGAAAAAAATGGGTGTCATCACGGACTTGGGTTACTACGATGACTACATTATTGAGAATATCAGCGACTTGGATGCCATGCTGATTGAGGCAAACCACGATGTGCACATGTTGCAGGTGGGACCGTATCCATATCCGCTGAAGCAGCGTATCTTAGGAGACCGTGGACACCTGGCCAATGAGACCTGTGGAAGACTTCTTGGAGAAGTGTTGCATGACAACGTGAAGCAGGTGTTGCTTGGCCACTTGAGTAAGGAGAACAATTATCCGGATTTAGCTCTGGAGAGTGTACGTGCGGAGGTGACTTTGGGAGACAATCCATACAAGGGAACGGATTTCAAAATCACAGTAGCCAGCCGCAGCAGTGTTTCTGAGCGGATTGTGGTGTAAATCCCCACAAGCCCTTGAAATATCGCATCATGACGATTTATAATGAGCGAGATGTAAAAGAAAGAAGTTTATTGTAGGAAGGAAAAGAAATGGAAACAAAGAATCGTGCAATTATCACTGTCGTCGGTAAGGATACCGTAGGTATTATCGCAAAGGTATGTACCTATCTTGCCAAGAATCATGTCAACGTATTGGATATTTCCCAGACCATTGTTAGCGGATTTTTCAATATGATGATGATCGTGGACCTAAATGCATCTGACAAGCCATTTGATGAGCTCCAGAAGGAGTTGACCCAGATCGGAGAAGAGATTGGGGTTGATATCAAGTGCCAGAAGGAAGAGATTTTTGAAATGATGCACCGCATCTAAGCATTGGTTTGCGAGGAGATTCACATGATTAATATTTTTGAAGTTAACGAAACCAACCAGATGGTGGAGAAGGAGAACTTCGACGTTCGTACCATCACCATCGGTATTAGTTTGATGGATTGTATCGATTCCGATTTGGATCGATTGAATGAGAAGATTTACAACAAGATTACCACGGTTGCCAAGGATTTGGTGAAGGTAGGCAAGGAGATTGAGCGGGATTATTTGATCCCTATTGTGAATAAGCGTATCTCTGTAACTCCAATCGCGTTGATTGGTGGGGCAGCCTGCAAGACGCCGGAAGATTTTGCAACGATTGCGAAGACCTTGGACGACGCGGCTAAGGCGGTTGGCGTGAATTTCATCGGTGGTTATTCCGCATTGGTATCCAAGGGAATGACCCATGCGGATGAGCTGTTAATTCGCTCCATTCCACAGGCCCTTGCAAGCACCGACTTCGTCTGCAGTTCCATTAACGTAGGTTCCACCAAGACCGGTATCAACATGGATGCTGTTCGTCTTATGGGACAGATTGTAAAAGAGACCGCAGAGGCAACCAAGGAGCAGGATTCCTTAGGCTGTGCCAAGTTGGTGGTATTCTGTAATGCGCCGGATGATAACCCATTCATGGCGGGAGCATTCCACGGTGTAACGGAGGCAGATGCCATTATTAATGTCGGTGTCAGTGGTCCTGGCGTTGTGAAGACTGCACTTGAGAAGGTTCGCGGCGAAAGCTTCGAGGTTCTCTGTGAGACCATTAAGAAAACCGCATTTAAGATTACCCGTGTGGGCCAGTTGGTGGCGAAGACTGCTTCCGAGAAGCTTGGTATTCCATTCGGTATTATTGATTTGTCCTTAGCTCCGACTCCGGCTATCGGAGATTCCGTTGCTGGAATTTTCGAAGAGATGGGATTGGAGAGAGCCGGTGCTCCGGGAACAACCGCGGCACTTGCCCTGTTGAATGACCAGGTGAAGAAGGGCGGTATTATGGCTTCTTCTTACGTTGGAGGCCTTTCCGGTGCGTTCATTCCGGTATCCGAGGATCAGGGAATGATTGATGCAGTGGTTGATGGCGCTCTTACCTTAGAGAAGTTAGAGGCCATGACTTGTGTATGCTCCGTAGGATTGGATATGATTGCCATTCCGGGACGTACCAAGGCAGAGACCATTTCCGGAATTATTGCGGACGAGATGGCCATTGGTATGATCAACCAGAAGACCACCGCTGTTCGTCTGATTCCTGTTATCGGTAAGGATGTTGGAGAGACGGTAGAGTTCGGCGGACTCTTAGGATATGCACCGATTATGCCGGTGAACGAGTTCTCCTGTGATGATTTTGTAAATCGCCAGGGACGAATTCCTGCACCGATTCATAGTTTCAAGAATTAAATACCAAGTGGTATTTATATAAAAAGACGAGGAGAGTAACGACATGAAAAAATCTACAAAGAATTTAATTATCGGATTGGTACTGTTAGTAGTCGCTGCTTTATTGGTTGGCGGCATCTACATCAAGTTCGGACCGAAGGCTTCTGCAGGAAGCAAGGCATACGAGGTAACGGTTACCAATAGTGCAGGGGAAGTAACCTCTTACAAGGGCACCACAGATGCTGAGTATTTAAGCGAAGTGATGGACGAGCTGAAGGATCAGGGATTCACTTACGAGGGTTCCACTTCTGAGTATGGCTTGTTCATTACCGGAATTAACGGTGAGACTGCAGATTATGAGACCGACGGAGCTTATTGGTCCATTTATGTAAACGGTGAATATGGTCAGTATGGTGCTGATCAGCAGCCGGTCGCAGACGGAGACGTATTCGGATTCGTATATGAAAAAGCACAGTAGCACCTGGGGTGCAAAAGAGATTGCCAGCATGGGAATGATGCTGGCAATTCTTGAAGTATGCAAACATGCACTGGATTTCTTGCCGAATATCGAATTGGTTAGCTTCCTGTTTATTATCTTTACCTTGTATTTCGGGTGGCGAATTGTGCTTCTAAGTTGGGCTTTTAGCTTGGTGGAGTGCATCTATTTTGGATTCGGACCTTGGACGATTACGTATTTCTACGTATGGCCGATTCTGATCATCCTGGTGATGCTTCTGAAACGAATCGGGGAAGAGAGACCGCTATTCTATGCAATCCTTTCGGGAGCCTTTGGGCTATCCTTTGGATTCCTTTGTTCCCTCTATACCTTGGTGGTTGGCGGCATTGGAATGCAGCTTACCTGGTGGATTTCCGGTATTCCCTATGATTTGGTGCATTGCGTCGGCAATTTTGTTATTTGTTTGGTACTGTTTTATCCGGTGAATCGGGCGATGAAACAGTTGAAGATTTAGCTCACATCCCATGGATGTGGGCTTTTTTCTTGAATATCATAGTGAAAATATGTTCGATATTTGGTAGAATAGAAGAGGATTTTTATGGAAAGGAGGCGGCTTATGGCAGAGCGTATCATCTATCATGTAGACGTGAATTCCGCTTTTTTAAGCTGGACTGCGTGCGATATATTAGAGCAGAATCCATCGGCGCAGGACATCAGAGAGATTCCATCCGCGATTTGCGGCGACCCTGCGAAGCGCCATGGCATTATCTTAGCCAAGTCGACTCCTGCCAAGAAGTACGGTGTGGTAACGGCGGAACCAATCCAGCAGGCCTTGCGGAAGTGTCCGATGTTACAGCTCTATGGGGGCGATTACCAGCTCTATGCCAGAAGGTCCCACGAATTCATGGAGCTTCTGCGGAAGTACGCTCCGGAGGTGGATCCCTTTTCCGTGGACGAAGCCTTCTGTGATATGACGGGAACCCAGAATCTCTATGGGGACCTGGTGGAGTTTGCTCACAAGCTGAAGGATGAAATCTATGAGACCTTAGGATTTACCGTGAATATCGGTGTGGCGGAGAATCGCCTTTTAGCCAAAATGGCTTCGGACTTCCAGAAGCCCAATCGGGTACATACACTTTTTCCGGAGGAGATTGCGACCAAGATGTGGCCTCTGCCAGTGGGAGATTTGCTGTTTGTGGGGAAGTCCTCCACCGCAGCCCTACAGAAGATGGGCATCCGTACCATCGGTGACTTGGCTAACACCCCGGAGGAGTTGTTGGTGGCCAGGTTTAAGAGCCAAGGACATATGATGTGGCGTTATGCCAATGGAATCGATGAGTCCGGGGAAATCAGCCATGATTATGAACGGAAGGGGTACAGCCATTCGGTAACCCTACCCAATGATATTGTTGAAGCCCAGAAGGCGAAGCTGGTGCTATTGTCCTTATGTGAGGTGGTGGCGGCGAAGCTACGCCGGGACGGAGTGAAGGCCGGAACCATTGCAGTGGGAATTACGGATTGTGAGTTCGTCCATTCCTCCCGCCAGAAGAAGCTGTATTCCTCTACCGATTCCACCCAGAAGATGTATGAGACGGTGGTAGAGCTGTTTGATGAGTTATGGTCTCATGTGCCCATTCGCTTGCTTCGGGTGTCGGCCACCAACTTAGGGAACGATGCGGAACAGATCAATCTGTTTGATATGGGACGCTCCGAGAAACAGAAGAAATTGGACCGGGCTATTGATTCCATTCGCAACCGTTTTGGGGAGGATTCGGTGGTGCGTGCCTCATTTGTAGAACATGAAGAATAGGGGTTTTTATTGGGTTTGTACTATGTTAGAATGGGACAAATTCTTGATTTTGTAAAAATTGGAGTAGTTAGTAGAAGTGTTACGTATTAGCAAGTTAAAAGAGAATCAGACCACCGGAGCCATCATGGCTAATGTGCTGTTGGCGGCGGTTAGCTTATTTGTAAACGGATTTGGTGTGTATCTTACCATTCAGGCCAACCTTGGAGCAGCACCTTGGGATGTGCTGAATTTGGGGTTATCGAAGACCTTTGGCATCTTATATGGAACAGCATCGGTCATTGTATCTTATTCCATTCTAGGCATTGATATTGCACTGCGGGAACCAATTGGAATCGCCATGTTTATTGATGCGGTGGTGGTTGGTAAATCCGTAGATTTGTTTAATCATCTGCATTTGGTGAAGCCGTGTGAGTCCTTGTGGACAGGAATTCCAATGATGTTATTGGGACTTTTGATTCTGGCTTTTACCGGATTTACTTATATGAGTGCGTCCTTGGGATGCGGACCGAGAGATACCTTGCTGGTAGCGCTTACTAAGCGGGCTAAGAGAATTCCATATGGTGTGGTTTGTATTATGTTACTTAGTACCGCAACATTCATTGGATGGTTACTGGGTGGTCCGGTTGGAATCGGAACTTTGATTTGTGCCTTTGTTACGGGGCCGATTATGGATATGGTTTTTGCATTGGTACATTTTGACGCAACCGCAGTACATCATCAGCATCTGGCGGATTCTGCCAAGGTGATTCTGGAGAAAAAAGCAGCGTAGGGGGATTTATGACACCATACATTCATAAGGTACAGTATTACGAGACAGATAAGATGGGAATCACCCATCATTCCAATTATATTCGCTGGATGGAAGAGGCCAGAATTGCTTATTTGGAGCAGCTGGGATATCCCTTTGCCAAGTTAGAAGAGATGGGCGTGGCATCTCCGGTCTTGGGCGTTTCTTGCGATTATAAGAAGTCCACGACTTTTTCTGACGAGGTATCCATTCTTGTATCGGTGAAAGAGTTTAAGGGTGTGAAGTTGCATCTTGCCTATGAGATGCGGGATGCTGCCGGGGATGTGGTATGTACCGGAACAACCTCCCATGCGTTTTTCAATCTGGAAGGACGTCCGCTTCGCATGAAGCAGGAATATCCCGACTTGTATGAAGTATTTATGGGTGAATTAGAGAAGTAGAAGAAAAAAAGCAGACCGAACAAACGAGACTTGAAAAAAGGAAAAAGGAAAAGATGAAAATTATAAATCAATATCGAGGCCTAAAACGGGATAACTATATCCTGTTTATTGGACGAATCGTAACCAATCTTGGCGCTATGATATGGCCCATGATGACGTTGATTCTGAATAAGAAGTTAGGGCTGAATGCAACAGAGACTGCAACATTTACGATTGTAACCGGCATCGCATTTTTGCCGGCGAATCTGTTGGGTGGGCGAATCGCAGATCATTTCAATAAGAAACACGTCATCGTTTTCTGCGATATAATTTCCATAGTTTTATTTATTATCAGTGGTTTCTTGCCGCTATCCTTGTATATGCTTGGTGTGCCGCTTCTTGGTGCATTCTTCCAGTCGCTGGAAGGTCCGGCATATCAGGCCATGGTAGCAGATATCACGCCATCCGAAAAGCGTGAGAAGGCGTATTCCCTCTCATACTTAGGTGGCAATATTGGACTAATTCTATCACCGACCATCGCGGGTATTCTTTTTAATCATTACCTGTGGTTAAGCTTTATCATTAGCGGTGTTGCAATTGGTGTATCTACATTTCTCATTGCAATGTTTGTGAAGAACGAGAAGATTGATGAGACACAAGAAGTGGAGCAGGAAGCTTCGCATGTGGAAAAGAAAGATATTTTCCGCATCCTTCGTGGAAGCAGAGCCCTGCTGTTATTCGTAATTGCATTCAGTTTGTATGAGAGTGCTTATGATCAGTTTGGATACTTGATGCCACTGGATATTGGTAGAGCATTTCCGGAGAATGGATCCGTAATCTATGGCTCGGTTACCAGTGTGAATTGCATTATCGTGGTACTTTTTACACCATTTATCACCATGCTGTTAGAGAAGATGAGTCTTACTCATAAGTATGCGCTTGGATGTGTGCTCCAGATGTTAAGTTTCATATCCTTCCTGTTGTCCTTCGGACACATTGGTGGATATTACGTATCCATTGCACTGTTTACTTTTGGTGAGATTCTAACCACTATTATGATTGGAACCTACCTTGCAGAGCGTGTGCCGGAGAACTTCCGTGGGCGTATCAATGGTGTGACATATTTCTTTGGAGCACTCGTTACCGGAATTGTGAAGTGGGGCACGGGATACGTATTTGATTCCATGGGAGTATCTGCAGCGTGGATATTTTCTATCGCAATTACCGTGTTGTCCGTTGCTATGGCATGCTCCGTGGTACTAGCAGATAAGAAGGAATATCCGGAAGACTATGGTGTAAAACCTTGCATGGATAATTAGGAGTTTTTTATTATATGCAGTTTGTAATTAAGCATTTTCGTGATCTTACAACCAATGAGTTGTATGAAATTTTAAAGACCAGATTCGAGATTTTCGTGACGGAGCAGGAGTGTATCTATCAGGACTTGGATGATAAGGACCAGGATGCCTATCATGTGTTTTGTTGGAATGACAACGGACGCGTAGCTGGATGCCTGCGGGTATTCTGGAAGGATGAAGCGGCAGGTATTGCACAGATTGGCCGTGTGGTAACCTTAGAGCATGGACTTGGTATTGGTGGTCAGATGTTACACGAAGGGGTAGAGTTGGCAATTCGGGAGTTTGGTGCCAAGAAGATTTATCTGGAAGCACAGTGTTATGCCACCGGATACTATGCTAAGGAGGGCTTTGAAGTGGTATCAGAGCCTTTTATGGAGGACGGTATCCTCCATGTGCAGATGGAAATGACACCCCGGGACGGGGTTAGTGAGTCATTTTAAGGAGACAATGAGGATGAATATCAGACAGGCTAGAACAGAAGACGTCTCTCGTATTGCAGAGATTTTTGTAACCAATTATCGGAATAACTTCTATCCGATTTTTAAAAGTGATGAATTCTACTTCGGAGAGTTAAACGTATTAGATACGGCTAAGGAATATTTGGAGAATCCGGAGTTATTGGCGAATACCTATGTATATGATGATGGAGTAATTCGTGGATTCATCCGACTCCACGAGGATGAGATCGAGAAGCTTCATATCGAGACTCACTTCCAGGGCAGAGGAATTGGAGCTGAACTTCTGAAGTTCGCACTGGAAGAGAAGGGCGCCAAGTGGCTTTGGGTATTGCAGCAGAATGAGCGCGGAGCAGCCTTCTACAAGCGATATGGATTTGATTTCACTGGGGAAAAGTTCATGGAGGATGGATGGATTCCGCTGTTGAAGATGAGTGTGTAGGGAGGGAATTATGGTACTTCTGGTAATTGATGTACAAAAGGGAATAACAGATGAAAGACTCTATAACTACGAGGACTTTCTTGCGAATACAAAAAAGCTGCTTGATGCTGCTCGTGCAAATCAGGTAGAGGTTATCTATGTTCAGCATGATGATGGCCCTGGAACGGGATTTTCCATCGGTGATGAAGAATTTGAAATCGCGGATCAGGTGGCACCTCTTACAGGAGAGAAGATTTATTATAAGACGGTGAATAGCGCTTTTGGCAATAAGGAGTTAGAAGCGTATCTTGCAGCTCAAGATAATAAGGAATTGATGATTGTTGGATTACAAACGAACTTCTGTATTGATGCGACTATAAAATCTGCATTTGATAGAGGCTATCACGTGATTGTACCCGCTGGATGCAACTCTACATTCGATAATGATTATATGAATCGCGAAGCAACTTACAAGTACTACAACGAGATGATGTGGCCGGGACGATTTGCAGATTGTGTATCTGTAGATGAGGCTATTTGCATGTTGGCTAACTAGAGGTAATTAAAAAAGATGAGGAATAGAGCAGAAGTTTTAAAAGAGGAATATCAATTGCAGCAACATCCGGAGGGTGGATGGTTTGCAGAGGTTTATACGGCTCCTTTTGAGAAGGAAGGACGTCCGTTGGCAGGAAGTATTTACTTCTTATTAGATGCAGGGGAGATTTCACACTTTCATCAGATTGATTGTGATGAGATTTGGTACTTCCATGAGGGATGTGGCATGACGATTACGATGCTGACTCCTGATGGCAAGGAAGATGTATTCCTTGGAAATGATGTGAATGCCGGCGAACATGCCATGGTTGTCATTCCTAAGGGGGCAATATTCGCAGCAGAGAATCTGGTTAGAGATGGCTTTACTTTTGTGTCCTGTGTGACTACACCGAACTTCACTTACGAAGGATTCCGATTGGTGAACAAGGGCGAGATTCGCGCAGACTATCCGGAATATGCGGACGAGGTGGAGTATTTAGCTTACGAATAGGGTGGATAACTATGAAGATTCGTAGATGGGTGTTGTTTATATATGTTACTTTGTAAGGATTATTAGGGAAAGATAGAGTTATATGAAAAAGGGATTAGTTTTAGAGGGTGGCGCCATGCGCGGCATGTTTACGGCCGGCGTATTGGATGTCCTTATGGAACATAATATTGAATTTGATGGAGCGGCGGGAATCTCTGCCGGTGCGGTGTTTGGATGTAATTACAAGTCTAAGCAGATTGGTAGAGCGATTCGCTATAACAAGAAGTATTGCAAGGATCCAAGATTCTGTAGCATTCGTTCGCTGATTAAAACCGGTGATATGTACGGTGAGGATTTCTGTTATCGGGAGCTGCCGGATATCTTAGATCCTTTTGATACAGAGACTTTTCGCAATAATCCGACAGAGTTCTATGTTGGAGCAACGGATATGAAGACCGGAGAGTGTATCTTCCATAAGTGCGAGGACGGCGGTCGGAAGGACCTGAAATGGATGCAGGCTTCTGCGTCCATGCCTTTGGTATCCAGACCGGTAGAGGTGGATGGTTATCGTTTATTGGATGGCGGTATCGCGGATTCGGTGCCATATAAATATATGGAGAGCATCGGATATGACCGCAATCTGATTGTTTTAACCCAGCCGAAGGGCTATCGTAAGAGCAAGACATCGATGATGTCCCTGTTCAAATGGAAACTGAAGGATTATCCTGCGATTGTAGAAGCCATGGCACGCCGCCACGAGATGTACAATCGCCAGATGGAGGAGATTGAAGAACGCGAACAGACAGGTAGTGCATTCGTGATTCGCCCGCCGGAAGCTCTTGGAATCAGTCGCACGGAGAAGAATCCTGACGAGTTGGAGCGTGTATATCAGTTGGGACGGAAGGTGACGTTGGATGCGCTTCCTGCCCTATCAACGTTTTTAAATGGTGAAGAATAAGCAACCGGAGAATTGGGAGGTTTTTATGGTGAAAAGAATTGGGATGTCACTATTTGGCGTTATTATCTGTGCCATCAGTGTTGGAATCTTTAAGATTGCGGCACTTGGTGTAGATCCATTCCAGTCATTTATGGCGGGATTGGATGCATTGGTGCCGATTAAGTTTGGAACGTTATACGTCATCGCGAATGCAGTACTTTTGTTATTCGCTCTGATATTTGATCGCCATTACATTGGAATTGCAACATTTATTAATCTGTTTTTGCTGGGATATATCACACAGTTTACCTATGAGTTTCTGCAGACAGTTATTGTGAATCCGTCCATGGTGGTTCGTGTGCTTTGCTTGGTTGTCGGAGTGGTTATTATCTGTTTTGGTTCTGCCTTTTATATGACAGCAGACCTTGGTGTATCCACCTACGATGCGGTGGCGCTGATTATTGTGAATACATGGAAAAAGGGAAAGTTCCAGTATGTCCGTATCATCACGGATTTGGTTTGCGTAGCATTAGGAATTACCTTGTTTTTGCTGGCGGGTGGAGCAGTACTTCAGATTCCAACCATTGTTGGAATTGGAACAATTATCACAGCCTTTTTTATGGGACCGTTGATTGAGTTCTTTAACGTACACATCGCACGACCGTTTTTAAGAGGAAAAGAGAATGAGTAAGAAATTTCGTTGGGCCTACATTGGCTCCGGTAGTATTTGTAAGAAAACAGCAGATGAGATTGTAACAGCAAATCATGAAATCGTGACGGTATATTCCAGACGATTTGAGAGTGCAGAAGAGTTCGCATCTCGTTATGATGCAACCCCATGCAAGACCTTCGAGGAAGCGGTAGACCGTGATGATATTGATGGTGTCTATATTGGAACGCCCCATACTTCCCACAAGGAGTACGCCATTCGTGCGCTGCGCTTGAAGAAGCCGGTGCTTTGCGAGAAGCCCATGGGTGTCAATGTCTCCGAAGTAGAGGAGATGATTGCAGTTGCCAAGGAAGAAGGTGTTTACCTTGCAGAGGCTATGTGGACCTGGTATGCACCGGTGGCCAATGAAGTGCGTCGATGGGTGCAGGATGGCCGTGTAGGAAACATCAAGAAGGCTTACGCAAGCTTCTGCATTCCGGGTCTGATTACCAAGTCGAGAGAACATCGTCTTTTGAACCCGGCTACGGCTGGTGGTGCATTATTAGACCTTGGCATCTATCCAATCACATATATCTACAATCTGTTTGGAATGCCTCAGGAGATTCGATGCACCGGTGAGTTAGCCAACGGCATCGACGAGGAAGAGGTCATTACCTTCGTGTATCCGGAGGGTGAGTGCAAGATGAAGTCATCTCTTAGATACATGGAAGAGAAGTTTAAGATTGTTGGTGACAAGGGAACCATCAGCATTCCACGTAACTTCCACTGGGCATCCCAGGCGAAACTGCGTCAGGGACTTCAGACATCCAAGGCCGAGGGTGTGACTGACTATATTACAGAGTTTACGAAGGTGGCAGATGAGATTCTTGCAGGGAAAAAGGAATCGGACTTCGTGCCACTGCAGCATACACTGGATTGTATGAAGATTATGGATGAGTGCCGTCGTCAGATGGGGCTTACCTACGATATGGAATAATATAAGAGAAACAAAGGGGAAAGAATTGAATGAGAACAAAGGGACTGAATGGTAATCAGCTCAAGGTAATTGCTATGGTTGCCATGACAATTGATCATTTGGTTAGTGTCATCTGGCCAAACTATCCAACGGATTGGTGGATAATTGTACTACACATCATCGGAAGGCTGGCTGCACCAATCTTTTGGTTTATGGTTGCAGAGGGGTATCATTACACGCACAATCTCAAAAAGTATGCAATTCGATTATTTATATTTGCGATAATCAGCCATTTTGCATATAACTTCGCATTTGGAATCCCATTTATTCCGTTTCAAACCAGTGTATTTAACCAGACCAGCGTAATATGGGCGCTGTTCTTTGGCTTGGTTGGATTGTGGGTTGCTGATCATGAGAGCCTGAAGTCTTGGCAGAAAACCCTTATTATTGTTTTGTTTACGATAATTGCCTTCCCAGCAGACTGGAGCAGTATCGCAGTACTTGGGGTAGTTTATTTTGGAGAGCATCGTGGGAATCTCAAGAAGCAGATGCTCTGTGTTATGATATGGGTTGCTGTATATGCAGCGGTTTATGCCATCTTTATTAACCCAATTTATGGCGTGCTTCAGTTATTTGTATGTCTGACCTTCCCGCTGTTAAAAGCGTACAACGGAGAGCGTGGCAAGATGAAGAATATGAAGTATCTGTTCTATATCTATTATCCGGCACACCTGATTGTCTGCGGTATCATCCGCTTGCTGTTGCATGGTAGTGCTGGAGTAATGATTGGCGGTTAAGCGGATTTGGAGGAGAAGGATGAAAACGGTAACGAAGGCGGACATTGTAAGGGACTTGAAAAACCTTGGCTTAGCGCAGGGCGATACGGTCATGGTGCATACTGCTCTTAAAAGTATTGGTTACGTCTGCGGCGGTGCACAGACTGTTATCGAAGCGTTGATAGAGGTTGTTGGTGAGGCTGGTACCATCATGATGCCGACCCAGTCCTGGAAGAATTTGGACCCGGAAATCGGCGTACATTGGGATGCTGATGAGGCAGATTGGAACACGATTCGCGAGAATTGGCCGGCCTATGATAAGAACCTTACACCGACCAATACCATGGGCGCAGTGGCAGAGATGTTTCGCTCTTGGCCGGGAGCAATACGAAGTGATCATCCGGCTCGTTCTGTGGCAGCATGGGGCAAGCATGCGAAGTATCTTACAGAGAAGCATGACTTATCCAACATCTTTGGCGAAGGTTCTCCTGTGGGAAAACTCTATGAACTAGATGGCAAGGTCCTCTTAATTGGAGTGGACTATGACAAAAATACCTCCATTCATCTTGCGGATGTTAGAGCAAAGTATCCGAGCAAGCACAACAGCACCGAGCATAGTGCAATTATGGAGAATGGCCAGCGTGTTTGGAAGGCCTATGATACCTTATTTGTAGATGGCGAGGACTTTGTAGATATCGGACATGCTTTTGAAGCGGGACATGATGTACAGAAGGGATACATTGGCGAGGCTTGGTCACGGCTTATGAACCAACGGGAACTGGTGGACTTTTCGGTTCAGTGGATTGAATCAAATCGAAAATGACCCCCTAACCCCGTCCCGGGGAGTCATGGATGAAACAAAGGAGGAAGTAATGCTTTATCATGCATCAAGTGTATCAGGGCTTGGAGAACTAGAACCACGTATTTCAACTCACGATAAGCCCTATGTATATGCGATTTGTAATAAAGTGACAGCAGCGTGTTTCGGTGCACCGAAGGATGACTTCGATTTGTTGATGGATGAGGTAGATGGTGTGCCGCATCTGTATGAGTGCTACCAGGATGCACTGAAAACCATATATGCCGGCAAATCATGTAGTATTTATACAGTACATGAAGAAGGGTTTCTCTCAGGTGTAACCGGATGGGATGTAGAGTCGGTTTGTGAACATACAGTGCCGGTAGTGCAGGAAGAGCAGATAGAGGATTTATATCAATATTTGCAGAACGCAGCATCTCGTGGAGCGTGTGTTGTTCATAGCTACAGCGAAGATGCATCATATCAATCCATGCTTCGTGAGGAGATATGTGAGAGAATCCGAGATTTTGGACTTAGTGAAGAGGCAGTGAAAAAAGATAAACGTATCGCACGCTTTTGCAAGAAACACAATAAGTTACGCGGATTAAAAGAGTAGAGGAACATAGTTATGTTAATCCCTAAGAAAAATACAGAATTGGAAGCAGAACTTGCTAAAATTGGCGGACCTGCAATTGATGAGAACGCGAGAAAAGAGGTCACTTCCTATATAATCAATGCGACCGTTGCCAGACTAGTCGGCGTGTTTTTGCTATTGGCTTCATTGGTGTGTCTTGTGCTGAATCGACCATTTGTCGTACCAATGGTTCTAGGATATGTGATTGTTGTTGCATATATCATTCTTCGACGTAAGAATATCAAGAAGTATGTTATGGGCTTGGTCAATGAATGTGACGCAGTGAAAAGTTACACGATATTTCGCGAGTTGCTGATTCGTAGCACCAGAAAAAGAGCCATGTACCAGAACTTTTATAATGTGGCCAATGCGTTACTGCTTGCCGGATATGATAAGGAGGCAGAAGCGTGTATTACATTGGCACAGCAGTATTGTGCCGGACCTATTGCGAAGTTGTTGGAATACGTGCTTCGAATGGATTTGTGCGTGTATCGCGAAGATTTGGAAGGCTTGAAGAATTTGCAGCCGCAGGTAGAAGCATTGACGTCTGCTTCCAAGATTCCACCAGCATATCTGCGTAGCTATGAGTCACGAAAGTTCTACTTTACAGGGGCAACCTGTTGGAATGAAGAGAAGTACGATGAATTGCTACAGTTATTGGAAAGTCCGAGTGTGCAGCGTCGCTTTACCCTGAGCCTAGTAAAGTACAACTACTTGAAATCTAAGGTGCTGACCGCAGCCGGACGAGAGGAAGAGGCTGTGTCTTGTCGAGATTACGTGATATCTAACGGCGGAACCACCTGGTACCGCAAACGTTGTATGGAAGCGTAGTGCACCCGGGGGAAAGGAAAAGAGAATTGGTAAGAAGTTTGGAATCTACTTGATAAAAATGTAGAATTCTACAATTTTGAGGAGTAGATATGATTAAAAGAGATAGATATTTACAGCTGCTTATTAACTCAAGAAATAACGGTTTCCCTAAAGTAATAATGACCCCCTAACCCCGTCCCGGGGAGTCAAAAGGAGAGAAGAGGCTTAAGAATGAATTTTTACGTAGATTTTGATGATTGCTTATGTGAGACCGCGAAGTCTTTTACAGAGATTGCGGCCAGATTATTCGGAAAAAATGTCCCATACGAAGAGGTGAAGTTTTTTAATCTCCAGCAGACGTTCGAGTTAAATGATGAAGAGTACCAGCAGTTGATGGAAGAGGGCCATCGACCGGAAATCTTGCTTGCATATGAGGAGACACCGGGCTGTTCGAAGGTCCTGAATGAATGGATGGATGAGGGACATACGGTAAACATTATTACCGGTCGTCCATACAGCGCATATGAGGCATCCCGTCAGTGGTTGGATGAGCACGGACTTGAGCGTGCGAGGTTATACTTTTTGAATAAGTATGGCAGAGATTCATTCTATGGAAGTGGTAGTCATAATCTGGAACTGGAAGATTTCTATCGAATGGAGTTTGATTATGCGGTGGAGGATTCACCGTTGGCACTGCCGTACTTAGAGCATTTTCCTAAGACCAAGGTGTTGGTGTTCGACCGCCCATGGAATCAGGAATGCGAGTTTCCGAATGAGAATTATGTACGAAGTGCGGATTGGGCGTTTATTCGTGAGCAGGTGAAATAACTCAGGGGAGGTAGCATATGTATCAGGTGGAAACCATTGGAAAAGAACAATATGTACTAGGGGAAGGTCCTTACTATGACCCGCGGTATGAACGCCTGTCCTGGGTAGATATCGAAGGAAAGAAAGTCTGGTATATCCGGGATGGTAGGAAGGTGGCAATCGATGTGCCACAGCGTGTCGGTGCAGCAATTCCACTGACAGGGGACGATGGTTTTGCGCTTGCCATGGAGGATGGTATTTATACCTACCGGAACGGGCAAATCGAGCGGACCGTTGATCTACAAAACGTATATAAGGAGTATTGGCGCTCTAATGATGCCAAGGCAGATGCCCTTGGGCGAATCTGGTTCGGAGCATCCGTGATGGATGACCATGATCCGGAGGGCAATTTATACCTGTATGCCAACGGCAAGGTAGATTGCAAGATTGCGGGAACGAAAATATCCAACGGCATGGCCTGGAGTTCGGATAAGAAGCACTTTTACTTCTCGGATTCAGCGGAACATGCGGTGTATGTTTTTGATTATGACGAGCGAAGTGCAGCGATTTCCAATCGTAGGGTGCTGTTTGAAATAACCGATGGTGTTCCGGATGGAATGACCATTGATGCGGAAGATAATCTCTGGGTGGCAATCTGGGGTGGCAGTCGCGTGGAGAAGCGAAGTGGCGCAACCGGTGAATTGCTGGATGAGGTACATTTGCCGGCGAAGCAGGTATCTTCCTGTTGCTTTGGTGATGAGGACTTGCGGACACTCTATATTACATCTGCGCAGGTTGGCTTGGATGGAGAATTCGATGGTTGCCTGTTTCGTTGCAGAACGAATGTGCAGGGCGTAGCACCGGACTACTGTGTTTTTTCATAACTCAGGGGTGGGATAGATGAAATCAGCAAAGAATGCAACGGAAAAGAAAATAGGAAAAATATATGACATACATTGCCCGTCCTGTGGGGCGCCTGCATATTATGACATTCGGACACGTATGTATAACTGCAGTTACTGCGGCAACCGTGTTGGCATCGATCGGGCGAAGAGCGAGCATAAGGGCTTCCGTGAAATCAGCAAAAAGAAGATGCGGGAAGCCATCAAGAAGTTCGAACTTCAGAAGGCATCCTGTACCGGTTGTGGCGCACAGGTGGTATTTGAGACTGGTGAAGCAGTGGCCAATTGCGCCTTCTGCGGCAGGTCGCTTGTTCGACAGGCATTTGTGAATCCGGATATTATTCCGGAGTTAATCGTACCGTTTGCTATCACTCCGACGGAAGCACAGGATATCCTGGCCGATTGGTGCAATAAGAACAAGTGGAAAAAGGAGGCTCGTGCCATCCGTGAAAAAATCCAGAATCTAAAGGGATTCTATCTTCCTTACGAATTGGTTCGAGGCCCTGTAAGTTGTAGCGTGTTCCGTATTGAGGGCGGTAGTGTGTACGACTGCGGCGGTTTCATCGATGAAGTATTTGTAAACTGCTCGAAAAAGTTGGATAACCAACTTTTGGATGCCATGGAACCATATGATCTTGATGAATTGCAGGAGTTTGATTTTTCCTATATTGCAGGTCATCAGGTAAAAACCGGTGACATCTCCGAGGATGAATTGATCCGACGTATTGATGTGGAAGTAGGGGAAGATTATAAGCCGGTTATCCAAAAGACGCTGGAAACCAAGGCAGTTGGAGTGAATGTTTCTTGCAACAACGTGTTGCGTATGCCAGTGCTTTTACCGGTTTACTATCTGGCCTTTGATGGCTATATGGCGGCGGTAAATGGACAAACCGGCAGAGTCAGTGTTCGCGCCTGCAAGGAGTCGAAGTATCTAATCCTTCCTTGGTGGATAAAGGCCATTCTTGCAACCATCGCCGGAACTGCTGGAGTAGCACTTGGCATGTTTTTATTTGGCGCAGAGCGGGATCTTATTCTTGGCGCATCCGGGTGTCTTGCTCTGGTTTTGGTATTCGTGTTCTTCGCAGCCTATAGCCAACAAAGGGAAGAGACCTATGGATTAGAAACCTATCGCAAGGTGTTTCATTCCAAAACAGCGCTGAAAAAGCCTGTTACCAAGCCGGTATTTTTCATGAACATCGCCGGGAAAATACAGGAAGTGGAGATCCGATTTACATCCGTACTTCGGGTAATTCGTGCATTGGCTATCACCTTTGGTGTAGTGTTCCTGCCGGTGATTCTTGCTCTTATCATCAATGGATTTAATTTTTTAATCCTGAATCTGGGCGGTTCCGCTGTGTGGTTCTGCATTGCGGTGCCACTTGCGCCGGTATTCCTAATTAAGTATGGCCGGATGGATATCTATGATAATCCATGGATCTATATGATTGGTGAGAATGGACAGAAGAAACGCTATAAGCCGAAACGGGACAGAGCGGATTTGGATGTGACCATTGATTTTATCAAGGAGTGGTTTAAACCACCGCTTCTGTGGTTGACGTTATTCCTGATATTTCTATTTTGTTCCATGGTGTATCTAACGGCCTTCGGCTGGGTAGAATAATGACTCAGGGGGACGGAGTTAGCGATTCATTGTTTTTCTAGATGTACAATGAATCGCTAACCCCGTCCCGGGGAGTCAAAAATTTGAAAGGAAAAGAAAGAATGAGACTAGAGACAGAAAGATTGTATTTCCGACATTGGACATTAGAGGATAAGGACGCGTTGTTCGAGATGGCCAAGGATCCGGACATCGGCTATCGATGCGGCTGGCCGGCACATAAGAGCGTAGAGGATAGCATCAACACCATCAATACCGTATTCACCGGTAAAGAGAATTATGCGATTTGCCTGAAGAGCACGGACGAACCAATTGGTTGTATCGATTTGATGTTTAACCAGAAGAAGGACGATGAATGCGAACTTGGTTACTGGCTAGGACGTGAGTACTGGGGACAGGGTATCATGCCGGAAGCTTGCCGGGAGTTAATTCGCCACGCCTTCGAAGATTTGAAGGTAAGCAAGGTGTGGTGCGCATACTACGAAGGCAACGAGCAGTCCAAGCGTGTGCAGGAAAAGCTGGGCTTTGTTTTCCAGGAGAAAAAAGAGAACGTGAAGGTTGCGCTGCTCAATGAAGTGCGCAATGACTATATCAATTTGCTGACGAGAGAAGACTGGGAGAAAAAGTAATGACCATCGAACCAATTACAATCACAGATAAACTAGGCAGAGAAGTAGTACTTCGAGCAGCAGCTCCAGAGGACGCGGCAGATTTAATTCAGTATCTGAAGGTAACGAGCGGGGAGACTCCATTTTTAATCCGTGAACCGGATGAGATTACCATCACCATGGAAAGTGAAGTGGCTTTCATTCAGAACAAGATAGATTCTGAACGTGAGTTAATGCTTCTGGCGTTTGTGGATGGGAAGCACGTGGGCAATTGCTCTCTTATGAGCTTGGCTCCATATAAGCGCTATCAGCATCGATGTGATGTGGCAATTGCGCTGTATCAGGAATACTGTGGCTGTGGAATCGGTAAGGCAATGCTTGAGACGGTGTTGGATATTGCAACCAACTTAGGATACGAGCAGGCAGAGCTGGAAGTTGTTGCAGATAACCAGAAAGCAATCGCACTGTATGAGAGCCTTGGTTTTGTAAAGTATGGCACTTTCCCAGACAATATGAAGTATGCAGATGGAACTTATCGTGACGCATACTGGATGATGAAGAAATTGACTCAGGGGGAGTAAATGTTACCAACAATAGAAGAGGCATTAAAAGAACTTGAGATAGCAGAACAGAGGAATCCCGGCCCATGGGTGAAGCATTCCATCAATACTGGAATTGCAGCTAGGAATATCGCTGAGAAGATTCCGGGAATGGATTCTGAAAAAGCATACGTTGTGGGAACGCTACATGATATCGGACGAAGAGTGAAGTTTGGTTTTGTTGATATTCCAACGCATGTATACGAAGGCTACAAGTATTGCATGGAAAAAGGTTGGGATGAAGCAGCACGCATTTGCATGACCCACTCTTATCTTCTGATGAAGGATGAGTTTGATTATGAGCCGGAAAATGATTACGAGAAGGAAATTAAGAAATACATTCTAGAAGTAGGCGAGGCGGATGACTACGATAAGCTAATTCAGCTGTGTGATTCCTTGGCTGTGGACTATGGATTTGTAATTCTTGAAAAACGATTCGTAGATGTCACAAGAAGATATGGCATCATGGAAGGCTATATTAAGGGCTGGGAAGTCGCATTTGGAATCAAGGAGTACTTTGAGGAGAAGATGGGCTGCTCCATCTACGATGTTCTTCCGGATATTGGGAAAACAACATTGCTGACACCAAAACCGTGGAAACCGCCGGTAGAAAAGGAAAACGAATAATGGTATTTTTTATGACTCAGGGGGACGGAGTTAGTGATTCATTGTTTTTCTACAGGTACAATGAATCGGTAACCCCGTCCCGGGGAGTCATTATGGAGAAATAAGTAATGATAATTCGTGAATTGGATCAATCATATTTTGAAAGACTAAAAGAATTATTTCGCTCGGTGTTTAGCGCACCTCCATGGAATGAAGATTGGAGCGATGAACAACTGGACAGTTACATGCGAGAACTTATCGAAGTGCGAGGCTCGATTATTTATGGATTGTTTGACCAGGATGAGTTTATCGGCATGTCCGTTGGCAAGATTCGCCATTGGTGTGGTGGCACGGAGTATTTTATCGAGGAATTATGCATTCGTTCGGATTATCAAGGACGAGGCTGTGGCAGAGAGTTCTTGTCATTGATTGAAGAGAAGATAAAAGCACGTGGGCTAGATACGATTTTTCTTATGACAGAACGCTCACAGCCAGCATATGAGTTCTATAAGCATATAGGATTTACAGAGCTACCAGAATTAACTGCATTTGCGAAGGAACTTGGGGAATGAGGATTGGAGTTATACAAGCTAGCTCTCAGGCTATGAAGAATGAACTTATCTATAACGCCGTTGTTAAGTATGCGCCAAAAGACGCAGAAGTGATTAACTTTGGTTGCACGATGGATGAAACATCCAAGTATTCATATATCGACATATCCCTTTTGATTGGGCTGCTGCTGGCAAGTGGTGCAGTAGATTTTGTTGTCACAGGTTGTTCTTCAGGTCAGGGCATGATGCTTGCGTGCAATAGTATGCCGGGTGTTTTATGTGGTTATGCATCCACACCGAAGGATGCATATCTATTTGCACAGATTAATAATGGCAATGCAATCTCATTGCCGCTTGGCGAAGAATACACCTGGGCAGGCGAAGATAATCTTGTAAGAACAATAGAGGCTCTTTTCTCGGAGCCTTTTGGACAGGGTTATCCGAAGAGTGAAGCTGCTAGAAAAATCGAGGATTCAAAGAAACTTAAGAAGATTCGTAAAAGCAGTCAGGTTCCTATGCAGGAGCTTTTACGCAAGTTGGATTCAGACTTGTTGGAAAAAGTACGAGAAAAGCAGGATGTGGTGCAGTACTTGGAAGAGTTTGGAAGTAACGAACTAATGGAGTTTGGGGAAGTATGAATATATTAGTTGAAACTGAAAGATTATTAATCGTTGAGATGACAATGGATATGGCAATGGATGTCCATAAGAATTCGTTGGATGAGGATACAAGAAGATTCGTGCCGGATGAAGTCTTTGAAACACTGGAAGATGCCGAGGAGACGGTGGAATTTTTAATGTCTCAGTACGGCACTACGGAAGGGCCGTTGGTTTACGCAGTGCTATTAAAAGATGGAAATAAGAACATGGGGTATGTTCAGCTTGTTCCTATTGGCGAAGGTAAATGGGAGATTGGATATCACATTGCAAAGCCGTATACATGCAATGGCTATGCATCAGAGGCAGTCGCAGCATTCCTTCCTGTTATGGCAAAAAGAGTTGGCGTGAATGAAGTCTATGGTATTCGTTTGCTAGAAAATGTAGCATCAGGAAGAGTTTTGGAAAAGTGTGGATTTGAAAACTTCTTTGTTGGAGAAGGCGCATATCACGATGGTGTTTACGAGATAAGTAAAAACGTTTGGAGATTGATTTAATTATGACTCAGGGGGACGGAGTTAGCGAGTCATTGTTTTTCCACAGGTACAATGAATCGCTAACCCCGTCCCGGGGAGTCATCATGCAGTATAAATTATAAAAAGGCAGGGTCTACAATGAGTAAAGTAAGTAAACAATTCCTAATTTATACATTTATTATAATGGGAATATGTTGGGGAACTTGCATGATATGTAGTTTAAATGGTCTTTCATTACAGAATGACTACTTTTTATTTATCCCATACATGCTAGGTGGATGGTCACCAACAATTGCTTCATACATTGCCTTAAAGAAAAATGGTAGAGTAGAAAATATTAAGGATTGGTTGAAAAATGTGTTTGATTTCAAACACGGGTTAAAAGCATATTTGCTTGTGATACTTTTGGCTGTTGTATACGTATTTCCCCAGTGTATAGTCTCTGGTTATGAGAAAGGTGAGCCTATATATATAATGATTCTAGCAATACCTTTAATGCTGCTTGGTGGAGGTCTTGAAGAAGCAGGATGGCGCTACATTCTTCAACCTGAACTAGAAGAGAAATGTCCTTATGTTTTATCAACATTCATTGTGACCATAATATGGTGGTTATGGCATTTTCCATTGTTCCATATAGATGGTGTGGGACAGCAAGGGCGTAGCTATATTGCCTTTGGATTAGGCGTGCTTGGAATGGCTTTTGCATTAGCGTGTATTAGGAAATGCACAAATAGCGTTTGGTTATGTGTACTTTTGCATTGTATCGTTAATGCTTCTGGGGCAAGTTTTAAAATCAATGATACTGTTATAGGCAATGCTGTTATGGCTGGGATTATGATTGTAATCACACTGGTTATTGTTTATTTAAATGATAAAAAAGTTATTCGTTAAATCGGGATTTTTAGAGGCAAAAGAGATGATAAGAACAGTTGATGATATTGAGGAGAAGCAACGAATTGCAAAAAGCATTCTTTCGGCTCTACCAGAGTGGTTTGGAATTCCGGAATCAACAGAAAACTATATTCTTGAAAGTGCGAATGAAATAATGGTTGCCTCTTTTGAGGAAGAAAAGGAAAATGGTTTTTTGTGTTTAAAGGAAACGGGAAAAGATACCGTTGAAATTGCAGTTATGGGCGTATTGAAGACGCATCATCGCAAAGGTATTGGAAGATGTATGTTTAACGAGGCAAAGCATATTGCTGTTGAACATGGCTATTCCTTTATTCAGGTTAAGACGGTTCAAATGGGAAAGTATAGGCAATATGATGAAACAAACCATTTTTACCTGAGTCTTGGATTTAAGGAATTTGAACTGATGCCTAATCTATGGGACGAATGGAATCCGTGCCAGATTTATGTTATGTCACTTTGATAAATTCTAGTGTAGGATGAAGGAGTAAATACTATGAAGATACTTGTGCTGAACGGAAGTCCCCGGCCTAACGGAAATACCGCAAAAATGCTTGATGCATTTCGTGACTCAGGGGGACGGAGTTAGCGATTCATTGTTTTTCTACAGGTACAATGAATCGGTAACCCCGTCCCGGGGAGTCATTAATCAAACCACTACTTGATATGAAAGAGGTTCAAATATGGATGAAATTGTAACAATTGCGGCACAAGAGGCACAAGAGGCGATAGGGGACTTAGTAGAGTGTTTTAAACTTGTTTTCGCGCCAGAGGTGGCAAGAGTTTGGATACCTGGATTATTGCTTTTCATATTAATACAAGTTTTCTTCCTTAAAACTGGTTTAATAGATTTTAACAAGGCCGTGAATGAAGCAATAGCAAATAACCGAGTTATAAAAGCGACAATTGATGAAAAGCGCATGACCAAGTCAAGATACTACGGAAGTGGTTCAGAAGATGGGACGCGACATTTTTGGTATAAGTATACACATCCGCTTACTGGTGAAACAAAAAGATTTCTTTATCCGATAATTGATGGAAGTATTCCTAAAGTAGAAGAGACTTTGTACTATAACAAAAGGGGAAAGGTGTTTTGTAAGCACACTGCAGGATATAAGCCGGCTTTTTGGACAGTAATAGGTTATATTGTACCTTTTGCTTTCTCAGTGTTTTTACAGTTTATTTTTAATTAGATTGATAAACGAGGAGACCCACTATGAATAAAATGATTAGCTCTAAAGCGCTTTTTATAATTGCTGCTATATTTTATGTAAACTCAGCGACTTGGCTTATTTATGGGAAAGTAGCAATGTTTTGCCTTTGGGTTATTATCGCAAATATCGAGCTAGGCATTGGCATTCATTATTACCGCCTGGAAAAGAAGCAGGCAGATGATATTCCAAATGAAACGAATTCCAATGTAACGCGCTAAGACAAAAATCGGCAGTTTGTAAGGCTCTTATGTTAGAGAAAGAGCTCGATAACTTCCAATTTGTCAAGATGAGGCGATAGTAAGCTTAATTACAGTATTGTTTATGAGGACCAGATAGAAAAATGGTAAGAGAAGCTAATAAAGGCGATTTAAATCAGCTATTACGATTATATACACATTTGCATGAAGAAGGTATTCCAGACGATGAAATGAAAATAGAGAAAGTATGGAGTGCAATCCTGGCTGATATGAATCATCATATTATTGTCAATGAAATAAACGGCAGAATAGTTTCTTCATGTGTGTGTGTTATTATTCTGAATTTGACCAGAAACGTAAGACCATATGCTTTTATAGAAAATGTTGTTACAGATATTGATTATAGAGGTAACGGTTATGCTACAGCTTGTCTTGAATACGCAAAAGCAATTGCTTCATCTGAGAATTGTTACAAAATGATGCTACTAACGGGATCAAAGAGAGAAGCAACATTAAACTTTTATAAAAATGCTGGATACAACTGTAATGATAAGACGGCATTTATACAGTGGTTATAGATGAAGTAAAATCGCAGTTTGGAAGGATTGTTATGACAAAAGAATTTACCTTAAAAGGAAACGTGGCTAGCGCTATCCGTTCAGATGAAGAACTCGCTCTAATTGATAAAGATATTGCAGATACCGCATTCAAAGTTCAAATAAAGGCTTTTGCTGAGTTCTTAAAACAAAAAGGATTTGTTAAGTTTAAATCCTATTCTTTTTTGCGAAGAAATCAACTAGAGGTTCTAGAATATATTGATATACAAAAGGAACGATATGGTTCCAAAACTTTTACAGTAAATTATGCTCTGACATCTTTATATGTACCGCACTCTTTTTTCTCTTTCGATATAAGTGAAAGATTAGGAAATCTTATTTGTGGTAAAGATATATGGTGGGATTACTCTAATGAATTAGCTGCTGAAGAGAGTTTCAATAATATCATCGAAGCTATAGATAGTTTTTTATTACCTTGGTTCGCTGAAAAAGACACTGCAGACGCCATTAAAGATATGCTGCTTTCTGAAAAGAAAAAGCGTGAGAATCATGGTGGCCGATTGTCTGATAGTCAAACATATTGGCTAAATATAATCGAAAATAATACTTGGAATAATGAACTAGTTGCAGCCAATATAGAAACTTTTAAGCTACCAAAGAAATTAATTAGATAAATCGCAGTTTGTAGGAGGCATAATGGAACAGTACTTGCGAGAAACACAGATGTTAGATTATTCCAATAAAAGTATTCAAGAATTAATTGAAAAACAAGGGTGGAGAAATCTAGATGAATATCAGCGGTTGAAAGCCATATATAATTATGTAAGGGATGAAATTCTCTTTGGTTATAATATAGATGATAGTATTCCTGCTTCTAAAGTATTGGCTGACGGTTATGGACAGTGCAATACAAAGGGAACTCTTTTTATGGCATTGCTTAGAAGCTGCGGTATTCCTTGTCGTGTTCATGGATTTACAATTGATAAGAGGCTCCAGAAAGGAGCAATGACAGGCTTTGTTTATAATAGAGCACCAAAGAATGTTTTTCATAGCTGGGTGGAGGTTTTCTTTGAAGAGAAGTGGTATGAGCTTGAAGCATTTATCTTAGATAAGGCTTATCTCAACAGGTTACAGGAACAGAATCCAGAATGTACAGGAGCATTTTGTGGTTATGGTGTAGCAGTAAAAGATTTCAAGAATCCGGTAATAGATTTTGAGAGGAACAATACTTACATTCAGAGTGAAGGAATAAACCAGGATTTTGGAGTATATGATTGTCCTGATGATTTGCTTAAGGAACACCGCCAGGAAATGTCTGCCATAAAAGCATTC
>JAEEGI010001271.1_pt1 | contig 63530 bp, 40 predicted proteins | sample 8958751 | NCBI WGS metagenome assembly JAEEGI01 (sample SAMN16246545, study PRJNA631951) | gut metagenome | biome: gut microbiome; feature: rumen; material: KS-attached | host: Bos | place: Iran: Karaj | collected 2018-10
TTGAGGGTGATGCGGTGATCGTGGCCGATTACAACTGCCCTGTGGGGGTCGCAGAGGATGATCTGGGCGCCCATGTCTATGAGGCGGTCTACAAAGAACAGCCTTGATTCAAACATCTTCTGGTGGATGAGGACACTGCCCTTGCACTGGGTGGCTACAACCAGCATCACGGAAAGGAGGTCCGGGGTGAGGCCGGGCCAGGGGGCATCGGCCAGAGTCATTATGGAGCCGTCCAGGAAGGACTCTATCTCATAGCTGTCCTGGGCGGGGACGTAGATGTCGTCGCCCCTCTGCTCCAGCTTGATTCCAAGGCGTTTGAAGGCATCCGGGATAATCCCCAGGTCATACCAGGAGACGTCCTTGATGGTTATTTCGCTCTGGCAGATTGCGGCCATGCCGATGAAAGAGCCAACCTCAATCATATCCGGAAGGATCTTGTGCTCAGTGCCGCCGAGCTTCTCCACGCCATGGACGCGAAGGAGGTTGGAACCCACGCCGTCGATGAAGGCACCCATGCGGTTCAGCATCTTGCAAAGCTGCTGGACGTAGGGCTCGCAGGCGGCGTTGTAGATGGTTGTGGTGCCCTTTGCAAGCACCGCTGCCATCACTATGTTGGCGGTACCGGTGACGGAGGCTTCGTCAAGGAGCATGTATCGGCCCGTAAGACGGCCTTCCGTAGTGAGGTGGAAAGCCCGGCGCCCCGGGTCATACTCCATATCTGCGCCAAGGTTACACATACCGTCAAGGTGGGTGTCAACCCTGCGGCGGCCGATCTTGTCACCGCCCGGCTTGGGGAACCACGCGTGGCCAAAACGGCTGAGGAGCGGGCCCACCACCATCACGCTGCCGCGGAGTTTGGCGCACTTTGCAACGAATTCCTCCGTCTCAATGTAAGAGGTGTCCACTTGATCTGCCTGGAAAGTATAGGTGCCCTTGGAATGACGGGTGACCTTTACGCCCATATTCCTCAGGAGTTCTATGAGATTCTTGACGTCAAGGATCTCAGGGATATTGGTCATTTTTACGGGCTCTGCCGTAAGGAGAACAGCACTGATAACCTCCAGCGCCTCATTCTTTGCGCCCTGTGGGGTGATGGTGCCGCTGAGCCTGTGGCCACCCTCTATGATGAATTTTGCCATTTTTTACAGTTTATGCACAAAGATACGTTTTTTCCGGAAATAATTCATACGTGTTTCGGATGGTCCGTGGATGTATTGGATTTTTGTGAGAATTGGATTAACTTTATTGGCATAAAACATTTGACATATGGCAAACATTAATGACTTCATTCAGAAGGCCGTCAGTGCGGCGGCAGGTAAAGTAGACATCCCTGCAAACATCAAGGACCAGGTTCTTGGCGGGCTGGGAGATTCCATCCTGGGTTCACTCACACAGACTGCCGCAAAATCCGGTGGTCTGGATGAGATCAAAAACCTTCTTACCGGTAAGACAGATGCTGCAAAGAGCGGCATCACCGCCCTGGCAGGGGACCTCTTCACCAAGAACATCGTGAGCAAGCTGAACCTTGGTTCACTGGCTCCGGCCCTTACTGCACTAATCCCTGGTATTATCGGCAAACTCTCAGGCTTCATCAAGGATCAGGACGGAGACGGAGATGTTGACATCAACGATATCCTCCTTTCTCTCAAGGGCGGCTCAGGCAGCGGCCTTCTTGGCGCTGCAACCAGCATCCTGGGCGGTTTGTTCGGCAAGAAAAAATAATGTGATATGAAAAAGACCGGAGTTCTTGCAAAATCCTCCTGGATTGCACTTGCCGTAACTGTGGTTGTGATAGGCATCATGGCATCCTGCTGCACCACAATTGACTCTGCATCGGTTGGTATCAAGTTCAAGAAGTGGAGCTCCAATGCTGCCCTTAAGGGCGGTGTTGAGGGCACCTGCCGCGGTTGGGTGTGGTACAACCCCATCACGGAGAGTATCTTCGAGTATCCCACTTACATCCAGCGTGTAACCTATGAGCCCTTCACCGTGAACCCTAAGGATGCAGCTATCTTCTCAATGACTCCTACCCTTGCATACCAGATAGACGAGTCTAAGGCTGTTGATATCTTCGTGAAGTACCGCAAACCGGTGCGCGAACTTGAGATGGGCTACATAAATACCTGTATCTTTGAGGCTTACCGTACCTGCGCCAACAACTACACCTCGGATGAACTGATGGCCAACCGCGCCAAGTTTGAGAACGAGGTCCGCGCCCGCCTGGATGAGTCCATGAACCGCGAGGGCTTTATTGTCCGTGAGTTCACCACAAAGATAGACCCTCCGGCATCCCTTACTGCCGCCATCAACGCCAAGAACGAGGCCGTACAGAACGCCCTCAAAGCAGAGAACAAGGTGAAGGAAGCAGAGGCCGAGGCCAAGATTGCCATTGCCAAGGCAAAGGGTGAAGCTGAAGCCCAGCGCATCCAGGGTGACGGTGAAGCATACTACAACCGCGTAGTTGCCGCTTCCCTCAATGCACTGCTGGTCCAGCAGTACGCCATTGAGAAGTGGGATGGCAAACTTCCCACCTACAACGGCTCCAACGCGCTGCCGTTCATTAACCTGACAAAGTAGTTAGATGTGCTCAACCTCCGGATGGAGGGTGATACCGTATTTGGATTCTATGGCCTGGATAACTTCGGTTTCCAGGCCTATGATTTCTTCCGGGGAAGCCTCCCCGCTGGCATTCACAATGACCAGCGGCTGATTCTGGTAAACCTGGGCTCCGCCAAGGCGTTTGCCCTTGAAGCCGCACTGCTCTATCATCCAGGCCGCCGGAACCTTGATCTGGTCCCCCACCTCATAGTGCGGCACCTGGTAGTCCGGACCGTTGTCCTGACGGGCGATGTCTTTGATGCGTTCAAAGTGCTCCTTGCTTATCACCGGATTACAGAAGAAACTTCCGGCCGATCCAGTCACCGCCGGATCCGGCAGTTTTGCATTGCGGATGTCGATGATGGTCTGGCGGATGATCTGCGGTGTGAGAGTCACCCCTCCGGGGGCTTGTCCACCCCCGGACAAGTGTAGGGGGAGGGGCCCGCTGGCGAAGCCAGTGGGAGGGGCCGGAGCGGAGCGAAGCGAAGCGGAGTCCCCCGGAGGGGTGACTCTCACACCGCTTGCCTCCAGAGCCTTCCGGAGGCCACCGTAGTCCAGGCGGGGCTGGGGTTCACGGCTTAGGCGGTATGTGACGGCCGTGATGATGTATCGGCCTTTCCATTCAGTTTTGAACTTGGATGTGCGGTAGCCGTAGGCGCAGGTGGCGGGGCCAATGTGCACGAATCGGCCTTCTAAGCGGTCCCAGGCGCGGATTCCCACAATAATATCCTTTGCCTCAACGCCATAGGCGCCGATGTTCTGAACGGCGCTGGCACCGCATTCCCCGGGGATGAGCGACAAGTTCTCCGGACCCCAAAGGCCTTCAGCTGCCGCCCAGGCGCAGAAATCGTCAAAGACCGTTCCGGCGGGCAAGGTGACAAAGCACCCTCCGGCGGACGTGTCCACCCCCGGACACGGGTAGGGGGAGGGGGATGATATGTGCAGCACGGTTCCTGGGAAGTCTTTGGTGAAAAGGAGGTTGGAGCCGCCGCCCATGACCATCACCGGCTGGGGCAGGGCGCCAAAGTCCATGGCCGCCAACTCTTCTTCCGACTCTATCTCAACGTACAGCGCGCATTTCACCTTCATTCGGAAGGTGTTGCGGATGGGGTAATTGGAGACCGTTTTCATTAAACCGCTGATAATGAGGCGTTTATACATTTTCCTCCCAGCAAAACAGCCAGGAGGAAAAGTTGTAAATAATTGTTACTGAGCGTTTTGAGGAGAACGTAGTGAAATCTGCAGTTCATCCAGCTGCTCCTGATCGATCTGGGACGGGGAATCTATCATCACATCCCTGCCCTGATTGTTCTTGGGGAAGGCGATGTAGTCCCTGATGGTGTCCTGCCCACCCATGAGGGCGCACACGCGGTCAAAGCCGAAGGCCAGGCCTCCGTGAGGCGGGGCACCGAACTTGAAGGCGTTGATGATAAAGCCAAACTTGTACTCTGCCTCTTCAGGGCCGATTCCAAGGACCTCGAACATACGCTTCTGCATATCGGCATTATGGATACGGATGGAACCGCCGCCAAGTTCGTTGCCGTTGAGGACGAAGTCATAGGCGTTGGCGCAGACGCGCTCTAGGTCTTCCTTGGCGTTGCTGTAGAACCATTTTTCGTGCTCCGGCTTGGGGGCGGTGAAGGGATGGTGCATAGCGTAGAAACGCCCTGTTTCGTCGTCCCACTCAAGAAGCGGGAAGTCCACGATCCAGAGGGGTGCGAACTCCTTGGGGTTACGGAGGCCCAGGCGGCCGCCCATCTCAAGGCGCAGGACGCCCAGCATGGTCTGGGTCTTGCGCTTGGCACCGCTCATCACAAGGATGAGGTCTCCAGGCTTAGCCTCTGCGGCTGCGGCGATGGCTGCAAGGTCATCGGCCCCGTAGAATTTGTCGATTGAACTCTTGAAGGAGCCATCGGCATTAACCTTGATGTAGATGAGGCCTTTGGCGCCAACCTGAGGGCGTTTAACCCACTCTGTGAGTTCATCAATCTGCTTGCGGGTGTATTCCGCGGCGCCGGGAACGGCAATTGCGCCGATATATTGGGCGTCATCCAGCACGCTGAAGCCCCTGCCCTTAGCGGCGGCGGTGATCTCATGGATCTTCATGCCGAAGCGGACGTCCGGCTTATCTGAGCCGTAGTTATCCATGGCGTCGTACCAGCTCATACGGGGGAGAGGATTGGGGATGTCTACTCCAAGGACGTTCTTGAAAAGGGTTCTCATCATGCCCTCGAACATATTCAGGACATCCTCCTGCTCCACAAATGACATCTCGCAGTCTATCTGGGTGAATTCAGGCTGGCGGTCTGCGCGGAGGTCCTCGTCACGGAAGCAGCGGACAATCTGGAAGTAGCGGTCATAACCGGCAACCATAAGGAGCTGCTTGAAGGTCTGGGGGCTCTGAGGCAGGGCGTAGAACTGACCGGGGTTCATGCGGGAAGGGACCACAAAGTCACGGGCGCCTTCCGGGGTGGACTTGATGAGGTAAGGGGTCTCTATCTCCATGAAGCCCTTGGAATCCAGGTAGTTGCGACACTCGTGGGCAACCTTGTGCCTGAGAGCAAGGGCCCTCTGGAGCGGGCCGCGGCGAAGGTCCAGGTAACGGTACTTCATACGGAGGTCTTCTCCGCCGTCACTTTCTTCCTCAATGGTGAAGGGCGGGGTAACGCTCTTGTTGAGGATATTTATGGCCGATAGTTTTATCTCAATGTCTCCGGTGGGCATCTTGGCGTTTTTGGCCTGACGCTCCACCACTTCTCCCGTGGCCTGGATCACAAATTCGCGGCCCAGAGATGTGGCTGTCTCTACAAGCTCTGCGGGGGCATCGGCCTCAACAACAAGTTGCGTGATGCCGTAGCGGTCACGGAGGTCAATGAATGTCATTCCACCAAGCTTGCGGGCTTTCTGGACCCAACCGGCCAGGGTAACCTGCTGCCCTTTGTTCTCAATGCGGAGTTCACCGCATGTGTGCGTTCTGTACATATCTATAGTTAAGTTTTTTCTTAGCTCACAAAGTTAGCAAAAAAATGCGTATCTTGCGGAAAACTTTTAACTATGGCTTGTTTTGTAGCGCCCCTCGTTCAGGCAATCGCAACCACCGCATACCGTAAACTCAGCCGTAAGCCCGTTCCGGCTTCCCTCAAAACCCTGGAAACCATGCTCTGGGGCGGTTCTGTGATGCTTATCGTGGACCACGTAATCAACGGAGAACTCACCTGGCAGTTCCCCTTCTTCACGGCTTTGTCCCAGACTGGCGGCGCCGCACAGATGTGGCATGAAATCCTCACCGTGGGCGTGCCCATGTGCCTTGTCATCACGGCCGTATGGGCGGTGTGGGCGCTTGTTGCCCGCCGCCGCAAAGCCGTTGCATAGCGCCATCCCACTTTAGAGCATAACTGATTCAATCTTAGTCACAAAATGACTCAAAAACTTGACTAAGATTGTTTATTCTTACCATCTTAGTCAAGTAATCGGCCCAAAACGTGACTTTGACGGTACCGGATTGGGGAAATTACGCCAACAGATTAGTAAGCGCCACAAAATCCTCCACGGAGAGCTGTTCCGGGCGCTGGGAGAAGACGGGCTGGGAGAGGAAGGCCGATAATTCTTCGGGCGGCCACCCTTCGCGAGTAGCTTTAGCAGCGGCAAGTGGCTTAAGTGGATTTCGCATCATCTTGCGGCGCTGGCCAAATGCCGTTTTCACAACGGTCTTGAAGAGTTTTTCGTCACAGCCAAGGTCTGTGCGGCCGTTGCGGCGCAGTCTTATCACGGCGCTCTCAACTTTGGGCGGCGGAGCAAAGCAGCCGGAGCCCACGGTGAAAAGGTACTCTATGTCATACCAGGCCTGAAGAAGCACGCTCAAGATGCCATAGGTTTTGCTTCCGGGCTTTTCTGCAATGCGCTCTGCAACCTCCTTCTGAACCATGCCCACAACCTGCGGGATGTGATCCTTGTGGTCCAGGACCTTGAAGAAAATCTGGGAGGAGATGTTGTAAGGGAAGTTCCCTATGACGCAGAAGTCTCCGGGGAATATCCGCTCCAGGGGAAGGGTGAGGAAATCGGCCTCCATAAGACGGCCCTGCATACCCTGGAAGTGCGTGAGAAGATACTCCACGCTCTCCGTATCTATCTCCACAAGTTTCAGGTCAATGTCTTCTCTTTCCAGCAGGTACTGCGTAAGTACGCCCATTCCCGGGCCCACTTCCAGGACCGGGCCTTTGGTCTCTAACGCATCAACGATGGCGCGGGCCACTTTCTGGTCTGTGAGGAAATGCTGCCCAAGGGCCTTTTTTGCTCTTACTTCCATACTGCAAAGATAAGAATAATTTTAAAGGGTAGAGGTTAGAACTGGAAGTAGATGAAGGACTGGAGGTCGGCGGTGATGAACTGGTAGAAGAAGATCACTATCAGGACCACCACAAGGGCCATGACTGGCAGCGGGAGGGCGCTGAAAGTGAGGCGATAACGCCTCTTGAAGCGCTCCGGGAGCCAGTGGATGAGCATTCCCAGGACAAAGAGGATGAGCACCGCACGGTGCTGGTGGATCATTGCCGGAACAAGGCCGATGTCCCAGTGGGAGCCTATCTGGTTCACCATATTCTTGGCGGTGTTCCAGGCCTGCTCGTTGGCAAGGGCAGGGTCAAGGTTGGAGCCGCTGCGGAAGAAAAGGCGGGTGAATGTGATGAACACGAAGGTCTGGAAGATGTCCCAGGCGTTGCTGCACCACTTGGCGGCGGGAGATTCATGGCCAGGCCGGGAATGACGTATCAGGGCTTTTACAGCCGTCCCCACCAAGATTATCATCGTCCACACAAAGAACATGTTCCAGACGGGATAGTGCAGGGTGAAGGAAAGCGTACCGCAAAGGGCCGTAACAAGAGAAATTATGAGGAGCTTAACGCCCATCGAGCGCTTGGTCCATATCTTATAAATCACCATCCCGATGCCGTTGAGACCGCCCCAGATCATGAAATTCCAACTTGCTCCGTGCCAAAGGCCACCAAGGAGCATGGTGTTCATGGAGTTGATGTTGGTGGTGATGAGTTTGCGGTCAGAGGGCTTACGCCAGGCCCATATGCCGATACCAGCCGCAAGAGCCGCCACAGCCGCCGCAACCCACCAGGAACCGCTGAGGAAACTGCCTATCACCGCAATGGCTGCAATGATGATGAAAGTGCCCGCAGAAGCGTTTCTGTTACCGCCAAGGGGGATGTAGAGATAATCCCGCAGCCAGCGGCTGAGGGTCATATGCCAGCGGCGCCAGAAGTCCTGCGTATTGGGGGCCTTGTACGGGGAATTGAAGTTCTTGGGAAGGTAGAAGCCCATGAGCATCGCTACGCCCGTTGCAATGTCCGTGTAGCCGGAAAAATCGGCATAAACCTGCAGGGAATAGCAGAAAAGGGCCGATAAATTCTCAAAGCCGCTGTAAAGGAGCGGGTTCTCGAAGACCCGGTCGGCGAAGTTCACGGCCATGTAATCGGCCAGAATTAACTTTTTCAGGAGGCCGTTCATTATCCAGAAGATGGCTATGCCAAACCACCTGCGGCTAAGGTTGTATGGCTTATGGAGCTGCTCCACAAACTCTACGGCGCGGACGATGGGACCTGCAACCAGCTGAGGAAAGAAGCTGAGGTAGAACCCGAAGTCCAGGAAATTCTGGACCGGGGCAATCTTCTGGCGTTTAACATCCACTATGTAACTTACCGCCTGGAAGGTGAAGAAGGATATTCCTACCGGGAGGATAATGGCGTCTACGCGGAAAAGGGACGTTCCCGTGAGGGCGTTCAGGAACTCTCCAAGGACGTCGTGAACCTCAATGGACAGCCCGAAGAGGTTGTTCACAAAGTCCGTTATGAAGTACGCGTACTTGAAATAGGCAAGGACCCCAAGGTCTATCACAACGCTTAGCGCCGTGAGGGCCCGCCTCCAGCCTTCTTTCTTAAGCCGATACAGCCCCTTTGCAGCAAAGTAGTTATACACTATTACAAACACAAGAAGTGCCAGGAACACGCCGCTTGTCTTGTAATAGAAGAAAAGTGACACCGCAAAGAGAAAGCCGTTGCGGAGGAGAACCTTGCTGTGGAACAGGGAGAACACCGCAAACACCAGCGCGAAGAACGCCCAGAAGTAGAACTGGGTGAAAAGCAGCGGGTGCGCCTGGTCAAAGGAGAACAGGCTCACGGCAAAGTCCCGTATGATGTCTGCCAGCGTCATCTGTACTCCATTATTGCGTCAAAGAGAAGGTCCCCGATGAGGCGATAGCCGGCGGGGGTGAAATGGACTCTGTCACCCTGCATCAGGCCGGCCTCTTTCCAGGCATCGGAAGAGCCGTAGCCGCCCATAACCTCATACATATCCCAGAACACGCCGTCAAATTCATCGGCCAGTTCACGGAAGGCCTTTTCAACGTCAGGGGTATGCTGGTTCACGTGTTTTCCCTTGTAATAACTGTCGTTGATACCGGAAAAGAGTACGGCGCAGCGGGGGTTCACGTCCCGCACCTGGCGAAGGAGGAAGCGGTAGTTTTCCTTGAATCGGCGGGAATCAAAATCGTGGCCCTGGATGTCGTTGATGCCGATAGAGAATATCACGAGGTCCGGCATCACGCGGGAAAGGTCCTCTGCCCAATGGGAGCACTTTGCCCAGGATGAGGTGGAGGCGCCGTTGATTCCAGCCTCGCTGTAGGTGAAGCCGCCGCCGGTGCGGTCAAGGTAGAGGCCGCGGAGGGTGTATCGGCCCTCCCCCTTAAAGAATACCTGCAGCCAGTCCGTGTAGTACGGGAGGTCGAAATGGGTGTACTGGCGGCCCTTGACGCCGTAAACGGTGTCCCGGCCCTGAAGCAGGAGGACGGGCTCCATCTCCCCTTCCCCAAGGACGTCCACACGGTTGAAGGCGTAGCTCTGGCGGAGCACGGGACCGCCGTTACGGGCAAGGTCCACGGCTACGCGGGAGGCGGTGTCCTTAACCTCTGCGGCTATGCCGGTGAGGCCGAGGTCCCCACCATCGGCCTTTATGCAATTGTGGGATTCCCAGAGGCCGGAGTATGAGGTTGTGTAGCTGACGGGGGTGTTGGTGAGGGCGGCCGCAAAGGGGAAAACCAGGCCCCTGCCGCCGTCAAGGCCGTATCTGAGGGACAGGAAGCGGGTGCGGAGGCGGTCACTCCAGGTGCCGCCCTGGACGTGGGAGCCGCCAACGTGGAGCACCCTTACGTCTCCGGTGCCCCAATGCACCAGGGAGTCCAGCTTTTGCCTGAAGGCGGTAAAGGAGGCCGATTCCCCCTCAAGCCCGCGCGGAATGAGCACGGGAGGGCGCTGGGCTGCGCACGGCACTGCCATGGCAAGGAGGACTATAAGGAGGAGGCGCTTCACTTGACCAGGCGGTAATAATCGTAATAGGTAAGGAGGGAATTGGAGAGGGCGTCTCCAACCTTCTGGGCACCGGCGGGGGTGAAGTGGATGTAATCAGGCCCGGCGTAAGGAGGATTGTGCTTAACCCACTGACCCATGGAGTTCTCCCCTCCCATCATGCGGAAGAGGTCCCAATAGGCTGCGTCGTTCCTGAGGGCCGTGGCCTTGAGGGAATCCACAAGTTCAGGGAGGCGGGGCCAGGTAACAATGCGGCCGCCCACGCTCTTTCCCATATCGGACGGGCCGATAAAGAGGATGCGGGCATCCGGGGCAACCTCATGGAAGTACTGGATCTGGGCCTCTATCTGCTCCTGGTACTGCTCGATGACCTTGGTGTTACGGACCACGGGCATGTAATTTCCGCCAAACTGGAGGATGATGAGACTGGCGTCCATCATTTCCAGGCAATCGGCCATAAGAGGCTTGTTGATACGGGTGAAAATGGTGCCTGAGCAGCCCCTGAGGGGGATGTTGTCTACCTGGACGCCGGAATCGGGATCGGCCGATATTCCGTAGATTTCAGCGTTCCCGCTGAAGCGGAGCACGGCTTTCTGGACGGGCCGGCCGAAGTGCCAGGTGACTTTGCGGAGGCCGCTCTCGCCCACTTCCTCTACGGGAACGGGGCGGAGGGTGTCCGATACCGCTTTTACGGAGAACCCGCCGCTGGGACGTCCGTAGAGGACGGTGACAGCCTCAAAGCTGTGGACGCCTTCGCGGGCGTTCTTGTTGCTGGTGGAACGAAGGGTTACGGTGCCGCCGCCGGTGAGCGTAACCACCTGGGCCAGAATGCCGTAGCGACTGTGGCCGGCGCGGACGGTGGTGGAGTCTCCGTACATGGTGTACTGGACAAAGCCGCCTGATGCCGCCTTGGATATGCTGGCCGACGGAACGTTGCTCAGGGCCGGGAAAAGGCCGGTTCCGTTGCCTCCAAACCTTGCCTGGAGATCCTGGCGGAGGTCCTGGGAAATGCGGTCAAGTTCTATCTGGGAGTCTCCGTAGTGGACTACGCGGCTGAGGCCCGGGGCCTCAAAGTCCCTGAAAACGGGGCGGAAAAAGTCTATATCATCCCCCGGAAGATAGATTCTGTCAGGGTTTTCCGTGAAAAACTGCCTGTAGTACTCCAGTGTGTCCTGCTTCATCTTGAAACGGGCCTGAACTGCATTGAGGACGGAGTCTACGTCTACCTTGGTCTCATTTGCATCCCTGAGGGTTGCCTGCATATTGGAGAAACGCAGGGTGAGCGGCCCGGCGGCTATGCCATCGGCCGGCATAACCAGCCACAGCACGCCCAGGGCGGCGAAAACGCTGAGAAGGAATATGAGTACCTGACGGGCTTTCACGGACTACACTTCCGTGGCGGTGGCGAATTCCGAGAGGAAGCGCATGTCGTTCTCGAAGTAATGGCGTAGGTCGTTGACCTGCCACTTGAGCATTGCGATACGCTCCACGCCCATGCCAAAGGCAAAGCCGCTGTACTGTGAAGGATCAATTCCGCTGGCCTTGAGGACGTTGGGATCCACCATGCCGCAGCCCATAATCTCCAGCCAGCCGGTGCCCTTGCAGATGTTGCAGCCCTTTCCCTTGCAGATGTTGCAGGAAACGTCTACCTCTGCGGAAGGCTCCGTGAACGGGAAGTAGGAGGGCCTCATACGAATCTCCGTATCGGCACCAAACATCTCGCGGGCAAACAGCAGGATGGCCTGCTTAAGGTCTGCGAACGTGACGTCCTTGTCAATGTACAGTCCTTCTACCTGATGGAAGATGCAGTGCGCGCGGGCCGATATTGCCTCATTTCTGAAAACGCGGCCGGGGCACACCACGCGGATGGGCAGCGGCTGGGTTTCCATTGTGCGCACCTGCACGGAAGAAGTGTGAGTACGGAGAAGGAGCGGGTTCAGATGGCCGGTGCTCACGAAGAAGGTGTCCTGCATCTCACGCGCGGGGTGATTGGGCGGGAAGTTCAGGGCCTCGAACACGTGGTAGTCGTCCTCAATTTCAGGGCCCTCTGCAACGTCATATCCAAACTTGCGGAAGATATCCACAATCTGCTGGCGGACAATAGAAACGGGATGACGCGAACCCAGGGGGAAAGCGTCTCCGGGCATTGAAAGATCCTCCTTGGGGGAATCGGCCACAGCGGCGGTCTCTGCAGCAGCCTTCAGTTCATCTATCTTTGCAATGGTGTACTGCTTGAGTTCATTGAGCTTCTTGCCGTACTCCCTCTTGAGTTCCGGGGCAATGTTGCGGAACTCGTCCATAAGGGCCGTGATTTCACCTTTCTTTCCAAGGAAACGTATACGGGCTTCTTCTGCCTCTTTCTGGCTGGTGGCCTTCAGCTCCTCCAGCTCTTTGAATATTCTTTCAATGGCTTCTTTCATTGCTTATCTTTATTATAGCTTACAAAGATAACTATTTTTTGCCGATTTCCGCCATAGAATTGCAGGAGCACCGTCTCAGGTTGCCTATATACGTCGCAGGTTGCACCTCTATGATGTCCCGGGGCAACGATTCACACGTTTTGGGCCGGTTTTGTGCTTTTCGTTGCCCGTTTGGGCAATGACTCACACATTTTAGGCGGTTTTTGTGCTTTTCGTTGCCCTATAAGCGGAGGGGAGGTGTTGGTGGCAAAACCTGTAGCCGCCCGCGGCTTCATGAGCGGGAGGGGCCCAGAGCCTGCGCGAAGCGCGGCGAATGGGAGGGACGAAGTGAGCGAAGCGAACGAAGGGTTTTGCCATCAATACCTCCCGCAGCGACAAGGGGCAACGAAAACGGCAATTGATGGAGGTTAAGTGGTTAATATACAACAATTTACCGGATCGTATGGGATTACTGGTTTTCCCAAAGGATCCGGTAAGTAATTGACGCACAACCACTTGGGCTCCACGGCGTCGGCATTACAATATGGGTAACAAAGTCCCTCCCCCGAGGGGAGGGATTTAGGGTGGGGGCAACGTGAGCTAAGTTACGAAGCGAGCGCCTGTGCGATGGTGTAACTTAGTGCAGCATCACGGTGAGTCCGGCCATGACGATGGAGACCATGCTCATGAGCTTGATGAGGATGTTGAGGGAAGGGCCGGAGGTGTCCTTGAAGGGGTCTCCCACTGTGTCGCCTACCACGGTGGCGTGGTGGCTGGAGGAGTTCTTGCCGCCGAAGTGGCCTTCCTCAACGAACTTCTTGGCATTGTCCCAGGCGCCGCCGGAGTTGGCCAGGAAGATAGCCAGGACGAAGCCTGCTCCAAGGCCGCCGGCAAGGAGGCCTATAACACCTGCAGGGCCAAGGATGACACCCACAAGCATGGGAACGATGATGGCAAGGAGGGACGGGAAGATCATCTCGTGCTGGGCAGCCTTGGTGGAGATGCGGACGCAGCTGGTGTAGTCCGGGCGCTGCTTTCCTTCAAGGATGCCGGCAATCTCACGGAACTGGCGGCGTACCTCGATGACCATCTTCTCTGCTGCACGTCCCACGGCATTCATGGTGAGACCGCAGAAGAGGAATGCCATCATTGAGCCGATGAAAATGCCCACCAGGACCATAGGATTCATGAGGGTGATGTCATAGTGCTCCACAATATCTGTGATGCTGCCGTGTGCAAGGCGGGTAAATTCAGCCGCCATTTCTCCGCCCTTTGCGGCAAGGTGGCCGAAGCCGATCTTGATCTCCTCAATGTAGGAGGCCAGGAGGGCCAGGGCCGTAAGGGCGGCGGAGCCGATGGCAAAGCCCTTGCCGGTTGCGGCGGTGGTGTTGCCGAGGGAGTCAAGGATATCGGTCTTCTCACGGACGGAAGGATCCAGCTCAGACATCTGGGCATTACCGCCGGCGTTATCGGCAATGGGGCCGTAAGCGTCCGTTGCCAGGGTAATTCCAAGGGTTGAGAGCATACCCACAGCGGCAATGGAGATGCCGTAGAGGCCCATACTCAATGTTTCAACGCCAAAGTGGAAGCCGGTTGCAAAGCCGTAGGCCAGGAGGATGGCGACGGCAATGGTGACCACGGGAACGGCGGTGGAGATCATGCCAAGGCCCACGCCGTTGATGATGACGGTTGCGGGGCCAGTCTGGGCGCTTTCGGCCAGCTTCTGGGTGGGCTTGTAGGAGTGGGAGGTATAGTACTCCGTAATCTTGCCGATAATAACACCTGCAAGAAGGCCGGAGAGCACGGAAAGTGCCATCTGCCACCAGTTGGGGAAGCCAAGGATGTAGAAAACGCCGAAGGAAACCAGGGCGATGAGCACGGCCGCAAGGTTGGTGCCGCGGCTTAGGGAACCAAGGAGGTCCTGAAGCGAAGCGCCTTCCTTTGTACGCACCACGTAAATGCCTAAGATTGAGAGGACTACACCAATTGCAGCAATCATCATGGGGGCAAGGATGGCCCTCATCTGGACGGCGGTTCCGTCTCCGAAGAAGGCCGATGCACCAAGCGCCATGGTGGCAAGGATGGAGCCGCAGTAACTCTCATAAAGGTCTGCGCCCATACCGGCAACGTCACCTACGTTGTCACCCACGTTATCGGCAATGGTGGCGGGGTTACGGGGATCGTCCTCGGGGATGTCCTGCTCTACCTTACCAACGATATCGGCCCCCACATCCGCAGCCTTGGTGTAGATGCCACCGCCCACACGGGCGAAGAGTGCCTGCGTTGATGCGCCCATTCCGAAGGTGAGCATGGTGGTGGTGATCACAACCAGGTTCTGGGCCTCCGTGGGCTCATAGAAGATCTTGAGGATGCTCCACCAGATGGCGATGTCAAGAAGGCCCAGGCCCACCACGGTGAGGCCCATGACGGCGCCGCTGCGGAAGGCTATCTTTAGGCCGGAATTGAGGCTTCGCATTGTTGCATTTGCTGTACGGGCCGATGCATAAGTTGCGGTTTTCATACCCACGAAGCCGGCAAGGCCGCTGAAGAAACCGCCCGTAAGGAATGCGAACGGCACCCAGGGGTTCTGTACGCCGAATCCGTATGCAAGGACGGCAAACAGGGCTGCCAGGACAATGAATACGATTACAACAACTTTGTACTGCTGTTTAAGGTACGCCATTGCGCCCTCGCGCACATACTGTGCGATTTCTTTCATAGTGACGGTTCCTTCACTCTCCCTCATCATCTGACGGAAGAAAATCCACGCAAAGAGCAGGGCCAGTACAGCCGCTGCCGGAACCAGATAAAAAAGATAGGTCATTTATAAAGGTTTAGTTAGTTGTAGTAGAAATAGGCGGTCTTTTCCTCTCCCCATACCTTCTTGCCGGTGCTTTTCAGGACGGCATAGGCCTGATACGTCATGGTTTGTACCACGTCTTCAAAGTACCAGGTCCTGTAGTCTGTAAACGTTCCGTCAGTAATGTTGTTCCATTTCCAGGATTTGCTTCCTTCCTTGAAACCTATTTCCGATGTCTCAGATGTTGAATAGTAACTGAAGGTGGCGTCAAGCTGCGCGGAGAAAGGATAATACTTGCTATCATATGTAACGCCGTAGGCCAGATTGGATGCGCTGAATCCTTCCGTAACGGCGTATGTCTGGATATAGTAACTTTCATCCGAGTACACAACTGTGCCGTCTGACATCCTGGCAAAAGCCCTGTAATAGAACAGTTGGCCGGGGCTCATGGGGATGTAGCCCAGCATAGTGCTTGACGTTCCCGCTATGGCAACTTTGTAGTCGTTCACCGTAGGTACTTCCGATGTGCCGTAACAGAATCCCCGCTCTGTACAGTCTCCAAAACTACCCTCCTTTAGGACAGCCTTCACATAACCGCCATCCTTGGTGTTGGACGTGGGATAACCGTCCAATTCAAGGGAAAGAATGGAAGCGGTGGCAACCTCAAAGGACTCACTGTAATAGGCCGTTCCGTCCGACGTCACAAAGAACGCCCTGCAGGTGTAAGTGGTGTTGGGGGACAATCCGGTCAAGGTCATTACGTCCGATAAAGGCGCCCCCTCACTTGCAGAGACCGCGTTGTCTGTAATAGTGGGCAGACGGAACAATGCACAGCATATACCATAACGGGTGACTACTGCGCCCGGGGCGTAGTAACGCACAGACTCCACCCAGATAGTAGTTGAGGTGGAGTGGAAATCCGACCGAACGGTTTGGAAGAAATTGTTGTAATCAGGATTCGGGAGAGGAATATTCTCATCCTTGACGGCGCATGATACGGCGGCAAAGGCCATTGCAAGAAGAAGAAAATACTTTTTCATAGGCCCTTTCCTTAAAAATTATATCCAACGCCAAGCGTTGCACGGACGCTTGGATATAGTGTGAATAAAGGAACAACACCCGCTCCTATCATAAATGACAGCTTGTTTACATGGAAAATTGCACCAAGCTCCGCGGTGGGGGACAGGCCGCCGGAATACTCTTTCCACTCCTTGTTCTGCTGCTCCACAAGGGTTTGAAAAATAGCCAGGCCACTTCCAAGATACAGGTTGAAATTATTCTTTATGCGCCATATGCCGCCTGCCACAAAGTTTACACGGGGGTCCTTACGCATTCCGGAAAGAATAGCGTCCCAGCGAACATCCTCAGAAGCAGACCCCTGAGGAAAGCCGCCAATGCCGATATCGGCCCCTACATAAAAGCCGAATTTCCAAACCATGCCAAACCTTGCGCCAAACATGGCCGTAACGTTGGATGCTTTATCATTAATGCCCGGGAAAATTTCCGGGGTGGCGGTGCCCACTACAAAAGTCTTGCGCTCATAGACTTTCTTCACACGTTCAGTGTTGATGGAAACGCCGGTAAAGTCTATGGTTTGGGCCTTTGCGGAAAACGCCGCAAGCAGCAGGCCCACAAATACCACAAGCCTTCTCATAACTACTTAACTTCAAGTTTGGTTTCTGCCTGAACAGCCTCCGTAGTGGAGATACTGCGAACGTTCTTTCCGCTGGAGAGGGCACTGTTGATATACACAATTGTGGTATCTGCAGGCTTCACGTTGCGGAAATTGGTATATTTGGCGGGATAGCCTTTTACCTTTACTGTAAGGTATATGTTCCGGCCGTCGCTCTTGTCTGTGACAACGGAGAAAAGGGGCGCCACTATAAGGTCTGCGCCGGCGCTCTCCGCGAACTCAAACAGAGCCTTTGCCTTCAGTTCCTCTATGCCGTCCATAATTACCTGCTTAGCATCTGCCGCATAACGCTCCAGCTTTGCAAGGTCTTTGGTATCAGGGACCTCAGGGATGGTGATGACGCCCTGGGTCTTGAAGCTGGAAGAGTTGGACTGGATTATGGTGATATCGGCCGCAATGGGAGTGATGAGCATCTTGGGCTGGGCTTCCACGGACGTTGCCTCGAATTTGGTAACGTTAACTCCGGTAACGGTAGTTTGTGCAAATGCCGATATGCCCGCAAGCAGGCCCGCCACGGCAATTGTTACAGAAAGGAGGAACTTGGTTTTCATTTGGCGTAATGGTTGAGTTTGCACAAATATAGTAATTATTTGATTTATAGTTACTCTTTTACTTCTATGATTTCTCCGTGCTCCTGGGCCACGGTCTCTTTCCAGAGCTCTGTGTAACCGGGCCACTCAATCTTTTCCGGGATGCCCTTTGAGAATTCCGAGTGCTTGAAGGAGCCGTCCGGGTTCTGGGGCTTGACGTTGCCGTCCATGAATTTTATAAGAAGCTCTTCCTCCAGTTTCTGCCATGCGGCAAACTGCTCCTGGGCTGTGTTCACGGAGTAATCCGTGACGTACTTCACAACCTTGGCAAATGGTTTGGCCGATACCATGACATCCCCCTTGGATGAGAGCTTCTTCTGGAGCTTCACTACCACCTGGTTGTACATGACAACGGCCATTGAGTCTACGGAATGGGTGCGGCGCTCCATCTGGTCACGCTCGAAGGAATCCACCTTTGCCCTCACATAAGGAGCCATGATGTTGTACATCTTGTAGCAGGCGTTTGAAATGCGGTTGTTGATCCAGAAAGATGCAGTGGGAGAATAGTGAAGGAGGTCTCCGTTACCTTCACGGAAGCATTCCGGAATCTTGGTGACGGAAGTGTAGATGGGGGAAAGGTAGGAGGTTGCGGCGTCGTCCGTGCCGAACCACAGGATGCCGCCAACAACGTCAGGGACGTAGTTACGGGCCTGACCCACGAACCAGAAACCTGTCTGCTGGGTGGCGATTGCGCGCTCGTTCACATAGGTCTTTCCGTCAAACTCCCACTCCATGGGCCTCCAGCGGTACGGAAGGGCGTTTCCGCCGGCGCCGATATCCTGGGTCATGTCCATGGGGGTGCCTTCGAAGTGGTCCCTCATAACATCGGCCAGTTCCTTTACGCCAACTTTCTTGCGGGGGTACACGAAGAGCGGAAAGTCCCCTTCCAGATTATTGCCCATCACGTAATCCAGATAACTGTAGGCGTCCTTTGTGACGGCGTTGCCTTCCTCATCGTAGAAGGAGAACCAGCCGTCCGTGAGGATGTTGAAGGCGCTCCAGGCGCGGGCGTCGCAGCCGCGGACGGTGCCGAAATCGGCCGGACAATAAGCCTTCTTGAAGGAAAATTCGGAATCGGCCCCGTCAAAATAGCCCTTGCGGCGGGCGAAACGGATTACGTCAGGGGCGTAGAGGCAGTTATCAGGGTCGTCCAGCGGGAAGGTGCCTATGCGGGCCTGGTTGGCGTGGGCGCAGATTGCGCCGTCGGGGACGCGGCGGGCCACCCACACGATGCCCTTGTTCACGTTGACGCCGTTGCGGATATTCATACCCTTGCCGATGAGTTCCATGATCCAGGCCTCGTTCTTATCGGCAATGGAGAAGGTCTCTCCCTCCGACGCATAGCCGTAGGTGTTGGCAAGGTCCACTATGATGTCAATGGCTTCACGGGCCGATTTTGCCCGCTGGAGGGTAATGTAGATGAGGGAGCCGTAGTCTATGCCTCCCTTCTTGTCCTCAAGTTCCGGACGGCCGCCCCAGGTGGTTTCTCCGATGATCACCTGGTACTCGTTCATGTTGCCCACGGTCTGGAAGGTGTGGGGAACCTGCTCTATGTCTCCGATGTAGCGGTTGGAGTCCCAGTCGTAGATGTTGAGGGTACTGCCGGGGTCCCAGTCCACTGCGGGGCGGTAATAGAGCTCACCGAAGAGGTAATGGGAGTCTGCGGCGTAGGACACCAGGACAGACCCGTCCTTGCTGGCGCCGCGGCTTACGATCACATTGGTACAAGTATTGCCTTCTATGTTGGCGGCAAGGAGTGCACCTGCCACCAGAAGAGATTTGAGTATTTGTCCTTTTTCCATTAAATGCGTATTTTTGCATTTGAGTTTACAAGACTACAAAGATATGAAAATTTGTAAGATTATCATTGCTGCCCTGCCTTGTTTGTTCCTGAGCGCGGGAGTATCGGCCCAGAATCCGCCCCAGACTCCGGAGCAGAGGGAAAAGCAGATGACAGAATTCATTGATAAGGAGGTTAAGCGCCTCACGGATATGCTGGAACTTGAATACTGGCAGGAATTCTACGTGGATTCCACGCTTAACCACGACTTACGCGCCCGCCAGGCGGAACTCCTTGATATGCAGAAGGCCCGCGTTGAGAACTCAGACCTCTACATGGCCATCTCAGACAAATGGATGGAAAAGATTGACTCCGCCTACAGGCGCTTCTTCACCGAGGAGCAGTGGGAAAAGTACTGGAAAAACGGCGGAAAACGCGCCAGCAAGGAAAGGGAAAAGCGAAAAAACAAAAAGTAGCCCGGCGGGCTACTTTTTCTATTTTAGCATTATGGACCGTAGGTCGTCTATGTCTTTTTGCGGGACTCCTATCTTTAGGAGATACTTCACTATCCTCTCCTGATAGGTTCCGCTGTCCGTCTCCTTGAAGATTGTGGTGTGGATGGAACCGTAACTGTAGTTGTCGTAGGTGTGCTTATACAGCGTATAGTTGCCGTTATCGTCCTTTGACATACCCCAGTCGGTGGGAGTGAAGTACGTAAGTTCATAGTCCTTTGCCATATCGCTCTCGCTTATGCCAAGAGCCCCTTCCAGAAGCACCGCAAGCGTTGCCGTGCGGTCACGTCCTGCGGCGCAGTGGAAGTAGACGGGCTTCCCTTCGCGGAGTTTCTGCACAACCCACATGAAGGTTTCCTTCACCTTGGGCTGGTTGTCGCGTATCATCTCATTGTAGCCGCTGTCGAAGCCCGGGGCGTAGAAATCCACTTCGCTTCCAAGAGGTGACGATGATGGCACGTCTTCGGCCTCACGGAGGTCTACCTCGGCCCTGATACCCTCGGCCAGCATTTCCTTCCTGCCGCTTGAACTGGTGCGGGAGCCGTGGATGGCACCGCCGCGGAAGAGCTTGTGGTATACCACGGTCTTGCCGCCATAGCCCTTGTAACCGCCAAGGTCACGGCCGTTGCGCACGTTGGGCTCATAATATACCTGACGCAGGTGTCCCCTGGTGGGGAAACTGCCGCTTGCAACCACAGCGCCGTCAGTGGAAGTGACCCTCCACTGGTAGGTGGTATTGGGGACGAGGTTGGTTATGTCCTGGCTGGAAACGCCAGAAGAAAGGCTGTATTCCCTGCTCCAGTCCCCTTCGCTCACCACCAGCTTCTGGGCGCCGCTTGCAGCGTTCCAGGTGATGGTGTAGGTGGGAGGGATCTCCTCATTGTTCACGCTGGGGCCGCCGCCGGGGTAGCCTTTAACCTTGGAATGTCCTTCCTCTCCATAATACAGTGTGTTGCCGTAGTCCACCTCAGACAAGAACTTCTCTACATACGCGTTGGTTGCGAGGAAGGCCTCTGAAGCATCCGGTGTCCAGCCAAGGAGCGGACCGGCAATGGCCTTGGACAGCGTCCAGTTACTGTCATCGCCTTCTATGGCCCAGTACATTGCACCTTTCAGACCCTTTTCCTTGATGTAATTTGCCTTGAGGCTTATGGACTGCTCGTTGTCATAACTGAGGACCATGGTGCCTGAAGCATTGGTAAGATAAGGCACAAGGGCCTGGCTGTCCCAGCGCTCCACATAAGAGCCAACACTTATGTCGTGATAATAGACATAATTGTCGTCATCCCCTTCCGTGAAGGCATGGTGATCGTCGCGGCCGTAGAAAGGCATTCCAAGGACTATCTTCTCATAGGGAACACCGGCACTATTGTGAAGGGCTACGGATTCGTCGCAGCTGCGCTTTGTCATGGACGACTTGTAAAGGCCGGCATTGTGATAAGGCGGGTTACCCATATCGTAGGTCATGAGGTTCACCCAGTCCATATAGTCTATGAAGTCCTTGAAATTCACATACTTTGCATTGGCCGATGAAGCCATGGTGATAAGGAGGTCATTCCCGAGAGCCGCACGGAGGTCCTTCACCAGGAGGGTGAAGTTCTTTGTGTCGTCCGGGGAGGACGATATTCCCGCGCTGCTGCTGGTAGGATACTCCCAGTCCAGGTCTATGCCGTCCAGGCCGTACTGGTTCACCGCCTTAAGGCAGTTCTCGCAGAACTTTTTGCGGTGGGATTCATCGGCCGCCATCTCTGAGAAATTGCCGGCTCCCCAGCCGCCTATGGACAGCAGGACCTTCAGGGAAGGATTGGTTTTCTTGAGGCCGACAAGCTTTTTCAGACGGGAATCCGTATTGATTTTGAGGGTCTCGAAATCACTGCCTATCTTTCCGAACGCATAGTTGATGTGGGTGAGCAGCGACGGGTCCGGCATAGTGCTTTCCCAGTAGGTGGCATAGCCGATAACGACATACTCGCCGGGGGTTCCGGGATTTGTGCCGGGGTCCGTACCAGGGTCTTCGCCGGGGTCTGTGCCGGGATCCGTGCCGGGGTCGTCGCCGCTAGGGGGCGGCGGCGGAAGAGGTTGAGCGTTTTCCGGCGTGGCGCAGGCCAGAAGGGAGGAAAACAGCAGAGCCGCTGCTAAGAATTTGACTTTCATAACTATATGTTTTTTTACTATAATCCGGTAAATGCTATCTTGTAAATCTTGGAGGTGGAACCGTCGTCTCCAACCCATACGCAGCCACGCTGATGGTCTACGCAGACGGATTCCGCATTCCCGATGAAGGAAACGTCGTAGATAGCCTGGAGCTCCGTGACCTCTCCGTCAAATACAAATAGTTTGCAGGCCTCGGAGTCCGACACCCAGAGAAGGTCTGTCTCCGAATCATAGAAAAGGTCTCCCACTTCCTTGATTCCGGGCGCCAGGGCGCCGAGTTGCTTTTTCCACACCTTGGTGCCATCCAGTTTATACCTCCACAGAGTTGCTCCGCTCTGGGCTCCAACGTAAAGGTCTCCCTTATACCAGGTTATTCCCTCAACGCCGGAATTACCCATATTTGCGGCATCGTCAATGACAAAGATAGTGGTTTTTGAATTATATGGCGACTGCACCCTGTAGACGCGGTCACTCTCAATTCCAAGATAAAGCGTAGTGGAACCGGGGTCTATGGTGACTCCTTCCATATCGGCATCGTATTTCCACACGCTGGTGTAGGTAATGGCCTCCACTCCGCCGTCAAGGTTTGTGAACTTGTACAGTTCTCCTTGGTCTCCAACGCCCCAGAGATAGGTTTTATCCCAACTGAGGCACAGGCCGGAGAGTTCCTCAACTCCGGAATCGAACACCTTGCGGGTATAACTGCCCTGGACGGGCATTCCGGGCTTGTTTTGGAACTGCTCCTGCTGCTCTGAGATACACCTTACGCTACCGCCCTGGGCCGCTTTCTGTGAGCTCTTTGAAGAAGTGCTTCCGTTAAGGAACACTCCGTAGCCCTGGTTGTTGGCGGAATCCATGTGGGAATTCCATATCTTGGTCTGGGTTCCGGCGCCCACGTAGGTTCCGGTAACGTCAATGTAACCAGTGTATGGGAACCAAACCTGAGGTTCACCCACCGCAAAAGCATATCCGGCCGCATATTGCCAGCCCTTGGCCGATGACAGAGGATCTATTGGGAAGAATCCGGAAAGGTCTTCGCGCATAGGAACCTTGTATCCCGGAGGACAGGGGTCGTAGATGGTTTTGGTGGCTCCGTCTCCCCAGACGGTCTTGTCCACGGAACTCATCCAGGTGCCGTCGGTATAATAGAACGTATCCGGATGAGTGATTGTCTCCTGTCTGGAAACCGGCCCGGGAACGCGTTTTGAAGGGGTTTTACAAGGGAATGGGTCCTTTCTCCCCCACTGGTAAAGGAGACCATGGGAATCTTCTCCGGCCGTGGCCGATGCAGCCTCCAGCGCACCAAGGTTACGGTCCATGGTGGTGTAGAAGGAGAATCCATATTTGTCTCCACCTATTTCCGTTTTTGGAATCCAGATGTGCCAGCTCCAGAGAATGGTTCCGGAAGCATCCTTGGCTGCCACAAGGGCATTTCCCGGCATCAGGGGCTCCTTTGTGGAGAAGATCACATACCCGTTGTAATACGAGGCGTCTTCAAGGCACTCCCCTCCCCAGAGAATATCTGCGGTGGACGCCGTTCCCACCGACGCGGTGCCGTTACCCTTTACGGCCTTGAACTTGTAACTGTCTGCAGACGTTACGATGTAGCTGTTGGCAGTTCCGTTAAGCCCAAGGTCCGTGGCCAGTGACGGATCCGGAGGATTGGGATTGTTAGGGGTGTCGGGATTGTCTGTAGTGCCGGGATCATCGGTAGTTCCGGGATCATCGGGATTGTCGTTCTTACCCCCGGGGTCTTCTGAGGAAGGAGGAGGCGGAGCGGGGAGATTACTCTCCTTGGTACCGCCGCAGGCAAGCAGCAGCGGTACCAGGAAAGCAACCAAAAAGACTGTCAGTTTTTTCATTTAGATTAAGCCTTATTTTATTCCGCAATGCAGCGGACAGAGGCCAGGCGGGCCTTGGGAGCGGAACCCAGCTTGAATGTGCCTTTGTCGTAACGAAGGTCTGCACCTGCGGCTTTTGCCTCGGATCCGTGAGCGGTCCAGTAGAGGGTACGTGCACCCACCTTAGCCATTCCGCCAACATCATAGTCATCGCGATATCCGGCAATGGGGAATACAGCTACGGGATCTCCGATTGTAATCCAGCCATAAGCGTTGTTTACGCCCCAGCCTGTCTGGGACGTGAGGTCTCCGCTCCAGAATGGCTGGTTGCTGTCGCGCGGCGGCACACGGTAGCCTACAGGGCAGGGGTCATAGATGGTCTTGGAGTCGTCCGACCACAGGGTCTCGTCAACCTCGTCCATCCAGTTACCGTCGTTAATGTGGCCGAGCAGGCGCGGGTGGGCTATACCATCGGCAAGGGAAATCTGACCTGAGGCAACCTCCTCGGACTCTCCAACCTGTGACGCAAGGTCATTCTTCAGGGCGGTAGGCGAGTTCACGAACGGATCCTTGCGGCCCCACTGGTATACAAGACCGTAACTAAGCGGATCCACCACTTCCATATCGGCCTTGGTTGCCACTAGGGCGCCAAGGTTGCGGTCCATGATTACGCCGCCCATGATTCCGCCATATTCTCCGGTCTGGATGGCAGTCTGGGGAATCCAGATGTGCCAGCTCCAAAGGATCTTGCCTTCCTTGTCCTTGGCCGCGATCACGGCGTTGCCGGGATGCAGCGGTGTGGCGGTGTGGAAGATGATGTAATCCTCGGCATAGGAAACACTGGTGAGTACGCAGCCGGGCTCTAGCTCGGAAGCATCATTCCAGGTTTCCCAAAGCACCTCGACAGAATCTATGTCATCAATGAAGCTCGTGGGAACATTGCCGTAAACGGCTTTGAACTTGTAAACTCCGGCTTCTCCAACCACATAACTGTTGGCGTTGCCATTATCATCGAGATCAATGATATCGCTGGAGAACGGGTCGTCATAGTCCTTGATCTTGGACGTGATGTCTTCAAATGACACCTCCTGGGCATTGCCCACGATGAAAGGATCCTCCGTATGGAGAGCCTTTACAAAAGCGCCGTTCTTGCGGAACTTGATCATCAGTCCCTCCTTGAACTCTGTTCCGGCAGGGAGATAGATGGTGTTTTCTGCTCCGGCGGGCATATCCAGGGTAATGACAGGATTCTCGTTGTACTGGTTGAAGATCTGTTCCTTATCCGTAATCTTTACCTGGATTTGGCTGTAGCCCAGGTTCTCCTTCTTGTTGCCGGTGATGGTGAATGAGTCGTAACCGCCGTCTACGGAAAAGGTGAGCTTGCCCAACACTTCCTTGAACTGGAACTTGTTACCGGCATCATTGCACGCGGCAAGAAGGCATCTGTCGGTTGTGTTGAACTTGGTATAGAAGAAGCAGTGGGGCAGCAGCTCTACGGCCTCGGCCGGCCAGCCGGCATACAAGGTGCTGGTGACATCCTCGCGCACATAGGGCTTGAGGTTGTCCACTGTGAGGGTGGCGGTCCTGCCACCGTCCTTGATGTCTCCTTGGGCAAGGGTTACCGTAACCGCGTCCTTTGCATATTCGCCGTGTACCACAATCTTGTCTCCGGCCACCCAGGAGGTCTTTTCTCCGCTACTGGGCAGTTCAAAGGTAAGCTCAAGGGATACCGGTTCTACTTCCTGCTTCTCGTTAGGCTTATCCTTATCAGGATTGCTTTCCGGCTTTGCGCAGGAGAACAGGAAGGCTGCTGCAGAAACTACTGCTATGATTGCAAATATCTTTTTCATATGTCTTCCTTTCTTTAATTAATCACCCCAATCCATTGGAGCCGTGTATTCATACCATTCCATTACGCCGCTGCCGGATTTGTCCACACCGACGTACATATTAATCTTGCCACCCCACTTGACAGAGCGCAGCATATCGGCCGAAGTATCAAAGCTTCCGGCCACATTGCCGTTGACAAGATATGTTACGTGGCAATGCTCGGCACCACTGGGATCGAACTTATATGTAATCTCAATGGGTTGGCTGAAGTCTACGGCGGTGTAAGCGCTGACGCTGGGCTTGTTACCGTCTCCGGCGGCATTGAAGTCAAAGCTTATCTTGCCGTCAACGGGACGGATGTCGAACTTGAGCTCGCAGCCCTCGTCGAAGCAGAACCAGTGCCTTACACGTACTCCTTCTGCCGCGGCGGGATCGGCGGTGATGTCTTTCCAGCGGAAGGTGTAGTTGCCGAAAGGCATACTGCCGTTGTGCAGACGTGCCTTGGCGGTGAAGAGCGTTCCGTAATCCTTGGTGTATGTGGGAGGATTTTCCCAGTCGGATTCCCAGGCGCCCATCTCGTCACTGTCCATCTCCTTGCGGACGGGGGTGATGGGATAGGCCTGCTTGAGCACGATGGTCTTCGACAGGGGTTCTGCGCCTTCGGCGGGAACGGTGGAGAGGACGATCGCGCCCCTGCGAAGTGCGGTACCGGCCGAGTTGTCAGTAAGAGTAACGTTGATGACTCCGTCTCCGTTATGGCCGGAGGGATTATCGATAGTGTACCAGGTGTCTTCCTCGCTCTGCTTTTCGGCAGTCCAGCTGGCGTTGGAAACAACGTTGAGGGAAACGGCAAGCTGGTCATAACCCGCACGGATCTCAAAGGTCTCGGGGTCAAGCTGTACGCCGTCCTGGGTGATCTTGATCATGGCGCGTTCTTCATCGTGGCGATCGTAGATGGCGATATTGGCATAGCGCTTTTCGCCGGGGTTCTCCTTAACGGACACCTTTACGGTGCCGTCAAGCTCGCCGGTTTCGCCTTCTGCTATGGAAAGCCAGTCTGTCTGGCCGTCCCCTTCAGGAAGAATCTTTGCGCTCCATTTCTGGTTGGAACGGACATGAACCTCAAACTCCGATGCGGGCTTAAGGACAAATATTCCGCCTTCGATATCGGCCTCAGGCACATTCAGGTAGGCGATACCGCTCTGATAAACGGTAACCGTCTTGCCAAGATAACCGTCGCTCTCAATCTTGATTTTGTCAACACGGTCGTCAAGGTCTGTATTGTTGTAATACTGGACCTTAACGGTTGTGCTTTCACCCTGACCTTTATGCACCAGAGTATCGGCAACGGCTTCGCCCTCTTCCTTCTCTATGATGCACCAGTCCGGATGATCGCTTGTAATGGTCCACGGACGGGAAGACTTTACAACAATGTTGAAAGGCTTCGCCGAGGTGGCGTCAAGATGGTATTCGCTCTCTACACGGTAGCGGAGATCCACTACGTCCGTGTTGGCCTTCGGAATCTCGTTTTTCTGCGAGCAGGCGGCCATCACCACGGCAAGAGTGACACCAGTCAGAATGAAATGAAATATCTGTTTCATAACGTTCATCATTTAATCATTAGAAAACTACCATCCGGGATTCTGAGGACCCAGGTTGGGGTTACAGAACAGTTCGGACTGAGGGATGGGATAGAGGTACATCTTGTTGTCCCAGGTGCGGTTCTCCACAAGCTTGCGGGTATAGGTTTTTGTTCCACCAGCATTTGTGATTTCCACGCCGGAAACAGACTTCTGGGTATCGGCCGCAATTTTCCAGCGGCGCACATCCCAGAAACGATGGTCTTCAAAAGCAAATTCCACGCGCCATTCACGCTGCACGGCCTTGCGGAACTCATCCTTTCCGGCCACAGTCACGTTGGGCATTCCGGCATTGGCGCGAACCTGGTTAAGGGCCGCGCGGGCGCTGAGGGTAAAGTCAGCGTCTGTACCGTCCGGGCCAAGAACCTCATTCACAGCCTCGGCATAACTTAGAAGAATCTCGGCATAGCGGGAGATAATCCAACTGTGCTTTCCGGAAACCTCGGCCTCTGGAGTGAAGTCGCAGGACTCGATGATGTAGCGGCGGAGGTAATAGCCGGTTACAGTACCAAGATCCTGACGGGTGGCCGAATAGTCAAGACCACCTACGGAGACGTCGATGGTTGATCCCTTGAACGGCATGCCGTCGGCCAGGATCGCACGCTCGAAGCGGGGATCACGGCCGGAATAAGGCTTGGTGGCATCAAAGGCGGGATCTGCGCAGTGCCAGCCATCGGCCTCCAGGGTTACGTCGTAACCGGCGGCTGTCTGGAAAGCGTCCACCAGATTCTGCGTAGGATAGGTTCCGGCCATGGAAGAGCGCCGGCCCATGGTGAATCTCACGGGGAAGTTGTACATTTCAAAGCTGTTACTCTCTGAACGCATGATCTGGAGAATGACTTCGCTTCCTGCCTGATACGCGGCGGCGGGCTGATAGTTGGCTTTTTCACCGGGCTCAAGACCATAGACGGACAGGCCGTTTTTGTCCTTGAGCTCAATGACGGACTTGGCTGCGAGGCCTGCCTTCCTCCATTTCTCCGCATCTGCATCGGAATTATGGAGAGGGCTGGCGGCATACAGGAGGGCCTTGGTCTTGAGGGCCAGGGCAAAGCCTCTTGTCACGCGGCCGTACTCTGCATCAAGCATGTCAATATAAGAGTCTGGCAGATACTTGGCGCAGGTGTCGCATTCTTCGGCGATGTATGTGATAACATCGTCAAAGGGAGTTTTGCCGATTGTATTGGCCTCTTCTACGGAGAGCATCCTGTCTACCGGCATGGCGATGTCGCCGTAACGGCGGGCCAGTTCAAAGAGATAGAATGCACGCAGGGTTCTGGCCTCATAGGGATACAAGGCCAGGTGCTCCAGATACTGAGGATATTTGGCATCGTATCTATACCTGGAAATGTCCACGGTTTTTATAGACTCCAGGAACTCGTTGGACGAGCGGATTGCGTTGTAGAATGTCCACTTTGTATCAACTGTCTGGACAGCGCTCCAGTTGCCGTTGGTGAACAGCTGGACAGAGGCATCGGGATCGGCATATTCTGCGTCATCGGAGCCACAGTCGCGGAGGGCGCTGCTTACGTCGGCAATTTCCTTGTAGGGCATATATCCGTAGATGTTTGTAAGCATCTTCTGGATATTGCTGTAGGTGGAGTACATATCGTCCCTGTCATAGAGCGATGATGTCTCATCGAAATCCAGGAAATGGCAGCCTGCTGCAAGCAGAACTGTGGAAAGTATGTAAATAATCTTTTTCATTTCGTTTCCCGGTTTAGAAGTTGAACTTTACACCGGCCCAGAAGACGCGGGTGGTTGGATAGTTGGCTCCAAGCTGCTCCGGATCCGCAAACTGGATAGTATCGGCACTGAACAGGTTGGTGGCGTTCAGGGACACGGTAGCGTCGCAAATCCTGAGGATGCTTCTGGGGATTGTATAGGAGATTCCTATATTACGGAGCTTGAGGAATGAACCGTCGCGGTAATACAGGGAGTTGGAGCGGAAGTTGTTCTCTCCGGACTGGGTGGTGAGACGGGGCATAGTTGCACGGTCGGCATTTTCCGGAGTCCATGGTATTTCACGGCCCAGATAAGTGGTGGAGATGGTGCTGTTGTTTGCCAGAGGCTGGTACAGCGGGGAATCAAGAAGGCTCATGGTGACTCCTGCCACGCCCTGGAAATCGGCAAAGAAGCTGAGTCCCTTCCAGGATGCCTGAAGGCCGAATCCATAGTTGAGAAGCGGAGTGGTTGAACCCATTATCTTAACCTTGTCCTGGCTGTCGATAACGTTGTCACCGTTCTGGTCCTTGTACTTGATGTCGCCGGGGCGCACGTCGCCGAAGGTCTGGCGGGGGCTGGCGTCGATTTCGGCCTGGTCCTTGAAGAAACCTATCGCCTCAAGGCCGTAGCACTGGCCCACGGGATTACCCTTGTGATAGAGGTATTCATATGCCTGATAGGCCTGGCCGTCGTCTATCACCTTGCTGGTAAGGAGACCCATATTGCCGTAAACGCCGTAGGAGAAGTCTCCGATCTTGTCGTCCCAGGCAAGGCTGAGGTCTACGCCGGCATACTTGTTCTGGCCAAGGCTCTGCTCGCGGGACCCGATACCTATTACACCGGAAATGTTGGCAGGCTCTATGAGGATCTTGGTGCGGTCTTCAAGGAAGCCGTCCAAACGGGCGGTGAGACGGTTTGAAAGGAGGCTGGTCTCAACGCCGATGGTGGCGGTTGCAGCCTGCTCGGGGGCAAGTGTAAGGGCAGCCATATCATCTTCTGCGCGGCCGGAATAGCCGGACACGGAAGTCTTGAAGTTGTAGCTGTGGCCGTTTGAAGAACTGTAGTTCTGGCGCCATAGCTCGTGCTCAAGGTCTGCGTCTGAGCCGGAAAGGCCGATGGAAGCAAAGGCTTTCACATAAGGTTCCGTTGAGATGATGCCGGCAACGCTTAAGGCCGGATACAGGTTGAAACGCCTGCCGGGAGCCAGGTAGGCCGATCCGGAGCAGTTCAGGACTGCATCGGCAAAAACGCGCTTTTTCCAGTTGTAACTTGCGGTTGCAAGGATTTCCTGAGTCTTGGAAGACGCATTACGCTCGGCCTCAACCCAGGAGCGCTGGCGGTATGCCAGGTGTCCCTCAAGGTGATGATCTCCGAAGTTAGTCACATAGTTCACGCGGGCCTGCATGTCAAATTTCATTGACAGGCTGCTGAACCAATGGCTGTAATCAACCGTCTTTGAGTTTGTTCCGTAGTAATTGAGCGCTCCGCCCACTAGTTCGGCATACTGGAACTGCTTTGTTGCGGTCTCCGTCATCTTGCCGATATAGTCGAAGGCTACGGAGATATCGGCCGAGAGACCCTTCACCAGGGAGCCGAAGTCCTGACGCAGGGTTACGTCGGCAAGCACCTTGGGACGGGAGTACTGGTTTTGACCGGACTCCTGGAACTGGGCAACGGGGTTGGAAGCGGCGTAGATTGCGCTTCCGCCGTAGGTTCCGTCCTCCTGCTTGATGGGGAACGCGGCCGAAGGGAGCCTGTAGAGGACATTCTCAATGGTGTTGCTCCTCATATAATAGGGCTTGTTGTCCTCTGACAGACGTGCCATCACACCAATCTTCATTGCAGTAGAGTTGGTGATATTCACGTCCACGTTTGCACGGATGCTGAGGCGGTTGTCGTAAACGTGGCCATTGTAGCGGTTGTCGGATGACGGCGTTACATACATGGCGTTGTTCTTGAGGTAGTCCACTGCAGCATAGTAGCGGAAATTGCGGTTACCGCCGGTGAAGGTGAACTGGGCGCGGTGATCGTCTCCGTGGTTACGGAAGATCTGGCCCCACCAGTCTACGTTTGGATAGGCATAGGGGTTTGCATCGGCCGCACCGTTCACGGTACTGTAGAAACCGTTCAGGTCGGTATTGCTGTAACGGGCTGCAAGACCATCAAGCTGGCTGGCCTGGTTCACATAATAAGCGTAGGTGTAGGCATCGGCAAACTTGGGGGTACGGGTGGCAAGTGACAGGCCGTACTGGTATTTGGCCGTTACCTTGAGCGGAGAATCCGTACCACGCTTGGTGGTAATCATAATTACTCCGTTGGCGCCCTTGACGCCGTACAGTGCCATGGCGGCGGCATCTTTAAGTACCGTGACCGACTCTATCTCCAATCCGGTGACGTCGTTCAGTTCACGCACAAAACCATCCACCAGGATAAGCGGACTGTGGCTGTGGAGGCGGAGCTTGGACTGGTTGTCCTCACTGCGGCCGCTTCCCTGTTTTACAAGGAGGCCTGAGAACTGTCCGTACAGAGCCTTGGCGATGTCCACTTCGGGGCTCTTCTCAAAAAGTTCGGAGCCGGCTGTTGCGTTTCCTCCCGCCTGGAAGTGGAACTGATTGCCGAGGTCGATTGAATCAATCTGACACACCTGCATCGCGTCCTGTGCGAAGGCGGCTGTGGAAACCAGCAGCATAGGAAGTATGATGTATGTTAATATTCTTTTCATCTTCGGGTACATTTAAAGATTACCAACCCGGATTCTGAGTCATACCGTAGCCCTTGTTGATCTCTACGGCAGGAATGGGTGCGAGATACCATTTGGTATCGAAGGTGTTCTTCCACCATGTGCGGGTGGGCATAGTTACGTTCATTACCTCGTAAGTGAAGCCCGTCGCGTTCTTCTGCTTGTTACCAATTACATACAGACGCTTGAGAGGGGTGGTGAAAGCATCCTTGAGTCCCCAGCGGACCATGTCGAACCAGCGCACCTCCTCGAAGCCAAACTCAAGTTCACGCTCAAGTATGAGGGCGTCGCGGAACTGCTCCTTGGTCATTCCGGTTGCCACGGGAGGAAGACCTACGCGGGCACGCACGGCGTTGAGCCAGGACTCGGCCTTGGCGTCGGGACCACCGTTGGACTCGTTGTAGGCCTCTGCCGCGTTGAGAAGGACCTCGGCATAGCGCATAAGACACCAATGATGAGGCAGGTTACGGTCGTTCTCCTGCTGCATGATGAATTTCATCTGCAGGAAACCGGTGTTACCGTCCTGGAAGTTAGGGCTCTTTGCATTCTGGTAGTTAGGACCAACGACACCGTTTTTCCAGATGTCGCCGGGAACGCAGAGGTTCTCATACAGGCGGGGGTCACGGGTTTCGATGCCGGGGATGGCTGTGGGATTGGCGGGATCGGCCTTGAAGAAAGGCTGATAGTCCGTACCAAGGGCGCTGGGATGACTCCAGTCAAAGTTCTCCGGGAAAGGAGTGCCGTCGGCATATGGGAACTTGTTCACCCAGTTGAGCGAACCGCCGCAGCCGAAGTCGTCCTGGAGGTCCATGTTCTTGTCGTGATAGCTGGTAGAGTTACTCTTGCGGATGGAAATTATGCTTTCCACCGTGCCGCGTTCGTTGTAGGCTTTGCGGTATGCAAGGCGATAGTCCCTGGGGGTGCAATATGTGCCCAGAACGGCATCAACACCTGTAGGAACGGCCTGTACGAGTCCGTAGAATCCGCCTGAGGCAAGATTTGTCATAAAATCATCGGCCGCAGCCTTAGCCCTGTCCCAGAGGCTCTTGTCATAGTTTTGGCCATAGCGGACGTACTTGCCACAGGACTCCCAGTCGGCCGCGGCGGGATGCCAGGGCGTATCTGAGTTGAAGGTAGGGGAAGCCGCAAAGCACAGGATGCGGAGCTTGAGGCCGATGGCGGCAGCTTTGGTGAGACGTCCGTCTTCAGTGGCCGGTACGCTCCAGGGAAGGTCCGGGGCGGCTTCGTCGCACATCCTTACGATATAATCGATGGTCTCGGCAAAAGTGTTGCGGGGGAAATGCATGTCCTCGCTGGTCTCGATGGGGTGCTCGATGATGGGAACTCCGCCAACGTAGCGGACCATATTTGCGTATGCTATGGCAAGACACATCTTTGCCTCGGCCTTCTTGCGGGCGAGGGCAGCCTCGCTGAAATCCTTCGAGTCCTTGGGAATACGGTCTGCATTCTGGAGGAAGAAATTAGCGTAACGGACTGTGGAATAATCCTTTTCGCTGCCAAAACGATATGCTTCACCGCCTGCTGAGTCGCCGGAGATGTTGGCGCCAAGGGAACCTGTATAATAGAGGTCGTTAGGGCCGTCACCTTCAGTGTGCTTGTTGGAGATGAAGTGGTCTGTAATGGATTCAAGTATATCCTTACCCATCTTGCTGTCGAAGTCGGAGATAAGGCCGTAAGGAAGATAGTAGTAGGCCGATGTGAGGACCTTGTCGGCATCCTTGAGGGAAGCGAAGAGAGTGTCCAGGGTTGCACCTGAGCTCTCCGGGGACTTGGACAGGCCGGCGTCGCCGAGTTTCAGGCTTTCACACGCGACCGCACCTGCGGCAAGCAGGGCAATAATGAGTATTTGTATGGTCTTTTTCATTGTGCAGCCTTTTAGAAGTTGATATTGAGGGACAGGTTGTAGGTCTTCACCAGCGGGTATGTACCCTTGGAACTGCTGGACTTGGCCTCAGGATCCTGGAGTGTCATCTTTGAGAAGGTGAAGAGGTTGTAGCCGGTGAACATAAGGCCCACTGAGCCAATACCAAGCTTGTCAAAGAACCTGTTGCGTGAGAATGTATAGCCAAAGCTGGCGCTCTTCAGACGGAGGTAGCTGGCATCAACTGTCCACAGGGTGGAGTCTTCCGAGTTCCAGGGATAGTTGGTCTTGGTGAAACGCGGGAGGTCGCCGTCTTCACGTCCCGGAGCCCAGGGGTTGTCGTTGTCAATCCAGCTGCGCTCTGCAAACATCTGCAGCAGGCCGCGGTGACCGGAATTGGTAAACGGAATACGATAATCTGCGTTCCATACGCGGTTCACGTTGGTTGCTGCAACCCAGTTGAGAGCCAGGCTAAAGCCCTTGTATCCGAATTTCCAGTTGGAACCGAACACGTATTCGGGACGGTCCGGATAACCGGTGTACATCTTGTCGCGTCCGTCGATGATTCCGTCGGGTACGGGATTGCCGTTCTCGTCAAGGGCGCCGCCGATATCCTTGTACATACAGTCACCGGGATAAACGGTGGTTGTAGGCTGGGGAAGTTCGGGATTAAGATGCTGCACACCGTCGGCATCCGTATAGAAGTCGGACTTCTGGTACAGGCGCTCGAAGATGTAGAGGAGGTGACGGTTGGTGGAACCGCCAGTCTGGTTCTGGTAGGGCATTTCGGCCGGAACCTCATCCATGAACTTGATTCGGTTGCGGGCGAAGGTGACGTTGGCGTTGAGGTCATAGGTGAAGTCGCCGATATGGTCTCTCCAGCCAAGCTCAACCTCGTAACCGTAGTTCTCAACCTCGCCGCGGTTCATGTTCTGAGGGGTGAAGGCGATGACTCCCGGCAGGGAATTTGGTTTCACAAGGATGTTGGAGCGGTCTTCCTTGAACACGTCTCCGGAGAAGTGGAGCCTCTTGCGGAAGAGCTCGAAGTCAAGGCCGATGTTGGACTTGACGGCAGTCTCCCAGGTAACGCCAAGGTTTGCAGGAGTACCAAGCTCATAACGGGGAACACCGCCGGAGTTGTTGGTGCCGAAGTAGTATGATCCGGTTTCGTCCCAGGTTCCCTCCATGTACATGAAGCGAGCCGAAGAACCAAGGTCGTTACCTACCTTTCCGATGGAAGCGCGGAGTTTGAGGAAATCAATCCATGGAACACGCTTCATCCATTTTTCTTCCGATATAACCCAACCCACTGAAGCAGACGGGAAGAAACCGTAACGGGTTTTTCCGGGGGCGAAGTTCTCGGAGCCGTTGTAACCGGCGCTGAGGTCGACAAGGTATTTGTCCTTGTATCCGTAAGTTACGCGACCCACGAAGCCGACATATCCGCGCGGAAGGTATGCAAGAGCCGCCAGGGCGCTGTCGTCGGAATCCTGGTACGGATAGTAGTCGCGGGACTGGTTGTACAGCAGAAGAGCGGTCACCTGGTGGGCGTGGGCAAACTTGCGGCTGTAGTCTACGCGGGCTTCCAGATACCAGCTCTTGTCGTCGGAGGTTGAAGGGTCTTTCCAGCTGAGGGGAGCCTCGCTGCCGGAAATGACGGTTTCCAGGGTACGGTCGAAGTCGGGGTCTGCGATGCCAAGTCCGGAGTCGTTGTTCCAGGACGTATACTCATAGGTGTAATGCAGGCCGCTTCCGCCGATACGCTTCTTGGTCATTGACATCGAGGCGTCGTAGGAGCCCTTGATGCTGGCGCTCAGGCCTTCCGTGATGAAGTCAAGCTTCTGGTTGATGGTAAGGTCCATTCCCAGGGTTGTCTTGTACTTGTCGGTGTAGCCCGTCCAGTAGTAATACTCCCAGCCGTTCCACTTGGTAAGACCGGAAGGAAGGGCGCTGGTGGACACGCTGGTGAACACCTGGTCTCCCACAACACCGGGGCTGGCCACAGGGTGGGCCCACAGCATGGTGAGCGTCCAGATGTTGTCACGGTCGTTGTAGGGCTCGTGAGTGTTGCCGATAACACCGCTTATGTTGAAGTGCATATCGGTGGTCTCAGTGAGCTTGAAGTCCAGGTTGGCGCGGTAGTTATAACGGTTGTACGTATAGTTGTTGTCGTAGTTTACGCCAGGGATGGCCTTCAGGAGGCCGTTCTGGAACATATAACCCATAGACACGAAATAACGCACCTTGTCTGAACCGCCGGAAATGTTGATGTTGTTCTTGGTCTGGAGGAATGCCTTGCGGAACATTACGTCGTTCCAGTTGGTGCTGGGGAACATAATGGGGTCGGAGCCCGTGCGGTAAGCCTCGATGGCCTCCGGAGTAAAGTACAGACTGGCATCTTCCTTGCCGTCGTTCCACTGGTAAACATTGTAGTAACGGGCAAAGTCGTAGCCGTTACTCTGTTTAATATAGGACAGGGGCATCTGGACACCGGTGATGGAACTTACGGAAATCTTTGGCTTGCCCGCATCACCGCGCTTGGTGGTGACGATGATGACACCGTTAGCGCCCCTCACGCCGAACACGGCGGTTGAGGCTGCGTCCTTGAGGATAGACAGGCTCTCGATTTCATTGGGGTCTACGGTGTTGAGGGGACGCTCCACGCCATCCACCAGGATGAGAGGGGTTGAAGCGCTCTCGCTGAGGGAACCTACGCCTCGGATGTAGATCTTGGCGTAGTCCTCACCGGGCTGACCGGTTTCCTGGATGGTGGAGACACCTGGCATCTGACCGGCCAGCACGTTGGTAACGTCTGCCACAGGTGCCTTAACCAGGGTCTTGGAATCAATGGTGGTAAGAGCACCCGTGACCGTTGCTTTGGTCTGGGTACCATACGCCACCACCACGGTGGCCTCAATGGACTGGGTATCATCCTGGAGGACCACTGTCAGTGTCCGCTGTTTGCCGATTTTCACTTCCTGAGTGGTGTAACCCAGGGCGGAAACCTCAATCACAGCAGTCTCTCCGGGGACCGTGATCACGAATGATCCGTCCACCCCGGCGGCAACACCGGTTGTGGTACCCTTCAGGGTAACGCCGGCGCCGATAACCGGCAGACCGTCCGCATCCACCACCGTACCCTTGACGATGATGCCCTTCTGGGAGAACGCGGGAACGCCTGCCAGAACGGCCAGGAGACACGTGACAGCAGCCAGTCGGAGAATTTGGACTACTTTGTGTTTCATTGGTTAAATAGTTAATTATTAGGTTAAAAAATTATTCCAAAACGGATTCTTTATTGTAAATACCCTTCACAAGTGCCTTGAGCAGGGCGTGGTCGTCAGTGTCGCAACGGTATTCCCAGAACATTGCTCCCAGCATTCCGTTTGCCTTCACATAACTTCCCTTGGCAGATACGGATTCAGGGTCATCATATGAAAGTACGTTCTTGCCGGCGGCATCTATAAGGTAAGGAACCATTGATGAGGGTTCCCAGACGCGCGTGACGGGACGTGCCAGGTCCTTGCCTTTGTATTTTCCCTTGTTCAGGATGTCCGGGATCTCATAATACCTTACTGAATATTCAAAAATCTTTGTGCCCTCTGCGGGATTTTTTTCGGCCTTTCCGTAGAAAGGAACGCCCATAACCATGCGTTCACGGGGAACGCCGCCGTCCTCGTGGGCCTTAACGGACTCGTCCCAGCTGCGGTGATTGAACTTTGCAGACTTGTGAAGCGGGGAGTTGTGCCCGTTTGGGGCCGCTCCCATATCGTAGGTCATCACATTCACATAGTCAAGATACTTCATTGCATTGGGCCAGTCAACATACCTTGCGCTGGAAGAAGATGCAAACGAGATAATCTTGTCCTGGCCCAGCGTTTCACGCAGTTCCTTCAGGACAAGGTTGAAGTTGCGGGTGTCGGAAGGATCGGCCCCTGTTTCGTTGTCGGCGCTTTGGGTGGGATATTCCCAGTCTATGTCAACTCCGTCCATCTGGTTCTTTTCCAGAAGGCTCTTTACACTCTGGCAGAATTCCGTGCGCTTTGCAGCGTCACGGGCCATCATTGAAAAGCCGTCGGCGTGGCCGCCCCAGCCGCCTATCATCAGACATACCTTGAGCCTGGGGTTGACGCTCTTCAGGGCCACCACATCCTTGATGGGGGCCTTCTTGGATTCAGTGATCACAATGCCGCCGTCTCCGGTGGAGGGGTTTGCGAACCTGCCGTGGGCATAGTTGATGTGGGTGAGGAGCCGTACCTCCGGAAGAGACTCAGTATACTCCGTGAAATACGCAAGGATAATGGGTGTCTGGCCGATGTCCTTGCAGTGAACGCCGTCATCGGTACCAGTTCCGGAGCCGCCAGGGTCACCGGAGTCACCGGAGCCTCCGGAGCCACCACCGCTTCCATCATCCGGCGGAGGCGGAGGAATGACAATGTTGCTCACCGTTGGCGCCGTGCAGGCGCACAGGGCCAGAAGGGAAAGTGTTAACAGTTTCTTTATCATAGGGTTCTGTATAATCTGTCTGTCCTTATTGTGTGGAAATCCGTTTCATCGGCCCTTCTGTAGAGAAGATCTCCGCGGTTGCGGGCAGTGATCCACCCGCCGTGGACATTGCTGAGGAAACGTATCTTTATGGCGTGGCCACCCTTCTGGAGGGCTATGCTGTTGTCGGCGCGGGAGTGCTTTTTAACTTCCGAGCCATTGTCTATGAGCAGTTCCCCGTCTATCCATAACTGGTCAAAGACGGTGCTGAAAATGTAAACGCCATCCTTGGGAACGTTGACATAACCAGTTGCCTCGGCCGCATAGAAATTCATACCCGTCATATTGTAATGGGTGGGTTCCAGCTTGGGGATTTCCCTGGTGCCTTCTATTGGCATTGGCGCCGTCCAGGATGCGCTGGCGGGGATATCGGCCCAATTGAGGAAGAAACCGTAGGTGGTGCTGAGGTTAAGTCCGTGCTCCCCTTCTGCCTTTACAGAGGGCCTGAGTTGCTGCTTTTCAATGTTCAGAGTACGCACCGGACCAAGTTTTCCGTAAGATGTGACGCAGGCAATCCGGAGGGTTGCGTCTGAGGTGAACTCCAGCGGCCCTTCATAGGCGGCCGATTCCGGAGTGGGTTCAGAGCCGTCCAGGGTATAGACCATGCGCATGGGCCTTGTGGTAGTGAACTCAAGGACGGCCTTGTCAAGGAAAGCGACGTGGTTGTAACTGCCTCCTGGCTGCTCCGGCATGGGGATGTGATAGTTTATGCCGCGGGCGTCCAGGTCCTCGCAGGCGCGGTCCACGGCCGTGCAGAAGGCCGTGAAATCCTTGTTTTCCGGAAGGGTCCAGCCAATTTCCGCTATGGCGAATGCGCGCGGGAAGAACATATACTGGCGCTGGGCTTCCGAATATATGTATTCGCTCCAGAGATTACCCTGTACGCCTTTCACGGGGATGGAAGGATTGTATGAGTACACCTTCTCAAGGGTATTGTCTCCGGAAATGGTCTCCGGTTCAATCTTGGGATCTCCCTGGTAGTGGTCCAGGTACATTCCGTCGTGGGAAGGGGTCATAATGACCTGGTGCCCCTGCTCTGCGGCGGCAATTCCGCCCTTTTCCCCGCGCCAGGACATAACCGTGGCGTTGGGGCTGAGGCCTCCTTCAAGGATTTCGTCCCAGCCGATGAGTTTCTTGCCGTACTTCGCCAGTATTCCCTCCATACGCCTTACGGCATAACTCTGGAGGCGCTCCTCCGGCGTTGCATCGGCCGTGGCGGAAAGTCCTTCGGCCTTTATGCGGGCCTGGCAGGCGGGGCACTTCTGCCAGCGGGTTTTCTTGCACTCGTCCCCTCCTATATGGATGTATTCTCCGGGGAAAAGGGCCGATACTTCCGCAATTACATTGTCCAGGAACTCGAACATTTTCTCCTTTCCGGGGCAGAGGACTATGTCCGGGGAGCCCCATGTGGAGAAACTTCCCACGGGCTCTTCCGTGCAGGAGAGTTCAGGATATGCGCGGATAGCGGCAACGGAATGGCCGGGCATCTCGATTTCCGGGACGACGGTGATGAAGCGCTCGGCGGCATATTCCACCACTTCACGGACCTCATCCTGAGTGTAGAAGCCGCCGTGGACGCCGCCGTCCCATTCCGTGCGCCAGGCGCCAACCGATGTGAGACGGGGATATTTCTTGATTTCAATGCGCCAGCCTTGGTCGTCCGTAAGGTGCCAGTGCATTGTGTTTATCTTGTACTGCGCCATCACGTCTATCATGGCCTTGAGGTCCTGAACGCTCTGGAAATGGCGGCAGGGGTCTGCGTGGAAACCGCGCCAGGAGTAGCGGGGATAGTCCTTGATCCTGGCGCATGGAACAAGGCCGTCACTTCCGACCATCTGGAGGAGGGTCTGCCTTGCGTAGAACAGCCCGGCGGGGGTTGAGGCCACCGCACGCACACGTGTGCGCGTAATATCAAGTGTATAGCCTTCCTGAGGGATTGAAGACGCTGGTTCCAGGCGGTATTCCACCTTTGAGGGGTTGTAACGGAACGAACCTCCCCGCTCCTGCACAGAGACAGGGGCAGGGATGATCCGCGCCACCATAACCAATATTACAACCAGCCATTTCATTTCAGCAACCTCCTCACTATCTGGCCAATTTCTGCATTCTCATGTACACCGGAAAAAGCCTCTGCGCCGGGGCCGTATGCAAACACGGGAACAACTATTCCGTCGTGACCCCTTGTGGAGTAGTGCACCTTGACGTTACGTTCATCTATGCTGCCCTTGAGGAGGGTGAGGCCGCCGGTATTGTGATCGGCCGTCACAACCACAAGGGTGTGACCGTCTTTTTCGGCCCACTTGAGGACGGCGCCTATCACCTTGTCAAAGTCAAAGAGTTCCTCGCACATATAGCCAACCTTGTTGCGGTGGGCCCAGTCGTCTATCTGGGAGCCCTCGATCATCAGGAAGAAACCCTTCCTGTTATCCAGCATTTCAAGGGCCTTCATTGTGCTTTCCATAAGGATGGGGCCGCGGTCAAGGGCCGGCTTCAGGTCATATTCGTCGTAGAGGCCAAGGAACCTGTCTCCTTCTGCGCCGGCGATGTCTTCAAGTTTGTCAACATAGGTATAGCCCTTGGCCTTCATCTCCTCAATGAGGTTCCGGCCGTCGGAGCGTTGGTTCCAGAAATGGGTGCCGCCGCCGGAGATGAAGTCAACGTCCGCGTCCACGTACTGGGCTGCCAGGCCTTCCTCATCCTTGCGGGATGGGCCGTGGATGCAGTAATCGGCCGGGGTGGCGTCATTTATACGGCACGTAACCGTTACGCCGGTTTTCATGCCCTTTACGCGCTTGGCGTACTGAAGGACGGACTCTACGGGCTCTCCCTCTTCATTTAGGCCGATATACCCGTACTTTGTCTTCTCCCCTATTGCCAGGGCGGTGCCTCCGGCGCAGGAATCAGTGATGAGCTTATCCGTGCAGTAGGTGCGGGAAAAGCCCGCTACGGGCATCTGATCTACATTCAGGGCGCCGCCGTTTGCCACCCAGCCCACATTCCACTGGGTGAGGCCGGTGCCGTCTCCAATCATAAAGATGACGTTCTTTATCTTCTTTCCCTTGGGCTGCTTTACCGTAACGGTCTCATAGGGAGTCTCGACTGTGTATTGGTCGTCCTTGGAAAAACTGTATGTAGCATACTTGGACTGGTCCCTGTCAAGGGGATCAATCTCCTGTGCATAGGCCGATACAGCAGCAAGCCCGAGGGCTATTAAAAGTAACTTTTTCATATTATTCTGCTTCTATGTTCCATCCGGAAAGGGTAATCTTTGCCTCATTGCATCCTTCCGGGAGGGTGCAGTGAATGGTGCGGGACTCTCCGGGCCGCAGGGCCAGGAAGTTATCTTCCCAGAATGTTCCGGGAATAAGGTCTCCGTTGGAATCAAGGGCCTTCAGGATATTCTGGTAGGCTATTACATGGGCCTTATTGATGAGTTTCACATCATAACCGCCGGCCACCTTTGACACCTCCATTTTGACGGAAGCCTTGGGAAGGGCGCACATAAAGGATTTATCGGCATACCTGAGGATGTCTACGCCCCACCAGTCGGCGTGCTTCCAGTCATAGACATTGTTGCTGCCGGAGACGCAGTAGAAATTGTTCTCCACCTTACCGTCTACGGTGAATTCCAGGGATACGTAGCAGGGGCCGGGGATGTCGCCGAACACCTTCAGGGGCTCACGTTCCAGGCTTGTGACGGTGCGGTGCTCCTCACGGATAAGTTTGGACGCGGTGTCATACACGCGCAGGACGGCCGATACTTCCGCCCTGGCCACAGCATCGTTAACCACATAGACGGATGCGTCTCCGTAATTATACACCAGCTGGATGCTCTTGCAGGCCTTCTTTACGCCGTAATAGCCGGCGGTGGGGATGCCGTACCAGTCATAGAGCTGCCAGTAGATTGAAGGCCAGGCGCTGTTGAGCATCCACTGGACTATGCCGGTGGTGCGGGGAAGATTGCAGCGGAAGGCTTCAAACATGGCGCGCTCGGAGTCATAATCCATATCGTGGGCCCTGTACATGTAGTCTTCAAGGTTCTGGGCCTTGCCGTAGAGGCCTATCATGGACTTCACCTGGAACTCCGTGGTGTTCATGTTGGAGGAAGAGGCCGTGCAGTGGTATCCCCAGTTCTTATCCTGAGGCCACAGGTGATCCTCACCCACCATACGGCGTACGCTCTCAAGCTGGGGGATGTTGAGGCCGGGGCCGGTTTCAGTATTGAAGCCGTATGCTCCGCCCCTCTGGGTGTCTATATACCAGTAATCCGGGGCCACATATTCATAGGGACCTTCCATCTTCATGCCCGACGGGCCGGCAAGGCTGGTAAGACCTTTTGCAGAGCAGACGTAAGGCCTGTATTCAAGTTTTTCGTAGATTTTCAGATACTGCTTCTCCAGCCTTTCATTTGGAATTCGGTCGCTGCCGGTGAGCCAGCAGATGATGGACGGATGGTTACGGAGACGGATGATCTGGTCACGGAAATAGCGCACGGCAAGTTTCTCCGACCTAGGATCGTTGATACAGCCGTAACCGCGGGTTTCCGGAATGCCGCAGTAGGACTTCCACTCCCACTGGCAGCTCCAGCCCACCATGGAGAGGATGCCCATGCTGTCGCAGAGGTCATAGACGTAGTCGTCCTTGCCCCAGATGTTCTCAAAACGGATGCAGTTGAGGCCCATATCACAGACCATGTCCAGTTGGGCCTTGATGGTTTTGGGGGTATCCTGCATAAAGATATCATCCGTCCAGCCGCCAGCCTTAACAAGGACCTTGCGGCCGTTGAGGATGAAGAGGCGGTGGCCATAGCCGTCTATGACGCCCTCTATCTTGCGGATGCCGAAGCTGGCGCCCCTGGAGTGGCTCACGGCCTTCCCTTTTGCAAACTCCACGTCTATGTGGTACATTTCCGGAGAGCCCATCTCCCTGGTCCACCAGATACGCGGGTTTTCGATGGTTTTCCTCACGCGAACCTCCTTTGTGGCCGATGCCGGAACCTCCACCTCTTTCTCAAAGAAGCCGCCGTCGTCCCATCTTGCCCTGAGGGTGCCCTTCACGGGTTTTGCAGAACGGTTGACAAGGGTTGTGACAACTTCGATATCGGCCTTGGAGAAGTCTTCAGTATTCACATAGGGCTTCACGAAGACGTCCTGGACCTCTATGTCGGGGGTGGTGATGAGGGTGACGGGGCGGATGATGCCCATGCTCTCATCGATTGCGCGGGGGTTCCAGTCCACGTAACCGTGGTTGAGGTCTCCGTCCACGGCGCGGCGGAGGGTTACCTTAAGGTGGTTGGTGCCCTTCACGATTGAGGTGACGTCAAATTCCCTCACGCTGAACGTGCCGAATGTAGTATCGGCCGATGCTATGAGTTTTCCGTTGAGTTCTACGTCGGCGTAATAGTTGAGGCCGTCGAAACGGAGGACGTGCCTGAGGCCCTTGCGTGCCTTGAAGGAGGTGGTGTAGACCCAGGGGGAGTCGAAGGGCGTTTTGTCAAGCTTTGAATAGCGGTCCTCATCCAGGACGTTTTCCCCAAAGACTCCGGCCTCATTGAGGGCGCCGGCTACGGTGCAGGGAACGGTAACTTTGTAGGAGGTCTTGTCACCGTCTTTCCTGAGCGTCCAGTCCTTCAGTTCATCGGAGGCGCCAAAGGCAGCCGATGAGCCGGAAAACAGGAATGCAATGAAAGACAGAGAACACATAATTAAGCGCGCGTGTTTCAATGTTATTCAGTTTTATGGTTAGCTAATGCAAAATTAGCTTACACGCACGCGCAAGAAGGGGAATTTTGCGTATTTATTCACTCATTTTGCGCAAATATTTACGCCTATACTCCCTGGGAGTGCATCCTTTGATGGCCGCAAAGCGCCGGGAGATGCTTTTTGTATCGGGCTCGTCCATAAGCGCGGCTATCTGGGAAACAGTGTCCGTGGTGGTTAGAAGAAGCTCCGCAAAGGTGTCTATCCTGACCTTTGTAATGAACTCGTAGACGCTTAATCCCGTGGCTTTAAGGAAGCGCTGTTCAAGGGAACGGCGGGACATGGGGACGTGGGAGAGGACATCCGAAACCTGTATTTTACGGCGTGGATTCTCCGTTATGAAACGTATGGCTTCCTGGACGGATCTGTCTCCCGTCACAACTATTCCGGAAGACTGCCTTGTCACAATTCCAAGGGGCCGCATCACTATGTCCTCACCTTTGTAAGAGGGGTCTTCTACCATACGGGCGGCCATTGAGGCCACGGCATAGCCCCCGCCTTCCATGTCCACATCCACGGAAGAGAGCTGCGGCTGGGTCATGGTGCAGCGGACATCGTCATTGTCCACCCCTATGACGGCTATCTCTCCGGGAACGGCTATCTCAAAAGTGTTGCAACACTCAAGGAGGATATTTGCCTGGGTGTCGTCGCAGGCCATAATCCCGACTGGCTTCGGGAGGGACAGGAGCCAGTATCCCAGTTTTGCCTCGTCATAGCTCCAGAGGACGTCCGTCCGTATCCTCACGCCCTCCTCAAAATAGTCCTTGAGGCCCTGGGAGGCAAGGTAGTCCACGAATCCCTCCCTTCGGCCGTCGCTCCAGACCACTCCGTGGTACCCGAAGAAGGCAAAATTGCGGTACCCGCTGGCCACGAAACGGGTTGCCACCATCTCCCCCGTCCTGTGGTAATCCGAGGTGAGGCTGGGGATTTGGGGAAAGGGGCGGATATGGTCCATGGAGATGGCCACAATGCCGTTTTCACGGAATTTCTCCACGGGGTCATCGAGGTTGAAAGGGGCAAGGACTATGTTTGCGCGCCATTTCTGCGCCCAGGCAAGGAAGTCTTCAAAACTGTGGGTTTCCCTGTAGGAAGAAGGCATTGTACAAACCACCCAGGGTTCATCGGCCTCCTGGGAATATTTTCGGATTCCGCGCAGTATCCGGTTTGGAAACTGCTCGGAGAAATCCCCCATGAAGATAAGTCTCATCTTGCCTTTTCCATAAGACGGGCCCGGATGTCTCTCCAGTCATAGTACGGGAAGCCTTCAAGGCCGATAACCCTTGTTTCACGCTCGTTCAGAAGCACTTTTACCTTGACGTCGCCGGCTTTGTTCCTGTAGAATATGAGCTGCAGGTTTCCGGCGAAGGGAGTATACTTCCAACCCGGCCAGTTGGCGCATTCCTCAGCGTCAAGGCGCTCTCCTACGCCTTCAATCCCCAGCCAGGAGGAGAAGGCCAGAAGCTGGTAGTCGTGGCCGAAACGGAGGTCTGCGGCATATTCTCCGGTGGCGATTGCGGAATCGGCCTTTTCAATCACGTCCTCCGCCAGCGGCTGCACGGATTCCATACGGGCGTCCCCGAAGGGCTTGCTGTTGCACTGGGTGAGGTAGAACTCCATATTGAGCGCCTGGGCATACCAGTAAAGTTCATCCATGGAGAACACGCGGTAAAGGGTCTCGGGCATCTGGAATGCGGCGGTGCCGGTTGCCATATCATAGGTTTCCTGCATCATTTCTATGGGGTCTCCGCATATCCGACGGCCCTTTTCCGGGTCAGAGAATATCTTGTTCTTGAAGGCGGTGGTATCCGGCACGTGGGCGGCCCTCTGGCGTTCAAGGATGGCCCATGTGCCTTCCCTCACCCAGCGGGGGTCATCCGTGGAAAGGATTTTCATAAGTTCAGAGCCCGTATCCCAGTGTATGTCCAGTCCGTCTTCCCTTTCCATGAGTTCCCCGGTGAAGGCGCACATGGAAATGATGCAGCGCTGCACGGTGCTGGAACGGGCGGAGATCTTCTTGCTGCCGTTATGGAACACGCGCCTGTAGTTTTTGTACATACGTGCGGCAATCTGGCGGTGCTCCTGGGTGCCTAGGTAGGTGAGGCGGCCATCCATGTTGTCGTGGTATTTTATGAGGAGGTCTATCTGCTCCCTCACGGCCTCTCCCTGGGGGGTAAGTACGCCCGCATTATGGGCTTCACGGTACTTGCGCTGCACATTGTCATACTCCGTCCCGGCCCAGTTGCTTCGTGAGCCGTGGCGGCCGTAATGGCTGATATAAAAGGGTTTGTACCCCTTGGGGGCGGGCGTCTGCGGCCCGGGAAGGTATTCGTAGGGGTCCATGTTCACGCCAGCGCGGAAGATGCGCTGGGCGTACTCCGCCTCAAGCTGAGGATCTTTTTCCTGAGCGAATGCCGCTGCTACCGGAAGCAGCACGGCGAGTAAGGTTACTAGTTTTTTCATAGGTGCTTGCGCTTTTTTACCCCATAAAGGTACAAAAATATCCCAACATCACTGCAGTATTTTTCTTATCTTTGCAAACTGAACATTAATCACTATGGCAGAATCATTCTCCGAGATAGGAAAGATTGAGGCTATAGAGCAGCTTTACAGGCTGTCGGCCTATAACCCCGTGAGCGGGCTAAGTTACACTTCCAAGGGCGGAAGTATCATCACGGCGTCCAGGATGTACCTGGAGGGGCCGGATTTCAATCTGGTGTACTTTCCCCTGAAGCACCTGGGCTATAAATGCGTGGTGGGCGTTGTTGGCGAGCTCTATGCCGCCCTGGCAAAGCCAAAGCTCCTGAACGTGATACTTGGGGTATCGGCCAAACTGGACCTTCCGCAGGTGAAGGACCTTTGGATGGGAATCACCGTGGCGGCAAAGGAGCACGGCTTCGAGGCCGTGAACCTTGACCTCCAGCCTTCCCAGAACGGGCTTTACGTGAGTATGAGCGCTACGGGTGAGACATCGGCCCTCACCGCAAAACGCCGGATGGCGGCAAAGAGCAAGGACCTTATCTGCGTTTCCGGTGCCCTTGGAGCCGCTTTCCTTGGCCTGCAGGTACTGGAGCGGGGCGCAAAGGAGTTCTCCGAGAAAGGCACGCAGCCGGATATGAAGGAGTATAAGATGCTGGTTGGAGACTACCTTCGTCCGGAACTGGAAGCATCTGTGGTTGAAAGACTTGAGGATGTTGAAATTTACCCTTCCTACGGCTATTTCGTGACGCGGGGGCTGGCCGACGCCCTGAAGAGGCTCACGCGTGACAGCGGCCTTGGCGCAAAGGTTTATGCCGATAAGATCCCATTCGAAGGCGGCAGCTTCCAGCTTGGGAAGGAACTGGACCTGGATCCTGTATCGGCCGCAATGAACGGCGGAGACGACAACCGGCTGCTGTTTGTGGTACCTATCCTCCATCTTGAAAAGTTCAGGAGGGAGTTCCAGACATTCGACATCATCGGACACCTTGCTCAGCCGGAAGCGGGCACGGTTCTTGTTACTCCTGAAGGCGTTGAATTTCCGGTAAAAGCCCAGGGCTGGACGGATGAAAATGAATAATTTTTGCTAACTTTATCGGCCGAAAATATCTAATTAACAAAATAAAATGAAAAAAGTTCTTAGCGTAATCGCCCTTTCCGTGGCCTTTGTCGCCACAGCTCCCGCACAGAGCATTCTTGGCGGCCTCCTTGGCGGAAACACTTCCTCCCAGGATTCAAATGCAACCCTCAGCACCCTTGGAAACATCATCTCCGGCCTTGCCGGCACAGTTTATTCGGCACCCGTAAGCCTTGACGGCACCTACACCTACAACGGTGTGGCTTGCTCCGCTTCAAGCTCCGAGGGCAACGTCCTCACAAATCTTGCCGGTACTGCCGTTACCGCAGGTATGGAATCCAAAGCCGACGAATACCTCGCAAAGGTTGGCATCAAGCCCGGTGCCATGACATTTACATTCAATGCTTCCGACAACAGCTTCGTCCTCAACTGCGGCCCCCTGGCACTGCCCGGCACATACAAAGTTGGTGAAGGCGAAAAAACCGTCACCCTTACCTTTGGAAAGACCATGAAGTTCCTCAGCATGACCGGCACCCTTGAAAGCAGCCTCACCGGCGCCAAGATGCTCTTCACCGCAGACAAGCTCCTGGACATGATGAAGAAGATCTCTTCCCAGCTTGGTGAGAAATCCAGCCAGATCAAGGCCATCGCAGGTCTTGCCGACGGCTACGACCAGTTCCGCATTGGCTTCAAGCTCGTGAAGTAATTTGCAGCGCGCGTGGTGACAACACGCTAACTATAAAGCATTTACGTAAAAACGTCTACCTGGTTTCGGGTAGACGTTTTTGCATAACGACTTGTGCTTCAGCCGTTTAGCTCCACGGCAGGAGATTTCTCGACTCCGCCCTGCGGGCTTCGCTCGAAATGACAATCCCGTCATGCCCGACCTGATCGGGCATCTTGTGCCCGGGACGGAACCATCACTGCCAAATTGTCAGAAAAAGCCGGGACGGAACGGAGATTGAAGACTGGTCCATAGAAAAGGAGAAAAGAATATGGATCAGAACAACAATAATAATCAATCATTCCTGCAGAGGTTTGCAATAAACCTCAACGAGAGGGCGGCTCAGGGGAAACTGGACCCGGTGATTGGCCGTGACGACGAAATCCGCCGTGTGCTTCAGATCCTAAGCCGAAGGACAAAGAACAACCCCATTCTGGTTGGTGAACCGGGCGTGGGTAAAACCGCAATATCTGAAGGCATCGCCCAGAACATAGTGAACGGGCAGGTGCCGGAAAACCTTAAGAGCAAGAAAGTCTACTCCCTGGACATGGGCGCCCTCATTGCCGGCGCAAAGTATCAGGGCGAGTTTGAAGAGCGCCTGAAGGGCGTTGTGAAGGAAGTTGTGGACAGCGCCGGTGAGATAATCCTTTTCATCGACGAGATTCACACCCTGGTTGGCGCAGGCCGGACCAGCGGCGCAATGGACGCCTCCAACATCCTCAAGCCGGCGCTGGCCCGCGGCGAACTCAGGACCATCGGCTCAACAACCCTGGACGAGTACCAGAAGTACTTTGAGGCCGACAAAGCCCTGGAGCGCCGTTTCCAGATGGTGATGGTGGACGAGCCTTCCCCGGCAGAGTCAATTGCCATCCTGAGGGGCCTCAAAGAGCGTTATGAGAACCACCACAAGGTGCGCATTGAGGACGACGCCCTGATTGCCGCAGTGAACCTGAGTCACCGGTACATCACCAGCCGTTTCCTCCCGGACAAGGCCATCGACCTTGTGGATGAAGCCGCCTCAAAGCTCCGCCTGGAGATGAATTCCGTGCCGGAGCCCATTGACGAGCTAAATTCGGCCATAAGGCAGAAAGAAATTGAGCGCGAGGCTATTAAGCGTGAAGGGACATCGGCCAAAATGGAAAAACTGGAGGCCGAATTGAAGGACCTGCAGGGTAAGCGTGACGTCCTCATGAAGCGCTGGAACTCCGAAAAAGAGATTCTGGAAGGGCTCCAGACCGCCCGCCAGCAGCTTGAGGAACTGAACATCCAGGCAAAGGCCGCCGAGCGCGCCGGAGACTACGCCAAGGTGGCCGAAATCCGCTACGGCAAGATGGCAGCAACGCAGAAGCGTATAGATGAGCTCACCGCAAAGGCGGAGGCTATCAAGGAACCAATTGTCACAGAGGCTGTTACCCCGGAAGACATTGCGGAAGTTGTAGCCAAATGGACCGGCATCCCCGTGAAGCGTATGCTGGAATCCGAGAAAGAGAAGCTCCTGAGGATGGAGGCCGAACTCCACAAGAGAGTCGTGGGCCAGGACGCCGCCATAAAGGCCGTGGCCGATGCCGTGCGCCGTAACCGCGCAGGGCTTTCCAACGAGAAAAGGCCTATCGGCAGCTTCCTCTTCATGGGTACCACCGGCGTAGGCAAGACTGAACTTGCAAAGGCCCTGGCAGAGTTCCTCTTCAACGACGAGAACATGATGACGCGTATTGATATGAGCGAATATCAGGAGCGTCACACTGTGAGCCGTCTTGTAGGTGCGCCTCCGGGATACGTAGGCTACGACGAAGGCGGCCAGCTCACGGAGGCCGTTCGGCGCAAACCCTACTCAGTGGTGCTTCTGGACGAGATTGAGAAGGCCCACCCGGACGTATTCAACGTGCTTCTGCAGGTGCTTGACGACGGCCGGCTCACGGACAACAAGGGCCGCACCGTGGACTTCAAGAACACCATCCTCATCATGACCTCCAACGCCGGAGCGGATATTATTCAAAGCTACATGGAGCGTCTCCCGGAGGTGAACGGCATTGACATGGAGGCACTTACAAAGCGCCGCCAGATGCTTGACGAGTGCAGCGCCCGCGTTCTGGACGTGCTCAAGCAAACCGTTCGGCCGGAATTCCTCAACCGTATCGACGAGATAATAATGTTCGACCCCCTCACCAAGGCCGATATCCGCGACATCCTGCACCTGCAGGAGGAGGAACTCCGTAAACGCCTTGCAGACAGCGGCATAAGCGTGGAATTCACCGCCGCCTTTGAAGACCACATGGTGGAGAAAGGCTATGACCCGGCATACGGCGCCCGCCCTGTGAAGAGGGTTATGCAGCGGGAGTTGGTGAACCTCCTTGCCAAGGCCATCCTTGACGGCACCGTGAAGAAAGACTCCACCGTGCACGTAGACGCCGTGGGCGGCGAGGTTGTGGTGCGGTAACTGCCCTTACTTCCTCAGGACCTCATAGTGCTCTATGCCGATTGAATGGAGTTCACGGATGAACTCAGATGTGACGGCTACCTGGAACTTCTTGGAGTAGAACTGGATGCGGTAGCGGGTCTGGGGGTCATAAAGATACAGCGTGAGGGGTATATTGCCCTTATGGTGCTTCACCACGTTCACAAGGTCTTTACGGAACTTGTCCGTAAGCATGGGAGTGGTGATATCCATTGAGAAGCCGCCAAGGAGGTCTTCGGCCACATTGCCAAGGAGAGTGACCTTACGGAGTTTGAATACGTACGGAGGCGCGGGTTTACCCTGCGCCTTTTCTTCCGGCTTCAGGAAATACTTCTCTGCAATCTCTCCTTCAAGGAAAAGGGTGGCTTTTGGCTGCATGTACTGCATGAAGACCTCGTGATCCTTCCCGAAGAGAGTGAGTTCAAAGGAGCCGGAATAGTCTTCCAGCATGGTGCGTGAATAGGGTTTCCCAGCCTTTGTGGTGAGCTGCTTGAAATCCGTCACAATGCCGGCAATGGACACTTTGGCGGTCTTTTTCTTGGAGTCGCAATCGGCAATGAGATCCTGAAGGTCATTTATCTTGCAGGTGGCGAAATTCTTTATCTCAAAGTCATAGCGGTCCAGAGGATGCGAACTCAGGTACATCCCCACAAGGTCTTTCTCCCTCTGGAGTTCCTCCATTATATCCACGTTGGGGACGCCTTCGGGGAGACCCGGGCGCTCCGGCTTCATTTCCTCTGCATCTCCAAAGAGGGAGGCGCCGGCCTGAACGGAGTCGTTCTTGTAAAGGTCTCCGTAGCGGGTGATCTGGTCTATGAAGAGGTCTCCGCCGCCCTTCCCGGGAAGGAAGTACATTCCACGGGGATGGCCGAAGCTGTCCAGCGCGCCGGAGTTTACAAGGTTTTCAAAACTCTTGCGGTTTACGCAGCCACTCATCCTCTCCACAAAGTCATAAACGTCTGAGAAAAGGCCGTTTTCGTCACGTTCTTTCACAATTGCATCCACAATATTGCCACCGAAGCCCTTGATGGAACTGAGGGCAAAACGGACGTCTCCCTTGGCATTTACCGTGAACTGGCCGGAACTTTCGTTGACATCCGGGCCAAGGATCTTGATGCCGTGGCTCTTGCAGTCGTCCATTATCTTTACGGTTTCCTCCATTGACTTTGCGCAGTTGAGGCAGCTGGCAAAGAATTCGGACGGGTAATGGGCCTTGAGCCAGCCGGTCTGGTAACTCACCCAGGCGTAGCACGTGGCGTGGGACTTGTTGAAGGCGTACTGGGCAAACTTCTCCCAGTCTTTCCATATCTTGTCCAGGACTTTCTCCGGGTGGCCGTTGGCCTTGCCTCCTGTCATGAACTTGTCCTTGAGGGAGTTCAGGATGTCTATCTGCTTCTTACCCATGGCCTTGCGGAGTTTATCGGCCTCACCTTTAGTGAAGCCCGCAAGTCTCTGGGACAGAAGCATCACCTGCTCCTGGTACACCGTGACGCCGTAGGTGTCCTGGAGGAATTCCTCCATTTCCGGAAGGTCATACTCTATCTTCTGCTCTCCCTGCTTACGGGCCACAAAGTCCGGGATATAGTCCATGGGGCCGGGCCGATAAAGGGCGTTCATGGCGATGAGGTCCTCAAAGCGCTCCGGCTTGAGCCTCTGGAGCCAGGATTTCATGCCTTCCGATTCAAACTGGAACACGGAGGTGGTGTCGCCGCGGCCGTAGAGTTCAAGGGTGGGTTTGTCGTCAATGGGGATGGCCTCAATGTCAATATCCTCCCCGTGGTGCTCCTTTATGAGGTCCAGGCAGTTGTGGATGATCTGGAGGGTGATAAGGCCCAGGAAGTCCATCTTGAGCATACCCACATCCTCAATGTAGTGGCCGTCGTACTGGGACGTGCGCACATAAAGGCCCGTATCCTTATCCTGGGAAAGGGTGATGGGGAGATATTCCGTAAGGTCTCCGCGGCCGATAATGGTGGCGCAGGCGTGCATTCCAACCTGCCTTACGCACCCTTCAAGGGCCTGGGCGTATTTCAGGACCTCCTTGTTGATTTCCGGACCGTTCTTAAGTTCCTCTATGAACTCCGGAACAAGGCGGTAGCAGTTCTTCAGGTTAATCTTGACGTCTACGTCTTCCATACCTTTCTGGAAGGTCTTTTTAACGCCGTCAACCTCCTTTTCAACCACCTTGAAACCGGGCTTAAGCTCATCCAGCTTGGGGTTGAAGGGGTATTCCTTTTCTTTTTTCTCAGACAGGCGGTCCGGAACCATCTTGGTGAGACGGTTACTCTCATCTATGCTCACGTGGGAGATACGCGCAACGTCCTTGATGGCGCTTTTGGCGGCCATTGTACCAAAGGTGATAACGCGGGACACGTGGGAGGCTCCGTACTTGTCCTCAACGTACTGGTGGGCCTTTGTGAGGTCTTCAAAGTCTACGTCAATATCCGGCATACTGATACGGTCCGGATTGAGGAAACGCTCAAACAGGAGCTGATACTTGATGGGGTCCAGGTTGGTGATCCTGAGGCAGTAGGCCACAACGGAACCTGCGGCACTTCCACGGCCAGGGCCCACCATTGAACCCATTGCGCGGGATGCGGCAATGTAGTCCTGAACTATGAGGAAATAGTCCGGGAAGCCCATACGGCAGATGGTCTTGAGCTCAAAGTCTATGCGCTCCTTCTGTTCGTCCGTGAGGGTTTCTCCGTAACGCTCATGCGCACCTTTATATGTAAGGTGGCAGAGGTAGGCTACGGAATGGCAGAAGCCGTCTCCGCGGTAGGTACCGTGTTTGTCACACCTGCCGGAATCTATGATGTCTTTATACTGCTCCAGATACTTGTCAATATCGGCCATGAAGGCCGGGTCAATCTCATAGACCGGCAGCACTGGGTCCCTGTCGATGGAATAGGTCTCTATTTTGTCTGCAACCTCAAGGGTGTTGGCAAGGGCCTCAGGGTGGTCCGGGAACAGGGCGGCCATCTCCTCCTCTGTCTTGATGTACTCCTGCTGGGTGTAGCGGAGGCGCTGGGGGTCATCGATGAAGGAGTTGGTGGTAAGGCATATGAGGCGGTCGTGGACCGGGCCGTCTTCCTTACGCACAAAGTGGGCATCGTTGGTGGCAATGACCTTGACGCCGTGTTTATCGGCCAGTTTAAAAATCTCCTCCGTGTAGTAGCACTGCTGCTCATAGAGGTCATTGGAAAGGCCCGGAACCTCAGTGGGGTGCTTCATTACCTCCAGGTAATAGTCTTCCCCAAACACTCTCTTGTGCCACTCTATGGCCTTTTCTACGCCGGCATCGTCATGAGCCATGATAAGGCGCGGAATCTCACCGGCAAGGCAGGCCGATGAACAGATGAGCCCTTCATGGTACTTCTCCACAATCTCATGGCTCACGCGGGGCCGGTAGTACATGCCGTTGATGTGGCCCTCCGACACAATCTTCACAAGATTGAGGTAACCGGTGTAGTTCTTTGCCAGGAGGATGAGGTGGTAATAGCCCTTTTCCTTGAGCCTGTGGTCACCTTTGGAAACATAGATCTCACAGCCGATGATGGGCTTCACATTGGGGTGCTTCTTTGCAAATTTGAAGAACTCCTTGACGCCGTACATGTTGCCATGGTCCGTTATGGCAAGGGCCGGCATACCCAGTTCATCGGCCCGGTTGAAGAGGTTTTCTATGGAAGATTGTCCGTCCAGAATGGAGTACTGGGTGTGGACATGAAGGTGCACAAAACTCATAGGAACAAAGATAACTTTTTTCAGTGGAATTCACCGAAAAAAGTTATCAACAGTTTAGTATGATATGAACTTTACTCTACACCCACGGAGTGAAGCTCATATATATAAAAAACATGCTCTCCTTTGGGGTCCTTGACATATGGAGTTATCGGTCCACCATCAGGGAACTCTTCCTTCTTCCATATAAGAACACCAGGATGAACATCCACAACTTCATACCCATAATATCCGCCATAAATGGTTTTCCATAAGATGCAATTATGGGTATATATCCATTTCCACCCAGGAAACATAGTATGATCTTCACGGAAGGTATATTCATCGTTTGTTCCAATGTAACTGGTGGCATCCTCAGAGCTTACATATTCCCCATCAATATATGTTTGTATTGTCACTTTGGCCACCGCCCAGTGGTATAAGAACTGCGACTCGTTAAACTTGTTGCTGCTAGACGTGTCAAGGCCATAAGCAGCTCCGGAGAAATCCCCAAAAGGCACATCAGGTGTGGGCTCTAAATCCTGCTTAACCTCACGATTACAAGAAGCGCATAGAACGATGATTAATAGAAATAAAATCTTTTTCATAGGAACAAAGATAACTTTTTTCTGTGGGATTATCCGAAAAAAGTTATCAACAGGGGAAGCTATTCTCCATCGATGGGCATCTCTCCAATAGATGGGTCATAGTAATAGCACCTTTTAAGGAGGATTGTCCTGTCATAAACATTCTCTATGCCGAAAAAGCCCAGCCCGCCGGAAACATTGTATGGCAATACTACCGGCTCTGCCATAGGATCCGCAAAAGATGCGGTTGCGGCATTTGCTGCCACAAGGTACAAATATTCTTCACGCGACAGCGATGCCAGGCGGAAACGCATACTGATATCACAGTACCTCTTGTGCCAGATTGAGAGGTCATATTTATCCTGGCTCAGTTCAAAAAAGAGGCTATGTGAATTATCGGCGAATAGTTCGTCGGAGAAAACATGCGTAGCATTGACGGTTCCGGAAAGGAAGGGAAACTCCAGCATGATTTCAAAAGGAAACTCCACGGTGACATTTTTAAAAACAGGGTCTTTCTCATCAAAAGGGAACCATAGCCAATCCTTCTTTTCAACCAGAGAATCATCTTTTACCCGGTGCACCTCCGAATGAACATTCGGCGAATAAAGCCTGTAGAATGTCGCCTTACCCGGATTGTCATCTAGAGTCATTGTGATACTGTAGTCTCTCCTGTTTTCTACAACCACAGGTCCTCCATAGTAAAAATCATCGGCAACGGATGTGGTGTCTATTCTTACGCAAGGTGCCGGCGGAACTACGGCTTCGGCCGACAGTTCCTTGTCCGGGAAACGCGCTATAATCCTGACGTGGTCACCGGCAGACAAATCGGTCTTTATTATGTACTCCTGCAAATCTATTTTGCTGCTGGTTTGCCTTATGGTATAATCCTCGGTTTCGGCTGCAATTTTTCCGTTCACATAACAATAAATGTGGGCGGTTTCCTCCGTCTCCGACACATTATATGCATTGCTCGTACATATATACACAGCATGCTCGCTATCCGCAGCGCTCCATAACGCATTCAGTACCGGAACGGGGTCGGCCGAAGAAATATCATAATCAAGCGTACTTTGACAGGAGATTATCAATAACGCTGGGAATATTGACAGCAATATGTATTTGACCGTGCTCATTATTAAAACTTGAAGGTATAACTGACCGACGGCAAGATGGGAAGGTAAGTCATTTTTGTTACGGTGATCGGCGTCCTGTCATTGATTCCATAATGATCCTGCTTCATGAAAACCAAATTGGGATTCATGGCGTTATATAAATTGTAAATGCTGAAAGCCCAGTGGTTTACTCCATGCCTTATTTTCTTCCGTAGGTTTACGCTTATGTTCAGTGTATGGCTTGGGGGAAGGTGATAGTTGTTTCTTGAAGGGTAATAGAAGGTGACATATGCCAGTTCCCGGCCTATAATATCGTCCATCTTGCTTTCGGCCACATTTAGATATGCTGCTGTCCTCTCCGGAAGGGTGAGCCAAGCCCCGCTCATTATTGACCATGTGGCCGATATATCCAAATTCCGGCCGATTGCCCAGTCGGCATATATATGGAAAACGTGACGACGGTCATACTTGTACGGAAACCAATTGCCATTGTTTATGTATCCGCTTGGGAACCTGCGGTCTGTCTTGGATAGGGTATAAGAGAACCACCCCGTTACAGGGCCTATGGTTCTCTCGGCATAAAACTCCACGCCAAAAGAGCGGGAAACCCCCATTTCCACCAGGGATTCCCAGTTCTCAGTTGAGCTGTACATAGACGCACCGTCCCGGTAATCAATGACATTCCGGGACCATTTGAAATATGCCTCGACGGAGAACTGCCACCCTTCAAGACCATCATAGTACGCGCCAAGGGAGCCGATGTCACTTGTTACCGGCTTGATAGAAGCGGTAACTGGCACCCAGATGTCGGAAGGAAGCGCTATACTGGATGCGGACAACTGATGCACATACTGCCCCATCCTGGCATAACCACCCTTGAAGGCCAGTCCGAAAGGGAGCCCGAACCTTGTTGACAGGCGAGGCTGCAGACTATGATAGGCGGCGCCTGAAGACGCCATGAGAACATATCTCAGGCCAGGCAGGATAGTCCAGCCGGGAAACAAGGTAATCTCGTCTTCCGCAAACAACGCCACTTCCCCGCCGTTGTACAAGGGGTTGTTTACAAGGTCAGCTAGCACTTTGCCGTCCTCATCATTCTCTGTTGTCACGAAACGGGTGGAGGGCGCGAAGTGATGATAGGTCGCCGATATGCCTCCACGGAAATGATGGCGTGGCGACAGTCGGCCGTCCACATCCGAGGATACAGACCAATCGCGGATAAGTGATGAATAAGACGAATCGTAAATAGCCTTTTCGTTACTCGCGCCGTACTTGGCAGTAGAGCCAAAACGGTTGAAGGACGCCCGGGTGTTAATTGACCATCTGCCGTCAAAGACATGATGCCAGCGAAGCGCGGCCATGGCGTTGCCCCAGTCCATTGCCTGCCGCTCTCCGTTTCTGTCATAATCAAAGTCGTCCTGGCCGATAAACGCGCTCGCCGAGAGTTTGTCCCTGTCGGAAAACCTGTGCGTAACTTTGGCTGTGACATCGTAAAACCCGTAACCGAGCCCCACTTTGGCAATTTTGAGAGCTGGCGTTAGAAGCGCGGTATGCATGAGCCGTCCTGAAACGGAAAAAGTTGTCTTTTCTTTGATTATCGGCCCCTCCAAATGCAACTTGCTGGAAAGTAGCCCGGCCCCCACCGCACCATGCAACCTATACCAATCTCCTTCGTTGGTCCGTATATCCACGACGCCGGACACCCTGCCGCCATACCTGGCCGGGAAGGCGCCCTTGTAGATTGTTGTTGCTTTAACTGATTCTGGCGTAAAGGCCGAAAAAAGCCCCAGCATATGGGAGACGTTATAGAGTGGAACGCCGTCCAGCAGGAACATATTCTCATCGGCCCCTCCGCCGCGGACGAAAAAACTTGAAAAGCCGTCCATTCCCTGCTGCACGCCGGGAAGAAGCTGAACCGCCTTAAGGACATCCGGCTCGCCAAAAATGACAGGGGCCCTTTGAAGCACCGCCGTGGGCATTTGCATTGCGCTCATCTGGGTGGCTCGGATACCCGTTCCCGAAACCGCGACAACTCGGGACTCCGTTATTGATTCGCTGCGCTCCAAAGCTATGTTTATGGAGGTGTCCTTTTGCAGCACTATGGTTATTGACTCGCTTTTATAGCCTGTATAATAGTACGCCAGGGCGATTTCTCCCTCCGGAAGGGTTATTGAGTACCGGCCCTCATTATCGGCCACGGTACCGTTTTTTCCGGAAATAACCTCCGCGGCTATCAGCGTCTCCCCGCTTATCTTGTCGGTTATATAGCCGCTCACGGTCACCTGCTGGGCGGCAGCGGAGACCGTGAGGAGCAAAAGTGTTATTACGCCTTTAATTTTTTTCACGAACAAAATGGTAAATAACGGGAATCAACAAGACTTTGCGGCTGTTGAAGTCGTAAACCGGGAACTCCTCAATCTGAATATCCAAGTGCTTTTCATCAAACGACGTCAATTTCGGCGCACTCATTAAAACTACAGCTATATCATCTTCTTTGTACTCTTTATAGTCTCCCTTCGGCTCACCCCATAGAAGAGATCCGTCGGGCTGTACCGAAAAGGGGAATTCTTCTGCCGTGGTTCCTCCGAAACCGTTAGAGCCCCACACCGGCGTGTCTATTGTATATGGAGGCCTGGCATCATTTGTCTCCAGGCTCAAATAAGAAAACATGAATCTTAATCTCCCTTCTCCGTCATGTTCATCTAACATCACGTCTGCATAGCCAGGTCTCATACTATGATTAAGAAAACATAATTGATGATAAAAATCCAGCTGGGAATTTTCCTCGGTTTTCAATAGGTCGTTTATTATAAAAACACCAGCCGTAGACGTTTCAACGTCGGTTAAGGAATATGAACCCTGATACCTATCCTGGGCATTTCTGTACACATCTGAAAGATTTGGATTGGAACACGCAACGATTGATAAAAGAACAAATAAAGAGAATACTTTTTTCATACTTTTATATTTTTACTAATTCGTCTTTCTTGGGACAACCTGGAATAATATGCTCCCTGTATTATATGTTTTCAATTGTGCTACCGGTGTTGTACCTGAAATATTGAGAACGACGGCATCACTAAACGTAACCCATGCATTTCCAAGGTCATCGTTAGTCTCTTTCTGAGTTATAGTAACCGATACAGTTCTTGAAACTTGAGATGAAGAGCCTGCACCGAAACCAACCTTAACATTGTATGCGGAACCGTCGCCGGAAGTATTTATGTTTGACGCATAGGAATATGTCTCCGACTCACTTGTCGTCGTCGTTGTTTCAGAATCCTTCTCTTCAAATTCCACAAGGTATGAGAATGGTTTGGACGATAAATCCCACGGAAAGAGTTCACAATTCATTGTTATCCAGCGCGGGACGAGTTCTTCCTGCGTCACCCAATACTTACGGAAAGTAACCGTTCCGAAAATATCCTGATACCACTGAAAGTGAACTTTATCAACCACAAATGCATCCTTAACCATCAATGAAGGTAACGGCTTTCGAGTTTGATATTCTCCGGCCTTAACGGTATAAACAATCTCAAAATTTCCATCAAGCCAGCCATACTGCTTCAACGCATCTTCGGATATACTAGTTCCGTAATTATACTGAATAGTATTAATAGACATGCTATCCGAGTGTATATCATCGGTTAGACCGGGAATATTTGAATTGACAAAGCGAAACCTGTACAGCACTTCCGTATAATGAAAATCCACGGCACCAGTATCTCTGACGGCTGTCATGTTATAATATATATGATCCCGCTGCTTCATGTTATAGTTTTGCCGAGACTGAGTGTATGCTGCCCTAACCTTTTCCGGAAGGGTCATAGCATGAACGGTATTGCTTGGCAAGGCGACATCAAAATCGTACACATGATCGTACCAAGTCCCTTTTGTCTCCACTTGGCGGCTCTTGTCGTAAACGGGATCATAGAAATCATACCGGACAGGACCGGATTTGGTAGGGTTATATACCATGCGTTCATTCCTCTTGACCACCAGCACCGGCATCGAAGTGAATTCTCCGCTTTTCATAGAACCCAGTAGCTGTCCTTTGCCATAAAGAGGGATTTCCGCTCCGGTACAATCGTATGTCACAGCTACTTCACGAAGGGACGTGTCCCATGTCTTGACGCTGAAACAACCTTCGTCCACCCAACTCCAATCCGGGACAAGAATATTAAGAAGCGGTTCATGAGCTTCTATTTCTTCCAACACGCCTTCTGTGTCGTATTTATCAAGAATGTCTCCGAATGTCTTCCCCCCAGAAACAACTTCATCTTTAACAAAAGGATAAAAGACGTCATGGTCCATATCAAACTCAGCAAGAGCTTCTTTTTTGATATAATCCCTTAATTCCGGTTCATTGTAGACTGCCGCAGAAAGGATTTGAGCAAAAGAACTCAAGTATTGGCTATCCTCATTGACAATAGCAGCAGCATCAACACTAGCGTTCTCTATTGACTCTTTTGCGCAACTTGAGAACAGCGCAGCAATCATGATCAGTATAATATTGGAATACTTTTTCATAGTTTTGTGGGTACAAATTTAGTGAAAATATATTTATAGAACAAAGGAGCCCTCATATCCAAGACTGCCGAGAGATATGGTCAGGGTGTAACTATCCCCGGCATCTCCGTTTATCGGCAACAGAATAGATCCCTCGGACATTTCGAATGTTGTCTGATAGTAGTCTCCCTCAATGGAGGAAAGCGTTACCGTGGCATCACCCCAGTCGCTATCTGTGACAAGAAGGACCCCAAGCTCCGTCAGCTCCGCGTAAAAAGGATTATATGCCGGAGTACGGGGTTGTGTTGGATGTGAAATAGGCTTGGGATTAATAACAATAATAACCCCACCATCTGCTAATGGGGCACCATTTACATAATAGTTAAAACCCAAAAGCAAAGATGTGGCCGCGGCCAAAATGATAAGTTTTCTTTTCATGATATTTTTGTTTGAATTAGCGCCGCAAAGATAAGGAGCGAGGCTGTCTCTCCGCATATTTTTCAGTAACAGTTTTGACATAGAAACATCTTCAACATCAAGCGATTAGTCTAATACAACAGTAACAAATACTGCCAAGAGGATTGTTATTCATAGTTTTTTGTTATTTTTGAAAAATGCATTAACAATGAAAAGACTTTTATTCTGCTTTTGGGTTTTAACTCTTCTTTCATCTTGTTCCGGCGGAAAGATTGTCCGCGATGCTCTTGACAAAGCCGAAAAGTCAATGCAGATTAGCCCGGAGCAATCTTTGGTCATTCTGCAATCAATACCTCAAACAAAAATTACCGATACTCGGCAGAGAGCCAGGTATGCTTTACTAATGAGCCAGGCTTTGGACAAGAATTATATTGATATTGATTCTGACTCATTGACAAGAAAGGCCGTGGAGTATTATGATTGTACCCGTGACCGTAAATCCAGAATGCTTGCATATTATTATAATGGCCTCGTAATGTCTAATGCGCATCGATACACAGAATCGGCAATATCTTTTGAAAAAGCCATATTTGAAGCCTCACTGTTATCCGACTATTTATATCTTGGTTTGTCCAACAGATCCCTGGCCGAAATCATGAACCTGACTCTTAACTTTTCGGGAGCAATTCAGTACGAAAAAAAAGCAATTAATTATTTTCAACAAGCAGGAGCTTCTTTATACGAATTATATGGATGGTTGTCACTTGCCACAGCCTATTCAAATAACAAACAGTATGATAAGGCCATCGCTCTTTCAGACTCCCTTTTTTATCTCTCGGGAACAAAAGTTCTCCAAGATAGTTTTGAACAAATTAAAGCCGTATCAATCATAGAATCCAGAACAAGAGATTATCTCGGCCCCGTTGATATTTACAGACGAGTTGACAAACAGTACTTTCACTTGTCAGACTATGGTTATTATGCCTACGCTCTTGATATGATTGGCCAGCATGATTCGGCCGATTGGTATCTAAAAAAGGCTTTTGAATTAAGCACAAACAGAGTGGATTCTGCCGCGGTAAAAGTGTTTCAAGCCAGAATTAACAACCATCGAGGCAATTATAAACTGGCATATCAACTACTTGACAAAGCAACCATGGTACAAGATTCCATAGTAAGGAATACGCTTCGGCAATCTGTGAGCATGGCCCAGAAAGATTTCTTTAACAAGGAAGCACAATATCAAAAACTCAAGGCTCATAATGCAAAGGTCACTACTGTTATGATTAGTTTAACCTTTTTACTATTACTCATATCCGGCGGGTTAATCGTAATGCAAATAAAGAAGGAAAAAGACACACAGTTAAAAGAACAGATGGTACGGCTCGTAATGGAAAAAGAAAAAACGAGTATCCTGTTTTCAGACAATGCTAGTCTTCTTGGGTCTTTGTTCAGTGAGAGGCTTGGCCATATTGACAGGTTGGCGTACGACTATCTGTCGGCTAGAACAGTTGAGGAGAAGGAAAGGATTTTTAAAGAATACAAACGTAATTGTACTTATCTTTTAAAAGACAATAGCGTTTTTGACTCTTTAGAGGCAGATTTAAATAAATATTGCTCTGATATAATGGAAAAGCTTCGACTTGAAGTCCCTTCAATAAAGGGAGAGCACCGAATAATAATCTCACTGTTTTTTGCAGGCATTCCAACTATCGCCATTCAAGCCATAACCGGAAAGCAATCCCGCAAAGCGGTTGAAATGGAACGTTCGCGCCTGAGAAAGATAATTCGGGCATCTGGTGCGGAACACTCCGATTTGTTTCTAGAAATGATGGAAACAAAAAAGCGGCAACCAGAAGAATAATGATATGTTTTTTGCTAATTCAAACCTCTCACGGCTGCCGCTATATATAAAAAGGGTGGACTACCGGGTCCACGCAACGACGATACGGGTATATCGTAAGAGGCAGGAATCAATAGTCCACTTTTTCGTGAACTATTCCTGTTTCTTGGACACAATCCTGCCTCTTTAAAATTTACCCGTATTTCGTTGCTGCAGGAATGTTCTATGTCTTTCCAGTGCCAAAGGTAGCGGATTATTTTTACAATTACAAATGAGATTCTTCGCTCCGCTCAGAATGACAGGGAAGATGCCCGATCGGGTCGAGCATGACGAGGGGGAAGGTCGGGCGGGGAGGGCTGGACCTGGTCCACCTGGGTTTTTTCCGAAACTTAAACAGCACTACCCCAGCCCAGAAGGGCTTCTGACAGGGGGTAGTGTCGTTTACCCCCTGTTGCAGAAGTAGGGGAAAAGACAAAATCGGCCTTACACGGCCCAAACTGCTGTTTAAGTTTCGGATGCCAGGCCTTGTGCGTGGGAAGATGCCCGATCAGGTCGGGCATGACGGAGGGAAGGGTCGGGCATGACGCCACCCCATCCGGGATTTCGGCCTTTTTCCCGGATGGAGGGGGCAAAAAAGAAGTTCCGTCCGGGAAAACGGGGTGTTTTTCCGGACGGAACCTTTAGAGACGCTGACGCAGACTATTTTGCGTCGTCCTGCTGGAAGGTGTAGGTGGCGAGGGTGTATTTCTCGTTACCGTACT
>JAEEGI010001274.1_pt1 | contig 63420 bp, 54 predicted proteins | sample 8958751 | NCBI WGS metagenome assembly JAEEGI01 (sample SAMN16246545, study PRJNA631951) | gut metagenome | biome: gut microbiome; feature: rumen; material: KS-attached | host: Bos | place: Iran: Karaj | collected 2018-10
GACCGAAGTGGACGAACCTCTGGTTTACCAGTTATCCTGCCAAGGGTAAGTGCTGGGTATCTAAGTCCGGAAGGGATAACCGCTGAAAGCATCTAAGCGGGAAGCCCACCTCAAGATTAGACTTCCCCGGAACTTTAAGTTCCCTGAAGACCCCAGAGAGACTATCTGGTTGATAGGATGCAGGTGTAAGTGCGGTGACGCATTCAGCCGAGCATTACTAATAGGTCGTGAGGCTTGACCATATTATCCTTTCCGCCTTTAAGGCGTTTTACATACATTCCGTTCCGGATGCCGTGCACGCACCATTTGCGTCTTACGGTTTTCCTTTGTTTTGACAAGTTAATAATTGCCGGTGGCCATGGCGGAGAGGCAATACCCGTTCCCATTCCGAACACGGAAGTCAAGCTCTCCTGCGCCGATGATACTGCCTTCGTGGCGGGAAAGTAGGTAGCTGCCGGCTTTTTTTTCGGGCAGTTAGCTCAGCTGGTACGAGCGTCTGGTTTACACCCAGAATGTCGGGAGTTCGATCCTCTCACTGCCCATAACAGAGCCCTCTGAATTATCAGGGGGCTCTGTTATTTTAAAGTCTTTTTGTTGTACTAATTGTTAATTGGAAAAATCTATTCTTTTTTTGTAAAACATTTCTTTTGAGTGAATTATCTTATTGCCTTTTAATTTTCTTTATGTAAAATACTAGTATGTGTGCAAAAATTATTAATCCGATTATACCGGGATTTTATCCGGATCCTTCTGTTTGTGCGGCAGATGGATATTTTTATGTAGTTAATTCATCTTTTGCTTATTATCCCGGGCTTCCAATTTTTAAAAGTAAAGATTGTGTAAAATGGGAGCAAATTGGCAATATCATAGACAGGCCTTCACAGCTTGATTTTTCTGAAGATGGTGTTTCACGCGGACTTTTTGCGCCAACAATCCGTTATAATAATGGAAAGTTTTATTGTATCTGTACACATATCGATAAAATTGGAAACTTTTTTGTCACCGCCGACAATCCAGCAGGTCCCTGGTCCGACCCCATTGTTATAGAAGGTGCTGATGGAATTGACCCGTCACTGTTTTTTGATGATGACGGCACTGTTTGGTACGTAGGCACTCATCCTGCTCCAGAAGGCGTAAAGTATAACGGCAACTGGGAAATCTGGATTCAAAAAATCGATATCACAACAGGTAAGCTTTATGGCGAACCAAAAGGAATCTGGCGTGGTGCATTAAGAGACTGTATCTGGCCAGAAGGACCACACATCTACAAAATCAACGATTGGTATTATTTGATTCATGCAGAAGGGGGCACAGGTCCAGAACATGCAGTTTGTGTTGCCCGCAGTAAGAATATTGAAGGCCCATGGGAAGGAAAAAAGGCAAATCCAATTCTTACACATCGTCATCTTGGAAAAACAGCCGGCGTAATTTATGTTGGCCATGCCGATTTATTCTGTGACAATAATGGACGCTGGTGGATGGTTTGTCTTGCATCTCGTCCTTATGGCGAAAAAGATAAAAAGTTCTGTAATATGGGACGTGAAACTTTTCTTGTGCCTGTAAAATGGGAAGATGAATGGCCTGTTGTTTCCTGGGAAACAGGTCTTGTGGAAAATGCCTACGATCAGTTTGGCCATGTTGCAAAAGTAACTAACTCCGATTCAGATGCAGTTTCTTTCCCGGTTATCGACGACTTTAATTCAAAAGAGCTTGATTATTTCTGGCTGAGCCTGCGTTCCCGTGATCCATCATATATAAACTGCACAGAAAACCCTGGAAGTTTACGCATTTATGGTGGTGGGCCAATTACAGAAGCAGGTTATACTTCGGTTGTAGCCCGCAGACAGACAGGTTTTTCTTACGAAGCGTGTGCAAAGTTGAATCTTCATTTTGCAAATGATGATGATTGTGCCGGAATTGTGTGCTTCCAGAACGAAAAGTATAATTACAGGATTCAATTTAAGCTGAAAGGCAAAGTTGTTGTTATTCAGTTTGTAAAGGCTTGCGGCAAGGAAGATGAAATTGTAAAAGAAGAAGTCTTCTCTGGAGTTTCTGATAATATGCCGGTTGTCCTCCGTGTGGTTGCCGAAAAGCAGCAGCTCCATTTTCAGTATGGTGCTGACGAAAGAAGCATGATTACTTTTGTTGATAATGTGGACGGCAGTATTTTGAGCTACGAGGTAGCAGGTGGATTTGTTGGAACAATCGTTGGAATGTTTGCAGTTTCTGGCGGCGATTATACAAAACGTGAGTTCTATTGCGATTTTGACTGGTTCAAGTACGATAATACAGCTCGACTCTGGATTGATAAATAAATGTCATTTTCGGGCCTGACCCGGAAATCTATTATGGTGGAAATGATGAGTAAAAGTTTTTTTGTAAAAGGGATTTATGCTTCTGGAATGGTTTTACAGCGAAATACTGTAAACTGTATTTATGGCGGTGGAGCAAAGGCAACTCAGGTAGAGCTTGAGTTTAGAGGAAATAAAAGCTCAACTACAGCAGATAAAAATGGCGAGTGGAAAATAGAGTTTAATCCCGGAGAAGCTGGCGGTCCTTTTGATTTGAAGCTTGCTTGTGCTTCAGATACGATTGTTTTTTCTGATGTTTACGTTGGCGAAGTCTGGCTTAGTTCTGGTCAGTCAAATGCACAGCTTCCAATGAACCGCATGAAATACAGTTACCCGGAAGAGTTTAAGCTGCCGGAAAATCCTCAGATAAGGATGATTACAATTCCTATTACCTTTTCTTTTGATGGAGAAAAATCTGCTATTGAAAATCCTGTCTGGAAATGTGCCAGCCCGGAAAATCTTGGTGAAATGAGCGGTACAGCTTACTTTTTTGCTAAAAAGCTTCAGAAAGAGCTTGGAATCCCGGTAGGAGTAATTAATTCAAGTCAGGGTGGTTCCCCAATTTTTGCCTGGATGAATAAGGATTCGTTTAAGGAACTTGGACGTGATGATTATCTTGCAAAAATTGAAAAATGGAATGTAAAAGGAGCTGTTAAAAAAGTACAGGATGAAGCTGCAGCTGCACATAAGACTTGGGATGAACAGCTTGCAAAAAGTGATATTGGATTTACGCAGAAATGGAATGAAGGTGGAATTGAAAAGTTTTATGACTGTGCAAATGGAAATAAAACTGTAATCTCTACCAAAACTTTTTCCATCCCTGGTGATTTTACAGAGCTTGGAGAAACAACTGGAGTTGTCTGGTTTAAAAAAGAAATTGTTTTGAACAGTCAGCAGGCAGAATATCTTAATTCACATAAATCATTTATCTGGTTTGGCACTATTCAAGATTCCGATACAATCTGGATAAACGGCACTTTCTGCGGCTCAACTGGTTATTTATATCCTCCAAGACGATACGAAATCCCAAAAGGAACTTTAAAAGAAGGCAGCAATATCATCACTGTGAGAGTTCAAAAAAATGGGCCTGGTCCAATAAGATTCTTTACAGAAAAGCCTTATTATCTTTTTAGTGAGGATGTAAGAATTGCTCCTGTTGCCTTTAGAAATGTTGAGCGGGTGGAATTGCAGAATCAAGTTCAGAGCAATAGTTCGGTTCATAAGGATGATGCGAGTGCTGGTGTAAAAATCAAGCTGGAAGGTGAATGGAATTATGCTGTAGGCTGTACTTCGCTTCCACGGCCTGGTGAAGTTTTCTTTGAGTGGGAACCATCAGCTTTGTATAATTCAATGCTTGCTCCTTGTTTTTCCTATGCAATTGCGGGTGCCTTGTGGTATCAGGGGGAATCGAATGCAACGGAGTATTATGATTACAAGGCTCTTTTGAAAAAGATGATTGAGCTCTGGCGCAAAAAGTTTGTTTATGCTCCTGAAAAAATGCCTTTTGTTGTAATGCAGCTTCCGAACTGGGCAATTGGAATAGAGCGTTCAATCAGTGATAATTTTGATGATTGGGCAGAATTACGCGATGCTCAGCTTAAGGCAGTTGAGGAAAGTGATAATACGACTTTAGTTTCTATGATTGATGCCGGTGAATGGAATGATTTGCATCCAGAAAAGAAAAAGACCGGCGGAACAAGAGCAGCCTTGGAAGCTTTACGCCTTGCTTATGGGGCAAAAACAAATGCAGCTCCAAAAATAGAATATTGTGAGCGAAAGGATGATGTCTTTACCTTAAGGTTTAATTGCGGAACTTCCTCCTTAAAAGCTTATGAAGTTATTGGTGAGGATAATGATAAAGCAAAATATTCTTCAGCCTATGCAGATTTTAACAAAGAAAATCCTTGTGTTTATGGTTTTGAGTTTGTTACAAAAGATGATGTAAAGCTTAAGGCATGCGGAAAGTTAGTTTCTGCTAATACAGTAGAAATTAAATCTCCAGTAGAAGCAGATAGTTTGAAGGAGCTTCGTTATCTTTGGAAAAACAACCCGTGGATTGTAAATCTTTATTCTGAGGAACTGATTCCAGCCTTACCCTTTAAGATTCTGCTGTAAGACTATTCGTTTCCGTTCCAGCAGTAAGTACACAACTTGCAGTGGTCAATTCCAACGCTGTCCAGCATATCGTCTAAGCGAGTGTAGCGCAGCGTTGTGAAGTGAAGCTCTTTGCGGATTTCTTCAAGCATCTTTGCGTATTCTGGAGTATCAGGATTACAGTATTTTTTAATCACTTCTTCAGAAGCATTCTTGCCTTCAAACTTTTCTATAATTCGGCGGGTAATCAAATCCATTTCTGACTTTGAGCGAGAGAAGTTCAGGTATTTGCAGCCGAAAACAATTGGTGGACAGGCTGGACGAACATGAACTTCCTTTGCACCAGATTTATACAGGAAGTCGGTTGTTTCGCGGAGCTGTGTTCCACGGACAATTGAGTCATCAATCAAAAGGATTTTCTTTCCTTTAATTAACGGCTGAACAGGAATAAGCTTCATGTGGGCAATTAAGTTTCTCTGCTCCTGGTTTGTTGGCATAAAGGAACGTGGCCAGGTTGGAGTATATTTGATGAAAGGTCGTGCAAAAGGAATACCGGAAGCATTAGCGTAGCCGATTGCATGAGGTGTACCACTGTCTGGAACTCCGGCAATAATATCAGGATGAACAGAATCTTTATCGCGCATTGCAAGATATTTTCCGCAGTTATAACGCATTGCTTCAACGTTTACGCCTTCATAGCTTGCAGTCGGGTAACCGTAGTAAATCCACAGGAAAGTACAGATTTTCATTTCTTTACCAGGCTGCTGAAGAATCTTGTAGCCGTCTGCATCCATAAAGACAATTTCTGCAGGACCAAGTTCGTGGCAGTCAGTATAACCAAGATTTACATAAGCAAAGTTTTCAAAAGAAACACAGTAAGCTCCTTCCTTTTTACCAATAGCAAGAGGAGTTCGGCCCAAACGGTCGCGTGCAGCATAGATTCCTTTTGGAGTCATAATCAGCATTGTGATTGAGCCTTTTATTTTCTGCTGAACATATTGAATGCCTTCGAGGATTGTTTTTTTCTGGTCAATCAGAGTAACAATAAGCTCTGTCTGGTTGATTTCGCCGCCGGTCATTTCCAGAAAGTGAGTGGAGCTGTTTTCGCGAACTTCTTTAATCAATTCTTCTTTATTTGTAACAATTCCAACTGTTGTGATTGCAAAGCTGCCGAGGTGTGAGTTTACAAGAAGCGGCTGTGGTTCATAATCACTTATACAACCAATACCAATTTTACCGCGGAGCTCTTCCAAATCATTTTCAAACTTTGTGCGGAAAGGAGAGTTTTTAATGTCGTGAATGGACTGTTCAAATCTACCTTCGTTGCTGTATACTGCCATACCACCGCGGCTTGTTCCCAAGTGCGAATGATAATCAACTCCGAAAAACAAATCCAAAGTACAATCTTCTTTTGAAGCAACTCCAAAAACGCCACCCATTGTAAATCTCCTTGCATATCAGATATTCGGTCAAGCCCGAATATGACATAATTTTTTTATTTTCTTTCCATCAACGGGATAAAATCTCTTTCCTTTGAAATATTCTTGTATGCCGGTCGATAGATTCTTCCGCCGCTTACAACTTCCTCAATTCTGTGTGCTGACCAACCGGCAATTCTTGAAATTGCAAAAATTGGAGTGAAAAGTTCACGAGGAATATTAAGCATTGTATAAACCAGACCGGAATAAAAGTCAACATTTGCACAGATATTTTTTGTTGCGGCGTGTACGTGAGTCTGCTGAATTACATCTGGTGAAAGTCGTTCAATCAAATCGTAAAGCTCAAACTCTTTCATAAAGCCTTTATCTTTTGCAAGCTCACGTGCTTTAGCTTTAAGGAGCACTTCACGAGGGTCGCTGATTGTATAGATTGCGTGACCCATACCGTATATTTTTCCTGTGCCGTCAAAGGCTTCTTTTTTAGAAATCTTAACAAGATAATCGCGTACTTCTTTTTCATCAGTCCAGTCTTTTATGTGGGCTTTAATGTCATCCATCATTTCGCAGACACGAATATTTGCACCACCATGGCGTCGGCCCTTAAGGGAACCAACTGCGGCGGCAATTGCAGAATAAGTATCTGTATCGGTTGAAGAAACTACGTGAACGGTAAGAGAAGAGTTGTTACCACCACCGTGTTCTGCGTGAAGAATGAGTGCAAGATCAAGGATTTCTGCTTCGAGCTTTGTGTACTGCTTGTCTGGTCTGATTAAGCGTAAAAAGTTTTCTGCAGTAGAAAGCTCTGGTTTTGGATTATGGATGAACATACTCTTGTTGTCGTAATAGCGGCTCTTTGCCTGATAACCATAAGCGGCAAGTGTAGAAAAACGTGCAATAAGCTGAACACACTGTCTTACAATATTGCTTACTTCACGGCCTTCCGGATTTTCATCATAAGAATAGCTTGCAAGAACACCGCGCGCCATTTTGTTCATAATGTCATTTGAAGGAGCCTTCATAATCATATCTTCCGTAAAGTTTGGAGGAAGCATTCTTGATTCTCCAAGATATGAAGTGAAAACCTGAAGCTGCTTTTCATTAGGAAGCTCGCCAAAAAGAAGAAGATAAGCGCACTGTTCAAAACCATACTGGTTGTTCTTTTCAGCGTCCTTGATTAAATCTTCAACATTATAACCACGGTAAATCAACTTACCTGGGATGGCAATTTTCTGTCCGTCCTGAATATCATAACCAACTACATCACCAATTCGGGTAAGACCAACAAGAACACCAGTTCCGTTTGCATTTCGGAGACCGCGTTTAACATCATATTTAGTATATAAATCGGGATTGATCGGGTCGTTGTGGACAGCAAGACGCTCGAGCTTTTTTAAGATGTTTTGTTTTTCTTTTTCTGAAAACATAATTTTGGCCTCCTTTTTTAATTACAGTGTCAAAACAGTTTAATCGGCATTCGGTCATTTTGTATGAATATGACCTTTTTTTAATTCAAATTGCATAAATATACAGTATTACAATTGAATTATTGAATGATTATACAGAAAATGGGGGAGTTGTTCAACAATAATGAAAAATATAAAAATGTAGAAAAAACTAGTCTGCACAGAATCCCAAGGCTGTAGGCACTTTGCGCTGCAGGAAAGGTTTTTCAATATCTTTGGTGTAGACGAGGAGTGCGGAGGAGTGGCCGCCGTCGAATTGCATGGCTTTGTCGCAGCCGAGTTTTTGGAAGATGAGGGAACATTCTTCGTAGTTCAGGCCGTTGCGGTCGGTGGGGTGGAAGAAGGGGGTGGTTACCATAATGTATAAGTAGCGGCCGTTGCCAGAAGTGCCGCAGCCTACACGGGAACGCTTATTGTGTTGGAACTTTCTGAAGCTGCAGTTTTCGTAGGTCTGATAAAAACCGCCAAAGGCATAAATGTATTTGGAGTCTAAGGCCTCTTCCTGATTTTCCAGGATTTGAGCACGGAGCTTTTTTCTGCCGCCAGCTTCATCATCATCCCAATAAAAAGCAAGAGCGCAGTTTTTTTGATTTGGAGCAGAAATAATTTTTTCGTGGTCTTTTAAAATTCCCACAGGATAATTTGTTGTTTCAATTAAAAAGGGAGCCGAGTTAATTGCAACAACAGTATGGTATTGTCTGGCAAAATCTTTTACATTAAAAAGCTGACCCAAACTGTCTTCGTGCGGGGCATATACAATAGAAAGCTTTGGATTATCAAGGTCGATTCTTACACAATGCCAGCTAACTCGCTGCGGTTTTACAACATCTCCGGTGATTTCGAAACCATCCTGTATGTGTTTCCACTGTACTGGGGAAGGGGCAAGAACTTCAATTGGCAATACTTCAGGTGTGGAATAAGTTTCTTTAAGAAGCTTTGTTGTGCTGCAGCTGGTGAAGAATAATAGGATGGTGAAGAATAGAAGAGATTGTCGAATCAAGTCCGACAATGACAAAGGATGAGAATCAGACGATGGCAAATGTTTGTTCATAATCATTACTTTACAAAACGTTGGGCTGGAGTAACTACCCAGATTGCCTGCAGTTCTGTATTGCCAATGTTTTCAAGTGTATGGGGAACTGCGGCGGAAAAGGAAGCACTGTCGCCTTCTTCAAGAATATATTCCTTGTTTTCATAAGTTAGGCGTGCCTTACCAGTCAGAATAATTCCGAGCTCACGACCAAGATGTCCGTAAGAACCTCTGTGTGTGTGCGAGCCAGCTGGAATCTTAAGAACATAAGCTTCTATGGAGTTTTCCTTTTCTGTTGAACCGGGATTTGCTAGCTCTTCGTAAATTATATCTTCTTCGGCAAGAGTGGCCCTTTCATCAGCACGGGTAATGCGGACTGGACGTTCCTTGCGGTATTCTTCAAAAAGAAACTCAAGATTTATATCAAGCACATCGGCAAGGGCAAGCAAAGTGTCTATGGCTGGTGAAACATGGTTGCGTTCAATCTGAGAAACAAGACTTTCACTCACTCCGGCTTTCTGGGCCACAACTTTCAGCGTATAACCTTTATGTTCGCGTACCTGTCTGAGCTTTTCGCCAAAGTGATAGGGAATGCGTTTTTGTTTATCATCATCAGAGCTTTGAGAATTGCTGGTAACCTGGTGGGACTTAGTTTTTTTAAGTTCATTTTCTTCAGGATTTTGCGAAGGTGTCATTAATCTGCTTCTCCTTGTTCTGTTCTGTTACAAATTGTATAAAGTAATCTTCTAGTGTTTTGTGTGGACCTTCAAGATTTAGTCTTGCTCTTGAACGTGCATTATCACGACGTATAGTATATAGCGAATAAAAGTCTCGGTAGTCAAGCCCCGCATCAGCCTTTACGTGTTCACCAAGGAACTTAGAAACTTCATCACGACCGATAGCCGGGATTCCCTTAGTTTTTAAGTTTGCGCGAAGTGAAAGAATCTGCTCGTAGGAAATGCCAAAAAGGAACTCTTCCATTGCCTGCGAAACTCCCTGATTGCTGAGCTTCTGTTTTATAAAGCTAATCCACTGGTCGTCCATCTGCATGGAAATTAAAAGCAGCTCACTTGTTCCCATCATTGTTCCAAAAGCAGGTGCAAGTTTACGGCGGGCGGTCCAAACTGATTGTAAAACGGGAGCAACATTTTCTATAGTCTGGTCGTTCCAGTGTTCCCAAAGCAGCAAGAGAGATAAAGCCCACTCGCGGCGGAAATCAATTGGCTGGGAGGTGTCGCGGATTAAGTTCAGGTAAACGTCTTCTACCAGCAGGGAGAACATAGAAAGAATTGTTTCCGATTCAAGGGCTCTGGCAACATAGTCGTATTCGGCGCCCATGTGGGAAACATATTTTTGCAGCGAAGATAGAGTGTGTGTTTTTGCAACAAGCAGACCTTTTCCCAATACCGCTTTTGATGGAAGCTGGAGGGTTGTGTCGCCGGCATCCTGGTGGTCAATGAGGGAGTCAATAAGGGAAGTTGGGGTGCGTTCGCCGCCGATGAGGTTGTGACGTTCCAAAAGTGACGGGAAGCAGGCAACAGCCCGAGCAAGCTGCTCCAAATCTTTGAGGCGCTCTTGAAAGTTTTCTGCTTTATCTTTATCAACTTCTTTTATAACAGGAAGTATTCCGTTAACCAGCTTTTTCTGATTTTCCGTAAACACTTCTGCATTTTGTGTAGATTGAGGAACTTCTGATTCTTGGTCGAAGAAGGTCGAAATGTCGACCTGTTCAAAATCTTCTGTACTTTCCATAATAAGACGTAATACCTCTAAATAGTAGTTGTAAATCGTTCAACTTAAAAAATATTTAAGAAATATTAAGTATTATTTAATTATAAAGCATAATCTGTATTTTTCAATGGAAAAAATAACATATTTTAATAAAACGAGGTGGATTCCGTCCGATAACATAAGTATGAAGAAGAGAAAAATTGTTTTTGTTTTATTTTTGATGATGATGGGCGCCTTTTGTTTTGCGCAGGAAGCACAGAAAATCGTTTATACCGAAAAACAAAATTCAATGCGCATAAAGGCGAGCGATATCAGACTTATTCCCGAAAAGGACGGCGCTTTTGGCGATGGAGGCTATCATCTTTATATCAGGAAGCTTCCGCAGATTGAGTCCGTACTGCTTACAGAAACAACAAAAGACCCGGAAGGAAAATCAGACAGCTATGCGTACAGGGCTGCTGAATATAATTCTATAAATGGTGATGAAATCCGCTATCTTGACGGTAAGCCCCTTGTTTCCGAAGGTGCAAAATATAGTCTTGTGGATTCATCTACAGAAAAAACTGATTTTTTTGGTGAAGCCTTCCATATATATATTCCTGCCAAGCTGATTTATGGTTATCCCTGGTCGCGAAACGGCGAAATTGAAATTGGAAAAGGTACCTTTATCAATATCAGAACTTTTGAAAAAAAATATGCGGATTATACCGGCGATTATATGGACAGTCCATTTATGTTTAATCTGGAAACCCGCAAAAAGCCAAAGCCAAAGAAAAATCCTCCGGTTAAAGAGCCAGAACCTGAACCTGCTCCGGAACCGGTTATTCTTACAGATGATTATAATCCTGTTGCGGGGGAAAAGTTCAAAGAAATCTCTGAGGAAATAACTTATTCAAAGGGGCCGGAAACTATTGTTGAAGATATAAACAAAATCCTTGAGGAAGTTGAAGATAAGGATAATCTTGATGTAGTTTTTGCGATTGATGCAACCGGCAGTATGAAAAATGATCTGGCAGTTTTGAAAAAAGATTTAATGCCATCTCTTCTTGATACCTTTAAGGATGCTCCTAATGCGCGTTTTGGTCTGCTTTTTTACCGGGATTATGGTGATTCTTTCTCTTTCCGCGAACTTCCTGTAAAAATGTTCGACTTTACTACAAATCTTACAACCTTTACCAAAAACCTGAACTCAATAAAGATTATCGGTAAAGAAGGCGGGGACATTCCTGAAGCCGTTTACGAGGCGATTTATGCTTCATCTGAGTTTTACAAATGGCGTCCGGGAGTTTCTAAGCTTATAATTTTGATTGGTGATGCCGAGCCGCATCCAACACCGCGTGGCACCAAAAAGTATTCCAAAGATTATGTAATGCTGGTGGCTTCGCAAAAGAACATTAAGCTCAGGACAATTTTGTTACCGAATGATTAATACAGTACTCACCGCACTATTGCCGACTTTTTGATATTGCTGTAAACTTAACTTATTATGAAAAAGACAATTATCATCTTGACTATATCACTTTTGCTTGGTGCGGTTTTGGCACTTTCTGCCTGTAAATCTTTGCCGGAGATTCCGAATGATATGACGCAGGCGCAGCTCATTCAGAAAGGGCAGAATGCATTCAGTGCCGGTGATTATAAGGTGGCAGAATATTATTATCAGACATCTATCCAGCGATACGGAAACAATACAGAAAGCTATATCGAATCAAAATACGAGCTCGGTCATCTTTATCTTAAAACAAAGGATTATGATAAAGCCGAAGAAGCATTTAACGAAATCCTTGAGCTTTACGAGTATGCTGCTGTTGGTGATTTACCGGCTTCCTACAAAAAGCTTGCAAACATCGGCTTAGGCAAAATCCCAAAGAAAAATACTCAAAAAGAATAGCTGGACTTAAAGTTCGCCTAATTTTTTTTCACTTTTTTTAAACTTTTTCCTCAAAAAACCGCAGTTTTTCTCTAAGTTTTGACTATATTAATATGCGGTCTTTTGCTTATTGGTAGCTAGACATTTTAACCGACCGCATATGCAGTTTTCCGGGGGGAAAACTGCACACGAAAAGAGTCGCACTTGAAAAGGCACACTAAAAAAGGTGTACTAAAAGATTGCACATTTAAAGGGGGTTGAAAATGAGGTTTTTCAGGTTTTTGGGGACGAGCATTTGGCTGGCGGTGGTTGTTGTATTTTCTTCGGCGTGTGCGGCGGAGGGAAAGGGGGATTTGTCGGGAAGGGACAGTATTTCGCTTGTTTCGTGGAATGTTCAGACTTTTTTTGACGGTGAAAAAGATGGTTGTGAGTATGCCGATTTTAAAAAGGCTGGAAACTGGAACAGGGAAAAATACACTGTACGTCTGGAGCGACTGTGCAATGCGATTGCGGCTTTAGATGCGGATGTTTTTGTTTTGATTGAAGTTGAGAATGAAAGTGTTCTGCAGGATATCAGTAATTGTTTTGCCGGCGGATCCTGGAAGACAAAGGATTTCTGGAAGTATTCCTGTTTTGCAAAGTCGGAAGGTTCTGCAATAGGAATGGGGATTTTATCCAGGTATGAGCTTTGTGATATGACTACGCATTTTATGGATGTTCGAACTCAGGGAAGTGAAGAGCCGAGTTTGCGTTATTTAATTCAGGTTACGGTTGATTGCGGCGAAAGAGAGTTTGTTCTTTTTGCGAATCACTGGAAGTCCATGTCGGGTGGCGAGGCTGAAACTGAGATTTGGCGTGACTGGCAGGAATCGGTGCTTGCTTCAAGGCTGGTTGAATTGAGTAACGGGGGATTTTTACCGTCAGCTGTTATTTGCGGTGATTTTAACAGGGATGTGAGTAAGTTTGCTTTTGCAGATGGAGAAATTTTGTTAAAAGGTGCGGGGCTTGGGGAAGAAAGTTCTGTAAGGGTTTATTCTCCCTGGTTTACTAAAAATGGAGCTTATTCTACGGAAACGGGAAGCTATTATTTTGACGATAAGTGGGAACGCATAGATAACATTTTTACCTGCGGAAACATAAGACTTACATTTTTCGAACCAGCCGCACGTTCACCCTGGACAACTGATGATAAAATCCCTTTTTCGTATAAGCTTTATAATGGCGAAGGGTATTCAGACCATTTGCCCTTGTTCTGTAGATTTGTGATTGAATGATTTTACGGGGCAGGTTGGATTAGTCTGCTGTTTTGGAAAAGGGTGCTCCAGGAATGAAGAGATTTGATTAGTGGTAAATCTTTGTTTGTGCTGGCGGCGAAAAGGAGAGTGGAAGTTGGGAGGGGGGCGATTTTGTCAGCAAGTTTTTGAAACTCGGCTGCGAAGTTCAAGCTTTGCGGGGCTTGGTCTGGGAAAAGGATGATTAAAGCCTTTGGGAAAGCTGGTGGAAATTGTTCTGGAAAAGACTTATCCATCGGGCTTTTTTCTGAAAGAGACTTATTCATCGCGCTTTTTTTTGCGAGAAACTCTTCCGGTGTGCTTGCTTCTGCCAGTGGTTTTACGGTGATTTTGATTCCGTTTTCTGTAAGGTGACTGACAATATCAGAGCAGAGCTTTAGGGTGGAGGGCTCGAACCAGATGGAACATTCAGAATAATCGTTAATAAAGCTTGTATAGCAGAGCATTTGGAGAAGATTCAGAATATTGTCTTTGAGGGTAGCTTGAGTTCCGCTTATTGCTGTTTTGTTAATTATCATATAGATAATTTTAAGATAAAAAGAAATTGACATCTAGTGAGTGTCATATAATTTTTTGGATGAATTAAAATTTCCTTGAGAATTATCAGCTGATTTTCAGCAGGAAGTAAATCCCAGGGAATCCGATGTATAAGAACAAAAATGGCGACAGAAACAATATAGCAGGAATCAATGTAAGGAGGCTTAGATTACAACAAGATCCGGTATGGTCGCAGAGGGAGCTGTCCGATAAACTTCAGCTTTTTAATCACGATATAGGCAAAAATGCAATCCAGCAAATGGAAGCCGGTACAAGATTTATCACTGATATTGAACTTAAGGCACTGGCTGAAGTTTTTAAGGTTTCTGTGGAGGAATTGCTTACGGTGCCGAGTCAGTCTCCTGGAAAAGCAAAGTATTCTAAGGATGAACAATCGGGTGAACGTTTGATTGCAGAAGATGCAAAGTATAAGGCTGATTAAAACGGAATCTCTACCCGATTAACTTAATTCTAATTATATGATATAAATACTCTATGAAAGTTGCGATTTTTTTTGGGTCTAAGTCTGATAAGGACACGATGAAAAAGGCTGCCGACGTTTTAAAAGAGTTCGGCGTGGAATACAAAGCATTTATCATTTCTGCCCACAGAGCTGGTGAGCTTTTGCGCGAAACTGTAAAGAAGGTTGAGGCCGACGGTTTTGAAGTTATTATTGCCGGGGCTGGTCTTGCAGCTGCTCTTCCTGGTGTTATTGCTGGAATTACAACATTGCCTGTAATCGGTGTTCCGCTTGAGTGCCTTTCTGATAAATCGAACGGGCTTGGTGGAATGGATGCACTTCTTTCTATAGTACAAATGCCTCCTCAGATTCCGGTTGCAACAGTTGGTATTGGCAATGCAAAAAATGCAGGGTATTTGGCGGTTCAGATTCTGGCGATAAAGTATCCGGAATTACGTGAGAAGTTAGTGGCTTTCCGTGCTAAGTTGGCATTGGATGCGGCTGAAAGTGGAATTGATATAACATTTTAAGTCTATGCGTTAGCGATGTGAAGGGCGGCGGAGCCGTTCCGTAGTGGCGGTGGTTGAGACTGGCGAAACCACCAGAACGAAGGAATGAAGCGAAAGCGGAACCCGGAACGTAGCGACCCGAGCGCAGCGAGGGGAACGCCCAAAAAACATAGGAGAAGATAATGGCATCTTACAAAGAATCAGGTGTTGATGTTGAAGAAGGTTACCGCGCGGTAAATAAGTACAAAGAGCATGCAAAAAGGACTGCAATTCCGGGGCTGTTGACTGGCTTGGGAAGCTTTAACGGGATGTTCGAAGTTCCAAAGGGTGTAAAAAATCCTGTAATGGTAAGTGGAACTGATGGTGTTGGAACCAAGCTTGATATTGCCTTCCAGATGAAAAAATACGACACAGTTGGTATTGATTGTGTTGCAATGAGTGTAAACGATATCCTTTGTTCCGGCGTGCAGCCGCTTTTCTTCCTTGATTACATTGCCTGTGGTAAGCTTGATGCCGATGTTGCTGCCGATTTGGTAAAGGGTGTTGCAGATGGTTGTGTTGAAACCGGATGTGCGCTTCTTGGTGGCGAGACAGCCGAAATGCCAGGTTTTTATGATGTTGGAAAATATGACTTGGCTGGCTTTGGTGTAGGTATTGGTGATAAAAAAGAAATGATTACCGGCGAAGATATAAAGGATGGCGATGTTCTGATTGGCTTGAGCTCTACTGGTGTTCATTCAAACGGTTTTAGTCTTGTAAGAAAGCTTGTTCCAAATCCTAATGATCCATTTGTTGTAGATGGCAAGGATACAGGAAAAACTATTGGCGAAGTTCTTCTTACTCCAACACGCATTTATGTTAAGCCTGTAATGGAAGTGCTTGGAAAATACCGCAAGTCAATTCACGGAATGGTTCACGTGACTGGTGGCGGCTTCTTTGAAAATATCCCTCGTATGTATCCAAAAGCAAAGAACGGTAAAAAGCAGCTTGTTTCTGTGATTAAGCGTGCTTCCTGGGATATCCCTGCAATCTTTGGTGAGTTGATTCGCCGCGGTGCTGATTTTGATAATGTTTACAACACCTTTAATATGGGAATTGGTTTTGTTCTTGATGTTGCAGCTAAGGATGCTGATGCTATTATCGATATGTTCAACGCAAATGCTTCTAAGTATGCACGTCCAGGCGAGGCTCCAATGAAGGCTTACAGAATCGGTAGAACTGCTTATGCAGCTGGTGAAGTAAACGGTCAGCGCGATGCAGTTTTGTTTGAGGACTAAATGATGGCAAAGAAAGTTGCAGTGTTGGTGAGCGGTGGGGGAACTAATCTCCAGGCTTTGATTGATTATCAGATGGAAAAGGGGAAAGATTGCCCTTACGAAATTGTGGTTGTTATAAGCGACCACAAGGATGCCTTTGCCCTGGAGCGGGCTGCAAAAGCTGGGATTCCTTCTGCGGTAACTTCGCCATACAGTGTGATGGGAAAAGAGGTTGCCCAGGCTGCCAGTCGTGACGAAAAAAGGCTGGCGGTTAGCAATGCAATGCTTGCTGTTTGCCGTGAGCATAAGGCAGAAATTATTGTTGAAGCCGGCTGCCTTACTGTGTTGGCTGGTGAGATTTTAACTGAATATTCAAATAAGATTATAAACCTGCATCCGGCACTGCTGCCAAAATATGGTGGTGTGGGGATGTGGGGACATCACGTGCACGAGGCTGTGCTTGCAGCCGGCGAAAAGGAAAGTGGCTGTACGGTGCATCTTGTAAATGAAGTGTGTGATGGGGGCGAGATTCTTTTACAGAAGAAGGTGCCGGTTTTGCCAGGTGATACTCCTGATTCTTTATATGCGCGGATTGCACCGGTAGAGCACGAAGCTTTGCTGGAAGGTCTGCTGCTTTTGTGTGAGCGCGGATAGATTGTCGGGTCAAGCCCGACAATGACAAGGTGTTATAAACTAAAACTTTCCGGAAGCAAATCGCCGAGTGTGAAAACCTTATATTCCTCCGGGCTCTTTGCAAGAATTATTTCAAAATCCTTTTTACAAAACTCTGCCATAACCTGTCGGCAAACTCCGCAGGGCGGACAAAAATCCTTTATTACAGGCTTACCGTTTTCATCCTCAGGGCCGCCAACAACAGCAATAGCCTTAAAGTTAAGTTTGCCTTCACTAACAGCCTTGAAAATGGCGGTGCGTTCTGCACAGTTACTGGGACCGTAAGCGGCATTTTCTATGTTGCAGCCGGTGAATAAAGTTCCGTCATCTGCAAGAAGTGCTGCACCCACATGAAAGTGTGAATAAGGTACATAAGAAAAATCCAGCATTTTGATTGCGGAAGAGATGAGTGATTTGTAAGTTTGTTCGTTTGTGTTCATAAGAATATTTTAGCATAAGTATAGATTCCGAAACAAGTTCGGAATGACGAGTGAGAATATACAGTTTGAGATTTTATTTTTTTTCAGGATTTTTTGATGTCGTGAAGGTTACAATAGAAACAATGAGCAGAATAAAACTGTGCTGTGATGTTTTGCTCCTTACATCATAAACAACTTAATCACAAGTTCTTCATCCTGATTTATTGTAACTTTATGTTTTTCAAAGTTGCCGGGGGCTGATTTTCCATTGTAATTGCTGAAGCCGAAGGGTTCTTTTGGGATTCCGACTGCATTTGAATTCAGAGTGTCGTCGTTGTTCAAATCCTGATAAAGACAGAAGGCAAAGTCTCCATCGGGAAGATTTACTGTCGTTTCAATTTCATCATTTGTGGTTTGCAAAATAAGAGTTTTATCAGGAATATGCTTCTTAAAGGACTCCTTGGAACCGTGTATGCTCATTACAATTTTTCCTTGGTTTTCTTTTACATTTGTGATTTTGATTTTTACTTCATTTGAAAAGGCGGAAGATGAAATCAGCAAAAGTGTGAAAAGTAAAATTATTTTTTTCATAAGTTCACCTTAGTACTTTCCAAAAAGATACTGTCCGAAAATGTCTTTTCCAATAATTGTTATTGCCTGCCTTGGACAGGAATTAACGCACCTGTAACAGATTGTGCAGTTTGAACCTGTAAGCTTTGCTACTTTGTTTTCAATTTGAATTGAGTGGGTAGGACATTGTTTTTGACAAAAGCCACAACCAGAACATTTTTCTGCGGCAACCTTAAAATCGTGACGATGTTTTTTTGCGGCATTCATAAACCAGAGTCGTTGACCAAAAAGACCTGCAAGCTGATTATAAAAATGAAGTCCTTCATGAGGATATTTTTTATTTTGAAGCATTTTGGAAATTGCAGATATTTTTTCTTCTGTATTTTTGATTATCGCTTTATTTTCTTCAGAAGATTTTTTCAGCAATTTTACATCAGCAACTGTATCAGGCATTCTCAGATGCAAACCACCAAGAATGTTTGCGCCACATTTTTTCAATAGTCTTGCTCCACAGCCAGTACCATCTCCACTAAAGGCTCCCATTGTCGCAATCAGAAAAATATTTTTGCCTGAAAAAAGCGAACTGTTTTTTTGAATAAAATCTTTTACAATAAAAGGAATGTTGCTGAAGTGAACAGGATATGCCAATATAAATTCATCGGACTCTTTTATCAACTGGATAGCATTTTCGTTTTCAATTGATTCAATTTTTCCATTTCCTAATGCTGACGATAATAGTTTCATGCAGTACTTTGTGTTTCCATTTCCGCTAAAATAAATTATGTTCATTCTGATTTTCCTCCATTTAATTCTTTGCAATTAAAAATAGTTATAAAATCGTGGAGTTTGGATTTCCAGTCGCAGTCGTAGTTTACGTTCTTCATTGTGGCAAGAGAGGTCAGACCATGGATATAAGCCCATAGAGAGATAACAATATCATTTCGTTTTGATGGTTTTATTTTGTTGGTAATTAAAATCTGATTCACAAGATTCTTGAAGATTTCGTATGGCTTATAGTTTTTTTCTGAATCTGCGTTTTTTGTTAAATCAAGATTTATATTAGCCTGTCCAAACAAAAAATGAAAATAATTCGGATTATCTACAAAGAAAGAAAAATAAGTTTTTCCCAGCTCTTCCAGAGGATTTGTCTTTTTTGAGGAAGCAGCAATTGTTTTCTGCAGTTCAGCTGAAAACTTTTCGGTTATATATTTTTGCATTTCTTCAAGAAACTTTTCTTTGTTTTCAAAATGACTATAGGGTGCCTGGTGAGAAACATTACATTCAACAGCAAGTCTTCTTAATGAAAAAGATTGAAAGCCTTCTTCCGACACAAGCTTAATTCCCGCTTCTAATAGTTCGGATTTTAAGTCTTCATGGTGATAAGTTGATTCTTGTTTTTGCATATTGCCTCCTTTAAAGTTGACAGTGTCAATTTAACATATAAAGTTGACATTGTCAAGTTGATTAAGAGGCTTTTCTTATCTACACCAACTCTTCCACTACTTTTTCCAAATCGACTTTACCGCACTCTTCGGTAATGTCCACTGCTTTTCCAAAACGCAGGTAATAGAGCATACACTTAATCTCAGTGTTAGGCATACCAAACATTGCCGCCACAGCCTGACGGTAACAGGCCAGCTGATTGTAGTAAAGCTCAGGTACAATGCTCTGGTTGGTTTTGTAATCCACAATGGTATAAGTGCCGTCCTCGTCCTGGAAAATAAGGTCAATAATTCCCTTGATGATTTTGCCTCCAACTCTGCTGCGGAAAGGATACTCTGCCTTGTGCCAGCCAGATTTAATTGCTGCTTTGCCAAGTTCAGTCTCGCGGAACTTTTGCTGCATTTCCTGACAAACTGCAATAATTGTCGCCAGACTTTTTGCATTGTTTTCCAGTCCCACAATATCCCTATTGGAATAGCTTGCCTGCTCTCCAGTAACAACAGCTTCCATATAGGCGTGGGCGATTGTACCAAAGTTAGTAAAGCCAAAGCGCGGTTCTGCTTTTTGAATTGGTTTGCCGTTTTTCTTTGGGATTGAAGCAATTACGATGTTGTTGATTTCCGGGTACGGGGTGCCGGGTTTGGCAGTATAAGCTTCCAGCGGAGAAGCGGTGTTGTACGATGCATCATCAAACTTGTGGAGCTGGCTTGGAGATGCATATTTGTCGGGTACAGCTTCTGTTATTATGAGTTCAGCATTTTCGTAAACATCAGATTTTTCTACAGCATCAATAAATGTTGCTTTTGCATTGGAATTATTCGGGCGATCATTGGCAGCTTCCGTTTCTTCCGGAGTATAAGGCGGAATGTCTTCTGTGTCGTAAAACTTAATGCCCTCAAAGGTGTCGCCTTCAAAATAATTTATTGACGGCTCAAGCGTATGATAAATTGTATCGAGCTGTTTTTCAGAGCCCGGACAGTAAGCATCCTCTGCATTTGGGTTCAGCTTGTATTTTCCGTTTGTGATATAGAGCTCATCTATGGCACGGGTTAGGGCAACGTAAGTGAGTCGTCTGAGCTCGGCATTTTTCATCTGAGTATTCAAGGCCTTCATCTTGTCGTAAAAATAATTTGACTTAGAACCCGGGAAAAACTCAGAAGGGGGCGTGTTGATAGTGATTCCATACTCAGGGCTTGAAAAAACAGGAGAAGTGTTTGTGTCGTTCATTCCTTTTTTGTGAGTTGCACAGATAAAAACAACCTTGTATTCAAGTCCCTTACTTTTGTGAATAGTAAGAATGTGAACACCCGAGGTTTGCTCCATAGGAATATCCATATTTTCCAGCTTGCTTCTTTCGTCGGTGTAAGCACGCACGCTGTCTATAAAGGCCGAAAGATTGAGATTGCTTTCTTCCGCATTGTGGGCCAGCTCAAACAGAAGGTCATAAAGCTTGCTGTACATGTTTACCTTGTTGTTCCAGAGAGTTTCGAATCTGTAGCCGGAATCATACCAGAGCATAGTTATGAGCTTAGTAATCGGTTGGGATTTTACAGCTTCCTGCATTTTTGTAAAAAAGGCTTTTGTGTGCGAATAATGGTTTAGGCTTTCCGGAGTAAGAAAACCTGTAAGCTCATCCTCAGAACTTTCAAAAGGCTTTTTGCCTGCAAGAATAATTATATCTGTTTCTTCAATAGAGAGATTTACAAACGGAGAACGGAGAACCTGCGCATACGAGATTGAATCATTATCATTTATGCAGATGCTCAAAAAAGAGATGATGTCGTTTACAGGACCGTCTGCAAAAAAGCCGGTAACAGTTTCTGTGTTGTAAGGGATTCCGTAATTTAATAGAGTGCGCTCGTACAAGGGCTGAAGTGCATAGCTTCTCATAAGAATTGCAATATCATCCGGCTTGTAGACTTTTCCGTTTATACCTTCGCTTGTAAGCTGGGCAATTTTTTTTGCAATCCATATAGCTTCTGCATCTTCTTCTGTAAACATAGAATACTCAGCTTCCTGCGCTGAATCATAGCGGGCAATATGAATATGCGGAGTTTTTATAAGATCAGGATTTCGGCTTACTTCTTTTGCTTTATCCTCAGGGATAGTTACGTTGTGATAAACTGCTTCGTAATCAGGCAGCGGTTCAGCAGTATTTTTTTCATCGGCTTCGGTGTAGAAAACAGCACGTGGTCCGCCAAAGATTGTGTTGAAGGCTGTAATAAGGGATGGATGAGAACGATAGTTTGTAGACATGCTTAAATTACCGTCTTTAAAATCCTTTGAAAGCGCACGGAAAACAGAAACGTCTGCACCGCGGAAACGGTAAATACTCTGCTTTTCATCGCCCACAAAAAAGAGCTTTTCGGGACACAAATCCTGAACCTCAGGCACTCCCTTTTCGTGGCGTTCCAGTTTTTCGGCAAGCATAAAAAGCATATCGCGCTGCTGCTGGTTGTTGTCCTGGAACTCGTCTATCATTATTGCCTTGTAGCGTTCTTTTTCAATCTGGCGGATTTCTGGATAATCACGCAGGATGCAGACTGCAAGGTTTGCAATATCCTTAAAGGAAAGAACTCCGGTGCTTCGTTTTATATTGTTGATTTTGTCCTGAAACTCCTTGAGCAGCGGCAGCAGTTCCTTTGTAATTGCATACCCCGAAACAAAGTTTATAACCGAAATCAATATGCCAGCCTCGTTGCGCATCTGGTTTAATATTTCTTTGAGGGCAGCACTGTTTTCCCTTGTTCCTGCCTGCGAAACATAGGCAAGCGTATTAACCGCATTAGTATAATCAGCCATGGCAGAAAGAGTTTTTTTATTTGAAGCTTCAATAATTTCATCAGTAAGCACTGGAGCTTCGGGGAGTCCCCGGTCAATAAGAGGAGTTAATGCAGTGATAAACTTAATTGTACGGTTGCCTTCAAAATCATTCAGCGCATTCTCGAGTTGACAGAATAAATCTTCAATCAGTTTGGTTTCTTTTTGCCACACAGAAATTATTTCTGCCTTCTGGTTTCCTAAGCATTTATCAAAATCAATTGGCTCGGCAACTGTAGAGTTTTCCATTATGGATTCAACAAAAAGCTGGGACGCAATTTCTTCATAATTCTTTGTACTTACAAGTGCCTTTATTGCAAGGTTGTCCCTGTGCTGCAAAATAAAAGGAAGTGCTGCCTGGTGAGCCAGCTGAGTTATTGCTTCTTCATCCTGTGTAAAATCTGGAGTGATTCCGTAAAGATATGCGCCGGCCTTTGCAACAGAATTACAATAGCTGTCGAGAGTTTTGATGTTAGCCTTATAAAACTCCTCTGCCTGCTGCGGGGCCTTTTCTTTTAAAACCTTATAGATGCGGGAAGACATTTCTACCGTTGCCTTTTTTGTAAAGGTGAGCGTCAAAATCTCTTCAACCTTGCAGTTACGGTTTATAACAAGATCGGTAAAGCGTTCAGAAAGAACTGTTGTTTTACCCGAACCTGCGCCTGCACTTACAACTGAGTTTTTTGCAGTATCGATTGCGGCTCTCTGATATTTATCAATTTTTCTTACGTTTGATTTATTTTCGCTGCTCATAATTATTCACCTCTTCCTACTACAAAAACTTTTCTGCAGAGTGCCCTGTAAGCACAGCCGTTGCATTTTACAAACTCAGTCTGAGGGTTATTCAAAAAGTCGCCTGTGGAAATCTGTCTGACATATAATTCTATACAATCAAGAAGCTTCTGCGATGACGATTTCAGCTTTTCTAAATCGACATCTGTTTGTGTTGCTTTTGAAACATTAAAGAAACAGCATTTTTCAATTTCAATCGGATTCCCCTGATTTTGAAGCAGATAAATGTACATAGGTATCTGGAAGTCTGGAAGCTCTTCTTTCTGTCCGGGTTCTGGTTCTTCATAATAAAGATTTTTTGGAATAGAACCATCGGTGCTCTTAAAGTCAACAAGAATGTAAGCTCCATCCCCCGGCTCCTGCAAAATACAGTCAACCTGGCCTTGGCACAAAATATTTTTTTCCGGAAGCTCGTATTCATACCAGCGCTCTGAAGCATAGATGGTACAGCCATCAAATAATTGAGAAAACTTTGTAACAGTAACAATCATAACAGAAGTAAGGGCTTCTTTTGTTGTCTGCAAAAGCTGGCGGGCAAGGAAGCTGTTTTCGTTTTTATCGTTTATAGCTTCGTCAATACAGGCAAGAAGCAGGTCCCTGTGATTTTGAGAAAGCTCACCGTTTTCAAGATGAAGCGGCTGTTTGTTTTCTATGAGCTTTTTGCAGAAGAGTTCAAGAATCTTGTGGTAAAGGTTACCGAGTGCAAAAGGATTCATAAGCTCTGCTTCGTTTGAGATTTCCTTAAGACTGATTATGTATTGCAAGAACCACAGTCTCTGGCAGCCGAAAAAGCTTTTAAGATGTGTTGTGGAAATACGGATTTTTCCTTCCTTATAACGTTTGGTTTGCAGCTCCTGTTTTAGCTTTTCCATTGTTTCTTCTGTAATTGAAGGGGACGTGGTTGTGGCAGAGGCTTTTACTGAGCGGCTGCTGTTTTTCCAGGAGATAAAGCTGTCTTTCTGGAGCTGTGTAATTACAGCAGGTTCCTGTGATTTTTGTGAAAGGTCGGAAAGCAGCCAGGTGCGTTCTTCTTTATATGGGTCCTTTGCAAAAAGAGTTGCGGCATCTGTTTTTGTAAGGTCGTGTTCCGTAAGATAACTGGAAGCCTGTGCGTAGCCAGAAAAGGTTTTGTTTGCAGCTGTAAAGTAGCATTCTGCCTTTGTTGAGTTCATATTGTAAAGGCGGATAAATAAATCTGTAACATTAGGATCATCTTTACCGCCTAAAAAACGTTTACGCTTGTCTTCTCGCAGGAACGAAAGCTGTTTGTAAATCACGGCTAACGCACTCTGGCTTGAATCAAGAATGATGTGGGCTGCAAAAGGTGCGCAGGCCGCCGCTTTATATGGAAGAAGCTGAACGCCCAAGCTTTCGGTTTGCGCAAGATAGTTTACATCCTCCAGACTGGAAACAAAAAAGTTGAACGGAGACGGAGCCTTACATTCAGGGTATTCCTGTTCAAGGTCAATCAATCCGCCAAGCTCTGCAATACAGCGGCTTATAAGCTTGTCTGTATGTTCGGGACATTCATCCATATTGAAAAAAGTCTCGCGGAAGTTGAAATAATGCTCGCGAGTTTTTTCAAAGGATGGGGCGTTGACTAAATCGGTAAGAAGACGTTTAAGGCTTTTGTAATAGTTAACTATATTAACACTGGCACCCCGGTCTGAAAACGATTTTTCCCAGACATCAACTTTGTTTCCTTCATAATTAAAGCTGCAGATACAGTTGTTTTCCTGTCCGAACTTAAGAAGCTCATCATTTAAGGCTGGCTCCTTCCAGGGAAGCTCTTTATTTAATAGAAGAGTTTTTAAGCTTTCGTAACTGAAATCGGAGCTGACACAAGTGGCAATTTGAGAAAAAAGACTGCCGCCGCCGGAGGAGGAAAGTGGCCTTGCGTTTTTCATAACGTGCGGAATCTGATAAAGAGTGAGCTCACGGTCGATGTAAGGGCCGTAGCTGTCAAAATCGGGGATGCTTATGCAGATGTCATTCCAGGGAATATTCTGTTCGGTGTGGAACTTGCGGAGGTGAAGTGCAACGGCTTTAATTTCTGTTCGGGAATTGTTGAAAAAGTCTACTGATGGGGCGGAATCGTTGATGTTCGAGGAAGCCTGGGTTTCGTCATTTTCATCAAGATGAATCAGAGTGATGTCGTCGGGGGAGTTTTCCAGCAGAGGCTTGTATTCGGTGTAGTCAGAAAAGATTTCCGGGAAAAAAACAAAATAATGATTTCCGTCCGAAATGAAAGGCGGCTTTTCCCAGGCAGGGTCAAAAAGATTATGCTTGTCAAGAAAGGCTTTGTAATGGTTGTAAAGAAGGAGCAGATCATCATCTTCATCATCCTTTTTATTACCAGACTGCAGAGAGGATTCAAAATGAGACTTCCACACAGAAAGAGATGGCAACAGGGAAGAAAGCCAGTTCAAAAAGCCTTCGGCAGAGGCAGCGTATTTTGGCGGGATGATTGTTTTGAAAAACGGAGCCTTTGCATTTTCGGATATGATATTTGAAGTAAAAATCTTTCGCATTGAAGACGGAACAGATTTTTTATCTTTCTGTTTTGTTTTGATTGAAGTTCCCTTAAAAGAGTCCCACGCAATAAAACGCTCCATTGCAACAGCAGAAACATCGGTTACTGCGGGATCTGTTGCACGGTCGGCCCAAAGGTCGGCAGCGGTTTGGGTTGGAAAAACAAAAATGGAGTTTGGGTTGTGGATTTGGGATTTAATTGTCTGTTCGATAAGATTTGGTTTTAAAACATTCTGTGCCATATATAATAATATAGCACAGAAATCGTACTAATAAAAAGCTATTTGATTAACATGATTGCCACAAATAAGATATGCAAACATTACCATAAACTTCTTTTTAGTGTTGACAATTCAAAATAAATCGATATATTATATATTACGTTATAGGTAATACATGGAAGTAAAGTTTATAAATGAAGAATTAAAACTTTTATACCAGACAAGTTCCTCAAAAAAATATAAGAACGTACCGCCTCAGATTGTCAAAAAGCTTGTTCGTGCAGTTGATGTATTATCTGCGGCTACAGTTGTTCAAGATTTATGGAACTTTCCATCGTATCATTTTGAACATTTGGAGGGAAATAATAGATATTCTATGCGCATGGATAGAACCTGGCGTCTGGAAATGGAAATTGAGTGGACCAATAATGAATACACAATCGGAATTATTGGTCTTTATGATTTAACAAAACATTATGGAGACTAAGAACATGTCCGAAACATTAAAGCCTTTTTATAATCCTGGACCTGGAGATATTATTAAAGATGCGCTTGAAGAACTTGGCTGGCAGCAGGATGATCTTGCAGAAATCTTAGGATTATCAATAAAAAGTGTGAATCTCATTTTGAACAACAAGCAGGCTATTACTCCAGAAACTGCAGAATTGCTTGGTAAGACATTTTCAACTTCTGCAGAAATGTGGTTGAATCTTGATGCAAAATATCAGCTTAGAAAGCTGGAAGAAAAACCATCAGAAAAGAAAGAAATCACTCAGGCAAAAGCAGAGTTTAGAAAACTTATGCCAGTATATGAAATGAAAAAGAAAGGATGGTTTGTAAATGATGTTTCAACAGTTTACGGAATAAAAGAAGAAAGAAAACGTATTTTTGGAGATGAAGAAACTGTTCCCCAAAATGATGGGAAGAACTTCTGCGCTCGTCAGACTAATTTTGATTTTGATTACACTCTTACTTATTGTAATGTGTGGTATCAATTTGCAAAATTACATGCAGAACAAATCAGCCTTCCTTCATACCATAAAGCAGGCTTAGAAAAAATTGCAGAAAATATATGCTCTTACACTTTACAGGAAGACGGAATAAATAAAATTATTTCTGATTTGCACTCCTGCGGTGTTGGCTTTTTTGTTCTAAGTCATCTGCAAAAAACATATCTTGATGGCGCAGCTTTTACACTCGGAGAAAATCCATTCATTGTCTATACAGCTCGCTACGATAGAGTTGATAATTTCTGGTTTGTTATTGCTCATGAAATCTCACATATTCTTTTACATTTTGATCATTTGTCTAAAGGCTGTCTTGATGATATGGATTCCAGCGCAAGTTCAGAACTGGAAATTGAGGCCGATGCAAAAGCTTCAGAATTGCTTCACACAGATGAAATCCTTGAACTTGGAACTCAATACAGGCACTATTTTACATTAGACCGGCTTATGAAGATAAGCGAAACATTACAAATTGCAGCTCCTGTTGTATTGGGAATCTTGCAGCATTATAAAATTATTGAATGGAAAAAGTTTAGTAACTTACGTGAAAGTGTAAAAGATAAGATTAATGAAGAAGTTATTAAGGGGTAGAAAAAAAATGACGTATATAAAAATCCATGCTTATAGCATGGATTTTTATATAATTGTAGTTATTTCTCTATCTTCCAGCTTTCCAATGCAAAGTCGCCGTTGAAAATGAAGAAGAGCTTGTGGAGGGCGCTTGAGTCAAAATCATCTGGGAGGGTGATGTTGGCTGTTGTTTCGGCGTCACTCTTGATGATGATTGTTGCAAGCTCTGGGCCTTTTTCACGGTCGAGGGTGATTTTGAGGGTGCCGGAGCGGCTGCCAGCGGTTGGTTTTACGGTGATGCTGGAAGCACCTTTTGACAAGTCGGCGCCATCAATTTCGAGATAAGCGTCTTCAGCAATTGGGAAAACCTTGCCAGGCATAATTACGAGATTTTTTGAGTTACGCAGAGTTGCGGCTGGAACTGTCTCGTAAGGATTAAAGGCGCAGATTCTTTCCGGACCAGATTTTGTTACGCTCTGGACAGGGATTGTGCCATCATCATTAATCTTAAAGTCGCTGATAAATATGTTGCGGTAGCCGCCTTTGAGTAAGCCGACAGTTTTTTCCATTGTCTGGGTGTGGTAAGCGATGTACCATTTGCCCTTGAGCTGGAAAATCCAGTGATGGTTGTTGCCCCATGGTCCAAAGTAGCGGCCCGGGTTCAGGAGTGTTTCGCCCTTGTAGGTGAAAGGTCCAAGTGGATTGTCGGAAGTCATGTAGCAGATGGAAGCAGTTGAAGGAATGTGAGGTCCTGCTGCACCTTCGCGGCTGGCCCAGTTTGAACAGTAAGAGTAATAATATTTTCCGTTGATTTTGTTGATGCCTGAATCTTCAAAAAGGAAAGGGGCGTCAATTTCTTCAGGCTTTGTGTCGAGAGAAATCATATCTGGCTGGAGACGTGCGCAGCGTGCAGATTTAGGGTGCTCTACATCTTTATCATGACCGCCGCCAAAATAGATATAGCCAGTGCCATCATCATCTACGAAAACAGCCGGGTCAAAAAGCCAGTAAACGCCCTGCATGTTTGGAGAGCCGCGATTTACCAGAGCTACACCAAGAGGGTCTGTAAAAGGTCCTGTTGGAGAGTCAGCAGTAAGAACTCCGATTCCGTTTGCACTGTCGGCAAAATAAAGGAAGAACTTATCCTTGCCGTCTATTTTTTTTGTGGCGATTGCAGGAGCCCAGGAATTGCGTGCCCATTTTGCAGCACCATCAGGACCGGCAACTTTTACTTCGCCGCAGTCTGTCCAGTTTACAAGGTCCTTGGAAGAAAAAATGTTCAGCGTGTTGATTCTGCCGTAGCCGTTATCTTCAAGACCGGCGGTATATTCTACCTGCTGAAAATCGTTTGTTCCGTAGATGTAAACAGTGTCCTTGTAAACCAGAACAGCCGGGTCTGCGGTGAACTTCCAGGCATTTATTGGATTGTTTTCAGAAAGACCTTTAATTGCCTTTTCTGCCATTTTTTTCTGCATTCCTGTTGGTTTGAATGCTGGGGATGATGTTGCGGCCGATTCGTTTGAAGAATTGGTTGCGCAAGATGTTATTGTTGTACTCATGATAAGAACCACACCTAAAAAAAGATTTTTGAAAGATTTCATGATTATAGTGTATAGGGTTTTGAAAGAAAAGTAAAACGTTTTACTAAAAAAATATCTGTTTTATAAAAAAATAAAAAAAATTTTAGGTTTTTTTTAGATTTTTTATTTAGACTCTTAATGTAAACAAAAAAAAATAACGTGTTAAATACACAAAAAACACAAGGGGTTTATTATGAAAAAAATGAAAAAGGTTTTGGCGCTTCTCACAGCAGGCGCACTATTATTTGGTTGTATGTTTTCTTTAGCAGGATGTACTGGAGGTAATACGCCGGAAAAACAAGGAAATCAGGAAAAATCAGAAGATCAAGAAAAATCAGAAGATCAAGAAAAATCAGAAGATCAAGAAGATTCAGAAGATCAAAATGATCAAGAAGATTCAGATGATTCAGAAGATTCAACTGATAGCAATGTATATACCATCACCATTAATGAAATGGAACATGGTTCAGTAACTGCCAGTAAAACCAGCAATATTTCTGAAGGCGAAACCATAACTCTCACTGTAACTGCAGATTCAGGGTATAAACTTGATACACTTTCTGTAAAGAAAGGCAGCGTTGATGTTAGTGTTTCTGATAATACTTTTACAATGCCTGCTGCAAATGTTACCGTAAGCGCTACCTTCAAAAGTACAATACTAGAAGGCTTTGTAAAGGTGAATGGTGCAACAGTAAGTAACGCTGTTTCTGGATCAAATATATTTACTGGAGAGACTTCGTATACAATTCCTACAATGTATGTATGTAATCACGAAGTAACACAGAAAGAATACGAGACCTATTGCTACTATTCTTCTAATAAAAGTAAAGAAAAACCTTCTGAAGAATCTGGGCTCGGTGATGATTTTCCTGCCTATTATGTGAGCTGGAACGATGCAATTGTGTACTGTAACCTTCGTTCAGTAGCAGAAAATCTAACACCTGTATACTCGATATGGAATAAGACGGACGTAAGTAAATGGGAGAATACTAAGAGATATGGTAATGGTTACGAAGGTAAATACGCCGGCAATATTTATGAAGCAAAAAGTTATGATGGTTGGCAGCAAGTTACCGCCGATCCAAATGCCAATGGATACCGCCTCCCTACAAACGCAGAATGGGAGTACATAGCTAGAGGTGGAAATGACGGTATTCTAAAAGAGCAGACAAAATACAGTGGAAGCGACAAGTATAAAGATGTCGCATGGTGTATGGGGACTACATATCCTGATGAATATAGAACTCACGAAGTGAAAACCAAAGCTCCAAATACACTTGGAATTTACGATATGAGCGGCAATGTGAGTGAATGGTGTTTTGATTATCAACTTGAAGAAAAGTATGGTACAATAATCACAAATTCTTTCCGCAAAACTCGCGGTGGTAATTGGTTTTGGGATGAATCATTTTGTACTTTGAATTATTATAAGGAGGGTGCAGTTCAAACTGCCCACTCAGATACTATCGGTTTCCGTGTTGTGCGTAACGCAGAGTAGTATTGTAGTATTTCAAAAAATGATTAATAAGATTAGTTAGCCCATTCTTTCTGACCCCGAATTAGTTTCGGGGTCAGTTTTTTTAGAATCAAACAACATCTTCCCCAGCAACTAATGAAACTCCAGTCTGCAAAAAATCTTCTACAATTACATCACCGGTTTTAACAGGGGCTTTAATCTCCAGACGCTTAACGTATTGCATGGCGCGGAGAAGCATTTTTTTAGGGATTTCGCCTTTTGTGCGGGCAGAAACAAGCGGGCGTGTGCCTCCGGTGACGGCGACGGTGCAGGTAAGTGTGCGCATTGGGTTGGTGAGCTCGGTAAAGGCGTACTGTTCGCCGCGTTTGCAGGAGTTGCCGGTCACGGTGATTTTTGGGGCAGTGGTGCCGGGCAGGGCGGAGTCTGAGGATGATGAATCCAGGACGGTTGCTTCCAGCTGGCAGCCCATCGGGCAGATTATGCAGGTAAGGTGATGTATATTTTTGTTTTCCATATTATTTTCCATAGTTTTATCCCTTCGAACGATTAGTCGATTGAATCCTCCGGCATTTCTATTGAGATTGTGATTGACTGCGGAGATTTGCGAAGCTGTTCTATTGCGGCAGGTTTAAGCTCTATGGTCTGCATCTCTCCGGGGCGGACAATGCGTTTTTTTGCCTGGGCAAGAAGCTGCTGACCCGCGTAGACCGAAGCTGTAACGGAGCGGTAAACGTCAGTCGAGCGGAACATAATTCGGATTGCGTCGGCGGATGATGCCGGTTTTGAGGTGGAAGACTTGGTTGCCTTTGCAGGACCAGTACCCGTCATCAAATCAAGATGCTGAGGAACTGCGTAACGCACACGGTTTCCGGCAAGAACTGGCACTGTTATGTTTCCGGCGGTGTTCATAGGATTCTGGCAGTAAGCGGCGGCAGATTTTCCGGCAAGGAGACTTTCTTCGGTAACAAAATCAACTAAATCATGAACGTGAACGCTGTTTCCGCACGCAAAAATGCCCGGAATGGAAGTTTCCATATACTGGTCAACGGAAGGCCCGCTGGTGATAGAGTCGAGCGCAACGCCGGCTGCAATGCTTACTTCGTTTTCCGGGATAAGTCCAACGCTGAGCAGAACGGTATCGCATTCAATAAACTCTTCTGTGCCTGGAATCGGCTTACGGTGTTCATCAACTTTTGCAATCGTAACGCCGCTAACCCTGTCCGTTCCGTGAATCTGGATGATGGTAGTGCTGAGTTTAAGCGGAATATCAAAGTTTTCAAGACACTGAGTAAGGTTTCGCGCAAGACCGGCCGAGTAATTCATAATCTCGCAGACAACTTTAACTTCGGCACCTTCGAGCGTGAGTCGGCGGGCCATAATCAAACCGATGTCGCCGCTGCCAAGAATTACAACTTTTTTGCCAGGAAGGTAGCCGTCAATATTAACGAAACGCTGAGCACTTCCTGCGGTAAAAATGCCGGCCGGGCGGGTGCCAGGAATAACAAGTGCACCGCGGGTTCGTTCACGGCAGCCCATACAGAGGATGATGGTTCTGGTTTGGAGCATCATGAGGCCGTCGTTGGAGTTGATGGCGATGACGCGGTGGAGGGACTGAATCTGGTTGCCGGCGGAATCATCACCGCGCTGAATCTCCAGAACCATCGTATTTACTTTGCTTTCTATGCCGAGTTCTTCAACTTGACTAACAAAACGATTTGCGTATTCGGGGCCGGTAAGTTCTTCGCCAAAGTAGTGGAGTCCAAAGCCGTTGTGAATGCACTGCAGGAGGATGCCGCCCAAGCGGTTGTCGCGTTCCAGAATGAGGACATTTTTCAGGCCGTTTTGTTTGGCTGCAATTGCTGCGGCAAGTCCTGCGGGGCCGCCACCTACAATTATAGTGTCGTATATCAGATTGCCACTGGTTTCAATTTGCTTTTTGGTGGCAACTGGTTTTTTCGTTGTTGTAGTCTTCTTTGTCATTTTGCAACCTCCGGAACGCATGGGCGGGTTTTGGAATCGAGAACGTAAGAGGTGCCGCCGCGCTTTGTGATGTTTATCATTGGGATCTGGAGCTCACGGCTGAGGATTTCGGTAACGCGTGGACTGCAGAAACCGGCCTGACATCGACCCATACCGGCACGGGTGCGTCGTTTTACACCGTCCAAATCGACTGCGCCGATTGGGCTGTGGATGGCGGCAACAATTTCACCTTCGGTAATCATTTCGCAGCGGCAGATAATCTGACCGTAGCGGCTGTCTTTTTTGATGAGATCCAGTTTTTCTTCGTGGGAAGCGAACTTAAAGCTTGGAATGCCTTCGCGTTCTTCGATAAAATAGTTAGTGCCGGAGGAAGCAGGTTTCGTGTTTTCCTTTGAAGTCTTGGCTGCGGATGCAGTCTTCGAAGCCGCACCGGAAGAAGTGGCTTTGCTGGCAACAGGTTTTAGTGTCGTCTTCAATCCGGCTTCCTTCAGAAGTTCAACAACTGCTTCGCCAATTGCAGGGGCAGAAGTCAAACCTGGCGAACAGATGCCGCCTACGTTTATAAAGCCGCGAATCTTTGCATCTTCTTCTATTATAAAGTCGTTTATTGGAGTACCGTCTGGCTCAACTGCAATGGCGCGGATGCCGGCAAAGGAGTTGATAATGTTGCGCTGAGGGATATCGGGGACGGAGCGGCGGGCTGCTTTAAGAATGGCTTCCTGAGAGGCGGCGGTGGTTCCGGTGTAGTCGATTGTATCTTTGGAAACGGCGTCGGCACTTGGACCGATGAGGATGTTGCCGTCGACTGTGCGGGTAACAAGAACGCCCTTGCCGAGCGGGCCCGGAGTCTGGAAAAGTACATGATTTACAAGATTTATGCATTTGTTATCCAGAATACAGTATTCGCCTTTGCGCTGGATAATGCGGTAATCGCGGGCACCTGCCATTCGGCTGATTTCGTCGGCTTTGAGACCGGCTGCGTTGACAACAAAGCGGGCTTTTATTTCGCCGGCGGTTGTGGAGAGGGTGAAGAAGGCGGCGGTGCGGGACGAGCTCTTATCATCATCATTTTTACCGGCGGCTTTGGAGCGAGAAGCTGGAGTTTTGGAAGCAGGAGGCGTAATTGAATGAACCGCGGTGTTTCGCAAAAAAGTAACGCCATTGATTACGGCACTTTCGGCAATTGCCCAGGTGGCCTGATATGGAGAAGTGATGGCGGCGGTAGGGGCGTAGAGGGCACCAACGGCTTCTTCGCTGAGATTCGGTTCAAGCTCTTCCAGCTGGGCGCGGTTCAAAATCTTAAGCTTCTTAACACCGTTTTTCTTTCCGCGTTCCAGCAGAACCTTTAATTTGGCAAGACCATCATCATCAAAAGCGAGAACGAGGGAGCCAATCTGCTTGTAATCAAAATGAAGCTTCTGCGCAAGGTCGGTAAAAAGCTCTGCGCCGCGAACATTATATTTTGCCATAAGTGAGCCGGGTTCAGGATCATAGCCCGCGTGAACAATTCCGGAGTTTGCCTTACTTGTTCCGCAGCTTACATCATCCTCTTTATCCAAAAGACAGACACGCGCCGTCGTTTTGCTCAGCTCACGTGCAATACACGCACCGGAAATACCGGCACCAATAATCACAACATCGTATTCCATGTTTTCCATAAGTATATTTTACTCCATAAATCGTCAAAAATGAAGAAATAAAGCGAAATAAAGAGGATAAATCGTCAAAAGTGAAGAAATAGAAATAGTTCACTTTTTTTTCAAAAATCACCAAAAACACTGCAGTTTTTTTCAAAGTTTTGACTATATTATATATGCATAAAATGCGCCTTCTGAATCTGGCAGAGGGGCTCCAGTAATTTTTTGAGGACAGAATGCGAATGCATTTGCGCGGAGTGGAATGCATTTGTACGGGGCAGTGAGTCCCGGGGTGTCCAAAAAATGTGTGGAGGGCCGGGGATGGCAAGACGTAACAGAAAGTACAAGGATTCCGTTTTTACGGATTTATTTTGAAGCGATAGGGATGGAAAGAAAAACTTTTTAGAGTTGTATAATGCTCTTTCAGGGAATGATTATAAACTAAGCGAAGTTGATCTTAAACGTAAGATTATTGAGCAGGCTCTTTATAAAACATTCAATAATGATGTCAGCTGGGAAATAAACGGCAAGCTTATTGTACTTGTAGAACATCAGTCTACAGTAAACGAAAACATGCCGTTCAGATGCCTTGAGTATGTAACGCGTATTTACGAAGGAATTGTTCCGGTAAAGGCACGTTATGCAGAAAAGAAACCTCAGCCGGCAGAACAGGAGCTGCGTCTGTCTGATGCGTTTTTTACCAAGGATTCCAGTAAACTTGAGCTTGTAGTAAAAGTCAAAAACTGCTCAGACCCAAAATTATTGCCCGTTATAAAAAAGTGCGATATACTAAAACAGTATTGCCAGTTTATAGAAATAGTTGAGCAGAATTACAACAGACTTTTGCCTAAAAAGTCTTTCAAAAAGGCAATCGAAATTGCGATGGAACAGGGAATCCTTACAGATTACCTTGACCGGAAATCGCGGGAGGTTATTAACATGCTCTGTGCTAAGTACAGTTACAAAGATGATATAGCCGTAAAAAAACAGGAAGCGTTTGAAGATGGCCAGATGCAGAAAGCAATTGAAGATGCCCTAATCCTCATAAAAGACTTCAATGTATCTCCAGAAGTTGCTGCCGAAAAAATGAATGCGCCCCTCCAAAAAGTCCTCGAACTTCAGTCGCAGATAAAGTAAATACTCTTTTTCTTCCTATATATTGACGATACAATCAACTTGATTTATTATTATAAGGATGTATTAAATATATGTTATATTTTTGATACAGAATCTGTTGCGTAATGCATGCGGAAAACTTCTTATGCTAAGGAGTGGGATTTGGATTGCTACTGTATAATGGTAAAAACTGGTAGTGAAGAAAAGTTCAGGAATGCGGCAACAGAAAAACTTGCATTGCAAGGAGATAATTCAAAGCTTTATTTCTTTAAGAAGAAGATGAGGGCAAGAAAAGGTCCCGATTTTGAAGAACCTTTGTTTCCCGGCTATATATTTATGGAAACCGAAAATCTGGAACGGTCCAGTGTGGAAGCGCTCAAAAAGGTAAGCGGTTTCTATCATTTTTTATTCGACAACGCTGAGCCGCAGAAATTGCAGGGAAATGACCTGGAATATTTCTCTGTTTTCAGAAAAAGCGGTGAAATGCTTGGAATATCAAAAGCCAAGTTCGATGAAAATCAGCGGATTGTAATAGTCGAAGGACCTCTTAAAGGCTTTGAAGGAAAAATCATACGGGTAAACCGCCGTTGCAAGCGAGTCACCGTAGAAATAGATATGTTCGGTTACAACAAAAAGGTAGATTTGTGCTACGCTGATGTTGACGACCTTGAACATACCCCACAGCAGCCATAGTTCGCTGTCAATGCCTGATAGAGGTGCAGTTTTTAACTATGGTCTTCATTCCATCGCACATGGATGAAAGTGCAGGGTACCGTTTTTGCGTAAAAGGGAAGTTCCCGCTTCTTTTTTTTTGCGAAAAAATGGCGTGCCAATGGGGGTGGTGGGTGGATTTTTATTGTATTCAGAATAATTTGAGATAGGAGGTTTTATGATACATTATCTGAAAGTTGATAACTATTGTTCTTTAGTGAATTTTAAAATTGATTTTTCATCTATAAACCTTCTTCTCGGTGGAAATGGGACAGGAAAATCAACAATATTTGCATTACTTGAAGATTTACGTTTGTTTATTCAGGGAAGAATAGATGTGGCAGAAGCTTTCCCTTTTGAATCTCTTACAAGGTGGCAGTTGGTTCCAGTTCAGAGTTTTGAGTTTTTACTTGCCTATAAAGAATATGAATATACATATCAATTAGAAATTGAGTTTGACAGAGATAATAAGAAAAATCGTGTAAAAAAAGAAATTGTCCTCTGTGATGGAAAACCGCTTTTTTCAGCTTCAGATGGTGAAGCTGTATTATATAATGATTCGCATGAAAAAGGTCCAGAACTTCTTGTAAACTGGCTTTCCTCTGGTGTAAGCTCTGTGTATGAACGCACAGACAATAAAAAAATATGTGACTTCAAAAAGGCTGTAGAGAATATAATAGTTTGTCATCCTTTACCTTTAAATCATTATTCAATAGATTCGTATTATGAAAAGCTGAATATTGATTATTTTGCGGATAATATGCCTGAAGCCTATCTGTATGTTTTGCAGAGTAATCCAGAAAAAATGCTTGAACTATGGAAGATTTTAAAGGAAATAAATCCTTGTTTTTCTAGAACCTACTTAAAAGGCGACACAGATAAAATCCTTTATTTTGAGTACGATCATCAGGGAGCAAAAGCGGCATATACTTTATCAGAAATATCAGATGGAGAAAGAATGCTTTTTACCTTATATTTCATTATTGTAATGTACTTTGATGATGAGCATTCTATTTTCCTTGATGAACCAGATAATTACATATCACTACAGGAAGTTGGGCAGTTTATACAGTATATTCAAGATGAATCTGATGCAAATAAACAATGTGTTCTTATTTCGCATCATCCAAGTATAATTGACTATCTGGCACCAGCAAATGGAATATGGCTGGAAAGACGTTCTTATGGAGCATCAACAGTTGCTGAGCCTCCAAAATCAGATTGCGGGCTTACTTATTCAGAAATAATAGCACATGGTGGTGTTGATGAAGCTTAGTAAAACTCATAAATATACAGTTTTATGTGAAGATAAACTCACACACTGTTATATCCGCCGATTTTTACTTGCACAGGGGATTAGCGGAAGAAAAATATTTCCTTTGCCATTACCTGCAGATGGATGTGGTGAGCAATATGTAAGATTGCAGTTTCCAAGATATTTGCAAGTTTTACGGTCTAAGAGTTTTGATTCAAATGTTCTGGTTGTTGCCATAGATGCAGATAAAAAGACTTTACAGGAAAGAAAAGTTCAGCTTAATGAAGCCTGTGAAGCCGCAAATGTTTCTGTGCGAACCGAAACTGATAAAATGCTTGTTTTTATTCCAAAACGAAACGTAGAAACTTGGATTAAGTATTTTGATGGCGAAACAGTTGATGAAGAACAGGATTATGCTCATTACTTAAATGGGCATGAATCAGATTGTTATTCTGCTGCTGAAAGTATGTCAGCTCAGTTTTCTTCCGGAGGTTTTGTTTCTGAACTATCTGCTTTGCAAGAGGCTTATGGGGAATATACAAGATTAGTTGAACTGGTTAATTCATAGGATAAATATTATTATATAGGACATAAATATGAAAATCAACAAAATCGCCGTAGCCGGTACAGGTTACGTAGGTCTTTCGTTAGCAACATTACTCGCACAGCATAATGATGTTGTGGCTGTAGATGTTGTTCCAGAAAAAGTAGACCTTATAAATAATAAAAAGTCTCCAATACAAGATAAAGAAATAGAAGAGTTTCTTGCTACAAAGCCTCTTAAACTTGTAGCAACAACAGATGGTCGTGCGGCTTACAAAGATGCAGATCTTGTTATCATTGCAACTCCAACAAATTACGACCCAAAATTAAACTTTTTCGATACAAAATACGTTGAACAGGTAATCGAACTGGTGCTGGAAGTAAATCCAGATGCAATAATGATTATCAAATCAACAATTCCGGTTGGCTACACAAAATCAGTACGCCAGAAATACAATACAAAAAACATAATCTTTGCACCAGAGTTTCTGCGCGAAAGTAAGGCACTTTACGATAACCTATATCCAAGTCGAATCGTTGTTGGAACAGATCTGGAAGATGAACGTCTGGTAGATGCCGCACATACCTTTGCAGAACTCTTGAAGCAGGGCGCAATCAAGCAGGATATTCCAACCCTTTTTATGGGCTTTACCGAAGCCGAAGCTGTAAAGCTTTTTGCAAATACATATCTTGCCTTGCGCGTAAGCTACTTCAACGAGCTCGACACCTATGCCGAAATTAAAGGCCTTGATACAGGCAGCATTATCAAAGGTGTTTCTCTGGATCCTCGTATCGGCGATTTTTATAATAACCCAAGCTTTGGCTATGGTGGTTACTGTTTGCCAAAAGATACAAAGCAGCTGCTGGCAAATTACCAGGATGTACCAGAAAATCTAATTCAGGCGATTGTTGATTCAAACAGAACTCGTAAAGATCATATCGCTCAGATGATTATAGACAGAAATCCAAAAAAGGTTGGTATTTACCGTCTTACAATGAAATCAAACAGCGATAACTTCCGTGCCAGTGCAATTCAGGGCGTTATGAAGCGCATCAAGGCAAAGGGGATTGAAGTAGTTGTTTACGAGCCAACGCTGCATGAAGACTTGTTCTTTAATTCTAAGGTAGAAAAAGATCTGGCTAAGTTTAAGAGCGAGTGCGATGTGATTATTGCGAATAGAAAAGCAGATGAACTGGCTGATGTAGCGGAGAAAATATACACACGTGATTTGATGGGTAGGGATTAGAAATCTAATATGTCCGACGAAAATACAACAAATAATTCTCCACAGAATGAAGAACAAAAATCCTCACCAATCCAACAGCAAGCTGTTTCGAAGAATAAAGTTATTTCCTCTTTAATTTGGAAGTTTCTTGAACGCGGTGGGGTTCAAGGAGTTCAGTTTGTTCTTTCTATTATATTAGCACGCCTTGTTACGCCGGAAGATTATGGAGTAATCGCAATTCTTCTGGTATTTATACAGATTGCAACAGTATTTATTCAGAGTGGATTTAATACCGCATTAATCCAGAAGAAAGAGTCTGATGATTTGGATTTTTCTTCTATATTTTATTTGAGTCTTTTTGTAGCCGGTATTTTATATGTAATTTTGTTTTTTGCTTCACCATTTGTTGCAAGATTTTATAAATCTGAAACACTTACACAGTTGTTGCGGGTAATATCCCTTACTTTATTCTTTGGAGCTGTTAATAGTGTACAGAATGCCTATGTTTCTAAAACCATGCAGTTCCGCAGATTCTTCTTTAGCAGTATGGGGGCTGTAATTGGTTCTGGTATTGTTGGCATTGTAATGGCCTATAAAGGCTTTGGAGTTTGGGCCTTAGTTGCACAACAACTAGTTAGGGATTTCCTTATATGCATAATTCTTTGGTTTACAGTTAAATGGCGTCCAAAATTTATTTTTTCTTTTGCAAGGGTAAAATCTTTATTTTCCTTTGGATGGAAGCTTTTAGTTTCTGGTTTATTAGATACTGTATTTCGAAATATTTATAATTTAATAGTTGGACGTATTTATGATAAGGAGACTTTGGGATATTTTAATAGGGGGCATCAGTTTCCTCAAGTTATAGCGGCTAATCTTGATGGAGCTATTCAAAGTGTTATGCTACCAACTCTTTCTTCTCATAATGATAATCCTTCTGAAATAAAAAGACTTACACGACGTTCAATATCTATGAGTGCTTTTTTATTAATGCCTTGTATGTTTGGACTTGCTGCTGTCGCTGAACCGCTTGTAAAAGTATTGCTTACAGATAAATGGCTTCCTTGTGTACCATTTTTACAGTTGGCTTGTATAAGTTATGCTATTTATCCTATACATACAGCAAATCTTACGGGAATTAATGCTCTTGGACGCAGTGATGTATTTTTAAAGTTGGAAATAATAAAAAAAATTATTACAATTCTCAATATTGTGATTACAATTCCGTTAGGAATATATGCAATGGCAATAGGACAGGTAATATCTGCTTTTATAGCCTCTTTTATAAACGCCTGGCCAAATAAAAAATTGATGAATTATACCTATTTTGAACAATGGAAAGATTTAATGCCATCTTTTTTGTCTTCAATAATTATGGCTGTTTGTGTATGGTTTATTAATTTGATTCCAATTACATCAATTTGTATATTATTGCTTCAGATTGTATCTGGCATCGGAATATATATATTGCTTTGTAAAATCCTAAAAATAGAAACATACTCATATTTTATAAAAACAATAAGGGGATTGAAAAATGGCAGAAAATAAAACAATTACAGTAACTTCACCATTACTTCCAGATTTAAAAGAATTTGAAAAAATGTTGGAAGATATTTGGCAGAGAAAATGGCTTACTAATAACGGTTATTATCATAAGGAATTAGAAAAAGCTCTTGCAGAGTATTTGGGAGTTCCTTATATCTCTTTGTTTACAAATGGAACTTTACCACTTATTACAGCATTGCAGGCAATGCGGATAACTGGCGAGGTTATTACAACACCATACAGTTTTGTTGCAACAACACACTCAATCTGGTGGAATAACTTAAAACCAGTTTTTGTCGATGTAGAGGAAGAAACTGGTAATATTGATCCAGAAAAAATTGAAGCTGCAATTACTCCAAGAACAACTGCTATTATGCCAGTACATGTTTATGGAACTCCATGTAATACAAAACGTATTCAAGAAATCGCAGATGTTTATGGACTTAAAGTTATATATGATGCAGCTCATGCTTTTGGGGTAAACGTAAACGGTAAGTCAATTCTTGAAAACGGAGATATGAGTACATTAAGTTTTCATGCTACAAAGGTATATAACACTGTAGAAGGTGGTGCTTTAATCTGCCGTGATGAAGCAACAAAGAAAAGAATTGACTATCTTAAGAACTTTGGTTTTGCAGGTGAAACAACAGTTGTTGCTCCTGGAATTAACAGTAAGATGGATGAAATTCGTTCAGCATACGGATTATTGAACTTAAAACAAGTAGATGATGCAATTGCAAAACGAAACCATGTCGCAGAATTATATCGTGAAGCATTAAAGAATGTTTCTGGTATCAGATTCTTAAATGATATAGAAGGCGTTCGTCATAATTATTCATACTTCCCGATTTTTATTACAGAAAAAGAATATGGTATGAGCCGCGATGCTTTGTATGATCTGTTGAAAAGTCAGAACATTCTTGCTAGAAGATATTTTTATCCTCTCATTTCAAACTTCCCTGTTTATAAAGGTCTTGAATCATCAAATCGTGAAAATCTTCCAATTGCTACAAAACTCGCAGATCAAGTTTTGTGTCTCCCAATGTACGCAGATCTAACAGATGAAGATGTGAAAAGAATAATGAAGATAGTTTGTAAAAGTTGATTTATCTTTTTCAACTAATAAAAACTTATAAAGGAGAATTGTGTTGCATATAAATGAATGTAGAATGTGTAACGGTTTTTCAGTTTTACAAATTAAAAAATTTCTTACAAGAGTTGATACTTTGTTTCCCATACATATTTCTGAAAAAACTGACTTAGAACAATTATCAGAAAAATATATTCAAAAGGCTTTATTAATTGGCTTTTGTGATTCAAATGATGAAGTAATTGCTTTGATTGCTGGATATATAAATGACGAGGAAACAAAAATTGGTTATATTTCTTTGCTTGCTGTAGAACCAGAGTTTCAGAATAAAGGATTTGCAAGACTTCTTATAGCTGCTTTTATTGAAGCTGCGAAAGGGAAAAAAATAAAACGAGTTTTTTTATTTACTCATAATTCAAATAAGAAAGCTATAGGATTTTATAGAAAAAATGGCTTCATTGAAGAACCTCAGGATATAAGGCCAGAGGATATAAAATTTATAAAGGATTTGTAAATTGAATATTTTATTAACATCTGCAGGTCGTAGAACCTATTTAATTGATTATTTTAAGGATGCAATGAATGGGATTGGAAATGTATATGCATCAAATAGTGTATATACTTATAGCCTTTCTCATGCAGATGACTATGTAATTACACCACTTATTTATGATGCTAATTATATATCATTTTTATTAAACTACTGTAAGGAAAAAGATATATCGGCAATTATTTCGTTATTTGATATTGATTTATATATTCTTGCTGAGAATAAATCTGTTTTTGCTAAAAATGGAATAAAAGTAATTGTGGCTGATACGGAATCAATTGCTATTTGTAATGATAAGTGGAAAACTTATGAGTTTTTACAAGATTGTAAAATAAAATGTCCCAAGACTTATAATACAATTTGTGATATAGAAGAAGCTCTTCGTTCTGAAGAAGTTTGTTACCCTATTATAATTAAGCCAAGGTGGGGAATGGGGTCAATAGGTATATATATTGCAGAAAATGAAGTGGAATTAAAAGTTCTATCAAATAAAGTGCAAAGAGCAATCTTCGATTCGTATTTAAAATATGAATCAAATCAGGATGCTGAAAAGTGCGTTATATATCAAGAGAAAATTATTGGGCAAGAATGTGGTTTAGATATATTGAATGATTTTGATGCTAAACTGGTTTCTGTTGTTGCTAAGCAAAAAGTTTCAATGCGCGCTGGTGAGACTGATATAGCAGAAGTTATTGATAATAAGGAATTCTTACCTTTAGCAAAAACTTTATCTTCAAAGTTAAAACATATTGGAAATCTGGATGTTGATGTGTTTAAGACATCTGAAGGTGAACTTTTTGTGTTGGAATTAAATTGTCGCTTTGGGGGACAATATCCTTTTAGCCATTTAGCTGGTGTAAATTTTCCTAAACAAATTGTAAAATGGTTATTAGGAGAAAAAACTGATATTAATCTTCTAAGAGCAGAAATCGGAGTAAAATCTTGTAAAGATTTATTACCAGTAAGGATATAAAATTATATGATTAATATAACTCAAGATGAAATAATGAGCAATTGGGATAACAAGGATTCTTATATTCCTCTAGTTTCTATTTGTTGTATAACCTATAATCACTCAAATTATATAGAACAATGTCTTGATGGTTTTTTAATGCAAAAGACTTCTTTTCCTTTTGAAATAATTATACATGACGATTGTTCAACTGATGGAACTACAGAAATAATAAAAAAATATGTTGATAAATATCCAAAAATATTTGTAACTTTTTATGAGGATGAAAACCAATATTCGAAAGGTGTAAGAGGAATATATGTTAATTATGTTTTTCCTTATATAAAAGGTCAATTTGTTGCAATGTGTGAAGGTGATGATTATTGGATTGATTCAGGAAAATTGGAAAGACAAATTCAGTACTTAATGAAAAGTCCTGCTACGACCTTGCTTGCCGAAAATACTCGGGTTGAGAATTCAATTAAAAATACTTCATATCTATTTTCATCTGAAACAACAGAATCTTTTTCATTAGAACAAATTTTATATAAACGAAGATTTGCAACTTCTTCAGTTATTTTCAGATTTAGTGTATTAAAAGATTTTTTACCCAGATTAAAAACATCTTGTGATACTATTATTTGGGCATGTTGTGCTTCTGTTGGTAGAATTGATTATATACCGAATGTTTCATCTGTATATAGAAGAGGACTTCAAGGTGTTACAGAGAATACGAATAAATATTTATGGGCATTAAAAAATGAGGAATGGACAAAACAAATATACGAGCTGTTCGTTCCAGAAAAGATAAAAAATCATTCTTTGGATTTTGGTTTGTTTAAGGCTTTTTTGGTTGCTTTCTTAGATAAAAAGAAACAAAAACAAGATGTTTGTAATATTGCAAAAAAAATTTTCGTATATTATAGGTTTGGTTATATAATAAGGCTGTTTTTGGAAAAATATGGTAATAAAATTTCTAAAAAATAATTTAGCGCTTTTCATGATAAATATTTATTGGTTATTCTTACTTGTTTTACATAATACAAGTTTGTCATCTATTAGAAAAGCTAGTTTGAAAATACAGTTACTTTTTGTATTAATGCTTTTATTTATTAATATTGGCTATTTTTGTATTTGTTATGTAAAACAGACTGGTACTTTGGGAAAAATTAGTAGACCTTTTAGTAGTAAAAAGTTAGAACATTCAATAACTCTATGGTTGCTTTTAATTTCGTTAATTCTTATTTTAATTGGTATACGCTCAGGTGTTTTTAGCATGTCATACAAGGCTTATTTTCTACGTATGCGAGGTAAAGATGCAGAAGCTCTTACTGGGATAGGTTTGCTTGATTTTGGTATAAAAATATTTATATATCCAATTCTTCTTGCATTTCTTTTTATTGAATTATATTTCAGAAATATTTCAAAAAAATTAGTTTTTTTCACCTTAGGAATAATTGTTTTTTATGTTTATCTTACTCAAACAAACTATGCATTATTAGCTGCTATTTATGTATTAGGGGTTTATTTCATTTCCGGTTATGGTGTTTTTTCCACAAAACAGTTTGTAAAAATTGTTATTCCTCTTTGTATTTTGATTATGGTAGCTGCTACTACGCGATTTGGGAAATTTTCTTTTGGAAAAATCTTTCGGTATTACTTCGTTGATTATTATACACTTGGATTTTATATGTTTCAGGAAAAAACTCAAGGCATGCAGGCTGCCGGTTTAGATTTTTCATTTGGTAGATCATTATTAGGTCCAATTGAATTATATATTAATCAGTTTTTTAGAACTATTCATCTTGGCTCTATTTTTTTTCCTGTTTATACTGAAAATATAGACTATAATGCGATTTTTATTCCTGCAAAAATGAATGGAGCTATATCAAATGCATTTGATACAATTCTATTTACATTTTATAGGGATTTTTCATATCCGGGCATTTTTGCTGGAAGTTTTCTATTAGGAGGTCTTCTAGGATATACAAAGAAAAAAAAATCAATCTTTTGTAAGGTATTATATTGTTATATAATTTTTGTTTTATTGAAAGGTAACTCTGTTAGTCCTTTTGAACAAGCATATATATATATGACACCATTTATTTTTTATATTTTTTCAAGGAAAGGTGAAAAAAATGTCAATTAAGTCAATAGTATTAAATAATTATTTTTTAAGAGAGCTATTTTTTTTTATATTTCAAAAAAAGATAAATAAACGTAAATTGGATAAAAAAATTGACAAAATGTCATTAATTAAAACAAAAAATCAAAAGAGGCAGAATAATCTTATTGTATCATTGACAAGTTATGGAGAAAGGCTTTCTGACTTAAGATATACTTTATATTCTTTAATTACTCAAACTGTTTTACCAGAAAAGATTATTGTCTGGTTAGATGATAAAGAAGTAATTCCAGAATATTTACGCATTTTTGAAACTTATGGTGTAGAATTTTCTTATTGTGAAAATATTAAGTCATATAAGAAATTAATACCAACTCTTAGAAAGTTTCCTAATAAATGTATTATAACGGTGGATGATGATATTTTTTACAATAAAAATTTAGTAAAAAAACTATGGAAATATCATATAAAGTGGCCTGATTGTAAAATAGCTCATATTGTCCATGATGTAGTTTTTTCTGATGAAGGAGCATTGATGCCTTATACAAAATGGAAACATAATGTTTGTAAAACAAAAAAAACGAAAGCATGTTTTCCAACAGGTGTAGGGGGGATATTATATCCAACAAATTTATATAGCCCAGAATTTTTAGATAATAATTTATTCACAAAATTATGTCCTAACGCTGATGATGTATGGTTCTATTTTATGGGGTTGTTGTCAGAGCAAGAAACAAAAATTGTTCCTCATCCATATAATCATTTGAGATATGTGGATATTTATAAGGAATATGGATTAAATAATAAATATACTCTACAATCATTGAATGTGAATCAGAATTTAAATGATGTACAAATACGAAATGTTATGAATCATTTTCATATCACAGATAAACAATTGTATGAGATTATTATGGAGTCCTAACGAAAAAATGAAGAAAGAATATTTAGTATCAATTATTACTCCAAATTATAATTGTGCTCGTTTTATCTCAATGACTATAGAATCTGTTTTAGCTCAAACTTATTCTAATTGGGAAATGATTATTGTTGATGATTGTTCAACAGATGGTAGTTATGAGATTGCTTTGAATTATGCAAAAAATGATAAAAGAATTAACGTGCTTAAAAACGACAATAATTCTGGAGCTGCATTTTCAAGAAATCGTGCTATTCAAGTTGCAAAAGGTGATTTTATTGCTTTTCTTGATTCAGATGATTTATGGTATCCAGAGAAAATTGAAAAACAGTTATTATTTATGGAAAATAATAATTGTGACTTTTCTTTTACTGAATATTTACATATAGATGAAAATAATGAAAGTTTACATACAATCGCGAATGTTACTAAAAAATTATCTTATTTTAAGATGATGTTTCATTGCTGGCCTGGTTGTCTAACTGTTATGTATAATCAAAATGTTACTGGAAAAGTATATGCAAATGATATAAAAAAAAATAATGACCATGCATTATTTTTAAGAGTATTAAAAAAATGTAGTAATGCGATGGGGATTAATGAAGTATTAGCGCAATATAGAATTCGAAAAGGAAGTATTTCAAGTAAAAAAACAGATATCATAAAATATTACATAAAAGTTATACATGATTTCGAAAAAAAGTCTTTCCTTTTTGCATGTTTTTGTGTATTTACACATGTATTGATAAAGTCTACCATTAAGTATAGGAAAGAGTAATGTTTTTAGCAAAATTGTATTACAAGAAAATAAAGAAAACAGAAGTTCCATATTATGCAAATTATTCATTTATAAAAATAATTTCAAAACCATTTAGGAAGATATTTATACATAATATTATTCCTTATTGTCCATTTAATAAATTACGGGTACAACTTTATAGAATGGCAGGATTTAATATTGGAAAAAATGTCTTTATAGGAATGAAATGTTATATAGATGATATGGAACCAAATATGATTACTATAGAAGATGATGCAATTGTATCATTTGAAGTTTGTATGTGTGTTCATGGAAGATTTCAAAAGCATACGCCAATTGTAATAAAAAAGAATGCATATATTGGTTGTAGAACAACAATCCTTTCAGGAAAAAATGGAATAACTATTGGAGAAAATGCTGTAATAGGTGCATGCTCTTTAGTTACAAAATCTATCCCTGACGGAGATGCTGTTTATGCAGGTGTGCCTGCAAAGAAATTGCATGAATAAATTACTTAAAAATATATAGGGATAAATTATATGACACGTTTTTTTGATATACTTTTTTCTGGAATTGCAATAATAATTTTATTTCCATTTATGCTTCCAATCATGATTGGATTAAAATTGACAGGTGAACATGATATTTTTTACTTACAAGAAAGAATAGGTAAGAATGGCAAACCTTTCAAGGTTTTTAAATTTGCCACAATGATGCGTAATTCTGCAAACATGAAAGGTGGTCTTGTTACATTAAAAGATGATCCTCGAATCTTACCAATGGGAAAATTTTTGCGAAAAACAAAGATAAATGAACTTCCTCAATTAATTAATATTTTTATTGGTAATATGAGTGTTATTGGTTATCGACCTTTTGTGAAAAAACATTATGATTTGTATTCTGATGAAGTAAAAGCTCAGATTGCAAAGATTGTGCCTGGGCTTAGTGGAATTGGATCTGTTGTTTTCCGTGATGAAGAAGATATTCTTCATACTGTAGAAGATCCAAATAATGTTCATGATAACATTATCACACCTTATAAAGGACAACTTGAATGCTGGTATGTTCAACACAGAAATGTTTCAAATTATTTTAAGCTTATTTTCGCAACAGTACTTGTTGTTCTTAATCCTAAAAGCAAAGCCTGGCAAAAGTGGTTTAAAGATTTACCACCTGTGCCAGAGAATTTGAAAGAATATATTGGATAAATATTGTCATGTATTCTTTTTCATATTTTACATAAATTTATTTCAAAAGAGGAATATCTCAAATGATACCTTGCAGGTTCATCATATATGAATACTCTCTATTACTTTTGAAATATGTTAATGTTGTAAGATGTAAAAGTTGGAGAGCGGGTACATTCATCTGATCTAACAAAAAATGAAAAATTTTTAATTGATTGATAGTAATATATGAGAGAAATATTAGAAGATTGCCATAAAATTACACAAGGAACTATATTCTCAAATGCAAAAAGTAATGATTTTCATAATAATGTTTATGGAATACTTGTAAATGGAAGATGTGATTTAGAGCATCTGAATCATTATGATAATTATTTATATTTGCCCATAATTCCTTATAAACTTTGGGAATCGAAGATTGCCATAAATAAAGTCTTAGAGCGTAAACATAAAGATATAATAAAATTCCTAAAATCATATGAGGAAAAGTTTTCATATAGTGCACTTTTATATATGCCAGAGCACATAAATGAGACAATAGAGCAATATATCAAAAAGCCTAAAGATCAAGAAAAAATAAAAAATGCTTTATTTTTTCTCAAAGTTTATGAAAAGTATGAAAAAAACATGGACTACTTAAAAAAAGAAACTGATGATTTCAAAACTTACTTTTCTTCTGATTTTAATGCAATACGTAAAGACTTAATTGATAATAAGTTGCCTGATTCTGTATATCTTGAGAATGTAGATATACAAGACCAAAATAAACAACAGACAGGTCATTATGTTGTACTTATTACAGAAATTCATTCTATTCCTAAAAAGGCAATTTTAATGTTGGAGAATGGAATTGATTTGGAGTCTCATGAAGAATTGAAACAATTTTTTGGAAATGATCAGCTTATAATACCTTGTTCAACATTGACATCACCTTATATCGAACATCTTATACAAAAAATGGTGGATTTATTCCGGGTTGGAATAGATAGAGCAGATAATTTTGAAATTCAGCAAAATGGGGGAACTAGTATATGAAACCAAAATATTATTTTTTTTCAAATGATTTTATCCATTTTTTTATGAAATATACACAATTACATAATACTCAATTTAGGCAAGGAAGTGAATTCTTGAAATTGCTTGAGAGTTATGAGGATGACTATGTAAAGTCTTTTCTTACTTTTCATGCTGTATATAAAAATGATGGCTTATATCTCTTTTCAGATAAAGATACTGCTTTGCATGGGTTTGTTCTTGATGTCGATAATATCAGAAATAAAAAAAGATATGAAAATAATGTTTTATTAATTATAGAAAAATTCTTTAGAATATATATTAAAATTGATCAGAATTATCCATTGTCTACTACAGAAATACATATTAATGGAACAACTAATTATATAGTTAATCCTTTTTCATATTCACCAAGTGATGGATTTATAAAATATATTATTAATGTTTCACCAGAACAAAAAAGAGATAGTATAAGAGGTATTAAGTTATTTTTAAATACTATTGATGGAACAGGTCAACTAGATTATAACGATTTTAAAAAGGCGAATTATCATAAAGTTATAGATAGTTTTCAATCTGCAAAAAACTTAGCATTATCATCAATCGAGAATAAGAGTGAGAATAATGAAAATTCTGTTACAGTATTTGAATTTGAAAAAGAAAAAAAATTAGATTTAGTTACTAATTATATAGGTTTTACTAAATGGGAAAAATATCTAACTAATCATCAAAAAGATATTGTTTTCTCAGATTCATTAGGGCCTGTAAAAATTATAGGTCCTGCAGGAACTGGTAAAACACTTTCATTAGTTTTAAAAGTTTTATTTCTATTAAACAAATATAAACGAGAAAATAAACCATTAAAAATAGGCTTTGTTTGCCATTCTGAAGCCATGAAGAAGTATATAAACAGTATTTTTGCAATTGATGGTATGGAGTTTTTAGATGAAAATAATCCTGTTTCTGTTGATATTACGACTTTAATGAAATGGTGTTGTGATAATGCAGTTAAAGGTTTTTCTTTAGATGATTGCTTAGAAGTAGATTCCTGTGATTCAAAATTGATGCAACAAATGATGATTGAAAATTCTATTGAAAAGTTTATGTCTCAACATTTCAATACTTTTGAACCTTTTTTATCAAAAGAATTCAAAAATTATATACAAAATACGCCACGCCCAAAAGTTGTTGAAAGTATAAGAAATGAAATATCTGTCTTCATAAAAGGGCCCAATATAGAATCACTCGAAGATTACAAAAAAGGGAATGGAAAAGGAAAGATTCTCCCTTTAAAAAAAGATGAAGATTTTAGTGCTGTTTTTCAGATTTATGATATATATCAAAATAGTCTATCGGATATCAATAAGTATGATATAGACGATGTTTCATCTGTTGCTCTAGGCTTTTTAACAAAAGCAATATGGAAGAGAAATAGAAAAATCAATGGTTATGATGCTATATTTGTTGATGAATTGCACCTATATGATTTTTCTGAAATTTCTATATTGAAGTATATGTTGAAAGATGAAAACTTAAATCATATTGTTTGTGCAATGGACATTACACAGTCTTCTGGAGATATGGAAATTGTTAAGTCAAATATTGCTTATTTGAATCAAGATTCAGAAAATTCGCCAATTAGTGACTTAAACATCGTATTTCGAAGTTCACAACCAATTATTAATTTGACAAAATTTTTATTTGATTTTAAGCTTACTTTATTTGCAAACTCTAATCCTCTACATAATATATCTGTTCTTCAGAATGCTGAAGAAACACTTCCATTACTAGTTAATTGTGTTAATGATAAACAAATGATTAATAATCTTCTAAAAACAGATACATTAAAGCGACAAGATCGTAAAAATACTATAGTTGTTTTTACTGATTATTCTCTTGAAAATCAGATAACAAGTTCATTAGAAAAAGCTAAAATTCCATTCTTAGTATTAAGAAACAGAAATGATTATGAAACACTGAAATCAGCAAAAAATGATTCAAAATTGATAATTGGCTATATAGATTTTGTTGGCGGACTTGAATTTGATAATGTATATCTATTAGGTTTTGATATTGGTAGAGTACCTCCTCTTGATGCTTCTATGAGTCTAGAGTTCTTTACTCATATCTGGTATAGAAAAATTTATGTTGCTTTTACAAGAGCAAAAAAGAATCTTGTAATTTATTCAAATATTGAGGAAGGGGAACATCCATTTCTTAAAACAGCATTAGAAAAAAAGTTATTGGCTATGAATAATTGTCTACCGTCATAAAATTTGAATCTAAAATAAGCGAACAATTTTATTTTGTGAATATATTTTTTTAGGGAGAAATAATTATGAAAGATTTTTCACGAATTACAGATTACATTAAATCATTATACCCGGAAATGAATCCAGTTCTTTTGCACTGTCCTCAGTTCTTGGGCAATGAAAAAAAGTATTTGAATGAATGTATTGATACAAAGTTTGTATCATATGTAAGTCACTTTGTAACTGATATGGAAGATCATATTAAAAAACTTACGGGTGCAAAATGTGCAGTTGCTATGGTAAGTGGTACAGAAGCTTTGCATATGGCATTTGTTGCTGCAGGTGTAAAATCGGGTGATGAAATTGTTACTCAGCCTTTAACTTTTGCAGCTACTTCTTCAGTAATTGTGAATTGCGGGGCAATTCCTGTTTATGTAGATGTTGACCGTGATACAATGGGAATGTCTCCAAAATCATTAAAAGAGTTTTTAGAGAATAATACAAAGCAGGAAGGTGGAAAGTGTATTAATAAAAATACCGGCCGCCTTATTTCTGCTTGTGTTCCTATGCATACCTTTGGACATCCTTGTCGCATTGATGAAATTCGTACAATTTGTGATGAACATAACATCATGCTTATTGAAGACTCTGCAGAATCTGTTGGTTCTTTCTACAAAGGAAAACACACTGGAACTTTTGGCAAAGTTTCTATTCTTAGTTTTAATGGTAATAAAACTCTTACAACCGGAGGCGGTGGTATGCTTATTACTGATGATGAAGAGCTTGCTGCCCGTGCAAAATATCTTTCAACAACTGCAAAGGAACCTGCAAAGTGGGGTTACTACCACAAAGTAGCCGGTTGGAACCTTCGTATGCCTGGAGTAAACGCTGCCATTGGTGCTGCCCAGCTTGAATATTTTGACAAGATTATTGAAAACAAGCGCGAAACTGCCCAAATGTACAAAAAGTTCTTTGCAGAACTTGGAATTCCTTTTGTTACAGAGCCGGAAAACTCTCGTGCAAACTACTGGCTTAATGCAATCTTCTTAAAAGACCGCGCCGAACGAGAAGAGTTCCTTGAGTACACAAACTCAAATGGCGTTCAAACCCGCCCTATTTGGACCTTGATGTACAAGATGCCACCTTACGAAAAATGTGAACGAACGGATATGACAAATGCTGAATGGCTGGAAGATCATCTGGTTAATATTCCAAGTAGTGTAAGAACAAGTATTTAGTTATTGTCAAATATAAAAATATCAAAGAGGCTGCTAATCATAAGGTTAGGCAGCCTTTTTTAATGTTTTTTTTTTAGAAAAGTGTTATACTATTATTAGTGGAGGTAATTTATGGCTTCAATTAATCGCTATCAGACAATTAATGATATTCCTGCAAGTAAGGGAAAAGACGTACTTTTGAAGATTTTAAATTCTCCAAAAGCAGACTTTTCAAAGCTACGAAAAATTGCTGTTGAATATGAACGAAAAGCTCTTGAAATGATAAAAGCAGAATCAAAGGAGACAAAGTAATGATTTTCCTGCCTTTAGAGACAGAGCTTTTTTATTATGAACATCTTTTGGACTCTTCTGATAATCTGCGACTTATTCAGGATTTTTGTGTAACTAATACTTCCGGTTATGGACTGGAACGATATATAAAAGAACTTTCTGAATCGGATGAAAAAGATGGCTCTGCAAGAACATATTTGGTAAAAGATAAGTTTACTCATGAGATTGTAGCTTATTTTTCTTTAAAGTCGGGGCTTTTTACTATTGATGCAGGTAATGATTTCTTCTATTCAATTTCTGGAATAGAACTTGCTAATTTTGCTGTTAATTTTTCATATAGAAAAAATCATCCAGATGCAAAGAATTTAGGATCTACAGTTTTTGCAGAGTTTGTTTTACCTTTTGTAACTTTTATTAGAAGTTTAGTAGGAATTCAGGCTATTTACATTTATGCTTTGCCGGAAGACAAGCTTATAAAGCATTATAAGACTATGGGGTTTAATAGACTTGACCCAGAAGATGAACAGTTTGTACATCAACATGTAAAACCAAAATATGATGAAGGCTGTGTTTTTATGTATCAGCTTTTGTAGAGAAGATATATTTCTCTGTATTACAATATATAGATATAAATAAATAGGAATTTTTTATGCAAGACAACATTTTACCATTAATCGGCCGTACAGCCCCTTTATTTGAAACAGACATTTCTGTAAACGAAACATTTCTTAGTGAAACAATTCGTAACTCACGCTTTCTTGTAATCGGAGGTGCCGGAACTATTGGTTCTGCAATCTGCCGTGAACTTTTTGCACGTAATCCAAAAGTTTTGCATGTTGTAGACATAAGCGAAAATAACATGGTAGAACTTGTCCGTGATATTCGTTCCAGTGTTGGTTATGGCGATGGTGAGTTTGCAACCTTTGCTCTGGACTGTGGCAGCGAGATTTTTCGTGCCTTTATAAACGAACAGAAAAAACGCATTGGCGGTTATGATTATGTTTTTAATACCTCTGCCTTAAAGCATGTACGCAGTGAAAAAGATCCTTTTACCCTCATGCGCATGATAGATACAAATATCTTTAATACCGACAGTACTATGCTCATGGCTAAAGAATGTGGTGCCAAAAAGTATTTCTGTGTTTCTACAGACAAAGCAGCTAACCCTGTAAACATGATGGGGGCCAGTAAACGTATTATGGAGTTCTTTCTAAATCGTCGTTCTGTAGAAATGCCTGTAAGTACAGCGCGTTTTGCCAATGTAGCATTTAGTGATGGTAGCTTGCTTTATGGTTTTAATCGTCGTTTGGACAAGAATCAGCCTTTGAGTGCACCAAATGATGTACGCCGTTATTTTGTAACTCCAAAAGAGGCCGGCCAGCTTTGTGTAATGTCTTGTCTCCTCGGTGAAAACCGTGATGTATTCTTCCCAAAACTTGACCATGATTTGAACCTTGTTACATTCAGCAGCATTGCAGAAAAATATCTTAGAAATCTTGGTTATGAGCCTGTACAGTGTGCAACAGAAGACGAAGCCAGAAGCTGTGTTAATGAACTTAAAGCAAAACATCAGTATCCAGTATATTTCTTCAAAAGCGACACCACTGGTGAAAAAGATTTTGAAGAGTTCTATACTGATAAAGAAACTTTGGTAATGGACAAGTTTGATTCCCTTGGAATCATCAAAAATCCAGTAGATTTCGATGAATCAAAACTTACTTATTTTACAGAAACTATTGCAAAACTAAAACAGAAAGGTGAGTGGAGTCGCGGAGAACTTATAGATTTATTTAATTATATGATTCCCAACTTCAACCACAAAGAGACTGGTAAGTTCTTGGATGGCAGAATGTAAACTGTGTACGAGGACAAAAAAATGGCATTTGAGTTTAATACATGTAAATTATCTGACGGCACCGAAATAAAAGGTCTTTACGAAATCCAGCCGAAAATCTTTGGCGATTCTCGTGGTTACTTTCTTGAAACCTACAGCGAGCGTGATTTTTTTTCTGCCGGCCTTACGATGAAGTTTGTTCAGGACAATCAGTCAAAATCAACAAAAGGCGTTCTCCGCGGTCTTCATTTCCAGACACAGCATCCACAGGGCAAGCTTGTGCGTGCTTTACAGGGCCGTGTTTACGATGTTGTTGTTGATCTGCGAAAAGACTCTCCAACCTTTGGCAAATACCACGGCGTAATCCTCGATTCCGAAAAACAAAATCAATTCTATATCCCTCAAGGCTTTGCCCACGGCTTTTACGTTCTTTCTGATGAAGCCATCTTCACCTACAAATGCACCGACTTCTACGACCCTCACGGTGAAGGCGGCCTTATGTGGAACGACCCCGCCATCGGCATAGACTGGAACTCCATCGCCCCTGATGTAAATCCTCTCCTCTCCGAAAAGGACGGCAAGCATCCTGCATTCGATGCATCTAAATCCTATTTTGACCTCACCGGCAAATGGATTGGTTAATGGTTTTTAAAATAAGCTTTTTTATTTTATAAATATCTTACACAAACTCAATCGGCAATGCAGTCACAGTTTCAGATAGTTCACGGCGGGTATCTGTAAGGCATAAAATGCATCCATGTCCAATTGTGTATTCTGGAATCGACTGTAGTTGAGTAAATGCCTTTGCCATTTCTATTTGAGGATGTGCAGATTTTTTTATTTCAATCGGGTAAAGGACATGGTTTTCTTCTATCACAAGATCAATTTCATTTCTATTATGATCGCGATAAAAATATATATTTGAGCAATCTTTACCTGCATTTAAGTGTGATTTTATAATTTCGCTTACAACAAAAGTTTCAAAAAGATTACCAGACATAGCTCCATTTTGTGCAACTGTTGCATTTGACCAGCCAACAAGATTACAAACGAGTCCCGTATCCATAAAGTATAGTTTTGGAGTTTTTATTGCTCTTTTTGAAATGTTACGTTCAAAAGGATATATAAGCTTTATTATGCCGGACCCTTCAAGCATACTGGTCCATTCCTGTACGGTTTTTAATGAAATACCAATATCATTTGCTATACCAGCTGCATTAAAGAGTTCTCCAGTTCTTGCCGCCATGGTAATCATAAAATTATTGAATGTAATAAGGTTTGATGCCTTTATAAAATCTCGTATATCCCTGTTTATGTATGTTCGGATGTAAGAACGATAATATCTTTCCCAGTTTAGTTTTTGGTCTGTAAGTTCCGGCATAAAACCGCGGTGTATTTTCTGCCACAGATTTTCATAACGTGATAAACACATAGAACGCTGTTCCATGTATTGTTCGGTCGGAATAAATGGTTTAAAAAAATCAATACCATTAAGTTCCCGTAGAGAAAGTCCCGCCATGTCTATTATACAGATTCTTCCTGCAAGACTTTCTCCTGCATTTTGAATCAGGCGGAAGGTTTGAGAGCCAGTAAGGCAGACCAGCCCCTTTTTTTCTTCTTTATCTACAATCAGTTTAATCTGTCTAAAGAGTTCAGGTGCAAGTTGTACTTCATCAATTAGAATAGGAAGTTTATGACTTTTGAAAAATAGTGTTGGATCTTGACGAGCCTGTTCCAATTCATTTATATCGTCAAGAACTACATATTCATAATTTTTGCCAAGGCATTTTGTGAGCATAGTAGTCTTACCAATCTGTCTGGCTCCTGTTACTAAAATAACCTTAAATTGGGAAGTCATTTCTTTCACATAAGGTTCTATTGCTCTTGTAATATATTTCATAAAAAAATCCTTTAAAGCTAATGTGGAGTATGACTCCATTTTAGCTTTAAAGGATAATATAATCAATATTTAAAACCTATGCTCCCAGCTCAGCGCACCTCTGTAAAAGAACCACTCGCGTCCACTGTACGTTAGTGCAGTCTCCTCGTAGCTCTCCGTGTGAGCCTCTTTAAAACTCCTTCTGCTTGAAAATCCCACTACTACGGAAAGTACATCCTTTTCTCCAAGCGTAAGCTGTCCCATAGGGCTTATAGTGATTTTATTAAACGCACCCTTGTAATCAGCATTAGCAAAAACATTATCCTTATAATAACCTTCAAACTCGCACAGTACACCAACGCGGCTCAAAACAAGCGGCATCTGGTAAGCCAGAATCAACGTCTGGCAGCTGCTGTAACCGTTTACCTTGTTGCCGGTACACTGCCACATCCAGATCTGCTGGTCTGCAGCACTTGTCAGTCTCTCATAATACAGCTGGTAAGTATACAGAATCTGAACATGTGTCCAGTCGCCAGCCCAGATTGCACCGGTATCAAACTGGAAGGTTCCCTGAGCATACCATTTTAAAAACCAGGTTGCGAAAGGCGAATAATCCGTGTAAGTTCCTTTTGCAACTCCATCAAACTCTGCCATTCCCTGAAGCCCAAAAAGATTCCAGCCCGTACCAGCTTCAGCTCCTGCTGCAAAAACTAAAAAGGGTAGAGGTGTAAAGTTTACCTCAAAGCCTGGCTTAATGGAAACCGGCGAAAGCTCAAAGTTCCCTGTCAGCCCCACATTTGCAGATGACACCAGCCAGTGTTCTCCAAGCGGCGTATCGAGTGTATATGTCACACTTCCCGTTGTGCGTCCCTCTATTCCACTGTAAGGCCCGGTCAGTGGCGCAAAGTGATTTCCCCCCGTAACATAATCCGATTTCGGATAATACGCAAAATCCGTAGTCAACGAAAACTCCCACGGCGAAACAGTCTCCACCTCATCCTCTGCCATCACCGGCCCCATTGCCATAACCACAACCAGCAAAATCCAACAAAACTTCTTAAAAAGCATAAAAAAATCCTTATATATATAGGAATAAATACTCAATAAAATTATAAAGGACTTTTCCCGATTTGTCATATAATTGATGAAAAAATCAATAACTAGTAATAAAAATTATTATATGTTATATTAATCTTTATGAGTAAAGCAAAAACCACTATTGAACCTGTAGAAGCTGTTGAAGCTGCAGAAAAAAAAGATGATGAAATAAGCCTAGTTGATTTGTTTGCGGTTCTCTGGCAGCGTAAATGGCTGATTATTATAATGACGTTTGTTGCAGCTGTTGCGGCTGTTGTAATTTCTGTTTTATCTCTTGTTTTGCCTCCAGACAAATCCTTTATGCCGAATAAATATACTCCGCGGGCTCAAATGCTTATAACGGAGGATTCCTCAGGTGGAGCTGCTTCCATGCTGGGAAATCTTGGTGGTCTTGCAAGTTTAGCGGGAGTCAGTGTTCCTAGTGGTTCTTCGAACAGTGCTCTGGCTGGTTATCTTGTTAATTCTAATACAATTCAAGATGCGGTTATAAATAAGTTTAATTTTATAGAAGAATGGGAAATAGAAAAGCATCCTATTGCTGAAAGCCGAAAAGCTCTAAAAAAGGTTCTTAAGTCAAGTTTTGATGAAGATACTGGTGTTTTTACCATCAGCTTTGAAGATAAAGACCCCGTCCTAGCCCGTGATGTTGTAAATTACGTAGTAGATTTACTTGAACAGCGTTTTTCTGAGCTTGGTGTAGATAAAAACAAGCTCCAGAAGCAGAATCTAGAAGAAAACATCAATAATACTTATGCTCAGATTCTTGATTTACAAAAACAGATTCGTGATATAGAGATTTCTGTATCGAATGTTTATTCACCGAACAGTGCTCCTTCCATCATGACAGACACTACAATGGTAAAAATGGAGCTGACAGTTCAGGAAGAAATATATAAAAACTTAAAGTCACAGTACGAGCTGCTCAAGGTTACAATGGCCAGTGAGCAGCCTGTATTCCAGATTCTGGAGTATGCAGAGGTTCCTGACCAGAAATCAGGGCCAAGCCGCGGAAAGCTTTGTATAATAATAACTTTTGCAGGTGGATTTTTATCTGTATTCCTTGCATTCCTGCTTAATGCAATCTCCAATATGAAAAAAGACCCTGAAGTTATTTCGAAGTTTAAAGGAAAGAAAGAATGAAAAAGATAATATCGCTTTTTACTGCCATCCTTTTTTCGGCAGTATTTACTGTTTCTGTATTTGCACAGGATGGTCTTGATGATTATTCTGCTGAAAACTCATTTGGAGCAGAAGAGTTTTCAAATACTGTTCAAATGGCAATGTCGAATACAGATTATATGGTCACAGCTGGTGATATTTATTCCTTGAATTATTCAGCCAACGGTATTGCAGTTTCGTATACAATTCCTGTAGACCCAACTTATAAAATCCGAGTTTCAAATCTTGCAGTTCTTGATGCAAGCGGAAAATCTTTTATAACCTTAAAACAGCAGGTAGAAGAAATTGTAATGAAAAATTACCCTATGAGTGGAGTTCAATTTGTTCTTCTTAATCCGGCAAGCTTTAAGGTAATTGTAAAGGGAGAAGTAAAGGCAACTGCAGAAAAACAGGCCTGGGCTTTATCAAGACTTTCGTCTATTATTGCCGGGACAACAACTCCGTATTCTTCAATCCGCGATGTAACAATAACTTCACGAAATGGAAAGAAAAGAACTTATGACCTTTTTAAGGCAACCCGTTATGGCGATTTGAGTCAGAATCCTTACGTAAGACCTGGAGATGTAATTACTTTAAGTAAAATCCGCCGCAAGGTTACAATAGCCGGTGCAATTGAACGCCCTGGAACTTATGAGCTTATGAAGGGCGAAAACATTAAGGAGCTTATAGATTATTATGGCGGTGGACTTACAGAGCTTGCCGATACAAACAGAATGGAGCTTGTCCGAAACCGTGATAATATGGACGCTGGTGGAGAAAAGCTTTACATCAATCAAAAGGAAATAGACAAAAATTATGAGCTTTTGAACGGTGATGTAATAACTATTGCGACAAAAAGCTCTCTTCTTCCTTACATTGTAATAGAAGGTATTATAAATATGTCGGATGGTGCTACGGCAGAGCAGATTGCCGATAGTGACATGTCCGAAAAGAATATGATGCGCCGCCGAACCGTAAAGTTCTATGAAGGCGAAAATTACGCTACGTTTATCCGCCGCTATAAGGGCATTTTTAACAGTTATTCTGATTTAGTAAACTCTTATGTTGAACGCAACGGCAAAAAAATTGCAATGAATCTTGAAGAAATGATAGCAGATGAGCTTTATATGAGTAATTACCTTGTAGAACGTAATGATAAGCTTGTTGTTCCATATCAGCAGCATTTTGTAAATGTATTAATAAATGGTGAAGTTAACACAGTTCGCGAAGAAGCAGCCTGGCCATTACGCCGCCTTTCCACAATTCTTGAAGGAAATCTTACAGCTTATTCATCAACCAGAAACGTAATGGTAACCTCTGTAGATGGAGTTATTTCTTATTACGACCTCTTCAAATCAAGCCGCGACGGAGACCTTAGTCAGAATCCATACATTAGGGCTGGCGAAACAATCACCGTGTTAAGAATGGATCGCAAAGTAACAATCAGCGGAGCGGTAGAACGACCTGGTACTTATGAATTAAAGGCTGGTGAAGGACTTAACGAGCTTGTAAATTATTACGGCCACGGACTTGCCGAGCTTGCAGATACAAGCCGAATTGAAATTGTAAGAAGCCGTGACAATATGGAAGTTGGTGGAGAAAAATCATATCTTTCGCAGAAGGACATAGATTCAAATTATGCACTTTTAAATCGTGACTCAATCAAAATCTACAGTAAGTCTGATTTACTTCCATACATTGTAATTGAAGGCATTATAAATATGCGAGATTCTACTGCAGCTGAACAGATTGCAGATGATGAGATGGCAACAAAGGATATGATGCGCCGCCGAACAGTAAAGTTCTATGACGGTGAAAATTACGCAACCTTTATCCGCCGCTATAAGGGGATTTTCAACAGCTATTCAGATTTAAATAATGCCTATGTTGTACGTAACAATACAAACATTGCAATGAATCTTGAAGAGATGATAGAAGATGAAACCTTTATGAGCCAGTATTACGTTCAGCGTGATGATACACTCGTTGTTCCTTTCCAGCAGCATTTTGTTAATGTTCTCATAAACGGTGAAGTTACTTCGGTTCGCGAAGAAGCAGCCTGGCCGTTACGCCGCCTTTCTACAATTATTGGCGATAATCTTACGGCTTATTCTTCAACAAGAAACGTTATGGTAACTTCTGTAGACGGAATTATTTCTTATTACGATTTATTTAAAGCAAGCCGTGACGGAGATTTGAGCCAGAATCCTTATATCAGAGCTGGTGAAACAATCACAGTTCAGCGGGTTGAGCGTAAGGTAACGATTACTGGTTCTGTAGAACGTCCTGGTACCTATCAGCTGCTTCCTGGTGAAAACATTAAAGAACTTATAGAATATTATGGTCATGGTCTTACAGAAATGGCAGATACTTCGCGAATTGAATTGTTGCGCGTATTAAACGGAAAGCCCGATGCCGGAGAAAAAATCTATTTGAATCAGCAGAACGTAGATGAAGATTATGAGCTTATGAATCATGATTCTATTTCTATTGGTTCTTTCTTTGCACTTAAGCCTGTAATGTTTGTAGAAGGTGCAATTGCTGCAAAAGAAGGTACTGCACTGGAAGCTGCCGACCGAATACCTGTACAGTTTGAAAATAAAACAAATTATGCTTATTTAGTGCGTTCACATGCTTCCTGGTTTACTTCTGCCGCCAGCGACACAAAAAATGCATTTGTAATCCGCAAAGATCAGATTATACCTGTAGATATCGACAAAATGCTCTATGATAAATCTTATTATTCAGACCTCACTGTAGAGCCAGATGATATTCTTCGTATACCGTTCAAGCAGTACTTTGTAAGCGTTGCCGGTGCGGTTCATAATCCTGGCCGTTATCCTTATATTCCGGACAGAACTTACGACTATTATGTTGGTCTTGCCGGTGGATTTATTAAGGAAAAGAACTCCTTTGATTCTGTTGATATTGTGGATATTAACGGTCATAAGCTGAAGAAATCAGAATACATTACTCCAGAAACAACTATTACTGCAGATTTTAACTCTGCATTCTATAAGTTTAACCAGTGGAGCGGTGTACTTTTAACGGTTCTTTCCCTTTTGACAACTTCCCTTTCAGCCTGGGCTGTAATCCGTACAATGGGTAAATAATATTTACGACTGCTATAATTACATTCTTTTACTTTCTCAACTTGCTTGAATACTCTTTCAAAATACGCTAAATTGTATGTTGGAAAAAATGGGGTAATTTTTTAAAATTCCCTAGAAAATACAGGAGAAACTATATGACAGTTAATGACATTAAACATGCTGGAATTAAAGCATGGGTTGAAGAATGTGTTAAGATGTGTGAGCCAGACAACGTAGTAGTTGTTGATGGTACAACAGCTGAATATGACCGCCTTATGAAAAAGTGTGTGGATGCAGGTCTTGCAACACCTCTTAAGGCAAAAGAGAACTGCTTCTTGTTCCGTTCTCTTCCAAGCGACGTTGCCCGCGTTGAATCACGTACATTCATTTCTTCTAAGAAGGAAGAAGATGCCGGTCCAACAAACCACTGGATTGACCCGGTTGAGCTCAAAGCTACAATGAAAGGCTTGTATACAGGTTGTATGCACGGACGTACAATGTATGTAATTCCATTCTGCATGGGTCCACTCGGTTCACCAATCGCTAAATACGGTATTGAGCTTACAGACTCTGAATACGTTGTTTTGAATATGGACATCATGACACGTGCCGGTGAAAAAGTATGGCAGTACTTTGGCACAGACGGCGACTGGGTACCATGTCTCCACTCAGTAGGTAAACCACTCAACAATGGTGAAACAGACGGCGGAATCTGGCCTTGTGCTGATGTTGAGCATAAATATATTTCACAGTTCCCAGAAGAGCACCTCATCTGGTCTTACGGTTCAGGATACGGCGGAAACGCTCTTCTTGGTAAGAAGTGTTTCGCTCTTCGTATTGCAACAGTTATCGCTCGCGAAGAGGGATGGCTTGCAGAACACATGCTTATTCTTAAGCTCACAAACCCTAAGGGTGAAGTTAAATATGTAACAGGTGCTTTCCCAAGTGCTTGTGGTAAAACAAACCTCGCTATGTTGATTCCTACTATCCCAGGATGGAAGGTTGAAACTGTAGGTGATGATATTGCATGGATGAAGTTCGGAAAAGACGGACGTCTCTACGCTATCAACCCAGAAGCAGGTTTCTTCGGAGTTGCTCCAGGAACTTCTGCTGAATCTAACAAGAACGCTCTTATTTCTGCTGAAAAGAATACTATCTATACTAACTGTGCTCTTACTGAAGACGGTGATGTATGGTGGGAAGGAATCGGATATCCTGCAAAGGGTAAGCTTGTTGACTGGAAGGGAAATACTCGTGATGCTCTTCCTAAGGACAAGTCTCCTAAGGGTGAAGAATTTGCTCATCCAAATGCACGCTTTACAGCTCCTGCTAAGCAGTGTCCATGTATCGCATCTGACTGGGAATCTCCAGAAGGTGTACCTATTTCTGCTATCCTCTTTGGTGGTCGCCGCCCTTCAACTGTACCTCTCGTACACCAGGCTCGCTCTTGGAACCACGGTGTATTCCTTGGATCTATCGTAGGTTCAGAAATCACTGCTGCTTCTACAATCAACGCTGCTGAAGTTGGTAAGATCCGCCGTGACCCATTCGCTATCCTCCCATTCTGTGGATATAACATGGGTGACTACTTCCAGCACTGGATTGACGTAGGTGCTAAGGCTGATCAGGACAAGCTTCCTAAGATCTTCTACGTTAACTGGTTCCGCAAGGACGAAAACAACAAGGATCTCCCAGGTGGATTCATGTGGCCAGGATACGGCGATAACTCACGCGTTCTCGCATGGATTTTCGACCGCTGCGACGGCGTAGACAATGCTGTTGATACACCAATCGGACTTATGCCAAAGGATGGCGCTCTCAACACAGACAGTCTTGCTGACTACTACAAGAAGACTC
>JAEEGI010001275.1_pt1 | contig 63410 bp, 46 predicted proteins | sample 8958751 | NCBI WGS metagenome assembly JAEEGI01 (sample SAMN16246545, study PRJNA631951) | gut metagenome | biome: gut microbiome; feature: rumen; material: KS-attached | host: Bos | place: Iran: Karaj | collected 2018-10
CCAGCATAAGGATGTAGGCATAGGCTCTGAGAATAACCCCGAAATTGCCGAGGAACCCGGACACCTGGCCAGCGGCCTTCTCAGAAGAACCGACCACATCGAATGTGCCGTCTTCTTTCTTAACCACCTTAGGAACAGGCAGATAAGGAAGCAGTTTCTCGCAGACTCCAACCGGGCCGGACCCAGGGCCTCCACCACCATGAGGTGTCGAGAATGACTTGTGGAGATTCAGATGCAGGATGTCAAATCCCATGTCGCCAGGACGGACCATTCCGATCAGCGGGTTCATGTTGGCCCCATCGTAATAGAGCAGGCCACCGCACTCATGAACAAGGGCGGCGATCTCCCCTATCTCCTTCTCGAACAAGCCGAGAGTGTTGGGGTTCGTCATCATGATTCCGGCGATGTCAGGACCCAGAAGTGGCTTAAGATCAGCCACATCCACAAGACCATCAGCATTCGATTTAACGACCACGACCTCCAGGCCACAAACAGCGGCGCTGGCTGGATTGGTACCATGGGCGCTGTCAGGAACAATAACCTTGGTTCTAGCGACATCACCTCGGAGAAGATGGTACTGACGCATGATCATCAAGCCGGTGAGCTCTCCATGAGCTCCAGCGCAAGGATTGAATGTGAACCCGGCCATCCCGGTGATCGCTGAAAGCGCCTTGTCCATATTGTAATAGACCTCAAGCGCTCCCTGCACAGAACATGCGGGCTGGAGGGGATGCAGTCCCTGGAAACCTTCGATGGCGGCTATCTCCTCATTGATCTTGGGATTGTACTTCATCGTGCAGCTCCCGAGAGGATAGAATCCGGTGTCAACACCGAAATTCATCTGGGAAAGGTTTGTGTAGTGGCGCACCACATCGATCTCGCTAACCTGAGGCAATGCGGGGGCCTCTGAACGTGTCAGATTCTCCGGAATCGCGGCGGCCGGGACAAATTCCGACGACCATTTTCCCGGACAGGGCGCGAAGCGCAGGGAGGCGGAATTTGTGCCCGGCGCCGCAAAACACACGTTGGGAAGTGAGTACCCGGTACGGCCCTCCTTGGAGAGCTCGAATATAAGTTTGTCGTAGTATTTCATATCCCTAGGCCTCCTTCACCAATGCGACGAGGGCGTCAATCTCAGCCTTCGTCCTTCTCTCGGTTGTACAGAATGTGACAAATCCTTCCTCTGTGGGAAGGGCCGCGAAGAAACCGCCTTCCAAAAGCTTGGACTGAAGCTGGTCAACGGGAACCAACGGCCTGAGCGCGAACTCCTTAAGGAACGGCTGCCCTTCAAAAGCCTCCTCGAACTTGCCGGTCTTCAGCAGCTCATCATGGAGATAATGAGAAGCGGCACAAGAACGTTCGTTGACCTCCTTTAGGCCCTGAGGGCCCATCAAAGACATATAGACAGTCACGAACAAGGCCATCAGGCTCTCGTTGGAGCAGATGTTAGAGGTAGCCTTCTCGCGGCGGATATGCTGCTCACGAGCCTGAAGTGTCAAGCAGAAGCAGCGCCGTCCTTCGGTGTCACGGGTCTCGCCCACAATCCTTCCTGGAAGCTTGCGGAGATAGTCCTTCTTGCAGGCCATGAAGCCCACATAAGGACCGCCGAAGGACATAGGAATCCCGAGGCTCTGACCGTCACCGACAGCGATGTCAGCCCCCCATTCAGCAGGAGTCTTGAGAACGCCCAGGGCGGAAGGATCGCAATACTCAATGAATATCGCGCCAGCCGCATGGATAGCGTCTGCGAAGCCGGTCAAGTCCTCGATTATTCCAAAACGATTGACAGAAGGGACGATAACGCCCGCCACATCACCTTTGGACAACTCCGCATTCATGTGATGAGGGCAGGTGTGACCATCCATCACGGGAAGATAACCGAGCTCTATCCCGTGGTATTTGGAATAGGTCTCAATTGTCCTGACCACGTTGGGAAGAAGGGTCTTGGAAACAAGAACACGGGTCTTCTTCTTCGCGCAAGCTACGGACATCTTGACAGCCTCAGCCGCGGCGGTCGGGCCGTCGTACATTGAGGCGTTGCTCACATCCAGTCCAGTCAAGGCGCAGATCATGCTCTGGAACTCGAAGATATACCTCAGAGTGCCCTGGGAGATCTCAGCCTGATAAGGAGTGTAAGCGGTGAGGAACTCGGAGCGTGAAAGGATGTAAGGGACTACCGCCGGAGTGTAATGGTCATAAGCGCCCTGCCCGGCGAAAACCTTCAGTCTCAAATCCTTCCGGTCAAGATTATAAAAAAAGTCCCGTACCTCCTGCTCGGACATGGCATCGGGAAGGTCGTACTCGCCCTTGAAGATGAAGTCCTTGGGGACATCGGCATAGAGGTCGTCCATCGACCCGACGCCGATCCTGGCCAACATGGCCTTGACATCGTCTTCAGTGTGAGGGAAATACTGGAATGTCGCCATCTCTCCCCTATTTCTCAGAAAAAGCCTGGTAAGCGGCAGCGTCCATAAGGGCATCAACCTCGGCGGGATCGCTCATCTCAACCTTGATGATCCATGCCTCGTAGGCATCCTCATTGATCTTCTCGGGAGCGTCCTCAAGGTCGGGATTGACCTCGACAACTTTGCCGGAGACAGGGCAAAGAAGCTCGCTGGAGGCTTTCACGCTCTCCAAAGCGCCAAACTCCTCGCCAGCCTCAAACTCGTCATCAACCTCAGGAAGGTCAGCATAGGTTATGTCACCAAGCTCCTTCTGGGCGAAATCGGAGATGCCGATAATGGCCACATTACCTTCTACTTTAACCCACTCATGGTCCTCGCTGTAACGGAGGCCTTCAATAACTTTGCTCATTTCTAAAAATATTAATTAATTAGTTATCAATTATTTCTTGTAGTTAGTCTGATAGAATCTCTTCTTCACAACCTTTCCGGGGAAGACCTTTTTGCGGATCCTGATGTTCAGCGGGGTGTCGAGGGCGCCATGGGCCTTGTCCACAAGAGCGAAACAGATGCTCTTCTCGAGGGAAATGCTATGATAGCCGGTCGTCACGACTCCCACCTCGGTGCCATCGGCCAACTCGACAGGATAACCGGCGCGAGGAATCGCCTTGTCTTGAAGCTCGATACCCACCAGCTTTTTCGCGGTGCCATTGGCCTTCTGGTCAGCGACAGCCTCCTTTCCGATGAACTCGTCCTTATCCAACTTGCAGAACATGCTGAAACCGGCCATGACAGGAGAGATAGCGGGGGTCAGCTCATCTCCATAAAGAGGCAACCCGGCCTCAAAACGAAGGGTGTCCCTGCATCCAAGACCACAAGGGGTAACTCCCGCAGCAAGGAAAGCTTCCCAGTACTTGACGATGAGAGCGGGAGTGGCATAGATCTCAAAACCATCCTCTCCAGTGTAGCCGGTGCGGCTCACAATGACCCTCGAGCTTCCATCCTGGAAATCCTTGAAAGTGTAGAACGCCAGCGATGCCGCCTCAGCGGCGAAAGGCAAGACTTTCACCAAAGTCTCCTCAGCGAGAGGCCCTTGAAGCGCTATCTGCCCCCATTTGTCAGACTGGTTTGCGATCTTCACATCGAATCCTTTGCTATGGTCCTTGATCCAGAGATAGTCTTTCTCAATGTTGGCAGCGTTGACAACAAGGAGATAGTGGTCCGGCTCGAACTCCTTGTAAACCAGGAGATCATCGACAGTGCCACCATCAGGGTAGAGCATCATTCCGTAGAGGATCTGACCGGGAGCCATAGGACGCACATCGTTAGTGAACACATGGTTGACAAACTTCCCGGCATCAGGACCACTCACGAAAATCTCTCCCATGTGGGAGACATCGAACATCCCGACCTTGTGGCGCACCGCTAGGTGCTCCTCAGTGATCGAGGAATACTGGATGGGCATATCAAAACCCGCGAAGGGGCTCATTTTGGCCCCGAGGGCCAAGTGGCTGTCGTGCAGACAGGTAAGATTGAGATTCTGTTCCATTGGTATATCAGTTTCTTAATATCTCGTCTTTTATTCTCCAGTCGCCATAAGGATCCATGACCGCCTCAGCCTTGTCCTGTGCCTTCTCGTCGAGGTTGTAGAAAAGGTCCATCCCGAGTTTCGACTCCAACTCATCGACTGTCATCGCATAAAGAGTAAGATTCCTCTCACAAGCCTTGTTGGGGAACACAAAACCTATTGCCGCATAAGATCCGTCCTTCCTTTTAGCCAGCAAGGCCTTGAAGAAGGCGTCCGGCACCATCACATGGTTGCTCCCGATGTGCTTGGGATTGTTGTACTCGAATATCGGGCCGCAAACAACCCAGACGGACTTGTAGTAACGGGCCTCATAACGGACCTGCTTCTCAAGATCGTTCCACGCTCCTGAATTGAGATTGTGGTTCTGCGGGCATACATTGCTGAGGTAGAAGCATTCCTTCATCGTCTGAGAGCTCCACCGCATGTCAGCGGCAGGGGCCATATGCCCACGGTCATAACCGGAACCGACATAATCCCGGTCGTAGGCCTGGCGACCTTTCACATGAGGATCGGGGGTAAACTCATCCTCACGGCTTCTGTAGCCAGTTATAACCTCCGTCTCAAGCAACTCATAGGCCACCCAGTTCGGCACCCTGTAGGCATTGTTGTAGGAGAGGGTATAACCCATGTGCTCAATAATTTCCGCATCGCTGTCCTCCAGGCGGTAAGGAATCTCGATCCTTGACAATGGATCCGTTCCGTCAATGGAAGGATCAACGAACGTGGGATCCTCTGACGGAGTCTCGTCACTCCAAAGGAAATGGTACCCGGTCCCTAAAATGGCCAGGATTATCAAGATAATTATTGATGTCTTCTTATCCATCTCACATCGCCAACCTTAATCCGAAAGTGCCTTTGAAATTTTTCCCGGGCATATATGACCTGTTGCTGATCCGGCAGGCGTCCCACCGGCTCGCGCAACTTCCTCCTCGCAGGATCCTGGTTCCACCTTCGGAAGCGCCAAAAGGATTGACCTGTGGATCGAGGGTATATTCCTCCGCCCTGTCGTAGCACCACTCCCAGACATTGCCGCTCATGTCATAAAGTCCGAGCTCGTTGCCCTTTAACCTCTTCACATTCTGGACCTTGGAATCGGCATTATCCAAGAACCACATCGCCGATTTCATGTCGTTGGAGCCGCTGAAACCGAAATGACGGGAGAGTTTGCCACCTCTGGCGGCATATTCCCACTCAGCTTCCGTAGGGAGACGGAAGGTCCTGCCAGTCAATTCGTTAAGCTTGCGAAGAAAGACTTGGCAGTCGTACCATGAGACATTCCCAACCGCTTTGGAAGGCTCCTTAATGTCGTTGAGATAAGGCAGGGAACCCATCACGGTGTACCAAAGCCCGACAGTCACCTCGGTCTCCCCTATCGCGAAATCGTCGAGGGTGACCTGGTGCGCGTTAACTTCATTATCCGGCACGGTGAAACGGAGATAGGGGCTGTCAGAGTTGTTGAAGCCCATAAGGAAAGAACCTCCTTGCACCTTCACCATCTTGAAACTTTCATCCCCCACTTTGAAATACTCAGGGACACCATCGGACGCATCCACCTTCTCGCGATACACCTTGGCGCTGTCCAAGGGGCCCATAATGGCCTCAGTCAAAACATCTTCCGTGGGCTGGGCAATACGGAAGCCCACCTTGACCTTACGGGTGTGCGCCTCAATAGCCATCCTTTCCAATGTGGTTCTGACCACCTTGCCGCTTGTCTCTTTAGGACCTGAAGGATTTACCATCAAGCTCATCGGCACGAAGTAATCATCCTTGGTCTTATCCTCAGGAACCTCATCATAACTATCCTGGCACCATTCCGCCACGGCAGTGAATCCATTGTCGCCGTTCAGATGGTGGGCATATTCCCACTGAGCCTCGGTCGGAAGGAAGAAGGTCTTGCCGGTCAGTTTGGACAATTTGGACAGAAACTTTTGAATATCAGCCCATGAGACCATGTCAACAGGAGCGGATGGATTCTGGACACCGCTGGGATTCTTGCCCATTACCTCAGTCCACAAGGCCTGCGAGACAGGCTCGGCGCTGATCACAAAGCCATCCAAAGCAACCGGCTGCGCTATTCCTCTGGTCACCTTTCGACGGTTGTCGGCTGAGATGCCCATCGTGAAGTTGCCCGCCGGGAACTTGAGCATCTCGAAAGAGACGCCTTTGACGGTGTAGGACATTGAGTAATCAGGAGCCTGGGACGAGGTCCTGGAATCCTTGCAAGACGCGGCTCCAAGGATGATTAAAGCCAATACTGAGAGAAGGGTTATCTGTTTCATTCCGGCACTTTCACTACAACTTACAAATATATAAAAAAGTCGGGACTATCCAGCCCCGACTTAAAACAAAAGGTTCTTTCGACTAGTACTCCACCATAGGAGGGAGAACCTTGGCCTGGTCGATCATCTTCTGGACCATAACCTCGGTAGGAACAACCCTGGTGAGGTTCTTCTCGGCGTTGACCTCAGTCATCTTGGCGACGAGGTTGGCGGCGACTCTGTGCTGGAGCTCCTTCACGGTGTCGACACCGGAAGCCTCGAGCAGCTCGGAGAACTGAGGGCCGATGCCCTTGATACGGAAAAGATCAGCATGGTTGACCCATGTGAGGATGAGCTTGCCGGTGATACCGGTGGCTTCCTCAAGCTCTTTGCGGCCCTTGGGGGTCTTGCCCTTCTCAAGAAGCTGGTCAACAGTCTCCACGCCAGCGGCGATGAGTTTCTCAGCGTAAACGGGGCCCACGCCCTGAATGTCGATAATCTTGTAAGTCATTGCAATGAAAATTAAGGTGTTGTTAACAAAGTGTTATTAGCCAAAAGTAAATAAAAACTTTGACTTGACAAAATTTACGACTAAAAAGAATAATTCCGAAGGCGTCAGAAACTCTGGAAGAACTGGATGTCCTTCTTCAGCATGACCTTAGGATCCATCAGATAGACCTTCTGGAAAAGGCGGAACTGATTGACTTTCGATAGATAAACCTTGTCCTCATGCTTCCCTTTACGCCACCATTTATAGAAACCGATCGGGTCGTTCTCGAAGGGGATCTTAGCCAGGACATCGGAGGAGAATCCAGGAAAATCGATAGTCACATTGAGCCCCATATATTGCTTATAGTATTGAGGATCAGCCCTTCTAAGCTTGCTCATCAAAGGGTTGTAGAGCTCTATCTGGTCAACATGGAGAGTCTTCTCCCTAACTATCATTTTGTGGATACGGACGGGATCGAAATTAAGCCATGCTCCCATGCGCAAAGTCACCGGTCCCTCGGGCGTGTCGAGGGTCAGCTCGTCCATCGAGTAGTAGACTTTTTCGGGATCTAAAGGATAATAATCTTCAGCCTCCGCCATGACCTAAATGGTTACAACGGGGCAAATATAAACAAAAAAATGGTCTTGCACAAACGTGCAAGGCCATTTTTTTAATTATTTATCTTTATAATAATCTGTAAGTGTTTTGCCGCTCCGGGCTATGAAATCAGCCAAAGCCTTACCCTTTAGCATACCGTTGGCGAGCAAAGCAAGGTCGGTCACTTGCTTTAGCAAATCACTTGCTCCAGCGAATTCCTCCACCTTGTCAGAGTTCTCTTTCAACTGGCCTACAAGCTTGACCATCAATGGGTTCTGAAGATTAACGGTGATATTGAAAGACTCGGGCATCTCGCCGTAGAAATTCATTCCACCACCCAGGGCGCTCATCTCCCGATAGCGTCTCATAAACTCGTTACGGGTCACCAGAACAGGCGCGGCATCCTCACCAAGATTGTCTGCCTCGACGTAATATTCGTTCTCTTTCGGAAGAACGGCCTTGAACATTGTCTCAAGATTCTTTTTGTCTTCCTCAGCCATTTCCGGCTTGACTTTCTCCTCTTTGGGAATCAGATTGTCAACTGAATCAGAATCGACGCGGGCGAATCTCGAATCCTCAATCTTCCTTTCCAAAAGGTTGACATAATGGGAGTCTAACTCGCAGTCCATGAGGAGAACATCATAACCTTTATTCTTAGCGGCCTCGATGAAAGGATATTGGGCCTCAGTGTCCGTAGCGTAAAGATAGACAACCTTCTTATCCTTGTCAGTCTGAAGGTCAGAGATAGCCTTGCGGTAATCCTCGAGAGCGAAGAACTTGCCATCGGTGTTCTTGAAGAGGGCGAACTTCATCGCACGCTCGCAGAATTTCTCATCAGAGAGCATTCCGTACTCAATGAAGAGCTTGAGATTGTCCCACTTGCTCTCCCAGGAAGTGCGGTCGTTCTTGAATATCTCTTCCAGCCTGTCAGCCACCTTCTTGGTGATGTAGGTGGATATCTTCTTGACATTCTCATCCGCCTGGAGATAGCTTCTGGACACATTCAGAGGAATGTCGGGCGAATCAATGACACCATGGAGCAAAGTAAGGAAATCGGGCACTATATTCTCCACGTGGTCGGTCACGAACATCTGGTTGCAATAGAGCTGGATGTTGTTCTTCTCGATCGCCATCCGATCTTTGATCTTCGGGAAATAGAGGATTCCGGTGAGGTTGAATGGATAATCCACATTCAGATGGATATAGAACAGAGGCTCCTCCTTCATCGGATAGAGATCCTTGTAGAACTTCACATAGTCCTCATCTTTCAATTCGGAAGGCTTCTTTGTCCACAACGGTTCTATCGAGTTGATAATGTGATCCTTATCTGTGTCAACATATTTATTGTCCTTCCATTCCTGTTCTTTTCCGAACACAATCGGGACCGGCATGAACTTGCAATACTTTCCCAGCAACTGGCTGATCTTGCCCTTGTTGCCATAGTCCTTGGCGGAATCGTCGTCGAGGTACAATGTGACCACAGTTCCGCGGTCTTTCTTGTCGCAGGGGGCCATCTCGAACTCCGGATCTCCCTCGCAGCTCCAAATCACGCCTTCAGCGCCTTCCTTCCATGAAAGGGACTCGATGGTGACTTTCTTCGAGACCATGAAGGCCGAATAGAATCCTAGGCCGAAATGTCCTATGATGTTCTGATCCTTATACTTCTCAAGGAATTCGCCAGCGGAAGAGAAAGCGATCTGGTTGATGTATTTATCAACCTCCTCGGCGGTCATGCCGATTCCGTTGTCAATAATCTTGAGGGTCTTTTTCTCCTCATCCAACTCGACGTTGACCTTCAGATCTCCGAGCTCACCTTTGAAATCGCCATTTGATGCCAGAACCTTCATCTTCTGTGTCGCGTCAACTGCGTTCGCGACAAGTTCACGAAGGAAAATCTCGTGATCCGAATACAAAAACTGCTTGATGACCGGGAATATGTTCTCAGTCGTCACCCCAATCTGTCCTTTATTAGCCATATCTGTTTGTTTTAAATACTCTTACTTCCCGAAGGCATCCTCCTCCCCTCCGGAACCGCCTCGCTCCGGTCCCCCCTCTTACAGTGCCGAGGGTGGCATGGGTTCCGGAAGGGAGAGGATACCTTCTCAATAATAATAAACCGGCACCTGTGTTCAGGAGCCGGTTTTATACTAGTCAAATAACGTTCCAGTGGAGCGGCGACTGACAATTTGTCACATTTGGAGGCAATGGAAGCCTCCAGCGGCATCTATTCAGCAATCTTTATTTATAGAGGAAACGCTTGATGGACATCTTCGGAGTCTTCTCGAAAGGAGTCTCCTGGATCTCGACCTTGGTGAGCTGACTGTAGGAAGGAAGCTTCTTGTTGGAATTGACCCTCACCCTTTCAGGAAGATCAGCGACCGCCTCGGCGTCAAGCCCATCACGCTTGATGGCATCTTGGTCGAAATAGACCAGGGCAACGAGCTTGGAAGCACGGTCAACCACCACAGACTCAGCGACATAAGGCTGGTCATTGATAATCGCCTCGACCTCTTCAGGGTAGATGTTCTGGCCATTGGCGGACAGTATCATGGACTTGCTGCGGCCTTTGATGAAGATATTCCCGTCCTTGTCAATAATCCCCAAGTCACCAGTCTTTAGATAACCGTCCTCAGTGAAAGCGTTCGCGGAGGCTTCTGGATTCTTGTAGTAACCAATGCAGATGTTGTCGCCCTTCGCCTGGATCTCTCCCGCGATATGCTCCGGATCCTCCGAATCAATCCTGACATCGGCACATGTGACGGCCTTACCGCAAGAACCAGCCACATAATCCTTGTAACCAATGTAAGCCAGAAGCGGGGTGGCCTCAGTCATACCGTAGCCTACCATGTAAGGCAACTTGATGCGTTTGAACCACTTCTCCACCTCAGGGCTAACAGGGGCGCCACCCAAGATAAATTCCTGGACCTCACCACCGAAAGCGTCAATCATCTGGTCGTGGATCTTCTTGAATATTATATTCCTGATCCCAGGGACCTTGCAAAGGAACTTGACCGGCTGCTTATCCACGACCGGCTTCACCTTTGACTTGAAAATCTTCTCCATCACAAGAGGAACGGTGATCAACTGGTAAGGCTTGACTTGCTGGAAAGCCTTCATCAAAGTCGAAGGGGTCGGGGTCTTTCCAAGCCAGTAGATCGAGGTGCCGTAGCAGAGCGGATAAATAAACTCCGTGACAAGGCCATACATGTGAGCCATCGGCAACATCGAGATCATCCGCTGGTGCTCGTTAGTTGGCCTGTTCACTTGACTGAACTCAATCGTGGCGCAGAAGTTCCTGTAAGTCAGCATCACCCCCTTAGGATTGCCGGTGGAACCAGAGGTGTAGTTTATGACCGCAAGGTCGTCCCAGTTATCAGTCGGATAGACCACATCGTCGGGGCCGAAACCATTCGGATATTTCTCCGCGAAGAGGTTGTCGATGTTGTTCCAAATGCCCTGGATAGCCGGATCCGTACAATGCAAGACCGTAAGATTATCCACATCCATCACAAAGCGGATGTTAGGGATCTTGGAGAGGTCCAACTTGTTGAACTTGTCCGCATTGGTCAGAAGGGCGACACTGTCAGAATGGTCCAAGAGAAACTCGACATTCTCGGGCGTGAAGTCCGCCAAGATCGGCACCACTACGGTCTCGTAGGTATTGACCGCCAGATATGACATACCCCAGCGGGCGCTGTTGCGTGCCCAAAGCGCTATGTGTTCGCCTTTCTTGACTCCAATAGTCTCAAAAAACAGGTGGAACTTTCTGATAAGGGTGGCCATCTGGGCATAGTTGAATGACTCACCGTCAATGGTGTTAAGCGCCGACTTGTCCCAGAACTTCCGGGTAGCCTGCTGTAGAAGATATAAGTAATGATCCATAAGTCAGTTCGTATTTTTAACAAAAATAGTGAATTAATATGCTATCTTTGCCAACGAGTGCCGCAAATCCGCGAAAAAAGCATATTTGTGGCGAAATCGAGACTTGATATGAGAAAGAAACCCATTGTAGCCCTCATCTACGACTTTGACGGGACCCTTTCGCCGGGCAACATGCAGGAGTTCGGGTTCATCCAGGCGGTCGGAAAGACCCCGCAGGAGTTCTGGACCATGAGCGATGGACTCGCTATCGGGCAGGATGCCAGTAACGTCCTCTCCTACATGAAGATGATGCGTGACGAGGCCAAAAAGAATGGCATATCCCTGCGCAGGGAGGATCTCCGGAGATTCGGGAAGGACATCGAGCTTTTCGATGGGGTCAAGGAATGGTTTTCTCTTGTCAATGAATATGGCAAGTCAAAGGGTGTCAGGGTGGAGCATTACATCAACTCCTCCGGACTGAAGGAGATAATCGAAGGCTCCCCTATCGCTTCGGAGTTCAAATACATCTTTGCCTGCAGCTACATCTACAATGATGACGGAGAAGCGGTCTGGCCCGGCATAGCGGTTGACTATACAGCCAAGACTCAGTTCCTTTTCAAGATCAGCAAAGGAATATTCAGCGCCCATGACAACAAGAAGGTCAACGAAAGCGTCGCGGATGAGAAGAAACGGATCCCTTATCCCCACATGATATATTTCGGTGACGGAGAGACCGACATCCCAAGCATGAAGGTCGTGACAATGTTCGGGGGACATTCCATCGCCGTTTACAATCCCAGGAACGTGAAGAAGAAGAACTTCGCACGGAAGTTATTGAGACAAGGCCGTGTAGGCTTCGCTGTCCCTGCGGACTACCGGAGGGAGAGCCACACTTTCGAGGTGGTATGCGCCATCATCGACAAGATAAAGGCCGACTACGACCTCCATCATCTTGAGAATCCCAGAAAAGACTAAGGAATCATCGACAAGCGGTGGTAAACAAGGCCGAAACGCCTGAATGCCTCACGATCAAGTTCTTCCCGATCGTCCGGATGGGCGATTGAGATAAGGGCCTTCGCCCGTTCCGCAAGATTCTTGTTCCTCAGGTACACACAGCCATACTCAGTGACTACATACTGCGTTTGGAAACGCGTAGTGACCACACCGGCGCCGGAAGTCAGTCTAGGCACTATCTTAGCCTTGCCTTTGGCGGTACGCGCAGGCATCGCTATGAAGGTCTTGCCTCCTTCCGACAAGGACGCCCCATACATGAAATCATGCTGTCCACCAACTGACGAGAATATCTTCTCGCCGATGCTGTCCGCACAAATCTGGCCTGTCAAATCCACCTCAATGGCGGAATTGATCGCCACGGCTTTGGGATTCATTCTTATTAAAGAAGGATCGTTGGTGACACTGACGTCAAAGAAGACACAATCCTTGTTGTGGTCGATAAACTCGTACATCTCCTTGGAACCAAGGGCCAATGAGGCAACGCTACGTCCCGGCTCATATTTCTTCATCGAATTGTCAATCACCCCGTCACGCATCAGACGGAACACTCCATCAGTCATGGCCTCCGTGTGGAGTCCCAAGTGTTTATGGTTCTTCAGACCGTTCAAAGTGGCGTTAGGGATGCCTCCAACCCCGATCTGCAATGTCGCTCCATCAGGGATCTCAGCGGCGATGTGCGCTCCAATCGCAGCCTCGATCTCAGTCGGAGGACCGAAGCGCATATCCACAGGAGGATCGTCACATTCCACAGCCGCCGTTATCGCGCTCTCGTGGATCATGGCGGTACCATAAAGGTAAGGAACGCTCTTGTTGACCTGGGCGATAACAACCCTGGCCACCTCTACCGCAGGCTGGGCGAGATCAGCTGAAATGTTGTAGCTGCACCATCCGTTCTCATCTGGAAGTGAGCAATTTATGCAAGCCACATCAATCGGGATCTCACGTCGGCGCATGAGACCTGGAAGGTCACTCAGGAAGCCGGGAATAAGGCTTCCGTAGCCTTGGGCGACATATTCCCGCTGGTCAGCGCAAAGGAACAAACTGTTGACCACAAAAGAGTCCCTATACTCAGGTTTACAGAATGGGGCGACACCCTTTGTCACATTGAACCCAGAAACTATCTTCACATCCCGGAGCTCATTGTGGCGTCTAGCAAGCGCTTCCTGAAGTATCACAGGCACAGATGTGCTGCCCTGAAAAAACACCCAGTCACCAGAACGTACCAAAGAAACGGCCTCATCTGCTGAAACATATCTCATATTCCCGCGATATTAATTTGTCACTTCACTCCGGATCTTCACAAACAACCCCAACCTCTCGTCCAAAGCCTCGAAATCCTGGTCAGAGTTAAGCATTGACACACAAACTCTTATGCCTTGCTGCTCACTTCTGGTAGCGGTCAATGTGATCGCGCAGACACCGCAACGCATCAGATCGTAGAGCAACGCGCTCCCTGACATTCCCTCATAGCCTATCGTGAAGAAGAAGCCATCGCTGACATCCTTGTCAAGGTCCTTGTCATAAACAAGATGGAACCCGTGTTTATAAAAGATTTCCTTTGCCCGGTGTGCCCTACGGGCATATTCCCGCAACTCGCCCACGAAATCATATTTACCACTGACAGAGGCTTCCATCATCTCAGACATGGCGTTCTGGGCCGAACGGGAGCAACCCGAAGAGTTGATATACACAAACGTCAAGACGAAATTATCTCCGAAGCGGCCAATGCCATACCGTTCCTTCAGTGTGGCATACTCCCTCTCGTACAACTTGTTGGAAATGGCCACGAAACCTATTCTCTCGCCAGCGTAACTGAATATCTTCGATGCCGAGATCATCAACGCAAAATTGTCTGTGTAGCGTCCAACTGTCGGTTGGTATGGAGGAGAGAATGGCACGGACCTGTCCTTGCGGAAGTCCATGCACATGTAGGCCATGTCCTCCAAGGCTATGATGTCATACTTGGTGCAAATATCGCCAATAATCTTAAGCTCTTCCTCGGTAAGGCATGCCCATGTAGGATTGTTGGGATTTGAAAAAAGGATTGTGCAGACCTTACCGTCGGAAACAAGCTCTTCCAAAGCGGGACGCAACTTCTTTCCGCGACAATGATAGATGTCAAGGACACGCGCCTCCAGCCCCAGAACCTTCGACTGAAGGTAATGGGAAGGGAATCCCGGACTGATATAAACCACCGCCTTCTTCTCCTCATGGAGTTGGGCGCACTCCATCAGCAGGTTGAAACAGCCTTGCATCGAGCCCACTGTCGGTATGACGCATTCTGGGGAAATCCGGATTCCGACGAAAGCGTTGATGAAAGCGGACGCGTTCCATTTGAACTCGGGGATTCCCCCGGTCGGAGGATACACCGCCGCGATACCGGCATCCAACGCCAACTTCTGCATATCAATCCCTATCTGAGGTGCCTTCATGCCAGGGACTCCAAACTCCAAGTGAACAAACTTTTCCCCTAATAACCTCTCAAGCTCCTTCGTGGTGTTCACACATTGGCGGATGGTCGCCCGGGACAAATCCTCGATGTCCATACTACGAAGGACATCATCCATGGTCGCTTTATCTATCGGACTCATCTCATTGATTTTTAGAAATTTCCAAGCCAGCCTCAAAGGCGGCGACATTAGCCTCGACAACCGCATCACCCTTGCGGGAGAACACTCCTGCTATCCCTTCCTTCAGTTTCTGAGGATCAAGAATGTCTCCAAGAGCGGTGGCAGCCGCCCCCAGAAGCACCATATTCGCACCACGAGGGGATCCTATGGAGCGGGCAGCGGCATCGCAGTCCAAGACAACCAGATTCTTGACAGTCCCAAGTTCCGCGAGAACATCTTCTATCGGGGGATAATTGGGGATATTCACAAGTGGAGTCGAGTTGGTTACAACCCAGCCGTCAGAGGACAGCCACGGGAGATAACGAAGCGCCTCCATCGGCTCAAGGGAGAGGATGAGGTCACACTCCCCTTTCGGGATCAAGTCACTGAATATGAGTTCCGTCGAAAGACGTAAATTACTCTGGACATCTCCGCCCCTCTGGCTCATGCCGTGTACTTCCGCCTGCTTCAGATGCAGGTTGTCCGCCAAAGCGGCTCTACCGATCACTGTGGCTATCGAAAGGATTCCTTGTCCTCCAACGCCTGATAGTATAATGTCTTTTTTCATATCACTTCGATTTATTCGCCGCCGCATGCCGCTTGGCAGTCTGGATACACTCTCTTCTGCAGATCACCACAGACACCCCATGATAATTGATTTCTTCCTCAATCACCTTTTCCATCTCAGGATAGTTTTTAGGAAGAGGGATGATCGTACGGATGTGTTCAGGAGCCACTCCAATGGCGGCGCAGATAGCCTCCAACTTTCCGGTACCGGCTGAATCCTGGCCTCCTGTCATGCCGGTGGTAAGGTTGTCTGAGATACAAAGGGTGATGTCAGCGTCAGAGTTGACGGCGTCCAAAAGACCGGTCATCCCACTGTGGGTGAATGTTGAGTCACCGATAACCCCGACTGAAGGCCAGACACCCGAATTAGCGGCCCCTATCGCCATAGTCAATGAGGCCCCCATCTCGACACAGGAATGTATCGCATGGAAAGGAGGCATGTAACCGAGAGTGTAGCAACCTATGTCACCAAACACCCTGGAACCATCATATTTGCGGAGAACATTGTTTAGAGCCGTGTAAAAATCCCTATGCCCACAACCCTGGCAAAGTGCCGGAGGACGAGGGACGGTTGTTTTCGGAGCATCGAATACCTCAAGCGGCTCCATTCCAAGAGCGATGCGGACAAGATCAGGATTGAGTTCCCCGGTACGAGGAAGCGTGCCGTCAAGACGACCTTTAACTCTCACGAAACCATTACCTTGAGTGTTGTCATAAAGCGGTCCTCTCAACCTTTCCTCGATGAGCGGCTGCCCCTCCTCAATCACAAGGATAGTCTCGCAAGTGGCGGTCAGCTTTTTAAGCGACGCGTTCGGGAAAGGATAACGGGTAACTTTCAAGACAGGATGGCGGCATCCCTCTGGATAATTCTCCATCAAGTAGTTATAAGCAATGCCGCAGGTCACGATTCCAAGGCTATGGTCCGGGCCATCAATAAGTTGATTGTCAATTGATTCCTCAGAATCACGACGAAACTTATGCTGCTCTTCCGCAAGCTCCTTGACCCTTACCCTGGATATTCCCGGAAGGGTGACCCAGAACCTCTCCCTATCCTTAGGAGGGAAATGCGCCTTATTCTCCGGAAGCGGCTCACCATCAATTGTTCGCACGACCGCGCGAGAGTGCGCCATCCTTGTCGTGAGCCGGATCAGGACGGGAATATGATTGGCCTCGGAATAGTCAAACGCCTCCCTGACCATATCATAGGCTTCCTGCTGGTTCGAAGGCTCGAAGCAAGGCATCATGGCGAAATCCGCGTAAAAACGGGAATCCTGTTCGTTCTGCGATGAATGTTGCGAGGGATCGTCGCAGGCGGCTATGACAAGACCTCCGTTCGCTCCGGTGACAGCGGAATTGACGAAAGCGTCAGCACAGACATTCATCCCAACATGCTTCATGCAGACCAAAGCCCTTTTTCCAGCGTAGGACACTCCGAGCGCCGCCTCCATCGCGGTCTTCTCATTCGCGCACCATTCGCTGTGGATCCCCCTTTCTTTTGTGAGGGGATGGTTTTGGATATACTCGGTGATCTCTGTCGAAGGAGTGCCGGGATAGGCATAGACTCCAGATAGACCAGCGTGCAACGCGCCCAAAGCGAGCGCCTCATCACCAAGAAGAAGGTGTTTCTCTGACATTGGTTTCAAGTTTTCGTGTTATTCGGGTTTTAAGTTACAAATAAAAATTCAATAATCCAATTTTTCTTTCAAATCAACATTTTGCCAATATTGTTTAACATGCCGAAGACACCTTAAACAATTATGGGATTATCAGATAGAATGGTTATTTTCGCGGTGATGAAATTCCGCCTTGAATCCACATACAAGCCGTCTGGCGACCAACCGGAAGCCATAGATGGTCTATGCCGCGCCCTTGATGAAGGAGTGGGAGATGTGACCCTGCTCGGAGTCACAGGCTCGGGCAAGACTTTTACTATGGCCAACGTTATCGAGAGGCTCCAGAGACCAGCCCTTGTGCTCAGCCACAACAAAACACTCGCCGCCCAGCTTTACGGTGAGTTCAAGAGCTTCTTCCCTTCCAATGCTGTCGAGTATTTCGTGTCGTACTACGACTACTACCAGCCAGAGGCCTACCTTCCGACCACTGACACCTACATCGAGAAAGATCTGAGTATCAATGACCAGATCGACAAGCTGCGTTTGAGCGCCGCATCCGCTCTGATGTCCGGAAGGAGGGATGTGATAGTGGTCTCCAGCGTCTCTTGCTTATACGGGATAGGCAACCCTGAAGACTTTCACGCGCAATCAGTAACTGTAAAAAAAGGAGAGACAAGGTCATTGACACGCCTCCTCTATCACCTTGTGGACGCGAACTACAGCCGCACGGAGGTAGATTTCAAAAGAGGGACATTCAGGGTGCGGGGAGACACGGTCGATGTTTTCCTTGGTGGCTCCGACGAGGCCGTAAGGATCGAGTTCTTCGGGGACGAGGTTGAAAGCCTCTCACTCATCGACCCGGTCACAGGAGCGAGGATAGAGGATTTGGAAGAGGTTCCGATATTCCCTGCCACCAATTTCGTGACCACAAGGGAGAGGAGCATCAAGGCCGTGAGCATGATCCAGGACGACCTCAAAGCCCAGATAGATTATTTCAACGAGATCGGGAAGGGGCTGGAAGCCAAGCGTTTACAGCAAAGGGTCGAGAATGACCTGGAGATGATAAAGGAAATGGGCTACTGCCCCGGGATCGAGAACTATTCCCGTTATCTGGACGGTCGCAAGCCTGGTCAGAGGCCCTTCTGCCTTATCGACTATTTCCCGAACGACTTCATCACATTCATCGACGAGAGTCACGTGACAATTCCACAGATCAGAGCGATGTACGGAGGTGACCACTCCCGCAAGTCCGTGCTCGTGGAATATGGTTTCAGACTTCCGGCCGCCGCTGATAACAGACCCCTGAAATTCGATGAGTTCAACTCAATAACAGGCCAGAAAGTCTATGTCAGTGCCACTCCGGCAGATTATGAGCTCGAACGCTCGGAAGGTCTTGTGGTAGAGCAGGTTGTGAGACCCACGGGACTGCTTGATCCGCCAATCGAAGTACGGCCTACGAAGAACCAGGTGGACGATCTGGTGGAGGAGATCCGCCAGAGGGCGGAGAGGGATGAGAGGATCCTTGTCACCACCCTCACGAAAAGGATGGCCGAGGAATTGAACGACTATCTGGACAGGATTGGTGTCAGGGTCAGGTACATCCACTCCGATGTGGACACATCTGAAAGGGTCGAGATCATAGAGGACTTCAAGAACGGCCTCTTCGATGTGTTAGTGGGCGTAAACCTCCTCAGGGAGGGACTGGACATCCCCTCTGTCTCACTCGTGGCTATCCTGGACGCAGACAAAGAGGGCTTCCTGCGCTCCGGAAGGGCACTCACGCAGACCGCAGGCAGGGCCGCGAGGAATGTCAACGGACTCGTGATCATGTACGCCGACACTGTGACAGAGTCGATGGAAGAGACTATCAGGGAGACTAACCGCCGACGTACCAAGCAGATAGAGTACAACAAGATCCATGGGATCGTCCCGACCCAGATTGAGGTCAAAAGGAATATCCTCGCCTCAGAGCTTTACGGTCCTTCGACAGGCTCAGGAACCGGGAAACCGGTCAATCCACGCGTCGCGAACGGTCCGAGTGGCAGAGTCAGTGCCAAAGACTCCGTCTCCGACCCCACATATATTCCCAACCCGAGCGAGCTGGGACGAGGGGAGGTGTCAGTTGGCCTCGGACACGATTCCAAACGCGAGGGCAACACCGCTTATGTGGACGGATATGTCAAGGCCGATCTTGCCGCGGTGCTCCAGGATCCTGTCATCAGGGCTATGAGCAGGGAACAGATCGAAAAGACAATCGCCGAAGACAAGCGCAGGATGGAGCACTCCGCCGCGGAGCTGGACTTCAGCCAAGCCGCGAAGTACAGGGACGAGATGTGGGCCCTGCAGGAATATCTGAAAGTCTGGAAAGAAAAACCTTAGACTCTGGAGACCTTCACCACATGGCGAAGGTTCTTTATCTGGGAGATTACCTTGTCAAGCTCCATATTGGAAGGCACACTGATCCTCAGCGTGATCTCGTAGGTACCGTTACGGTAGTTCTCAGAGACATTGAATGACCTCAACGATGCCTTGAATGAGCCGACCACCTCCGTGATTCGACCGATCACCGAAGGCTCTATGCCGGTAATTACCTTCAATGTGCCCTGGAAACTGCCTCCAGAAGGGCTTTCAGCCCATCTAACCTTCTGAATCCTATAAGGATATGTGCTGATCAACCTTGCGGCGTTCGGACAAGAGATGCGGTGAATCTTTATACCTTCCGTCCTTGTCACGAAGCCGAACACATCGTCCCCAAAGACCGGATGACAGCACTTGGCCATCTTATAGTCCAACCCCTTCAAATCCTTGGCGTTCAGGACCAAGATGTCATCAGTGGCGCCGCGCTCTTCCCACTCCCCCGACCTTGCCTCAGCCCTTGCGGCGTCAGCTTCTTTAGCGGCATCCAAAGCCAATGCGACAGACTTGTCATGCTCCTGGATGAAGGTCTTCACATCGTTGACATCTATCACAGAATCAGCTATCGCGGCATAGAAGGAATTCTGCGATGTGTACTTGATCTTCTTCAGGTATTCAGTGATCATGTCGTCCGGGAACTCAAGCTTCCAGTTCTTCAGACGCCTGCCTAACAATTCCCGACCCGCGGCAGCTTTCTTGAACTCCTCCGCATCCAGTTCCCGCTTGATCCTGCTTTTCGCCTTGGAAGTGACCACGAAGTTGAGCCAGTCCGGAGAAGGTTTCTGATTCTTCCCGGACATTATCTCGACCACATCTCCGGTCTTCAGTTTCTCCCTGATAGACACGGCCTTACCGTTGACACGGCCTCCGATGCACTTCACCCCAAGCCCTGTGTGGATGTTGAAGGCGAAGTCAAGGACTGTGGACCCGGCGGCGAGAATCCGCAACTCGCCGGTCGGTGTGAACACGAATATCTCCTTTGAAGGCGGCTCAGGCAGGTCTTCAGGACTTCCGGAGCCAGGATGCTCGAGAGCATACCTCACCGAAGTCAGCCACTTGTCCATCTGCTCCTCATGACGGACACCCTTATAGGACCAGTGGGCGGCCTGACCATTCTCCGCTTCCTCATCCATCCTGCGGGTTCGGATCTGAACCTCCACATAAGCTCCGCGACGGTTCTTAACCGTTATGTGCAAAGACTCGTAACCATTTGGTTTAGGGTTGGTTATCCAATCCCGCAGACGGTTTGTGTCCTGCTCGTATTCCTTTGTGACATAGGAGAAAACCTTCCAGCAGAGATCTTTCTCAACCTTCGGATCAGGCTCGCAATCTATGATGAATCGGATGGCGAAAACATCGAAAACACCCTCGAAAGGCACTTTCTGTTTACGCATCTTCATCCAAATAGAATAAGCGGCTTTCGTCCTGATCTTAAGCTTATACTTTATTCCCTCCTCGGAAAGTTCCTGCTTCAAGGGCTGGATGAACTCCATCATAAGGCGCTCACGATCCCTTTCCGTAGCCCTCAGCTTATTCGTGATAGTCCTATACTCAACAGGTTCCGTGTAGCGGAAATAGATGTCTTCCATCTCACGCTTGATGTTGTAAAGTCCCAGTTGGTGAGCCAACGGGATGTACAGCATCAGCGTCTCAAGGATCTTATTGTCCCGTGAGCTCTTAGGGAATATGTCAAGATGCCTCATGACCTCAAGCCTGTCAGCGATCTTGAGGACAGTCACTCTAGGGTCGGCGGAATACTGGACGATAAGTTTCTTGTATTTCTCAGCCTCAAGACGAGTGTCCTTAGGCTTGATGGTGGATATCCTGTTCAGACCTTCCACCATCTTGGCGACATCATCGGGGAAGGAGGAAAGAACAGATCCATCCCCTTGCCCAGGATGACAATCGCCCATGCGCATAGCCTCATGGAGGAATACGGCGGCGGCACACTCGGCCGGAAGACCGATCTCATCCGTGACTATCAAGGCCACATTTTCAGGATGCTCCAGAAATGGTTTTCCATTCTCCCGAGTCTTTCCCGCGAGAGCTTCTGAAGCCACCATATATGCTTTTTCGACAAGAGCCTGACCGGCTCCGTCGAACTGGGGAAACATTTGCCGGATCCTATCGTTCATTTCATACAATTAATTAAATACCAGCTAGTTCCCTGAGAATCGCCGCATGTCCAAAGCCCTTTGGAACTCCCGGGCGTTGCGGCCATGCTCAGACAATGTAGCAGCGAACTTATGGGTGCCGTCCATCTCGGCGCTCGCACAGAAAAAGAGGTAGCCATGCCTGTCAGGGTCCAGGACGGCTTTGAGGCTCGGCCTGTCAGGGACACATATAGGTCCCGGAGGCAATCCCTCGTAAAGATAGGTGTTGTACGGGGAGTCAACCTCGAGATGCTTGTACAGAATCCTTGAGAGGGTGTAGTCAAAACAGAAAGCGACAGTGGGATCGGCTTGCAGTTTCATCCCTTGATGCAAGCGATTGAGATAAACGCCTGCTATTGAAGGATACTCAGGTTCGTAATTGGACTCTGACTTTACGATGGAAGCGACAATTGACACCTCCTTGGGAGATAATCCCTGGGCACTTGCGAGACGAAGGTTGTCCGCAGTCCAGAACGCGTCATACGCCGCTTTCTGCTTATCCAGAATCTCTTTCATTGAATCCGTCCAATAGACTTCATAGGTGTCAGGGATGATAAGCGAGAAAACGTCCTCGGGAGTGAAGCCATAGGAGGATAGCAACTCTTTGTCGTTCAGCGCATTCATCACAGTTGTGGAATCCAGCATCATCTGCCGTGAGATCTTCCTGGCGATAGCCCCCTTCTGTCGCATCATTCCCGACAAGGTCAGGTTCACCGGAGTCTGCCATCCAGCCCTAAGCATTCTGGGAACATATATGCTGGGTTTACCTTTCTCCACGACGTAATGTCCCGGCTTGAGATCGGAATCAGAGAGTCCTGCCATTACCCTCCTGAGGCTGCGAGGACGGAGGACTATGCTGTCAGGAATAGCCGCAAGAACATCAGCCACGCTCTGGTCAGGATAGACATAAAGGTCGGCCTTGCCTGAGAAATTGGGCTTCCGGTTGTCACCGTACCACCTGCCGCCGAATATCCCGACAGCGACAACACCGGCGAGAACAGCGAAGAGGACAACTAGTTTCCAGGTTTTCATCTCTTATTCCTCCTTTTTCCGCGCAGTAAGATCGTGTCGCCCTCGCTTGGCTGGTAACCAGGAGCGAAACCGTTCATCTTCACGACACTGGACATCTTGACGCCAAACCTCTGGCAAATGTCTCTCAAAGACTGCGAGTCATCTTCCACGATGAATTTATCCAGACCCTTCTCGCTCTGGTTCTTCTTGGCCTGGAGGTAAACAACAGTGCCAGGAAGAAGCTCCTGAGGAGCCGTAAGATCGTTATATTTAAGTATTTCCTTCAGGAATAAGCCGTAACGGGCGGCTATTGTGGAATAGGTCTCACCCTCCACGGAAGTGACGAACGGTACGCCGTTCTTTGAATATGCCTCCCGGGTGAGGGAGAACTTAAACTCCTCGAGTTGGCTCTTGTCAATCCTCTTAGGTTCCTCAAGCGACAAAGGAGACTGAGGTATCTGACCGGTCAACTCATCATCCGCGGACGACTTCTTCTTAGCCTTCTTCCGCTTGGACTCCTTGACCGACTTCTTCTGAGTCTTAGCCTTTTCCTTGGACGGCTGCTCCTTGACCTTGACGTCTTTCTTCACATCCTTCTTCTCAATCGCCTCAGCCTTCTCCTCAAGGACCGACGTCTGATCCAGAGGCATCGTGTCATATTCGTAAAGCTTGTAGTCCTCGATGTATTTTATCAGCTTTCCAGGATACCCGGGATCGGTCGCATAACCAGCCTTTTTGAGGCCATAAGCCCATGACTTATAGTCAGTTGTCTCAAGGTCAAAGAGGAACTTATAACGGTCGCGATAACGGAGGAAATCAGAGTGGTCCCTGAACGACTCATCGGCGGTGTCATACACCCTGAAGCACTCCCCCTTAGCGTCATCGTCGTGGTATTGCTTCTTTCCCGTCCAATCTTTGTGGCACTTGATTCCAAAATGGTTATTGCCATCAGCCGCAAGTGTCGAAAGGCCATAACGCGACTCCAGAATGCCCTGCGCCAAGGTGATGCTGGCAGGGACACCGCTCCGGTACATCTCCCGTACCGCCGTCGGCGCCCACTGGGCGATATATTTCTCGATCGGCGACTGCGCCGACGCGGCCACAGCCACCAATCCCACCATTATCGTTATTAAAAGCCGTCTCATAACTTACAAATATAAGTATTTTTCAGCATTAACTGAAAATCCAAGGTATTCCCTCCAGAACCCGTAGCCACCCGCGGCTCGTAAGAGGGAGGGACCCATCGTTAGATGGGAGGGGCCGCGAAGCGGAGGTTCTGGAGGGAAACCTTGGATTAAAAATTTTTCTGAAGCGGGATGTCAAAGACATCAAGGTCGGAGGCGGCATAGGTCTCCGGGAAGATGGAGCGGCATTCAGCCTCATAGCGCGACACATCCTTCACTCTCGAAGAATAGTGCCCGATCACAAGCTTCCCCACACCAGCCTCAGAGGCACACCTCGCTGCCTGGGAAGTGGTCGAATGATGGCGAGCCACTGCCAAGTCTGAAAGCTCATCCAGATAAGTCGACTCATGGTAGAGCAGATTAACGCCCCTTACCCAATCCGCCTCCTCAGGAAAAGGTGCCGTGTCAGAACAATAAGCGTAGGAACGAGGCTCGAAAGGCTTGTAGCCCAACTCCTCGAACGGCAACGTTAGACAAGACCCGTCAGGCATTTCCCTGACGACATCCTCTCCCCTCTTCACGGCTGCGATCTCAGTAAGGCTGAGACCATATTCCCCGATCTTCCACTTCTTGACATTAAATTGCGGATCTTTCTCCCTGAAAAGGAAACCGAAAGTCTCAATCCCGTGATTGAGCGGGAAGGCGCTGATCTCCAATGACTTGGTGTGATAGATAACTTCCGGCTCCCGCATCGTCAAGGGAATATGCCGCACCTCGAAAGCCAGACCTTCACCGTAGTAGGATAGGAAGAATTTAAGGAGTGGACCGAAGTTGGCCGGAGCATAGATGCTCAAAGGACGGATTCTGGACAGCATCCCCATAGTGGAAAGCAATCCGGGAAGTCCGAAAACATGGTCGCCATGGATGTGGGAGATGAATATCCCGTCAATCTTCATAGGAGAGACATGACACTCCTCAAGGCGTGTTTGCGCCCCCTCACCGCAGTCGATCAAGAAAGAGCGCCCACGCACTGAAAGTACCTGGGCGCTCTGATGTCTTCCGGCGGCTGGCTTGGCCGAAGCCGTGCCCAGAACCGTCAAAGTGAAGTTCATCCCTTACTCACCTTTCTCGAGTTTGTCCTTGAGAGCGGCGAGCTCGCTGATGTCACCGAGAGTGGTCTTCTCCAGATTGGAGTTGATCTTCTTCACGGCCTTCTTGGTGTTGTCAGCCTCAGCGGCGACCTTCTCCTGCTTGACCTCATTGTAGGTCCTGACATGGGAAAGAAGGATCCTGCGGGTGCTCCTGCGAAGCTCGACCACCTTGAAAGGAAGAGTCTCACCAACGATAGGCTGCTTGCCGTCCTCCTTGATGAGGTCGCGGCTGAAAGCGAAGCCCTCGTCGCCATCAAGCTTGATGTTGGCGCCCTTGTCGGTAAGGGAAGCGATAGTTCCCTCAACAGTGGAACCAACAGCATACTTGCGCTCTATCTCATCCCAAGGGTTGGGAGTAAGCTGCTTGTGACCAAGGCTGAGCTTGTGGTTGGCCTCATCGAAGTCAAGGATGACGACATCGATCTCATCACCAGGAGCAACCATCTCTGAAGGATGCTTGATCTTGTTCCAGCTGAGATCGCTGATGTGGATAAGACCCTCGACACCGTCCTCAGGCTCCGCGAACACACCGAAGTTGGTGACATTGCGGACAATGGCCTTGTGGGTGGAGCCGACAGGATACTTGTCGCGGATGCTCTCCCAAGGGTTGGGAGTGAGCTGCTTGAGACCGAGAGACATCTTCCTGCTCTCACGGTCGATGGAAAGGACCTGAGCCTCAACCTCGTCGCCGACCTTGAGGAACTCCTGGGCGCTGTGAAGCCTGGGAGACCAGCTCATCTCGGAGACATGGATAAGACCCTCGACACCGGGCTCGATCTCAACGAAAGCGCCGTAGTCAGCGATAAGGACCACCTTACCCTTGACAGTGTCACCGACCTTGATGTTCTGGTCGAGATTGTCCCAAGGATGAGGAGTGAGCTGCTTGTAACCGAGGGCGATCCTCTTCTGGCTAGGATCGAACTCCTTGACGACGACCTTGATCTTCTCGTCGAGGGAGACGACCTCCTCAGGATTGTCGATCCTGCCCCAGCTGAGGTCAGTGATGTGGATGAGACCGTCAACACCACCGAGGTCGACGAACACGCCGTAGTTGGTGATATTTTTGACGGTACCCTCAAGGATCTGTCCCTTCTCGAGCTTGCTGATGAGCTCGGCCCTGCGGGCCTCCTGCTCAGCCTCGAGGAGAGCCTTGTGAGAGACAACGACATTGCGGAACTCCTGATTGATCTTGACGATCTTGAAGTCCATGGTCTGGTTGACATAAGCGTCGTAGTCACGGATGGGCTTGATGTCGATCTGGGAGCCGGGGAGGAAAGCCTCGATTCCGAACACATCGACGATCATACCGCCCTTGGTGCGGGTCTTGATGAAGCCCTTGACGATCTCGTCGTTGTTGCAAGCCTCATTGACACGGTCCCAAGACTTGAGGGCGCGGGCCTTCTTGTGGGAAAGGATCAGCTGACCTTTGCGGTCCTCGGCTGACTCGACATAGACCTCGACCTTGTCTCCGACCTTGAGGTCAGGATTGTAACGGAACTCAGGAGCCTGGATGACACCCTCGCTCTTGTAACCTATGTTGACGATAACCTCCCTCTTGGAGATAGCTGTCACAGTACCTTCGACCACCTCGTTCTCCACGATCTTGGAGAGAGTCTGGTCATACGCCTCTTCGATCTCTTTCCTGTCGTTGTTGCCGTAGATCTCGGAGCTGCCTTCAAAGGCTTCCCAATCGAAATCCTCAGGGGCGACGGAGGCGTTGAGGGACGTTTTCTTGGTTTCTTTCAATTCTTGATTCAATGTTTCTTCTGCCATAACTTTGGTAAATGATAACTAGTTGTTTAACAATATTTTTTCGCTCCACGAAAGTCAACCCGGAGGCCACTTCGTCGAAAAGCGTGCAAAAATAGAGAAAAATATCTGATATACAATGGTTGAGGAAGAAAAATCAGAGCATTTTCTTCTTCCTGAAAATGAATAGGACGACACCGACCAACATCAGCATGAAGATGAAGAGGCCAAGCCATGCCCAACCGGAGTCCTGGAAAGGAAGAGGCACGTTCATCCCGTAGAAACTCGCCACCAGGGTCGGAGGCATAAGCAGCACGGAGACCAGCGTGAAAATCTTCATTATGTTGTTCTGGTCCAGGTTGATAAGGCCCAAGACTGTCTCCTGGAGGTACTCCAGCCTCTCAAAACTGAAGTTGGCGTGATTGATAAGGGAAGTGATGTCCTGGAGGATGACGCTGAACCTGGACTGCAACTCCGGAGGATACTTGTCGCTTTTGATCATGTTGGTGATAAGGCGCTGCTTATCAATGATGTTCTCACGTACAATCATCGTGTTCTCCTGCAACTGGTTGATGTCCAGGAGGAAATCCTCATTGATGTCTTCCTGCTGGTTGATCCTCTTGCTGTACTGGGCTATCTCCTTGCTCATCAACTCGATCATGTCGGCATCGAGGTCGACTCGCTGATCCATGATGTTCACAAAAACGGTGTAGCCGTTGGGATAAAGCTGAGGTTTCGCGACAATCCTTCTCTGAAGCTCAGTGAAAGAGCGGAGAGGCACATCCCTGAGGGTAGTGAGACAATTATCCACGAAGGTGAAAGAAACGGCTTCCATCGTGTAGTCCTCAGGTCCCGGCATCAGGAAGTTGGTGTTGGCGAAGATTGCGTTCTCGGTCTCGGAATACCTTGATGAGCTCTCGATCTCCTCGGCCTGCGCGCGGCTCTGGATCTCCTCCCCGAGGAAATCATCAACGGTGTGTTTCTCCTCTCCTGATGGGGAAAGGAGATCAATCCAGAGGACGTCCTCCCTGCTGAGCTTTGCGAGTTCAGTCTCGGACTGGGACACCACCAGCTTGCCATTCCGTCTGTAGAAGATCGCGATCATAGTTCGCAAAAATAGGAATATTTTCGCAAAAACAATGGAAAACGCGGAACTAAATGAATTTGAAGAGGATATTAAGCCCTATAAGAATCAGTACGGAGCCTCCGGCCCAAAGCGCGCCGCGGCCGTACCGCCGTCCGGCATAGGCACCGCCTTTCATACCTGCGATCACGGTCAGGAAAGTGACAACCAGCAGAACTATCGCCTTGAGGACCATGTCTCCCGCGGAGTCTCCGTCCATCGAGAAAGAAACACCCACGGAGAAGGCGTCAATACTTGTGGCGACCGCTCCGATAAGGACATTCCGAATCCCATTCAAATCTCTCTGTGACAGTTCATTCCTCCAAGCGGAGAAGAGCAGTGAACCTCCGACATACAGCAAAAGGAGGAAACCGATGATTGGGGCGAGCTTTCCGACAAAGCCGACAAAAAGATCCCCGAAAAGCCATCCCAAAAGGAAAAGCCCGGCCTGGACGACAGCGAAAACGACCGCCACAGGCAACACCTTCCCCCATGAGCTATCCTTGAGGGTCACACTGGAGCATGCGGAGACAGCGAAACAGTCAGCGCAGAGAGACAACGCGAGAAGAAGGGCTGGAATAATCCACATCATGGTTTGAACGGCTGCCGACCTGTTATGGAGCGGCCAAGAGTGAGCTCGTCCGCATATTCAAGGTCATCCCCGAAGCCGAGTCCCCTGGCCAGGGAAGATACCCTCACACCATAGCCGGAAATCTGCCTATAGATATAGAAAGACGTTGTCTCCCCTTCCACGTCACCACTCAGGGCCAGAATGACTTCCACTTCGGAAGGAATTGACGCCGCGGAAGATACCATTTCCTTGATCCTATCAACTAAGGCGGAGATTGTAAGGTCGGAAGGACCGATGCCAGCTATCGGGGATATGATGCCCCCAAGAACATGATAAACCCCGTGGAACTGGCCTGTGTTCTCGATGCTCATGACATCCCTCACATTCTCGACCACACAGATTGTCCGATGGTCCCGGCTCTTGTCTGAGCAGATCGGGCATGTGTCCCCATCCGAGATCATCCTGCACACCTGGCAATACTTCGCTTCGTCCCGGAGTTTGACTATCGAATCAGCGAAATGATGGACATTCTCCCGCGGCTGCCGCAAAAGATGAAGGGCAAGCCTCAAGGCGCTCCTCTTACCCACTCCAGGCAATGATCCGATGGCCTGAACAGCGTCTTCAAGAAGCTTGGAAGGATATTTCTCAGGGATTGTCATGCCTTATTTGCCTGGGTTTGATAAAAGAATACGGCCGCTCTTACGGAGCCATGAGAGAGTAGCATACGTCTGGCATATTCATAATCCGTAAGACCTGTCTCCTCCATGATCATCTTCGCGCCGCGATCAACCAACTTATTGTTGGTCAGCTGCATGTCAACCATCTTGCTGCCCCTGACATGTCCAAGGCGGATCATTGAGGCGGTGGAGATCATATTCAGAACCAGTTTCTGGGCCGTGCCAGCCTTCATCCTGGTGCTGCCGGTCACGAATTCCGGGCCGACCACCACTATAATCGGGATCTGGGAAGCGGCGGCGAGTGGCGACCCCTCATTGCAGGTGATGCAGCCGGTCAAAAGCCCGTTACGCCTGGCGGCCTCTACCGCCCCGACAACATAAGGAGTCGTTCCTGAGGCCGCGATCCCGACGAGGACATCATCCTTTGTAGGGGAATATGGAAGCATATCTTCCCATCCTCCTGTCCAGGAGTCCTCCGCACCTTCCACAGCGTCTCGGATAGCCCTGTCACCTCCAGCCATAAGCCCGATGAACACGTTATGGACCCCGTAAGTCGGCGGTATCTCTGAAGCGTCCACGACACCGAGCCTGCCGCTTGTCCCCGCTCCCAGATAGAATACACGGCCTCCCCTGGAAACCCTTTCCACTATTCCATCGACAAGGTCCCTTATCATCGGTATGGCGGTAGAGACAGCTTCCGGGACAGTCCTGTCCTCCGAATTGATGGCGGAGAGCAACTCGGTGGTGCTCATCCTCTCAAGGTGGTCATATCTTGATGACTGTTCGGTCGTCTTGTTTTCCATGCTAAACCCTCCCGGAATGGAAATCCACAAGTCCCTCGACAGGGGCTTTAATTATCTTTGAGAATGTGATCCCGTAAGAACCAGCGAGCCTTCGGAGAATATCCCTGTTGGTATAACCGAAACCACCAACGACTCCCACAGGGAGTGAGTCAGTGCCGTACCTGGTCAGAGCCCTTTCAAAGAAATCACGGAAATTACTGTCCACCAATTCTTTAATATATTCACACGAATCATACCTGGACGTAATCCAAGGGGCAAATGACCCAAGGTATGCGGCAGGCGTCTCGCCTTTGTAAACATTCTTCACCACAGTCATGTAGTCAACCTCAAAGTCCCTGGCGAACTCGCCGCTGACCGGTTCGGGGACCAAGCCCTTCAGGAAATCCGCCATAAACATCCGACCGAGCCTCGCAGCGCCTCCTTCATCGCCAAGGATGAAGCCTCCGGAGCGGATATTGCCGATGATCTTCTCACCATCGTAAAGGCAACTGTTGGAACCGGTGCCGAGTATCGCGGCGATCCCCTTCTCATGTCCGCAAACAGCCCTCGCGGCGGCAAGGGTGTCAGAGGCATATTCAATCATGGCCTCCGGAAATAGAGAGCGCAGGACCTTGTCTAGATTAATGGCGATGGAAGGAACCGATTCCGAAGACTGGCAGATCAGTCCCGCCGCATAGAAATGGATCCTATCAAAACGGGAAATACCCTTTTCTAAGAATCCAGCAGCGGCTTCTTCTACCACTCCCCTGACAACATCCTCGGGTATAGATGCCAAATTCATCCCTCCGGTTTTGACATTCACCCGAGTTCCTCCCCCTTCGAATGCCAGCCAATCGGTCTTTGTCGCTCCACTTTCAACTATAAGAATCATACGTGACTGTTGAGAGGACAAAGATAAGAATAATATCTGAGAGTGAACCTGAATGAATATTTTCCTGCAAGAATTCTGTACTCCGGCAATGGAAGCGCTCCCCAGGTGTTGGTGCCTCCCACTCCCATCTGAACCAGGTCGAGATGAACGAAGGTTTTTCCCTCAGGGCGCAAATCCGCTGAATGATAATGCTTTTGCCAGGTGAAAGGAACCGGTCTATGCTGAGGTCCCGGCTCATGGATACTCAGGTCAAGGGTTTGTCTTGACATCGGCAGAGCCGATCCTGAGAAAGGTTCATACGCGGCAACAGCTATCCCTATCCCGTTCTTGTCGGTGAGGTACAAGCGCCGGATTCCCTCATGATTCCCGGATTCCTGCGGGCGCACATAGCCCCAATGATACTGTTCCGAGACTTTCTGTTTATAGTGACCGAGGCGCGCTGCCGATTTCCTGTCAATATAGTTCTCAAACGGACCGAGTCCGTAGAAATCGAGATTGTCGAAACCGCCACCCATAGCGAATTCCACTCCGACCCGAAAAAGATCCGGACAACCTGACGGAGCGTCAAGGACCTCCACGACATCAACAGAACCATCCTCATTTATGACGTAAGACATTGTCACGCGGATAGAATCAGCTATAGCGTACGAGGCCTTGACACGGCCGGCACCGGAGAACAGAAGCCGCTCACCCTTAACACCGTAATCCCCATCATAAGACATCTCTTTCAGCGTGAACTCTGGATACATCCATATTCCCATTTTATTATGGAGACCGGCGGCGAAGTCATTCTCATTCACAGCACGACCAAAGCAGGGAGAGAGCGGAATCTCCAACAATTCGGTCCCGTCCACTTTCCATCCGGACAAGAAGCCGTCTTTAAGCGAGAATGTCAACTCCCACTTATCCGGAGCGACAGCGTCCAACCGCTTTGGAGTCCCGCCAAGAAGTACCTGGGCCCAAGACACCTCGTTACCGGCCTCCAAAAGCCCATCATTCTCCTTAAGAGTGAACGACATATCCAGAACCACCTCTCCTTCAATCCTTTCCAGATCTCCAGCGCTGAAGCCGAGCCTGAAAGGACGGGTCTCACCTGGAAGAACCACGAGCTTCTCCACGATACCGTTTAGACCGGTCTCTTCCCCATCCGAGAGTATTCTCCAACTCAAGCGGTATTTCTCCAGTCCCTGGAAGAAGAACTCATTATGAATATTGATTATTCCGTCAAGGGCCTCAGCCGGAGTGGCCTCGACCATAATATTCCTATGGACAAAAGCGGCCTCCCAGGCATGCGGATGGGGGGTTCGGTCAGATGTCAACAGGCCGTTGCTGTTAAGGGAGCCTGTCCACGCGTCATAGTCATTATAATCGCCTCCGACAGCCCAGCCGCCATTGTGGCTTAAAGCCTGGTCGGCAAAATCCCAGATAAAGCCCCCCTGAAAGCCGTCGCACGACCGGATAACATCCCAATACTCCTTGAAATTACCGAGGGAATTGCCCATGGCGTGGGCATATTCCTGTAGCAACAAAGGATTGGAACGGTCTGGAGACAATGCTATGCGCTTAAACTCAGAAGGATAGTTGTAATGAATAAGGTCGATGTCCGTATATCCGGGCTCATAATTCCTCCAGCCCAGATTCTGGTAAACAGCCGGACGGGTCTTGTCAGCTTCCTTGCACCAAGTGTAATTCGACTTCATGTTCGACCCGAAGCCCGCCTCGTTTCCAAGACTCCACATAATGACGCACGGATGGTTGCGATCCCTCTCTACCATCCTGGAAAGTCGTTGCCTGTGAGCTATTTCCCAATCCGGATTATTGGCCAGAGTCGTGGCAGGAGCGTAGCCGATGCCGTGGGACTCTATATTAGCCTCATCCATCACATAGATACCGTAGCGGTCACACAAGGTGTACCAGTAGGGGTCGTCCGGATAGTGGGATGTTCTTACAGCGTTAATATTCAGCCGTTTCATCCACTTGATATCCTCCAGCATCCTTTCCCTGGAAACTTGGTAGCCTGTGTAAGGATCCATTTCATGGCGGTTCACGCCCTTGATGAGAACCGGTTTCCCGTTGACGAGCAATTCCTTGCCCCGAACCTCAACATCCCTGAACCCCACTTCCGTACGCACCGTCTCAGTCTTACGGCCACCTGAGTCAAATACGTCTATCTCAAGTGAATATAGGTTAGGGATCTCAGCGCTCCAAAGCTTTGGCTGCTTAACTGTCCGCTCCAATAAAGACTCACTTCCGCTGACGGCCACTTTCCATCGATGTACCCGTCCGGAAGGAGAAACCAAACGCACTTTGAGCTTACCAACCCCGGGAGTCGTATTGAAACCCAGGCGAAGCTCTCCGGAAGCGGGAGCCTCAACCCGGATATTCTCCAGCCGCTTTTTCGGCCTGCGTACAAGCTCGACGCTTCGGGATATTCCGGCCATCCGCCACATATCCTGGTCTTCAAGATAAGTTCCGTCACACCAACGGAAGACTTCCAGAGCCAGGAGGTTCTCCCCCTCCCGGAGCAGCCCTGTCACGTCGAAATCAGCGGCAAGACGACTGTCTTCGCTGTAGCCGACATATTGGTCGTTCAACCAGACCTTGACATTAGAGGTCACAGCTCCGATCCTAAGAGTCACATCTTCCTCAGGATCAATCATTTCCCAGTTGAAACTTTTCCGGTATTGACCGACGTGATTGTCCTTGACAGGAGGATAGGGAGGATTGTTCTCATACCTCCAACGCCATGGAAAATTGTTGCAGACATAGACCGGATCGCCAAAGCCGTTCAGTTCCCACATACCAGGGACTGGCATTGTCCCCCAGCCTATCTCAGACAATTTTTCCCGATAGAACAACGTGTCACGACCTTCCGGAGATGAATATCCCCTGAAACTCCACTCTCCGTCACGCGACAAAGCAGGTCGGTCGGTCTCTACAGTTGCCCGCATCGGCAGCCGGTTCTCCTCATTGAAAGCCGGATCCTGCCAGCCAAGGAAAAGGGACAGAAATATTATTGATAGTTTCATGACTTAATATCGTTGTTCCTGTCAACCAGGCAACATAATCCGATGACTACGAATATGGCATTGAGCAGGAGGATCTCGTAACTGAACTTATAGCCACCGAACCACCGCTCAGAGTTCAGTTGCAAGACCAGGCATAGGGCCGGTGCCGTTATCGCTACTAAAGGCACCCATTTGTCCTTGACTCTCTTCTTGCAAGCAAGGCCGAAAGCGAACATGCCGAGGATGGGTCCGTAGGTATAACTCGCGAGAGTGTACACCGCATTGATCGCGCTGGTGTTGGACAACTTGTTGAATACGATGATCACAACCGCCATAAGGACGGCCATTCCGACATGCACAAGTTTCCTGGTCTTCGTCAGGGAGGGCTCCCCTTTCTTCATCGCGCCGAGGATATCCACCGTGAATGATGTCGTCAGAGAGGTCAGAGCGGATCCTCCCGCGCCAAACGAACTCGCCACAAGGCCTATGATAAACAGGACTCCAACCACTCCCGGCAGAAGTCCGGAAGTCGCCACGGCCGCGAAAATCTTATCACCGGTCTCGCTGATCCCGTTAGTGGCGGCGAATTGATACAGCATGACTCCCAGACAAAGAAACAGCGCTACCACGAAAAACTGCATAACCCCGCTCGTTATCATGTTCTTGCGACTATCGCTGGGATCCTTGCAGCTTAGCGGCCTTTGCATCATGTCCTGATCCAGTCCGGTCATCGCCACGGCGGTGAACAAACCGCCAAGGAACTGTTTCCAGAAATATTGGGAGGCGTTCATATCGTCAAAATAAAACATCCTTGACATTCCGCTGCCTTTGACCGAGCTGACAAGTCCGCCGAGCCCGACTCCAAGGTTCTTGGCTATGAACACGATTCCAAGCACTACAGCCAGAATCATGCACAGGGTCCGCAGGGAGTCTGTCCATACAACTGTCTTGACCCCGCCAGTGAAAGTGTAGGCGAAAACGATGAAGACAGAGATTAGGACATTGAGCCAGAAAGGAAGAGAAAGAGGCTCGAACACGAGCATCTGGAAGATCAGGCACACCAGGAAAAACCTTACCGACGCCCCAAGTATCTTGGACACGAAGAAGAACCAGGCTCCGGTCTTGTAGGATGACAAGCCGAAGCGATTCTCAAGGTATTGATAGATAGAGACGACATTCTGCCTGTAAAACAAGGGAATGAGCGCGAAAGATATCACAAGGTAACCAACCACAAACCCCAGACACATTTGAAGATAGCCAAAACCGCTTGAGGCAACCATTCCAGGCACGGACACGAAAGTCACTCCCGACATAGGAGCCCCGATCATCGCCAATGCCGCCACATACCACCGAGACTTCCTGGATCCGGTGAAAAACGCGGAATTGTCACTATCCTTCCCTGCCATCCACGCTATCGCGAACATGAAAAGCAAATACGCCAATACTGTCGAAATAACCACTAGAACGCTCATCCCCTTGATGTTATTTTGTCAATTCAATCACACGGCTGCTCCTGGGAGGAATAGTACACTTTATGACATCCCCGTCAGAATAACCGCCTGATGAAACCTTCCCTTCAGCCGAGATTATATTCACGTTTCCTGTCGGAGCCGCACCGAACTTGGCGGCATCGACCGTCATGACAAACTCCGCAGGCTCATCGAGGATATTCGAGACCGCGATCCCGACATTCCCAGCACTTGAAAGCCACGCGCTGGAAAACATGGTCCTTGTCTTTTTCTCGTAACGGGTTACGGTATCACCCATCCTTCCCGCATAAATGCTGACCTTTGAGATAGGGATCGTGACCTCCTTGGACTCTGGCTCGAGAATAGCCTTGAATTGCCCGTAAAGGAGATAATCCAAGGCGTTGTAACGAGTCTTTATCAAATCCACAAGATAGCCCATTTCCATCGGTCTCTCCTCAAAGAGGAACGAGTGGTAGTTCGCCAAAGTTGGCTGCATTCCCCAAGTGAATGACCTGGCCTGCTCCATTCTGAATTGCATGTTATATTCCTCTGGCAGAAGTGTTTCCGCATTCGCAGGACTGAACTCTTTCGGCCAAAGCTCATCGTATGGAGGATAGACTAGGGAAGAGTAACTGCCGTAGGTCATGGCGTAATCATGATAGACCGCCTGGAACATGGGGATAGGTTCGCTCTTTCCTACGCCGGAGTACCGCTCTTGTGAAGGCTGGAGGGTCAGGAAATCATCAAGAATAGGAATCCAGTCCTCAGCGGAGCCTTCACCAGCCAGCATGGCATCTGATCCCTCAGGGAACTTTTCCCGAATCTGGGCAGTCAGTTTGCCGAAGCCATCGCGCCAGTAGTTGCCACCACCTAGGGTGTGACCATGGTCGGGATTATAACAGGCCATGCCGGAACAGGCCTGGTCCATATAAACGCCATCCACATGGTAATGGTTCACGACAGTGTCGCAGAGGGATGAATACTTATCCCTCCAGAACTGGGTAGCCATGCACATAGGTGTCAATCCGTTGCCTGAGAATATCTCGAAGACGTGGCGGTAAGTATCCCCGTTCTCCCGCCTCGCGGCATAAGCGGCAGCTCCTTCGGCCTCATAGCTGTCAGTAGAGTCTCCCCACTGATATGAGTTCATATACACGAGACTGTGAATGCCTTGCTTGTGAGCGTGCTCCACCGCCGCTTTGAATGACTCCTCTCCTTCTTTAGGAGGGATGTATTCAGGGAAGCCCTCGTCATAAGGGCATCCATGCCACCAATGCCAATAAGCGTTGACGGGAAGACCCAGACGTGACTGTATGTCTTCCGCCTCCTTGAGCACGTTGGACGAACGTCCGCGGTTCCATATCCAGAAAGCGGTCTGCTGAAGCCACTCCGGACTTTGCCCATTACGGAAACGGCTCTCCGAGCAGAATTTTTGGTTCACTGCCCACTCCCTGTAAATCGCCGCCGCTGAAACCCAATCACCGTCGAAAGAGCCCACGACCACATCATAACCAGGTGAGAATGAATCGGTTTCCTTCTTGTCCGGAACAAGGCAAGTCGCCCTGCACTCCACGTGGGTAGGAGTCAGGGACATGGCGAGGTTCTTGGCCATGGATTCCGTGTCATGGCTGGACAGGTACAAGCCACCCTTGAGGGCAATCCTGTCATAAATGAGCATAAGCTGGATGGAACTTCCTGGGAATGAACGGGAAAAGACAACCGGCTTCTCCTCGGTAGCCTTCTCCGCAGGGTCGTGGGTCAACACCCCAAGCCAAGTGGGTAAGGCGAGATCGGCATTATCATAGGCTTTTACTCCTGTAACTACCGGCCAGGACACTTCCCCGCTTCCGGTGTTTTTGAGTCCGGTGAAAGAGGCCTTCCAATGAGACATCGGCCTGTCCTTCTCCAAAGACACGTCAAGACGAACCTCCAGAGGGGCTTCACCTCCGTATTTATAGGTGACCTCAATCCCGTTCCGCCCACGTTTCTTGAAGGAAACGGTGTGTTCCGCATCCTGCGAGAAAGAACTCGCGGAAGAAGGGGCGAGCTTCCACGGAAGCCCTGTAACAGCATCAGGATCAATAAATTCCTTGTTTCCGACCTTATCCACGAACGAGACAAGCTTTCCCGTCTCCCGCTCGAATCCGAGCGAAATGGAAGGGCTTTGGATCGTCACGAGGTCAGACCCCTCGCGAACACACCCCGATACGCAGAATATGACCGGGACCAATAATGAGAATAGATACTTTTTCATTATAATACAAAGATAGCTATTTATCGAGCGAATGATGAGGACTGCCCATACTCAATAACGCGGCTACTCCTGGGAGGGATAGAATACTTGATCCCACTTTTTCCGGAGTATCTCATTATTTCTTGTTTCCCTTCCGCAGTGACCACACACACAGTCCCTTCCTTTGGTATTCCATATTTTTCCGGATCTATCGCCAGTTCAAACTCAAGACTCTCATCCGAGATATTCGTCACCGCCACCCCAAGATTACCCTCTTTCGAGAGCCAAAGGCTTGAATATAACAATTTAATAACTTTTTCATATTCATTCATAGTCTTTCCGGTTTTTAGATCGTAAAATCTTTGTTTTCCCAACATCGGTATCTTAACTTCAGGAGAAGACAACTGGGGAAGACCCTTAAACTGCCCATCGAGCAAATATTCCTTGGCGTTATACCGGGTTTTGACAAGATCGACCAGGAACTCCATCTCTTGTTTTCTATCCTTAAAAAGAGTGGAATGGTAATTCGCTATCGTAGGCTGCATGCCCCATACGAACGACCTTGCCTGTTCCATACGGAATTGCATATTGTATTGTTCCGGCATTAACGTTTCCGCGTTAGCGGGTTTGTATTCCTTTGGCCACAATTCATCATAGGGAGGATAGACAAGAGAAGAATAGTTCCCATACGTAATCGCATATTCATGATATATAGCCTGGAAGAGAGGTATAGGATCACTCCTGGACACTCCTTGGAAACGCTCTTTTGACACATACAAGGTCAAGAACGCGTCGAGTAAAGGAATATAATCCTCACCAGATCCCTCTCCTGCCAGCATCACCTTAGAATCGTCTATAACTTGATCCCGAATCTTGTTAACCATATCCCTAACCCCCTCAGTATCAGAGGATCCATCCCCAGCTAAATGGCCATGAGACGTGTCGTGACAAGGGTATACAAATCCGGCACATGCCTCGTCCATATATACCCCATCGACATGGTATTCATTAACGACGGTATCACATAAAGCCGTATATTTGTCCTGCCAGAACCGTGTCGCCATACACATGGCTGTCATCCCCTTTTCAGAGAAGGCTTCCATCCGATCCCTATAGGTACTGCCATCATTCTTTTTCGACGCGTACGCCTCTACTCCCTCATGCTTCCAACTGTCCGTGGAATCGCCCCAATGCCTGGCATTAACATACACCAGGCTATGAATATCTTTTTGATGTGCGTGTTCAACCGCTTTGACAAATGACTCGGCCCCTTCTCTCGGAGGAAAGTATTCGGGGAAGTCCAAATCATAAGGGCTAGCATGCCACCAATGCCAGTAGGTATTGACAGGAAGGCCGATACGCTCTTGGATGTCTTCGGCTTCTTTCAGCACATTGTCAGACTTGCCGCGATTCCATACCCACAATGCCGTATTAGCGAGCCACTCGGGAGTTTTCGCTTTACGGAAGCGGCTTTCACGACAAAATCTGGTAGTGACCGCCCATTTTTTATAAATATCAGCCGCATCAGTCCAATCACCGTCAAAAGAGCCGACCACGACATCATAGCCGGGAGAATAAGAGTCAGTCTCTCCTCTTTCCGGTATTGTGGTCGCGACATGACAATCCACATGACCGGGAGTGAATGAGAAAGATAGAGTCTTTAGTGTGGACAAGGTGTCTTGACTGGAAAGATATAGTCCACTACGCATGGTATCCCTATCATACAGGGCCATCAGTTGGGCGGAACTCCCAGGAAAACTCCGATAAAACACGGTCGGTTTTTCCTCTGACGACACTAAGCCAGGATCATGGACCAACGTTCCGAGCCATGTCGGAAGGACAAGCTCAGCATTCTGATATGTTTTCACTCCAGAAAAGACCGGGTACACGACACTGGTTCCACCTATATCTTTTATCCCCTTAAATGAGGCTTTCCAACGGGACATCGTGGAGTTCTTGTCAAGAGACACGTCCATCGAAACTACCAGAGGGTCTTTCCCGACACCACGCCAAGTTATGCCTAACTTGCTACGTCCACGCTTCTTGAAAGAAACCGCGAAAGGTTGCTCGAGATACGACTTGTCAGTGTCGGGGCCATCTATCCTCCAAGGGATCGCATGAGCTGACGTAGAGTCTATGAACTCATAATGTCTCTCGGCGTCAAAAAAAGACACCAGTTTTCCAGTCTGACGCTCAAAACTGATTGTGATCCTCCCATTGCTTATATCGACAAGACCACTATCATCTCTGGAACATCCTGCCGATATAAGCGATAAGAGAATTAAGGTGAAAGCGATTTTATTCATCGCATCAGAAAGATTAACCTCTAATAACCGGGATTCTGCTCAATCTTCGCGGAGACATTCGCCTCAATGAAAGAATTCGGGATGGGCCACAATCCGTGAATGTCCTGAATCTCAGAGGAATTCAACTCGTTGTACTTCCGGACCCTTTCCACAAGTTTCCCTGTCCTGTGGAGAGTGATTCTTCTGGGTTCCTCATAGACCAGTTCCCTGGCTCGCTCGTCAAGGATATAGTCAAGAGTCACGTCAGAGGCGGATATTGGTTTGGCTTTGGCGCGCTCCCTTACAGCATTGACATCATCCGCCGCCTTCTGCGCGTCACCAGCGGCAAGGTAGGCCTCTGCCCTCAACAGGTAAGTCTCAGCCAGACGTAGATTATACATATCCCTGTAAAGCTGTCCTCCACCATTAAGCGTAGCCAAGGACTTGTCTCTATAAAGAGCGTCGGGATGCTGCCCAGGAGTGCAACACTTGGTCGGGTAAGGGTACCATCTCCACCTTTGCTGAGTCCAAGTCTTACTGGGATACTTCAACAGGCTCTTTTTGTAATACGCTGATTTGGGGTTCGTGTAAACGTGATCACGCACTATGTTGTGCGGGGCATTCCTGATGTCATTGTCCCAATCACTCTTCCACAGGTCATTGAGCCACCAATCCGTATTCTGCATCAGGGAAACTCCAGCACCTCCGCAATTATAGTTTGACTGGGCCAATGTGATCTCACCTTGTACTCCATCAGGATCTATAAAGCCTCCCCAGGTGCCGGAAGGGATACAATTGCGCTCCATCAAATTCTGCCCCACGCCATTCAAGGCTGTCGAACCATTTGTGGTAAGCAAGCCTCCTTCGACATCAACCTCGAACTCGCAGACCCACAGGGCCTCTTTGTTGCCAGACGAGCGGTTCTGATTTCCTACTCGGAACAAATCCCAGAAGACATCTCCATCTTGAGTGAAATCCAGATAGGGATCGTACGGTTTGGTGTTGGCCATGCTGCCAAAACGGTTTTGCATGAGAGCCGTATTAGGGTCATTGATAACAATAGTCGCGGCATCTATGGCTTTCTGATACTCACCCAAAGACACATACGTCTCAGCCAGATAATGATATGCCACCAGATTGGAGACTCTTCCATCTCCAGCCGAAGCGATATCAGGCAGTCCCGCGCTAGCGTCGCTAAAGTCATTGACCATCTGCCGAAGGACCTCCTCCTTGCTGGCCCTCACATAATCAGTTTTAGGGCTTGTCACCTCGTTCAGCACCAGAGGGACTCCGCCATAAAGATACACAAGGAATCGATATGCGAACCCCCTCATGAGCTTGCCCTCTGCCGCGAAGCGAGTCTTATCCGAATCAGGCATCGAGGATTTGTCAACCCTGTCGATAACAGTATTTGCATAGGAAATCAACTTATACCAATCGTCCCAAATCCTCTTGACCGTCGAATTGGTCGGGACCAGATACACCGAGTGTCCTCCAAAACGAGTGGAGTTCAATTGCAGACGACCGTCTTTAGCTATGTCTGTACTGACGAAATAAGGAGAACCGCCATAAGTGTCGCCCCAAAGGTTCGCCCTGACCTGAGAATACATGGCTGTCACGGATCTCTCAAAGTCAGCGGTATTCACAAAAGAATTGTCCTGGCTATAAAATGACATGGCATCCTCCTTGAGGAACTCACTCTCATCGCAAGCGGTAAACGCCAAGGAGAGGGCCGCGAGAACTATAGGAATAAGAATATAAATGCGTTTCATGACTTTGTCGATTAAAAAGATACTTCCACACCAAGGTTATAAGATTTCATCACAGGATGATAGTCTGAAGTATTGATATCTTGTCCGGTCTCAGGATCCCATCCGTCCCAGTTGGTGATTGTGAAAAGATTCTTTCCACTAATATAGACTTCGAGGCCTCCAAGCCCGATTCTTCTAACAACCTTGGGAGAGAATGTGTACGATAGAGAGACATCGGCAAGACGGACGAAATTACGCTGCTGGTACCGTTTTCCTGTCACCTTCGCCGCCAAATAACTCTGGGCATCCTTGGCGTCTGGATTAACCGGTGACCACATATCAATATAATTGAAACGGGTATTGTTTACTGAATTGCCGGTCGAATTGCTCCAGTTGCCCACTTGACCTTTCATATAATAATCCTTCCCGCCTTGGATAGAATGTAAGAAAGACCTTAAAGTCAACCTCTTAAATGTGAAATTGTTTTGAAGTCCAATCGTATATGCCGGCTCTGTACGTCCTAGGAATGTCCGGTCATCCGCAGTGATACCATCGACTCCATCATGGTCGACAATCCTGAACGTGCCGGGATAGAAACCCGTCGGAATGTCATCCCCGATCTGGTATATACCGTCAATCTCATAGTCATATATAGTCCCGATTGACTTTCCGATGAAGAGGTTACTTGCGACAAGGTCATCCTCAACGCCATCACCATCAACATCTCCGAGAAGATGAGTGACCTTATTCCTGTTAGCGGCGAACGTAAGGTTCAGATCCCATGTGAAATCACTGGTCTTCACTGGTATAGCCTTGATATTGAATTCCAGTCCATGATTCCTGACCTCTCCGATATTGCTCCTGATCTTGGAGAATCCGGTAACGGAAGGAATCACCATGTCCCACAAGAGGTCATGAGTCGTGGTCATGTAATACTCAACACTGCCGCTTACCCTATTGTCGAAGAGACCATAGTCCAGGCCAAAATTATAACCGGCTGTCTTCTCCCATTTCAGATCCGGGTTCGACAGCGTAGTTATGGCTTGACCGACGCTTGTCTGACCGCCATCAGTATATACATATTTGTATGCCGCGGTAGCGCTAACTTCAGCCAGTGAACTGTAACGACTCGTCAGGTTTCCGTTTTCACCATAGCTGAGGCGCAATTTAAGATAGGATATTGGCTTTATCTTCCAGAATGACTCATTCGTCAGGGTCCATCCTATGGCTACTGAAGGGAAATAACCGATTTTGTTATTCTCGGCAAACCCGCTGTAACCATCCCTTCTTATCGTAGCTGTAAGGAAGTATCTGTTGTCGTAGTTATAATTGATCCTCCCCATCTGGTAAAGCTGGCTTTCCGCCCACGCCGTTGAAGATATTTTTTGGATAACCGCCTGTTGAAGGCTGTTATATGAAAGTGCCATGGAAGAATAATCCGTACCAGAAGCGTTCATGTTATCATATCCGGCCGTTCTCGCTCCATAAACCAGAGTCGCGTTGACGGAATGACGATTGAAGGTTTTCTCATAACTGAGGATATTGTCGAACGTCTGGTCATATAATTCCGCGTGGACTTTAGAGGCTGATCCTGTCTCGTTAGCGCCGTATTGATTACTATTATAACCATTGCTCCAGGTAAACGTCTTGTTGAAATTGGCCCTGTACTTCAACCCTTCCACCCAAGGGACCCTGATCTCGGCATAGGCTATAGCACCAATCTCATTCCTCAAATCCTTGTTATCCGCGGACATGATCAGCAAAGGGTTAGCGGCACCGATGTTCGGAGTAGCGGTCTTGGGGTTCATGATAATCTCCCCGTTATCATCATAGCACCTGTTGAAAGGAAGCATGCTCAAAAATGAGGTCGGGGAGTTCCCGGAATAATCAGCGAAAGTACCATTACCGATAACACCAATCGTCAGCCAAGGCTGGATATTATACGTCAAATTCACCCTTGCGGAGTATCTGCTGTAGTCGTCATTCTTGAGAATACCTTTGGAATTGGTGTAACCGAAAGACAAATACGAAGTGGCCACAGACGATCCTCCGCTGACACTGATGTTATGGTTAGTAGCGACAGGGGCACGGGAGACCTCTTTCCACCAGTCAAAATTCACCCCATTCTTCATGCCATCAAGCGTACCTATGGCGAGTTCCGTATCATTGAAAAAAGAGAAATCCGGATTAGGGGTTGTGTAATCTGGAGCGAGATAAGCTTTAGTGTAATACACACCCTTGATGTGTTCCTCAATTTCTTCAGCATTGAATAACCGGTAGTTAGCCGTAGGCTCAGAGAAGGAGACCGAACCGGAGTAACGTACGGTATATTTCTCGTTAATGGATCCGGAGTTAGTGGTGATAAGCACGACTCCGTTAGCCGCTTGAGCGCCATAAATAGCTTTGCTGCTCGCATCCTTGAGAATATCAACGGACTTTACATCAGCGGGGTTGATATAATTCAAACTTCCCGTGAAGACTAATCCATCGACCACAATCAATGGAGCGGTAGAACCAGAAAGGGTATTGACACCCCTTATCCGCAAAGACACATCTTGGCCCGCCTGATTTGTTTGGGAAACAGTCAATCCAGGAACGCTACCTTTTAGCGACTGCATGATATTGACATTTTGAGACTTTTTGAAAGACTCAAGATCAGCCGAGCTGATAGCTCCAGTCACATCTCTTTTCCTCATCGTTCCGTAACCGACCACAACCGTCTCGTCGAGCATCGTGTTGGATGATTCCAGGATAATGTTGAAAAGCCTTTGGGATCCGACAGTGATCTCCTGCTTAGCGTATCCCAACGAGGAGATCTCAAGGACAGAAGATTCAGATGCGACTGTCAATGTGAAACTTCCGTCATTTGCGGTGACGACCCCGTTACGAGTCCCTTTCTCGATGACGGCTACTCCAGCCAGCGGGCCGGAGTCATCCTGAACTTTTCCGGACACCTTGATTCGCGCCTGTGGGGGGACAGCTCCCGAAGGAGACTCCAGAATCGCTGGCTCTGCCAGAAGCGGAACCAACATTGATGATAGCACCATGGCGGTGACAATCATCAGATAACTGCATAATCGATTCATAGACAAAATATTAAGGAGATTTAAAAGTGTTATCAACATGGCCGCATAACTCTTCTGTTCTGTACTGTTATGCCCTATATTTGCAATTATATGAAAAATTATCTGAAATCACAATAGCAAAGCCCGATTTTTCGCCAGGGAAAAATTGAAGCAACAAACTATCCTGATATCAGGCAAATTAGAACAAACGTATTTTATCCAAAAAAGATTATCCGATTTGGATAAAAGTACCGGTCAGAAAGTTTTCCTTCTGACAAGGCTGCATTCGCAATGGACTCGCTTTAGGTCACCAGTCAAGATCATATCAGCCGCATCTGAACCAATTTTGGCATAATCCGAAGATATCGTCGTGAGACCACCCAGGACGATCTCATTAATCACAAAATCATTTTGACAAATCAGACCGACATCCCTACCTAACTCTAGTCCGAGCTCCATGATCCTCCTGGACAACTCCACAAGCGTAAAATCCAATCGGCTACCAGTAAGGAGGAACACGTCCCCTGGAGCTATGTCCTTGGGTAAATCCCTGTCCATGACAGAATCCAAGCCGATTGAGTCGCAGTAGGACTTGACCGCGGACCACGTGATGTCCTGATAGATTCCGGGAGACATCCTGACAACACGCATTCTATTATAACGCGTAAGCACATCCCTGCCCTGTGAAAGGGCTTTGGGGATGTCCGCTCCGATGTCTTGGTAAACGGCGCCAAAATTACCCGTAAACCCATTTGGGATATGATCCATCAAGACCAATTTTTTCTCAGGGATACGTTTCAAAGCTGAGACGAGTCTCTGCTGAAGACCCTTGTCAGCCTTGAAATGAGGTACTATGACATAATAATCGAAAGACCCGAGATTAGAGTTGATATATGTCTCCAGAAGATCCAAATCCTGGTTGTGCATCAGCAGGGTCACCTCTGCCTCGTCCCCCAAACTCTTGGTGAACGCATTGATCATTCGCTGCTGGTGACTGCTCATCTTATCGACAATAAGAAGGACTTTCAGTCGCGATCCGGATCTATCAGACACAAAGAAGCCCTTTCCATGACGAGCGTCAATCAGCCTCTTCTTTAAAAGGAGTGAATAAGCTTTATTCGCCGTGTCTCTCCCAATGCCGGCCATAGCAGCTAACTCGTTAAGGCTTGGGAGAAGATCGCCTTCCTGGAATTCCCCGTTTCTAATTGACTCCTCAATATGTGAAGCCACCTGCATATAAATCGGGCGACCAGAATCTTTGCTTATTTTTATAATCATAATAGTCCTCTTATATGCTTTAGTACAAAGTGATATGAATCAGCCTAGAATTGAAGCGACTTCCTCATCTGAGAACCCTTTATCTTTGAGTCTCTTCATAATCAGACGTCTTGCTTCTTCTATCCCCTCCGCTCGCCCTTCTGCTCGCCCTTCATTTCGTCCTTCCTCACGGCTGTAGGCAATCTGGTTCCGTATGTCCCGCTCTGTTGTCATATCGTACTCGTATTTGATCTTCTCCTTAGGTGCGAATTTAGCTATTTCCGCTGAACTAAACAACAGCTCGAATATCCGGCTTGTATGTCAACTAATCAAATATCCAAAAGCCTTTTTTCAATCTCTTGAGTTGATGGTAACGCATCCTTTAAGTCTTCAGGGATGGATTGACTTGAAATCTCATATTCTGAAATGCCTATCGGTCGGTTCATACTTGAGAGAGCATATCTAGCCAAAACCGTATTCTTCTCCTTACAAATCAGCAAGCCGATTGCGGGTTTGTCACCATCGGAGTTCAACAAATCATCAACCATTGCCACATAACCGGCTAACTGCCCGATGTCTGGGAAGTCAAATTCAGTTACTTTTACTTCGATAACGCAATAACGATGCAATGGAATAATATAGAAAAGTAGATCTAACCTTTTCTCCTTGACTCCTGCCTCAAGGGTGTATTCTTTTCCCACATAAGCAAAACCCTTTCCCAACTCAAGAAGGAAATCTGTGATATGCCTTATTAACGCCTCTTTTAATTCCGCCTCAAGGTATTTCTCCTTTCCAGGTAAAAAAGAAAAATCGTAGGGGCTTTTCAGGAGCTCTGCGGCAAGATCCCTTTCTGGAATAGGAAGCGTTTGAGAAAAATTTGTTTGGGCGGCACCTTGGCGTTCGTACAAGTCTGAGGACAGGAAATTCAAGAGCACTGCACGTCCCCAGTTGTTTTCCAACGACTTCCGAACGAAAAACAGGGCTTCATTGACATCTCCTTTAACTTTGTCAATGATACACATATGGTGTGTCCAAGGAATCTTAAAGATGAAATTGAAATCGTCAGCAAGATGCTGACAATTCCCAACTACTTGAGAATAAAGCTTATAGAAGTATCTCATATACTTAAGCGTACTCGGCGACAGACCGTGCTTAATTCCTAGTTCTCGCTTTAGATCCTTGCTGAGGTTCTCATAGAAATGGCTGCCGTAAAGATTCTCCCACTGTTTCTTTTCTATGTCTTCCCCCACTGACCAGTAGAACCGAAGCATATCTTCATTAACCTTGGTGGCTGCTTTAATTTGGCTTGAGCGATACCTTTTCGCAAGTTCAACTATCCACGGATAATAAGACTTGTCATCATTTAAAGCCGAATTGAATTGTGTGTCTCTCATAATTAACTTTTTAAGTTTCGGCCAAGATACCCGGACTAAACGGAAACAATCATAAAAAACAGAAACTCTGAGACAAGAAACAGAAATACTTTTCTTGTGATGGGCAGCCGCTCCTTTCTGACAGAGACGGATATCGATTGAGAATCAGTTAATTAAGCGAAGTCCCCGGCCTTGAAGCGACCAGGGGACTTATTGTAAGTCTTTGAATATCAAGGCTGTTCTGTCTCTTAAAGGCTCACACCACTTCGTATAGAATTACTTCCCGAAAACGGCGAATCTCCTGATTTGTGGTTCGATTTTATAGTCGTCCACCACAAGCTGAAGTGATGTAAGTTCGACAGGATCGAATCGGGCGATGCGCTTATGTCCAATGTTGGTTCCGGAGCAAAGCGCAACTGAGGAGCCGCCGGGCTTGACGCCTTCCATATGCCAGGCCAGAACACGCTCACCCTCAGCGATTTCCTCCTGAATCACGGCACGGTCGACCAATGTTGGGGAAGAAAGTCTCAGAACGAGTTTGGATCCCTTGCCACTGGTCTCTGCCAACGAAGTACCGTAGCGCTGACGAATCGCCTCGCCATATTCCTCGACCAGTTTGACATCAGCGTCGGGAATCAAGCCACGGCGATCGATCACAAGTCCGAGCAGCATGTTTGTGTTGCGCCCTACGCTAGTCTCGTATTTTTCCATGAGTTCATCAAGGGAATACAACGTGTCATCCTCTCCTTCATGCCACATCCAGCCACCTCCGAAAGAGCTCTGCCTGCGAAGGGTGAAATCAGACTCTCCAGGACACCAGAACGGGGCGTCAGGCCGGCCGTTAAGGCCATCCACGACAAGCACTCCATCTGAGTTGGTCGTTGAGTCAGCAGTCGCCCAACAGGGGTCCGGAGCTGTTCCGAGTTCATTTCCTACCCAGCGAATGAGATTATCATGGCCGTAAGGCCCTTGGAACGCTATCGCGTTGGGCTGAAGTTTCTTGACAAGCGGGAGCACATCCGCCCCACCCTCCTTGGGAGTCAGCACACCGCCATCAAACCAAATCTCGAAAAGATCTCCGTAGTTGCTCCAAAGTTCGGTCAACTGCTTGGCTACCACGGCGTTATATTCAACCTGGGAGACCGGCCCGCCTTCCTTGGTTATCCCCCTGTCAGTGTGGAGATAGCCGTTCGCATTGGTGTTGGCATAAATGCCCGGTTTGATCCCGTATTTCTTACAAGACGCCACGAAATCGGCCACGATGTCGCCCTTGCCGCCTTTCCATGGACAGTTCTTAACGCTATAATCATGTGCCTCGGTCGGCCAAAGACTGAACCCGCTGCCATGTTTCGCGACAAGGACAGCGTACTTCGCCCCAAGCTTTGAGGCAGTCTCCAGCCATTGGTCGGTGTCTAACTCGGTGGGATTGAACACGCTGGCGTCAGGATGAGAACCGTATTCCCTCCAGTTGTATTCAGGGACATATACCTGCATGTCGAAATGGATCAGCACACCGATCTCGGCATCGGCCCAGTCTTGCTGGATCTTGTTCGGCCGGACGATGTTGGCATAAGGAACTCCAGCGGTCATCAGCGCTTTAAGCTCGTCGAGATGCTTCTGATAAACACCCTTCGGGGAGCACCTGTGAGACTTGCAGATGGACGCCGCCATTCCCACTACCTCGCCCATCATCCCACCAGTGCGCATCACCCTGATGGTGCCGAGTGCCGCATGGGTCACACTAATATCTCGCCCAGCCATCATCAGGTTGTCTATATTCCTGGAATACAGGCACCTGTAGGGAACCGCATACTCGTTATGCCGCTTGGTGACACTGGTGGCCCGGAAAGGTTCCTCGCCCTCCATCCCAGGCTCCGGCTTCGGATAGTGTAGGTCCATTCCCCAGGTCGCCGTGAAGGAAGCATCGTCGTACTCAACATTGCCAGTGATGTCTTGTTCCTTCAGGATAACGTCTCCCATAAGGCGGCGGGACTCCCGCTTACCACCGATGCAGGCCACCCATTCAAGACGTTTATTCTCAAATTGTTCCCTGAATTTGGGACTATTCTTAAGATAGGCCCAGTTGCCATAGACAGCCCTCAGGCCATGATCCCTTATCCGTTCGATCTCTTCCACCTGATCCCTGCCGAGACCTGTTTCCCAATCCCATTCGCCATGGACTATGGGAATGCACGTGGAGTCGGTAAACTGGATCGCCCAAGGGCATTCAGGGAATACGGCCCCTGAGTCGTCCGAAGCGAACCACTGCACAGAAGTGCCCATAGTCAACATATCCGCCTCGTCAGGCGCCTGCGTCTCGCCGGTCTCCGCCTTGCTCTCACGCCCCATCCGATAGTCCGCACCGGCCATGAAACCAAGGTTGGCATCACCGGTGCAGTCGGCGAACAAACGCCCCTTAAGGACAATCTCCTCACTTGTGAATATGTCCTTGGCGACCACCGAGCGGATTCTTCCGCCACGGGTCTTCGCTGAAATGGCCTGCTTGCTCAGGAATAAGGTGATATTCGGCTCATTCAGAACAGCTTCCAACTTTTTGTCATCCTCATAGTTGGAGGCCGGGCCGGCGTTATGAATCATTTTTTCAGGATGCTTCTTCAAGACATCCAATATATGCTTGCTCCTTGGGGTGTCAGGATTTTGTCTGGCCTCGTGATTAGTCCAATGCCCTATTCCCCCAATCTCGTCCATCAGACGGCCGAGGTGAGGGTACGGTTCCTTGTAAATGAGTCCGGACAAGCCGACCCTGATCTCCGATGAGTTGTTCCCTCCAAGAACCGGACGGTTTTGCACCAGGGCGACCTTGCAGCCTAGTCGGGCGGCAGTGATGGCAGCGCATATTCCAGCGATTCCGCCTCCAACAACCACAAAGTCATATTTGCCGGCTTTCATAGGCTTCCTGATTCCCAGGGCCTTCCTTCTGAAAGCGGCATCAGGCTCCGGAGCTGGCGCATCAAGATCTTTGGTGAGATAGATGGCGTCACAACGCCCCTCGAAGCCAGTCAGGTCGTGAAGCGCGATCTGGTTCTCGCCTTTGGCCAGCTCGACCACACCACCGTCTTGCCATGCCCATTCCTCTGATTCTGTGCCGAATACAGCCTCTGATGGCTTCCCGTTGACTATCACTTGGAACCGTCCAGGGCTTTCAGTCCTGCCCCAGGTCTTCGTCCAATCGCGGGTACGGGCCCAAAGGCGATATGTTCCTTCGGAAGGGGCGTCGAAACATGTCTCAGCATCGGCTACTGGCCGTCCCAAACCATGGGCGATAAGATAGGGCGACCCCATCCGCATCATGCTTTGGTTATCATTCGTCCAGCCCCCAAGATTGGAAAAACCCTCCGCCTCAAGGAACACGCTCTGGGCGGGAAGGGATAGCGGGAGCGACAATGCCGCCAATATAAACAAAATAGGAGATCTCATATCGGTTCGTATTAGATGGTCAGTACAATTCGCTATTTCACCGTTATTTGGCAAGGTTTGGAAACTTCGCCTGAGATTTTGGATTTCCCGTTCGATGGATTATACCGCACCCTGCAATCTTTGTATGAGATTCCCTCTCCATCAGGAAGATGAAGAGTCACATCGACAGGATCATTCCCCGGAACTATCAGTATATCAAAATGATCGCCCTCGTCAAGTGGAATAACAGCCCCGGCCCTGACAAAAAGCGGGAACTCTTCCAAGGGATATTCCTTGCCGACTACCGTGCCACCCTCATGGCGCTCCCCAGAAACCCAATCGACCCAATCATCACCAGAAGGAAGGGTGAAAGAGGCCTTCGGTTCATCACTGGTTATCGCCTTTGTGAAAAGATCCGGGCCCAGCCGGTGGCTCTCCTGCTCGAAATCGACATCGCGGATAAGAGTGCCGCCATTCAGATGAGCGTCAACAATTGTCGAGAATATGTATGGAACGAGTTTCTTGTGGAGAAGGACCACGTCGCGGTAGATCTTCCCTGCATCCTCTCCGTGCCACCAAGCGAGATGATTCTCAAACGGTTTGTTAGCACCTCCGTTAACCATGCCGGCGGTTAGGGCGGCGAACTGCGAATACCTTATCAGCTGTTCCTTGCCGGGAGCCGCACCGGTAAAGCCACCGACCTCTGTCCCGACAGCGCCGTAACCATGGTCCGCAGAGATGTAGATGTTCCGGATCTGGTCCTTAAGTCCTTGCCATTCCCCAGTAAAGTCGCCGCACCAGCCAAGTGAGAGCTTGTTTTTACTGGAGTTATCGCTATCTCCTTGGAATGAATATGGCCTGGCCAGAATCACTCCCGTGCCTGGACAACGGCTATTAACATAGTCATACATAGCATCATAATAGAAATGCCTGTATTCCTTGTTGGACATTTCCCCAATGCTGGTTTCGACAGGCTCCGGAATACTCAATTCCCCTTGGTCAACCTTGAACCCGTACACCCCGCCTGACATAACCTTGTCGAGTTGGGAATACCACCACTGGATGGCTTCAGGATTCGTGAAATCAATATGGACACCGGTTCCTTTCCACCAGTTGTAGGGATTACCGCCATTTACAGCGAACCCGTTTGAGATAGCCTCATCGTAATTGGAACTCTTATTCACAGGACAGTCAACGCTGACGGTATTGACGCAGCCTGTCAACCAAAGGATTGAATGAACGCCCTTGGACAGAAGTTCAGAAGTCATCGTCTGGGGCTCTGGATAACGGTTAGTGTCCCATGTGAAACTATTGTAACTTGTCGCCCAAGGACTGTCGATGATGACACCATTAACAGGGATATCCCTCTCCAGGTAACCGTCAACCAAACGGTTCACCGCATCACGTGTGTTGAACTCATCCTCCCATACGATATGACCCAACGCCCATGCCGGGGTGATCGGAATATTGCTATCCAAAGAATTGATCTCCCCACCGGAGCAAGCGACGAACAAAACGGACAACGCAAAGAATAACAAATAATTGCCTCGCATATTATGCTGAAGTATTTTTATCAAGCCACAAGAAGTGAGAAAAAAAGCCCAAAGGTCTTATTCCAGGATGGAAGCCACCTCTTCATCAGAAAAACCTTTCTCCTTTAGCTTCTTTATAATATGACGCCTCTCTTCAGCTTTCCCTTCAGCTTTCCCTTCAGCTTTCCCTTCAACTCGTCCTTCCTCCCGACCTTTTTCCAGGCCTTTTTCCAGACCTTCAGCCCTGCCTTTTTCCAGACCCTCGGCAAGGCCTTCCTCACGGCTGTAGGCAATCTGGTTCCTTATATCTCGCTCTGTTGTCATATCGTACTCGTATTTGATCTTCTCCTCAGGTGCGAATTTAGCTATTTCCGCTGAACTAAACAACAGCTCGAAGATCTCGGAAGCCATCTCCGGAGGGCGGTTCTTGAGGACCGTCATATTGTGTAACGCATAGCAGAGTTTCTCAAGATTCGAGGACCCCTCAGTTATCGACCGCACCTTGGGCAGTTCTAGGAAGGTGTAGCTGATCCGATCAGTCATAAGCTCCCCGGTCTTGACATCCAGCAAGTTATACCTGTATACGAACCGGCCGTCATCACCAGAGTGGAGGGAGAAATCCATCAGCGCTATGAAATAGACAGGCATAAAACCGTAGGATCCACTGCCCTGAAGGACCTGCTCCTGAATAGCGAATGATGAATAGAAGAGCGCCCGTTCCATGAACCAGGCCTGCCTGGCCAGCTGGACCTCGACGATGAACCTTGACCCGTCGCCCGAGGTACACTCGATGTCGAAGATCACACCATGGCTGTCGGGGAATGGGTTCGGATGCTCCTTGTTGCCGTAGGTGATGTCACTGATGTCAGCCTCAGGGAGGATCTCACGAAGAGTCAGAATCATAAGTCTCTTTCCGGACTCGGAACCGAAAGACCTTTTAAACCAGTAGTCCAGGAGAATGTTGGCGTAACGCTCCCCTTCTTCCTCCACAAACCGGAGCGTTTCCATCCACTTTGGAGAAAGGAACTCGATGTTGTTGGCCTCGTTCCCCCGCACGCCATATATGGGAACGATTAACAATGAGCCGATGCCCCGGGAAGAGTATTCACGCAAATTATAACGCAAATTCTCCCGGTCCACCGCAGAGCCCATCCACCACCATATACTGCCTGATTTGGCATCCTGGCCTGCCTCCGGCCAGGATTGGGCTCCAGCACCCGTCGCAATCATCAGCAACAGGAGATTTACGACAAGATAGGTTAAAGACTTTTTCATATTCTCAATCCGGGTATGAGGCCATTTCCCGACCGAGTTGCCGGATGGCGTCTAATATCTGTTTCTTGCGTGCCTCAGAAGGCTTTTTAATGCCATATATATATCTTGACAATAGGCTCTTATTGATTCCTATAGTCCGAGCCATCTCCGACACATTCAGCTGTGGAAAACATCGGAAGATAACCGCTATCTCATTTGTTGGATCAGGCTCAGATTCTTCAAGAAAACTACTGATATGTATGTCCTCATCCAGTTCCTCCCACCGGATGTCGTCGCCATAAAGACCAATTACAAAGTGATTTCTCTGTTCGGAAGTAGCCTCTAACAATACAGGGAACGCTTCAAGTGGACGGCTGAGCGTCTCCCCGTCTTCTGTCTGGACAAATATTCGTCCATCCTTAAACCACACTTTTGAAATAGTCGCTTTCATATCCTTATTCATCAAAGTACTCATTCCATGCTTTGATGATATCTTCCCGATACTCTTCAACAATCGTTTTGGCCTTTTTTATGTCTTTCGGTTTAATTCCATTATTCTCAACTACTTCCAGATTCGAAACGATAATCTTAGCTCTTCCGTCACCATTTTGGACATGGACATGGATAGGCAAGTGCTCTTCGGAATAAAAGAAAAAACGAAGGCCAAACAAATAAATGATGGTAGGCATAGCAAGTTTAAATTAAGTACAATTAACAACAAAGGTAGGTATAAATTTTTATACCTACAAGACTTCGTTGTAATATATATAAAAGACCTCTAAATTATAACTTTGACTTTCTTCTGGGCCTTGTCGGCGGAAGAACCTCCCACATGAAGAACATAAGCGCCGGTACGATAGACCACCCTGCCAGCCTCGGGATCCCACCAATTGAAGGTTTCCTCAGTCAGAGGAATAGAGACCCTGACCGAACGACGAGCCGGAACAGACACCCTCTGAACGCCTCTAATAGCCTTGATAGGGCCATCGACATCGTCAGGACGACTGACATAAAGCTGGACAATCTCATCACCATCCCTGCGGCTGCGGTTCTTGACTTTGACCATCACGACCTTGCTTCCGTCAGAGAGAGTCTTCACCTTAGGACGGCCATACTTGAAATTGCTATAGCTCAAGCCGTGTCCGAAAGCGTAAAGCGGAGTACCAGTGAAGTAGCGATAAGTCCTGCCCTTCATGTCATAGTCCTTGAAATCCTTGACCTGGGAGTCATCGGCATAGAAAGTCAGAGGCAGCCTTCCTGAAGGATTGAACTCACCGTACAGCAGATCGGCGACAGCAGTACCGCCTTCCTGCCCAGGATACCAGGCCTGAACAACTGCCGAGCAAATCTTATCCTCATCCTTAAGAGCTATGGTGCTACCGGAGAAGTTCACGAATATCACCTTCTTACCTGCGGCGACAAGGGCGGCGACAAGATTTTTCTGGACAGCAGGCAGCTCGATTGAGGTACGGTCGCCTCCGAAGAATCCGGGAATGTCAACATCGTCCATCTGCTCTCCCTCAAGACGAGGAGTGATACCACCAGCGAAAATGACAGTCTCAAAACCGTCAAGGGAAGCCACAACAGCGTCAATGTCAACAGGTTCCTTCTCAAGCTCAGCGGCGTGAGGGCAGCCTTTGACATATTTCAGATCGGGCATCCTGACTTTCAAGGCATCGTAAAGAGTCACTGTACGTTTCGGAACTCCCTCATAATTTCCCCACATCATCACAGAGTCCGCGGCGTTGGGGCCAACCAAAGCGACCTTAGTGTCGGGAGCCAGAGGAAGGATGCCATCGTTCTTCAGAAGGACAAGGCTCTTCCGGGCGATGTCAAGTGATTGAGCCTTATGCTCTTCCGAGCAAAGTACCGACTCAGGAATATTGTCCCACGGGGACTCGAAGTCCATCTCACCAAGGGCGAAACGGACGGTCAGCAACCTCTTCACATGCTCGTCAAGGTCACTCTCCTGAAGCAAACCCTGAGCGACAGCGGCGGGAAGGAGGTTAGTCATATTACCGCACTCAACATCCATTCCGGCGAGAGTAGCGGCCGCGATGGCCTCCTCACGACTCTTAGCCCAGTCGTGGTACTGCTTGCCGACAAAATCGGAGACAGCCCAGCAATCGCTCACTATCAATCCTTTATAGCCCCACTCATCCCTGAGGATATCCTGGAGGAGCCTCTTGGAGGCACCGCAAGGATAGCCCTCAAAACGGTTGTACGCGAACATGACTTCCTGAACACCAGCAGCGACAAGATCCTTGAATGCGGCCAGATAGGTCTCCCAAAGATCCCTCTCGGATACGTTAGCGTCAAATGTGTGCCTCAAAGACTCAGGACCGGAATGGACGGCGAAATGCTTGGCGCAGGCCTGGGCCTTCAGATGACCGTCGGAGAAATCTCCCTGAAGTCCTCTGACGACAGCGGATCCCAGCAAGCCGGTCAGGTACGGATCCTCACCGTAGGTCTCCATTCCCCTGCCCCAACGAGGATCCCTGAATATGTTGATGTTAGGTGTCCAGAAAGTCAGACCGGCGTACTGGACGCTCTCACGGGTCTCGACTGTGCGGGCAAGGCGATATTTGACCCTGGCCTCATCGCTGACGGATGTGAAAACCTCCTCAATGAGCTGGGGATCGAAAGAGGCTGCCATGCCGATAGGCATCGGATACATGGTGGCGTAGCCATTACGAGCCACACCATGAAGAGCCTCGTTCCACCAGTTGTAGGCAGGAATTCCAAGGCGTGGAATCGCCTTGGAGTTGTAATCCATAAGTGACGCCTTCTCTTCCAAAGTCAATCTTCCGAGGAGGTCCTCAGCCCTCTGCTCGGGGGTAAGGTTTTTGTCGAGGTAGGGCATTTGCGCCATGGCTGTGAAAGCGCTGAAAACAGCGATCAGAGCAGCGGTAGCCATATTCATCAGAGATTTCATAACGTATTGATTGTTGATTAATTACGGGTTTCAGAGACATATTCACCCCTCTTGCGCCAATGGAAGAAACCATAGGTGGAGGCTATGACATAGGCGATGTAAAGCAGTGTCATCCAATACTTTCCGGCCATGAAGCACATCACCACCAGGATGGCGTCTCCTATTATCCAGAGGATCCAGTGGTAAGGAATGGCCTTCGCGAGCCAGAGCATTCCGATGACGCAAAGGCAGGTCGATAATGCGTCCATCCATGGATTGCTGTCGTGAAGGAGAGTCAGAATCCAGACAAGCAGGCCAGTACCGATTATGAATATGCCCGCACTTAGAAGGGCCATTTTAGGGCTCAACCTTGTCAGATGGACATCCGCCTCTACAGCGGCGCTGTCCTTCTTCCACTGGTAAAGGCCCCAGAACGCCATTCCGACGTAATAGATGTTAAGGCCCATATTGGCCCAATTGCTCTCAAGGAAAAACTGTATGGCGCAAGCGGTGCTGGTGAAGAAACCGAAATACCACATGGTGTTTTTCTGCAGCACTTCGAAGATCATGTAGGGAATCCCCATCACCAGGGCGATAATCTCAATAATTTGTACAATGTCCATAACGTACAAATTTACAAAAAACATCTTAAAATCATCGTTTTTGTTTCTTTGACGGTAGGCACCTCCCTCTCCCGCCGTCTCGCTCCGCTCGACCCCACCGTTTCGCTTCGCTACACGGTTCCCCCTCTTAACGTGCCGAGGGTGGCAGTGGCTCTTTGAGGGAGGTGCCTACCGCCAAGACACCACAGCGGAAAGAAGGAAATTGAAGCCCGGCATGGGATAGTTGTCAACAATCTCGTACTGCTGGCCAAGGAGGTTGTTCAGGCATAGTTTCAAGGTCAAGTCCTTTTTGCTGATCGCAAGGGTCTTCGAGATTGCGGCATCGAGAGTTGTCCAAGGAGCCAGGCGGTATGCGGGAAGGTTCGCTGAAGTGGTGAAACGCTCCCCTGTCGCGAAAAGAGTCACATCTGTTCTCCATCCGGAAAGAGAAGCAGAGAGGTTGACAGAGCCGCTGTGGAGAGGGATGTACGGAATCTGCCCGTTCCATTCCGACCGGTCCCTGGCCTGTTGGAAGGTGTACCTCGCCACTGCTCCGAACTCTCCCTTGCCAGCTTTGAAAGAATAATCCGCCGTCACGTCGCTACCCAAGACATCCACCCGGCCGATGTTGTACATCGACCAGCGGAACTGGTTCGATGTCGGAACAGCTATTATCTTGTTTTTGAGTAGGTTCCTGTAAATGTCAGCCTTGAACGAGAGTCGCCTGTCACGGGATCTGACAGCTATCCATTCAGCGCCAAGATCAAATTGGATGGCATCTTCAGGATCAAGAGTCTTGGTTCCGACAGTGGTGTAATAGAGATCGTTAAAAGTCGGCATCCGATACGACCTCTTTGCGAACCCATTGACTGTGAGACCGTCAGCTATCTTCCATCTTGCCACCAACGAAGGCATCCAGACATTTCTCCGGGCCTTTGAACGATGATCGAAAGACAGGAAGGTGTCACTGACATCCAAATACAAAATAGTCGCTGACACATCAAATGGTTCGGCCCCACTGGCCAACCGCGGCGCAAACCGGGCTGAGAGACTGCTCCATGAGGTGAGTCTCCCGGGATAGACGAATCCCCGCAGATCAGCGTCAAGATAGTCATATTGGAGATCCTGCGCCAGATTCACCTTAAACCAAGAGTTCACGACAGCCATTGCCGAGGCGGAAAGATAAGCTGAATGGTTCCGGTAGTTGTAATGTGCGGGACTGGCACTGTGGTTCGACAAGCTCACCAACCGTGGTTCGACAGAGCTCACCAACCTTGGGATGTCTTCCGGGAAGTCAATGTATTCCAGATGGTTAAAGGAAAGCTTGGCACGGGCTGCAAAGGACCAGACATCGCCAAGCGAACGGTAATAGCGGCCTTGGACGAAGGCATCCCTGTCCGTCTGCCGGTCCAGACTGAGGGGATATCCTCCCGCCTTTTTATAGACCGGGCCGGGAAGCCCTCTGCCGGATCCGTAGAAATATGCCTTGACATTCCAGGATGACTCATTGGAGCGCGGACTGAAAAGCATGGCCTCGGCACGGACGCTTGAAAGGTCGCAATTCTTCCGGAGCATTGTGGTGTCGTAACCTGCGACAGAGCCATCAGGATATTGCCTGAAGTCTTTGACATGGAAGCGGTACTCTCCTTTTGAAGACATAGCGTCCGTGGAGAGCCTAAGGGAAACGCCACTCTTGAAAAGATGTTCCCACGATAGTTTAGGGGCCACGGTAAGGAAGGAACCCGCCCCTGTCCCGACGTAGAAGTTATCTTTTCTTCCCCCAAGGAAGTATGGCTCAGCGCTTTCCAGATACAGGGCGCTGGCCGAGGAATATTCCTTGGCGCTTTGGAGCGGAGAGACTTTCTGCCCCGAGAAAAGGCTCACGGAAGCAAGGCCGTCGAGGTTGAGCCGGCCGAGATCCACCTGCATGTTCTGGGCGTTGTCAATTTGGATCCCATCGACAAAAACGCCCGTGTGTTCGCTCCCTAGACTCCTGACATTGACTGTTTTGAGGCCACCGACTCCACCATAGTCACGAATTTGTACTCCTGTGAATCGGCGTACCGCTTCCGACAGGCCGGTGACAGTCTTAAGCTGTTCAGAGCTAACCCTTTGCGGGACGATAAGGCTGCCGGCCGTTGAACTCACTACAGAGGCCCGCAGTGTGTCGGAAGGTTGGTGAGCCTGAACCACCGGCCCTTCGACAAGCTCAGGGACCGGTTCCTGGGCAGCGGTGACCACTCCCAGCAGCAAAAACGCCACAGTGGCCAGCCGCCTCATCCCCTAGAAGAGAACCATGTGAGCGGGAAGCATCCCGGCCACAGCGGACCACTTGTACTTGAGGTCCTTGGTGAAACACCAAACCTTTCCTGGGCCAGTGTAATCAGCGTCAGCGATGTAGATGTCCCCATTGTCCGGATTGACGCAGATCCCATAAGGGTTCCCAACTCTGGAAGCATCTGTCTTTGAGAGAGATACAGAAGTTCCAGTGGCACCGCCAAGGCTTATGGTGTAAAGAGTGTTGTCAAAGCCGCCGGTCATCTCCGCAGCGTTTCCGATCGCGTAAATATTCCCGTTAGAGACTGTCATGCAGTTGACATGGACATCTTTAAAGACAGTAAGATTGGATGAACCACCGGTAGGAGGAGTCACATGATAAAGGCACATCGGCTCGGACATGCTCTGGATCCAGTTGCCGTCAGCGTCCTGGGACCAATCACTCTCACCATAGCTCGACACCCAGAACCCGCCATTGTTGTCAGAGACCAGGAAACGGAGATTTGAGGCCACTCCTATCGTCCCGGTCACCTTGAAAGCGGAAGCGTCAATAACGCTGACAGTTCTCTCATGCATATAATTGTAGCCTCCGCTGTTGGCGACATAGATTGTTCCTCTTGAGATAGCTATCCCTTCAGGCTGGCAACCGACCTCCACTTCACCGTCCACTTTATAAGTCTTCAAGTCAATCCTGTACACCTTGCCCTTTGTCTCCTCTCCTCCATAAATAGCTCCAGCATAAGAAGTCACATAGGCGTGACCACCATCAAAAGCGATAAAGCGGGGTGAAGGCACGGGAATCGAGGCGAGAAGGGTCTCATCCTTCGCGTCGAGAACATGGACATATCCCGACCCGTTCATCACGAGCCAGAGTTTGTCATCGAGAAGAGCCAGGTAATTGCCTGTGTCTCCTAATCCTTGTACCACAGTAGGATTCATCGATCCGAAAGCGTCGGACACATAATTTCCATCAGAGAACCTGAAGAAATCAAGAGTGGAGTTGTTCTTCTCGAAATTGCCTTCGTTCAAGACGAAGAGTTTGGAGAAGGCTCCCTTTTCACCTACTGCGACATTGACACCCGCAAGGTCCGCGTCCCTGGAGGTGGTTTCATCTTTTCGGCAGCCTGCCACTATGGTAAGGACCGCCACGCTGAAAACCAGCAGTGCACATCTTTTCATATTTGAAAGAACTTAAAAATTATCTCCGGCAAAGATACCACTTTGCCGGAGATAATCAAACAGAGTCAAACCCTAAAATCCACTAGGCCGCGGGAACTTCCGGGGTCTGAGGCTCCTGAGGGCCTTTGTCCTTGCCCTTGCCGGAGAAGTAGATCAGAGCGCCAACCGCGATGGCAAGCAGCAGGATGCCAAGCACCGGCCTGTAATAGACCCAGGCGAGAGCGATCACTATAAGTGTCCATGCGAAGGCGACAACTCCAAGCACCACATTCATGGCCAGATTGACGAGGTTGGCAAGGAACGGGATGACCTTGAGGACAGTCACAAGGATCTGGAATATGCCCTTGAGACCACCCATGATCAGGAAGAAGCCAAGGAAACGGAGAAGCCAGGCCAGCATCCTGTTGGAGGAATGCTCGGAAGCGAACATCTCATCCATAGCCCTGTTACCCATCGAGAGAGTCTCAAGAGACTTGCCGTTCTTGTCGGTGTGCTTGGTGAACGAGTCGCCACTAACCTTCGCAAGAAGGGAGACCTCACCGGGAAGAACCTTGGTGAAAGTGATCCTGACATCACCGATCTGAGGATTCATGCTGCTCTGACCGATGTAGAGGACATTGTCATTGACATGAATGTACTTGAGGTTCCCTGTCGCGGCCTCGACAAGTGCCTTGGAAGTGTCCCTCTTGGCGGCACCGGCTGTGTTGTTGAGGGTCTTGAGAAGGTCCTCGGAAAGGTTGAGCTCCACGGGCTTGTCACCGCTGATCGAGCCGATCAGCTCCTTGGGAAGACGGTAAGCTCCGAAAGTGACATTCTCAGCGGTCCAGCCCTCGGTCTCTGCGTCGCAGAGGACGAAGTTGACTCCCCTGTACTTCTCATCCTTGAACTCGGAAGAATTGATCCTGGTTGAGCTCCAGCCTTCTTTGTAGTCATAAGTGGTCACAGTCTCCTGGCCGCCACCGACCTTATCCTTTGTCTTGGAAGTGGATGTCTCACGGACCTGATAGTACTCGACTTTACGGTCAAGTTTCACAGCATTCTCCCTGACACCGAAAAGGTTATCAATCAGGATGTCATTGGTGGCGGTCATGCCGGTGGCATGAACCAGCTTTCCATCGAACTCAGGATTGACTGAATTGATGTCAGGCATCTCGACAGCGACTTTTTCAGCCCTGTTGAGCATGCGGGTCGTCTTCACGGCGCGACCCTCGTTCCACCAAAGAAGGATAGTACCAGCGATCAATAGAAGGAAACCGGTTCCGATTCCTTTGAAAGAACTCCCCAGCCTCTGGCCGTAGGATGTTTTGGTAATTTCTGTTACTGCCATGATTATGAATAGTTATAAATAGTTAGTATCGGGCAAAATCACACAAATATAACAATTTTCACTATTTTCGCATCATGAAAAAGACTATCATAAGATTTTCAGCCATACTTTTGGTTGTTCCGATGCTGTGCGGATGCCTCGTAGGCAAGTACATGTGCAACTATTCCCTTCTCCCTGAAGAACATGGAAACGACTTGGAGGGGGACAGGGCTAAGACCGAGTCACGCTATCCGGGGATCATCGCCTGGTATGACAATCTCCATGATGCTGGAGTGTTCAGGGACACCACACTCATAGGTGAGAACGGCTACAAACTCCACGGCGTGTTCGCCCCCGCCTCCAATCCCTCTGACGCTCATGGCACCGCTGTTGTCGTGCACGGATACACCGACAACCACATCTGCTTCCTGAATCTGGTCAGGATGTACCGTGACGACCTCAACTACAATGTGATGGTCCCGGACCTCCACTACCACGGCCTGTCTGAAGGGCGTGCTGTCCAGATGGGTTGGTTCGACCGTCTGGATGTCAAGAGATTCGCTGAGATGGCCCACAACATCTGGGGAGATGACTTTATGGTCGTCCACGGAGTCTCGATGGGTGGCGCGACCACCATGATGCTGAGTGGCGACGATGACCTCCCTGAATATATGAAGGCCTTTATCGACGACTGTGGTTATTCCTCCGTATGGGACCAGTTCGCCCACAACCTGAAGGACATGTTCCATCTTCCTCCTTTCCCTGTCCTGACAAGCGCCAACATCGTTTGCCGCAAACGCTATGGCTGGGACTTCAAGGAGGCCTCCTCTGTGAACCAGCTGGCTAAAAGCGAGAGACCGGTCCTGTTCATCCACGGTGACAAAGACGACTTTGTCCCGACCGATCACGTCTATAAGAACTACGAGGCCAAGACAAAGGGTTACAAGGAAATCTGGCTAGCTCCCGGTTCGGAACACGCCATGGCATATAAAGACCATCCCCAGGAATACACCCAGCATGTGCGGTCCTTTTTAGAGAAAGTCAAGACTTTGTAACAGAGTTATTTACAAAATAAAAGGCCGACCACAAAAGTTTTGTGGTCGGCCTTTTATCATATCCTTCACTTTGCTCAGGATGACAAACGGTTTTATTCGGCTTTGCCGTCTGAACCGAGGACGTTGACGATCTTGTGCATGTAGAGCTTCTTCATCTCGTCACGGGCAGGACCCAAGTACTTCCTGGGGTCGAACTCGCCGGGCTTCTCGTCGAAGACCTGACGGATAGCGGCGGTCATGGCAAGACGGCTGTCGGAGTCGATGTTGATCTTGCAGACAGCGCTCTTGGAGGCCTCGCGAAGCTGCTCCTCGGGAATACCAACAGCATCAGGCAGTTTGCCGCCATGGGCGTTGATGATGTCAACATATTCCTGGGGTACGGATGAAGATCCGTGAAGGACGATCGGGAAACCAGGGAGTTTCTTCTCAATCTCGTGAAGCACGTTGAAAGCGAGCGGCGGAGGAACGAGACGGCCGGTCTCAGGATCCCTCTTGCACTGCTCAGGTTTGAACTTGTAAGCGCCGTGGGAAGTTCCGATGGAGATGGCCAGTGAATCGCAACCACTGCGGGTAGCGAAGTCGATAACCTCCTCAGGACGGGTGTAGTGAGACTCCTCAGCGGAGACCTCATCCTCGACACCGGCCAGGACACCCAGCTCAGCCTCAACAGTCACATCGTACTGGTGGGCATAATCAACAACCTTCTTGGTGAGGGCGATGTTCTCCTCGTAAGGAAGAGAAGAAGCGTCGATCATGACAGAAGAGAAGCCCATATCCACGCAGCTC
>JAEEGI010001278.1_pt1 | contig 63348 bp, 54 predicted proteins | sample 8958751 | NCBI WGS metagenome assembly JAEEGI01 (sample SAMN16246545, study PRJNA631951) | gut metagenome | biome: gut microbiome; feature: rumen; material: KS-attached | host: Bos | place: Iran: Karaj | collected 2018-10
CAGGTACGGCCCATGCGTCTATCGGCTAGGACGCAAGATTTTCATTCTTGAAAGAGCAGTTCGATTCTGCTATGGGCTACCGCAGCAAAGCGTTAACGTCTGTTTAACGCTTTGCCTTGTGTTTTTTCATATCCATGCTTCAAGTGAAGGCCAAGATTGTCAGGAAATAATCAATCCCAGCCGACAACCAAGGTCGCGATGACAGGATAATGGTCGCTCATCTCAACCGGCAGGACCTGTGACTCAATCGTGTGCCATGCCCGTGGTGGACGTGTAAAGATATAATCAATTTTCTCTTTGGGATCCTTGACACTGAAGGTGAAATCGCCCACGGTGCAGTCAAGCCATTGGCTCGTGAGCAGCTTGATCACATCATCCTGGGGCGAGGCATTGAAGTCACCGGCTAAAATGACGGGGTGTCTTGAAACGGCAAAATGCTCAAGTAGGAACTGCGCCTGGGCTGCACGGCTCACACTGTCAAAGGCCTCAAGATGTGTGCATGCCATCACGATGGTGTCGCCGTCAGGCAGGATAAAGGTTCCCTCAAGCAGGCCTCGCTGTTCCATGCGGGCGACGGGATGCGGCAACTTGATGTTGTGCACATCGACGAACTGATGCCGTGTGAGCAGACCGATGCCGTAATGCCCCCCACTGAACTCGATGGTGGGTCCGTACAGTCCCTGCATACCGCTATAGTAGGCCAGTTCGGTGATGAAGTCACGGTTATTCTGATGCAGGCAATTGGTGCGATGGGTGTTCTGATCCACTTCTTGCAATGCAACGAAGTCGGGTTGATATTGCTTGATGAGCGCCCCGATCTGTTCTAAGCTGGCATCATGACCCGCATGGAGATTGAAGGTCATCACCTTGATGGTGTCACTATGGCCTTGAGCAAAAGCCACACTGGCTGCCAGCCATGCAGTGATCAAGAGTATGTGGCGGAGTCGCATAATGGGTAAGGATTTGGTTAGTTGCGCAAATGTACTAATTATTTCATTATGGGACTAATGCCGCCCTCTATTTGTTTGATTCATCCCATGTCGTAGCCTCAAAACAAGAAAGGAGATAAACGCGAAGTTCATCTCCTTTTCTTGTGGTTGCCTTGCCCGGACTCGAACCAGGAAATGCGGCACCAAAAACCGTTGTGTTACCATTACACTACAAGGCAATCCTGTGTCATCTGAACGGTAATCCGCTCAAAAGCGGTGCAAAATTACTCTTTTTTTTTGAATTGCAAGCTTTTTATCGCGTTTTTTTGCGGTATTGCACCCAAATCACTTCACAATCAGCAGGTAGTAGTTCTTTTTACCCTTCTGTGCGAGGATGTACTTGCCGTTGAGCAGCAGGTCGGTGCTGGCGGGCATGTTGGGGTCAGCGAGCTTCTCCTTGTTGACGCTCACACCGCCACCCTGGGTCAGCTTGCGCATCTCGCCCTTGCTGGGGAAAACGGCAGCCACCTCGGTCAACAGCGAGATCATCGGAGTGCCCTCATCGATGGCGCTGCGGGGAACCTCAAAGCGAGGCACGCCCTCAAACACGCTCAACAACGTGTCCTCGTCAATCTTGTGCAGGATGTCCTTGGCCTTGTTCGAGAACAGAATCTGAGAAGCTTCGACGGCATTCTCATAGTCCTCGGCGCTGTGCACCATGGTGGTGATTTCCTTGGCCAGGCGCTTCTGCAGCGGACGCAGGCCGGGATCCTTCTCCTGCTCGGCGATCAACGCTTCAATCTCATCCTGGGGCAGGGCGGTGAAGATCTTGATGTACTTCTTGGCGTCCTCGTCACTCACGTTGATCCAGAACTGGTAGAACTTGTAGGGGGAGGTGCGCTTGGGGTCCAGCCACACGTTGCCGCCCTCGGTCTTGCCGAACTTGGTGCCGTCGCTCTTGGTGATGAGCGGGCAGGTGATGGCATAGGCCTCGCCGCCGTTGATGCGGCGAATGAGCTCGGTGCCCGTGGTGATGTTGCCCCACTGGTCACTGCCACCCATCTGCAGTCTGCAACCCTCATGCTCATACAGGTACAGGAAGTCGTAGCCTTGCAGCAGCTGGTAGGAGAACTCGGTGAACGACATGCCGTGGTCGGCATTGGCGGCCAGACGCTTCTTCACGCTGTCCTTGGCCATCATGTAGTTCACGGTGATGTGCTTGCCGATGTCGCGGATAAAACTAAGGAAGGTGAAGTCCTTCATCCAGTCATAGTTGTTCACCACGATGGCGTGGTTGGGCGCGTCGCTGTCAAAGTCCAGGAACTTGGCCAGTTGCTGGCGGATGCACTCCTGGTTGTGACGCAGTGTCTCCTCGTCGATGAGCTTGCGCTCCTGCGACTTCATCGAGGGGTCACCGATCATGCCCGTGGCACCGCCAATCAGGGCGATGGGACGGTGGCCGGCACGCTGCAGGTGCTTGAGCATCATCACGCCCACCAGGTGGCCGATGTGCAGTGAGTCGGCAGTCGGGTCGATACCCACATAGCCGCTGGTCATTTCCTTGTTGAGTTGCTCCTCGGCACCAGGCATGATGTCATTGATCATGCCGCGCCATTTCAGTTCTTCTACAAAATTCATCGTTTCAGTATATTTCTTAGTTGGTTATTTCTCTAATTAGCTGGCAAAGGTACAATAAAGTTTTCAGTTTTCAGTTTTCAGTTTTCAGTTTTTTGGAAAACTGACATGTTATAAAGGAATAACTGAAAACTTTTTCTTAACTTTGCATGTTAAAACCAATCAACCGAGCACGATGGCAAAGGACCCGCTGAATACGCCGATGATGAAGCAGTTTGTCGAGATGAAAGCCAAGCATCCCGACGCTGTGCTGCTGTTCCGTGTGGGAGACTTCTATGAAACCTACCTCGAGGATGCGGTGACGGCCAGCGAGATCCTGGGCATCACGCTCACGCGCCGCAGCAACGGTGCTGCCGCAGCGACCGAGATGGCAGGTTTCCCGCATCATGCGCTGGACACCTATCTGCCCAAACTGGTGCGCGCCGGCAAGCGCGTCGCCATCTGTGACCAGTTGGAGGATCCCAAGCTGACCAAGAAACTCGTCAAGCGAGGCATCACCGAGCTGGTGACACCTGGCGTGGTCGTGGGCGGCACGATGCTCGACCGTAAGGAGAACAACTTCCTGGCGGCGGTGCACTTTGGCAAGAAGATGCTGGGCGTGGCTTTTCTCGACATCAGCACGGGTGAGTTCCTTACGGCCGAGGGCAACGAGGAATATGTCGATAAACTGTTGGTGAACTTCTCGCCCAAGGAGGTACTTATCGAGCGCAGCAACCGTCAGCGCTTTGCCGCCACATTCTCGTCACATTATCTGACGTTTGAACTTGAGGACTGGGTATTCACCTTGGAGTCGGCCAACGACCGCTTGTTGAAGCATTTCGAGACCAAGAACCTCAAGGGATTCGGTATCACGAGCATGGACAATGCCATCATTGCCAGCGGTGCCATCCTCCATTATCTCGACATCACACAGCACACCCAGTTGGGACACATTACTCATTTGTCACGCATCGAGGCCGAGCGATATGTGCGTCTTGACAAGTTCACCATCCGCAACCTGGAGCTTGTGGCACCCATGAGTGACGACGGCAAGTCGCTGCTCGACGTCATCGACCGCACCATCTCGCCCATGGGCGGACGCATGATGCGCCGCTGGGTGTTGTTCCCCTTGCAGGATGTCAAGGCCATTAACCGCCGTCTGGACGTGGTGGAACACTTCATGCGCGACCCGGATGGGCGCGAGATGGTCAAGGAGAGTCTGGAACTCATCGGCGACCTCGAGCGCCTGACCAGTAAGGCGGCTGTGGGACGCATCACTCCGCGCGAGCTGGTTCAGCTCAAGAGTGCCCTGCAGGCTATCGAGCCCATCAAGCAGTATTGCCAGCAGGCGGCATGTGATGTGCTGAACAGCCTGGGAGAACAGTTGAACCCGTGTGCCATCATCCGTGACCGCATCGAGCGTGAGGTCAACCCCGATGCCCCCAATCAGACAAATCACGGCAACATCATCTGCCGTGGCGTGGACGCTCAGCTCGACGAACTGCGTGATATCTCGAGCAGTGGCAAGGACTATCTGGTGGCCATGCAGCGCTCGTTGAGTGACCAGACGGGCATCCCGAGCCTGAAGATTGCTTACAATAACGTGTTCGGCTACTACATCGAGGTGCGCAATACCCACAAGGACAAGGTGCCCGAGGAGTGGATTCGCAAACAGACGTTGGTCAATGCCGAGCGCTATGTGACTCAGGAACTCAAGGAATATGAGGAGAAAATTCTGGGGGCTGAGGAGAAGATACTTATCATCGAGGGACGCCTGTTCAACGAACTGGTGACCGCTGTGACCGAGTATATCCCCGCCATCCAGAACGACAGTGCCATCATCGCCCAGCTCGACTGCCTGAATGCTTTGACGCGTGTGGCGATGGAAAACCGTTATAACCGTCCTGTACTCGACGACAGTCTGGACATCGACATCGCCATGGGCCGCCATCCCGTTATCGAGAACCAGTTGCCTCCTGGCGAGACCTATGTGCCAAACAGCATACGCCTGAGCAACGACGACCAGCAGATCATGATTATCACGGGTCCCAACATGGCCGGTAAGTCAGCGCTGCTGCGGCAGACGGCGCTCATCACGCTCATGGCGCAGATGGGAAGTTTCGTCCCGGCCGAGCAGGCGCGCATCGGCGTGGTCGATAAGATTTTCACCCGTGTCGGTGCCAGCGACAACATCTCGCTGGGCGAATCCACCTTCATGGTCGAGATGACCGAGGCCGCGTCCATCCTCAACAACATGAGTCAGCGCAGCCTCATCCTGTTCGATGAATTGGGCCGTGGCACAAGCACCTACGATGGTATCTCCATCGCTTGGAGCATCGTCGAGCACATCCATGAGCATGCCACTCGCCCCAAAACCCTGTTTGCCACCCACTATCACGAGTTGAACGAGATGGAGAAATCCTTCAAGCGCATCGTGAACTATAACGTGAGTGTCAAGGAGATCAACGGCAAAGTGGTCTTTGTGCGTCAGCTTGTCAAGGGTGGCAGTGAGCACAGCTTCGGTATTCATGTGGCTAAACTGGCCGGCATGCCGCCGTCCATTGTCTCCCGTGCCAACGAGGTGCTCAAGCAACTCGAGACCAACAACCGCAACGACGCGGCCTTGACCAAGGACTTGGGCGACGTGGCCAGCCACCGCTCCGGCTATCAATTGTCCATTTTCCAGCTGGATGACCCCGTCCTGAGCCAAATCCGAGACGAGATTCTCACCATCGACATCAACAACCTCACGCCTGTCGAGGCCCTCAACAAACTCTACGACATCAAGGGTATCCTCACCGGCAAAAAACAACGCTAATTTTTTTAAATAAACTACGAATTTCGCGAATTAAACTAATTGGCATCCGCATTCAATTATAACGAATTTTGACTAATAAGCATGATCATCTATCCGAGTGAATCATATAAAATTATTGGTTGCATGATGAAAGTTCATCGTGAGTTGGGGTGCGGATTCCTGGAGAAAGTCTATCAGGAAGCATTAGAACGCGAATTCATCGATGAGGGAATTCCATACCAGAGAGAAGTCAACATGAAGATATACTATAAAGGGGTTCCTTTACAGCAAGAGTATATCGCTGATTTTGTGTGCTACGACAAGATTATTGTCGAATTAAAAGCCATCAGTAAGTTATCAGATGTTGAAAAAGCCCAAGTCATCAATTACCTGAAAGCAACAGGATATGAATTGGGAATTCTTGCCAATTTTGGCGAAATCAGTTTAAAAACAGAGCGTTTCTGCAATATCAAAAAACAGCATCTTAATAGCTGACAAACATATATCTGTGTATATCAATTAGTGAAATTAGAAATAATAAGTATGCGGATGCCATTAGTGAAATTCGCGTAATTCGTAGTTTATAATGGAATAAGATATGAATCGCAAGGATTTTGAAATCATGGCCCCTGTGGGCTCTTGGGAATCGCTATATGCCGCCCACCAGGGCGGAGCCGATGCCATCTACTTCGGCATCGAGGGACTGAACATGCGTTCTCGTTCGAGCGTCAATTTCACGCTCGACGACCTGCGCACCATCGCCCAATGGTGTCACGAGCACGGCATGAAGAGTTATCTCACGGTGAACACCATCGTCTATGACGAGGACATGGATTACATGCGCCAGATTGTCACGGCAGCCCGTGACGCCAATGTGAGTGCCATCATCGCCAGCGACATGGCGACCATCCTGTTTGCTCGCAGTATCGGCGTGGAGGTGCACATCTCCACCCAGGTCAACGTGAGCAATAGCGAGGCGGTGCGTTACTACAGCCAATGGGCTGATGTGATGGTGCTCGCACGAGAGCTGAATCTGGAACAGGTGAAAAAAATCACCGATTTCATCGAGGAAAATGACGTTCGTGGACCTCACGGCGAACGTGTCAAGCTGGAGATGTTCTGCCACGGAGCCTTGTGCATGGCCGTGAGTGGCAAGTGCTACATGAGCCTCCATCAGGAGAACACCAGTGCCAACCGTGGCGCCTGCCGTCAGATTTGTCGTCGTGGCTATCGTGTTACCGACTTGGTCAACGGCGATGAGCTCAACATCGAGAACAAATACATCATGTCGCCCAAGGACCTCAAAACCATCCACTTCCTCAACAAGATGGTGGATGCCGGCGTGACCGTCTTCAAGATCGAAGGCCGTGCGCGCGGGCCCGAATACGTCCGCACCGTCGCCGGCTGCTATGACGAGGCGCTGAAGGCTATCTGCGATGGTACCTACACCGACGAGCGCATCGACGAGTGGAACGAGCGTCTGGGCAAGGTCTTCAACCGCGGCTTCTGGGACGGCTACTACATGGGCCAGCGCCTGGGCGAATGGTCAGCAAAATACGGCTCCAGTGCCACAAGGGTGAAAGTCTATGCCGCCAAGGGTATCCGTTACTACAGCAAGCTGGGTGTCGCCGAGTTCCTCATGGAAGCGGGCGAACTTCGTGTGGGTGACGAGGCCTGGATCATCGGCCCCACCACTGGTGCCATCCCGCTGACCATCGAGGAAATACGCGTCGATCTCAAGCCCGTCGAAAAAACCGTCAAGGGTGAACATTTCTCTATCGCCGTCCCCGAGAAAATCCGCCCCAGCGACAAACTCTACCTCTGGCAGCCGGTCCAACCCAAAGACGCAGTGCCGTCATCTCCCTGTGAGTGAACTGTCTCATAATAACGCGAGTGGCCTTGGAGCAAATCCCAAGGCCACTCGTTTAAGTTGAATGCTGATGTCAGCTATTCAGGATTGTCATCTGTTCCAAATGAATTGGAAATGACCTCCAACATAAAGGCCTTGACTGAGATCTCTTAATAAGAAATGAACATCATAGGTGTTACCGTCCTGCTCTACATAGCAATAACTTGGATATGATGATCTATTATAGTAACCATAGTATCCCCAGTATTCAAGATCCCAGTCTCCATCAATGGGTGAAATGGAGCCATCAGAGTTTAATGTGAATCTCCAATTACTCAGACTTGGCTCACTCTCAATGCCATTGTAAACATAGTACAGTGGTTTGACGATGCGGTAAAGGTTACCGTTAACAGCTTTTTCAACCGGTACGTTCGTGGCAACAACACCTTCTTCGTCTTCAGACCATGTGTAGTCGGTAAAAGTGCACGTGCCTGCCGATTCCCAATTTTCCTCATCGCTCTTGACTTGCACGGTGACAGTCGTTGATGTGATTTGTTCACCGAGTGCAGGATTGGCGGTAGCAATGTCCGCATCCGAGAGTGATAAGACACAAGAATAGGTGTTACCAAATTCCGTGTCATAGAAAGCTAATGTGGCGGTGGCTGTACTTTCGCCAGCGTTGAAATAGATATCCTCATTCCTCAAGTAGATATCATCAGGATTTGACTGATTGCTGATGGTCACATGGGCCCTGTAGGCATTAGTCGTGATGGCACGGGTCAAGGTCACAGGAATCTCTAAGTAACCGCTAGAGTAAACAACCACGTTCTGATTAGCCGTTTCAAACGAGATGTGCTGGCCATCAGCTCCAAAGTTATGGACGTCAACCGTTATCTTGGTCGATGTCATTTGGCTGGAGTTGGCAACAGACATTTCCAAATCGGTTAATGAAAGCGTGTAATGGTATTGTTTGATTAACATGTCCATACCAGAGAAGGGGATTGACATGATGCTTTGGGTTTGATTAGGACCAAATGACACATAATACCACTTTTCGGTACCGCTATCATCATCTTTCATGCGGAGCAGAGCGTAGTAAGGCTTGTTGCTCGTGTTGGGACGCGTGAGTTCGATGTTGAGGTATATGGTAGATTGTGCGGCGCCCAAATTGAGATTGTACTCAGCTTGGGTGAAGGACAGGTGCTGTGGAGCCCTCTCGATGTCGGTGGGCTGCTCATAGGTGTCACCCATAGGATTCTGATCTGCCACTTCAATCATTCTCGAGTAATAATTGTAGAATTCGGACTGCGGTATCGTCATCACCCAAGGATAACTCTCAGGATCTTGCAGCGAATGGTTTGTTAACAGCAAACTAGCGGGCCAGCCATTCTCGGTCGTACGCTCAAAGCCCTGATGCAGGCGGCGGATGGTGTAGATGCGTCCGTCCTCGCCCCACAACTCAATGCGGCGCTGGATGAGGATTTCCTCGAGCAGCGAACCGGTCTCTTCGTTGGTTAACTCGCCCAATGAGTTACCTGATTTGGTACAGGAGTAGTTGGGGTCACGCTTGGCCATGAGTTGATTGAGCCAGTTCCTTGCATTGGTATCCATTCCTCCACGGTGGGCCAATGCTTCGGCTGCGTTGAGGTACATCTCCTCAACACGCATCCAGATGTAATCACCATCCCATTCCGTGCCCTCAACCACATTAAACTTGTTTTGCACGAGTGCATCCGAGCCAACTCCTGTATCGTTGGTTTTCCACCATGCACGACGAGCATCGGTATTGCTCATCTTGTTATACAGCCATTTGGAAATCTGCTTGGGGGCACGTTGACCGTAAGCCTTGTCGCTGATCATATGGGACCAGAACGAGGCATACATGCCCACGTCTTGGCTGGGAATCTCAACACCCCACATCACGTTGCCCTTGGTGGCATCATTCACACCATTGAAGTCTGACACTTCCAGGATACCCTTGCCTTGTGCCTCAGCAGCTGTAATGGCATCTTTCGCGGCAATATAGGCATTATACCATTTCTCCTCGACCAGATAGATGCGTGATCTCAAACCCAAGGCCACGGCATAGCCAATGTGGGACGGCCTTAGCTGAGTAGTGCCATTCAATAAATTTACTGCTTGTTGGATGTCCGCGTCAATCTGGGCATACACCTCAGCCACTGTTGAGCGGAGCTGGCCTGTCGAGCCGTTGAAAATGGTGCCCTCGAAAAGGGGAACGCACGGGTCGCTCTCGTGGCCCTTGTAGGTGCGTGCAAATGATTGGGCCAGCATGAAGTAGCTGTAGGCACGGATGGCATAAGCCTGTCCCTTGATGTAATTCTTCTCGGCAAGCGTGCCATTCATGTTTGCCGTGGCTGCGAGCAGATAGTTCGCATTGGCAATCCAAGTGTAGTAGGCGTTCCACAGGTCATGGCTGCGCCATGAGCTGCTGGTGTAACGGGTCTTCACGTTGTAGGCTGCATCAAACCAGAACCAGCCCGATCCCTGAGCACCCATGATCATGTCATCGCCCATGACCTCAGCCATCAGGTTATAAGCACTGATGCCGAAGGCTTGGTGGGTGTTACCTGCTGTGCTCCAACCTGCTGTGTGCATCGAACGATAAATCTCGTTCAAGTCATTGAGCAAGCCCCAGGAGGTGTTTTCTGCTGCTCCATTCAACAGAATATCAATCAGATAAGTCACGTCGTCGATGCTCACGGTTCCGTCTTGATTAGCGTCGGTCGAGACTGCGATGTTACTGTTGCCAGACAGCAAAATGTCAATCAGTGCAGTGACATCGTCGATGGTTATAGAGCCATCACAGTTCACGTCTCCCGAATGCGGTGCCATGGGCACTAATGCTGGAGCAGGTGCCTTGAACAGCACCTCGGGTGTGCTGTTTTCTTCATCGCCAAATGTTGCCATTTGGAATTTGCTCTGGCCTGAGGCGGTCATTGACACACACAAGATAGTGGCCAGCACAAACATTGTTTTTACAAGAGTGTCAAGTTTCTTCATGATTACTTTGAGGATGCCAATGCAGTTCTCAATGGCTGTTAATCGTTAAACGGGTAAAGCGGGAACTGAATCGCCGTTTCGTGAATAGCCAGAGGCGATACGCTTACAATAGTAATTGGTCTCAGTTATTTTTCACAAAGATAATCATGATTTTCAATAATGGCAACTTTATCACATCTTTTTTCGACATTACGGGCAAAAACAACTTTAGGCTTCAGGCTTCCGGCGGCACTTGCCTCCCGGAAAAGCCTGAAGCCTAAACCTTAAAAGTAAAGCCTGAATGTTAAGCTTTTTTCTTGCGTTTAGGGGCTTTAGGGGCTTTGAGGCGCAACACTTGGGCACTGCGTGCCGGCAGGTACAGTTTGAGCCAGCCCAGGTGTGCGTCGGCATACAGGCCGTCGTGCTCGGTGAGGTGTTTCACTGTCTCATCGATATTGCCATAACCACCATAGCGGACGCCGTCGGTGTCGAACAAGCCCACATACTCGCCCTCGGGAGACAGCATGGGATAATCGACATGAGACTGCGTGGGGCTGAAGTTGAACACGAAGACGAGGTCGCCGCGCATGTAGGCCAGCACCTGGTCATCGTCTTTGTCCCACAGCTTGCGCACGGGCAAACGCTGGAAATTCTTCACACTGCCGATGAGGCGGATCATGTCATTGTCCCAGTTGTTGAGGAACTGGTATTTGAGATCCTCGCGGTCCACAAGATCCCACTGGCGGCGGGCATACTTGTAGCTCCAGCCGTTGCCCTCGCGGGGGAAGTCAATCCACTCGGGATGGCCCCACTCGTTGCCCATGAAGTTGAGGTAGGCGCCATTGATGAGTGATGCGGTCACCAGGCGGATCATCTTGTGCAGTGCCATGCCGCGGTCCACCGTGCCGTCGTTGTCACCGGTCATCATGTGCCAGTACATCTCCTTGTCGATGAGGCGGAAGATGATGGTCTTGTCGCCCACGAGTGCCTGATCGTGGCTCTCGGCATAGGAAACGGTCTTTTCATCGGCGCGACGGTTGGTCAATTCCCAGAATATCGACGTGGGTTTCCAGTCCTCGTCCTTGCGCTCCTTGATGGTCTTGATCCAGTAATCGGGGATGCCCATGGCCATGCGGTAGTCAAAGCCGATGCCGCCGTCCTTGAAGGTGCGGGCCAGGCCGGGCATGCCGCTCATTTCCTCGGCAATGGTGATGGCATTGGGATTGACGTCGTGAATGAGCACGTTGGCCAGCGTCAGATAGGTGATGGCATTGGTGTCCTGACTGCCGTTGTAGTAGTCGTCATAGCTGCCGAAGGCCTGTCCCAAGCCGTGGCTGTAGTACAGCATCGATGTCACACCATCGAAGCGGAATCCGTCGAACTTGTATTCCTCCAGCCAGAACTTGCAGTTCGACAGCAGGAAGTTCAGCACGGCGTTCTTGCCGTAATCAAAGCACAGCGAGTCCCATGCCGGGTGCTCGCGTTTGTCGTCGCCATAGAAGTACAGGTCGCCCGTGCCGTCAAAGCAGCCCAACCCTTCGACCTCGTTTTTCACCGCATGGGAGTGCACAATATCCATGATGACAGCCACTCCCTGGGCATGGGCATCATCGATGAGGTGTTTCAACTCCTCGGGAGTGCCGAAGCGTGACGAGGCGGCATAGAAGCTCGACACATGGTAACCGAACGAGCCATAGTAGGGATGCTCCTGGATGGCCATGATCTGGATGGCATTGTAACCATCGGCGACAATGCGAGGCAGCACGTTCACGCGGAATTCCTCGTAGGTGCCCACGCCTTCGCGGTTCTGGGCCATGCCGATGTGGCACTCATAAATGAGCAACGGGCTGGTGTTGGGCTTGAACTTATCAATCTTGAACTGGTAAGTCTCTTCGGGGTCCCACACCTGGGCCGAGAAAATCAGGGTCTTTTCATCCTGTACCACGCGTGTGGCATAGGCTGGGATGCGCTCGCCTTGTCCGCCGTTCCAGTGCACTTGCAGCTTGTACAGGTCACCGTGGCGCATGGCACGTTTGGGCAACTTGATTTCCCAGTTGCCGTTGTCGAGCGGCTTCAGGCGATAGGGGGCGCACTCGCGCCAGTCATTGAACTGCCCGATGAGATAAATCTCGGTCGCATTGGGTGCCCATTCACGGAATACCCATCCGCCGTCTGCTGTGCGGTGCAGGCCATAGTAGTTGTAGGCATTGGCAAACTCTACAAGGTTTCCCGTGCCACTGGTGAGCTCGGCAATCTTGTTCACAGCATCCTGATGCCGTCCGTTGATGGCATCGCTATAGGGCTCGAGCCAGGGGTCGTCGTTGATAATCGCAAGGTTCTTTTTCTTTCTCATATCGAGCAATGTTTTATGGGTGATGAGTGCAAAAGTACAATATTACTGACAATCAGCTGCGCTGTCAATCTTGGTTTCAGCATTTGATGCTTGAAATCGATTGCAGGAACTGCAGCAGGTCACTGCATGGCTTCGAGCAAGAGCCCGAAGAAGACATAGGCGGCAAACAGCACGAGGGTAATCACAATGGTGCGTCCCAAGCAACCCCAGGCACTAATGCCCTCAGACTTCTTTTTCCTGGATTTCTTTTTGCCGGACTTTTTTCGGGTGACGGGACGTGGTGTGCCCGTGTCGCCACCGCTCAGTCCGGTATAACGATAGGATGCGGATGCCTGTTTCATGCGTGGTCGGTGGGGTGGTGGTTGGCTTGGCTTGTATTCAGGAGGTGTTGTCGTGCCGAAATCAATGCTCTGGCTGCTGCGTTTGGGCGGTGTCGCCGACCCTTCGCCACGTGCGGTGACACGGGCTTTGGGAATAGGTTGGCGCGCCTGAAGCAAGCACTGCGGGCAAACAATCACGCCATCGTTGGCAATGAGTTGCTCGTTGCTGACATTCAGTTTTTTGCCACATTTGGGACACGTCCAGCGCATGATGGGCCGTTTTTTTGTCGCTAGTCACTAGCCCCGGGTTGGCTGTGCCAACTGGCAACTAGTGACTAGCGATAGGTGATGATTATCCCTCGTAGTGGATGATAGCCTTGACAACGATGTGCCATCTGCCATCGATGAACTCAGCCTCGCCGGGACGGTCGGTGACGATGTGCGAGCCGTTGGGAATCTGGATGGCGTTGCCAGAGCAGGCGCGAATCAGATTCTCGGCGGGCATCATCAGCGCAAAGCGGTGCACCTCGGGCTTGTCGATGACCTCAAAGGTACCGTGTGTGCCGTCAAACGTGGTGAGCACGTAGATGGAGTTGCCCGGCTCAAAAGTGTCGCTGATGCGGGTGAAGTCATCATTCTCATCAGGCTTGCTCATGAACAGGTTCATGACTTCGCTTTCGTCGACGACAGCGGGCTCATCCTGCTGGAATTCAGCATCGGCCTCAACAGCGGGATCGGCTTCAAATTCCTTCATGGGTTCGTCAGCGGGCTGCTCAACAAGCGTCTCAATGGGTTCGAGTGGCTCATTGGTGCGGAAGCCCTTGCCGGTCATGCGGATGGACAGTGCCTTCATCTGGTTAGCGGCATCGGTCGAGAACTCCTGCAGGTTGGCGTTGGTGCGGTCAAGTTCGCGAGAGAAATTGCGGCGCATTTCCTTGATTTTGCCGCGATTGCTCAATGCGGTGAGCAGCGCCCACAGGCCCAACAGAGCACCGATGATGCTCAGCCACAGGGGCAGGTTGGCGGGACATGCGGGCAGACTGGTCTTTGCTCCGTCGGCTTTTACGGGCTCGGCTTTGTCTTCGCCTTGCTGTTGCTCATCGCCAGCGGGCTCTTGTTGCTCATCGGCTGCTGGTGCCGGAGCCTCTTTAAGCATGTCGGGATGATCGGTGATAAAGGCGTTGAAATCGGGCTCTACAAGCTTCCAGACAGGAGCGCTGACAAGTTCCTTGAGGTCGCTGATGCTACCGCTCTTGCCTTCTTCCTTCTTGAATTCGTCGTAGATGTTTTCCCACTTCTTGCCCTGGTTGCCATAGACTTCGTTCAAGTCATCCAGGGTGTAGCCCTGAGGGAACTTGGCCAGCATCTCATCGGATTTCTTGGCGAAACCCTTGGCGTAGGCCGTGTAGTGGGCACAACGTGCAATGCCCTGTTTCCACAATGAGGCGGGGAGGGTCTGGTTCTCGGGTATCTGCGCCAGTGCCGAGATGGCGAGGCAGGCTAAGGCTGCCATGAGTAATGTGATGCGTTTCATAATGAATTACTGGATTATATTATTGGTTAAACTTGCTGATGATATCGTTGCGCAGGTTCTTGAGCAGATTGTGACGGATGACTCCGATGATGGGATAGAAGAACGGAACGTCCTCCACGACATCGTTGGCATTGTAGCGGCCTTTGAGGAAGGTGTTGATGCCGGCGGTCAGATAGTTGGCCAGGTTGTCGTTCAACACTTGCTCGAACAGCCGGAGCACATTGTTCTCGATGCCGAACTCGTCCTTGATGGTAGCGTCACACAGCTCAACGAAGAACTGGTTGAATTCTTTCACTTTCTCCACCAGGCGGTCTCGCACCTCGATGGACTCCACTTGGGCCATCGTCAGGTCGTCCTCACCCAGCATCGAACAGCAATAGCGCATGCGCTTCACGCTGATGGCGTTGTAACGCGAGATGTCGGCCTGGCCTTCTAGGCGGCGGTTCTCGAGTTTGATACCGCCACGGCAGGTGATTTGCTTGGGACACTGTATCTCCTGCTTGATTTCAAACAGCTCGGTGTACTGCTTGCCGTAAACACGCTCGATAATCATTTGTGTGAGCATGTTGATGCGGTTCTGCGACCCCAGGATATTCAGAATCTTGCTACCTGTGCCCGAGAAATAAATCTGCTTGGGCATCTCATAGCCGCGCTGCTTCATCGCTTGAGCGATGTAGTAGATGATGGCCGAGTAGAAGTACATGAAGATGAGCCTTCGCTGGCTGTCGTTGCGCAGCAGGGCATTGTAACTGTACAGGTTGCGGTCAATCTCACGCAACGAGCGAAGTTCCTCGACATTCTCAATCGAGAACAGGAATGCGTTGATGTCCTCGCTGCGTTTTTGGGCCATGATATCGGCAAGGATGCTTCCCAGATAGGAGATGTGGTTACCCTTGTCGTTCTCGATGAGCTGCTTGAAGTAGCGGGTGTAGTGCTGCAACAGCGGGTTGTTGTCGGCGTCCTTGTCGGTGAAACCGTCACCAAAGATGGCATTACCGGCAAAACGGAACGACGAGATGGCAACAGGTTCGCTGCTCATGCGGTCGCTGGTGGGCTTGTAAATCACCGTGTCGCATGTGCCACCGCCGATGTCTATCGAGACATAGCTGCTGCCGGCCACTTCGGCGCCGCTGTAATAGTAGGCCGGGGCAAGGCTTTCGGGGTAGGACCGCAAGTGGTCGCTGTCAGCGCCGATATAGGTGTTGAACAGTTCCGACCAGGTGCGCTCCAGTGCGTCGCGGTCGGCTCCGCCCATGCTCACGGGATAGAAGTAAACAACCTCGGTGCGGCGCAGGTCGGCGTTCTCGAGCAGGGCTTTGGCCTTGATGAGCAAGGTCAGCTCACGCAGGAATGCCCGGGCAAGCTCGGTGTCGCCTTTCCATTTCAGGTTGGTCGTCACTTCATAGCCATGGAAGTAGCGGCGCTCATACAGGAACGGGATGTTCACGTCGCTGAACAGGTTGCTGCCCATGCCGCTGTTGGCATTGCGGGCCAGGGTTGAACGCAACGGGAAACCATAGACGTTGTCAATCTCGCGAGGCACAAACTCGACGCGTTGCACCTGCTCGGCATACTCCAGTGAGTGAGGCTTGTGCAGCGAGGCGACGAGCACTTGCTGTGAGCCGTACTCAAAGGTGAACGGTTGCGAGGGCTGGCCGCGCTCGGCCCACTCGACATGAGTGTTGGTCGTGCCGAAGTCCACTGCGAAGATGAGTTCCTTGGCACTGGGATTATAGGGCTTCCATTGCGGAATGATCACACCACTGTAGCGTCCCAAGTGGTTTTGAACACTGGCCTCCATGTAATCAAACGAGCCGTCAACGTCATAGTAGGCCGTGCTGTAGCCCGAGTGGGAACGGATGGCGTCGCGCACGTTCAGGCCTTCGGTCTTGATGCCGTTCTTGTAGAAGCGCAAAGTGGCACCGCCGTTCTCAATCATGGTGAACAGTTCAACGGTATAGTCGTCGTTGGCATCGGTCTTGACAAACGGGAAAATCGATGTGGACAGGGTGGCCCCGACAACGCGGCCTGTTCCGCGATGCTCGTCAAAGGTCCAGGTGGGGTCGTTGATGGGGAAATATTTGCGCGACAGCTCGATGTAGCGGTTCTCGCCCTTCTTCACACGGATGCGCAGGGTCACCATCACACTGCCGTCGGCAAACTCTTCGATATCCATCACGTGGCGACCGGCAACAGTGCCCCTGATGTAATCGGTGTCAAAATAGGTGAACAGCAACGGCTTCAAGGGCAGCAGATAGCCGCATGTGGGTTGCGGTGTGCGCGGCTTGAGGTTGCCGTCAAAGAAATGGTCGATGTCAATCACGCAGCCGCTGTCCAGACGCACGAGCGTGTCGGTCAGGAAGTCGTTGGTGGTGATGAACGGATATTGAATCGAGGTGTCGGGAAGCTTGCGGTCGCTCAAGGGAACGTCCTCGGCATACACTTGAGTGGCGCTGTCCCATTCCTTGTCGATATAGCGGAAGTGTTCCACACTGCCGTTAAAGCCGTTGACGAGCACCAGCGGCAGCTCTTTCTTGGTCTGAGGCAGGGTGGGGGTGATGACAAAGTCGCTCTCGCTGGCGGCGGTGCGGATATCAAGCACGCGCTTGTGGTAGAAGCGTGCGCCCAACACACTCACATCGATGCCGCCCCCGAAGGGGTCATAGCTGCGCTCCAGCTGTTCCAGCACGACTCCGGCTCGGCCCTCGTCAAGGGCGTCCAGATTGGGGATGACAGCAGTGATGCGGCGATACAGGTCAGGACGGTTTTGACGCAGCGGGTCCAGGTTCTTCTGCATGTAGGCATAAACCTCGCCGCAGTGCAGGCGCAGCGTGGGATAGGCATTCATGAGCAAGTACATGTAATAGACGAAGTCCTCGTCGCGTTGCCACAGGTGCCGGATCTCGGCAAACAGACTCACGCCCTGTTCCACTTTGATGGCATCGATGGTCCCGAGGGCCGGGGCTGCCATCACGATTGACGCGGGTGAGGTGCCACCAAGCACCTGGCGGTCCCACATCAGGATGTACCAGTCCTTGAGCAGGTCGAAGTTATAGACCTTGTCGCTGCGCAGGAACAGGTCAAGCGTTTCACCGTACAAGCGGTGCTGAGGGTTAGCCTTCAGTTGCTCGATGCATTCCTCGCGGTTCCAACGGATGATGCGCAGGTAGTCCTTGTGGTTCTCGTAGTCAAAAAACAGTTGTGCCACGTCAAGGGCGTTAGACACCAGACGCTCGTTCATGCGGGCTCCCTGCAAGCGCTCGTTGGCCAACTGCTTGAACGCGTTCTTTACCAAGTCCAGCTGAGCCAGGGGGCTCGGGATGGCGGTGCGCGGATTCTCGCTCAATCCGCCGTCTGGATCCTTGATGCGCGCAATGTCATCGTCGCTGTAGGGGGCATGGGCAATCCAGTCCTCTTCACCATTCTTGCTTGTGTTATTGCTATATGATAATATCTCGCTCATTTCTTTTTGAGTTTTCAGTTGTCAGTTTTCAGTTGTCAGTATTTGCGGATGCCGCTGAGAACTGACAGCTAAAAACTGAAAACTTCAATTAATGTTCTCGTAGCGTTCGGTAAACACGTTGTGTGCCGCCTTGTTGAAAAGGTCGAGCAGTTTGTATTCCACCGAGTGGTCGCTGTAGCTGGGATTGTTCTTGCTCAGCTTGTTCATCTCGGCCTTGAGCACATCATTGTCAACCTTGTAGTGACTCAGCAGGCGTTTCTTCATGCCCACGCCCTCGATGGCATGCGACATGTCGATTTCGCCGGGTTTGAACAGCGCCACGCTGCGCATGTTGTCGTTCATCTCGGTCAGCCATTGGGCATAACCCAGCATGAACTGGTCCACCAGGGTGCGATAGAATTGGGACACGAGGAAGTCGCTCTTGATTTTGGGCGCGTCCTCGGTGAAGCCCTGACCGATGATGTCTTTGAAACCGGTGGTCAGGAACAGGAACAGCAGGTGGAATTTGCTCATCGGCTCATAGATGAGCTGCCGCGTGCGATGACCTAGCGACAGGAAATTGAGGCTCAGCTCATCTTTGGCAAGGGCATACTCATAGGCCGTTGTGGGCAAGGGGTAGCCGTCGGGGTCAGTGAGTTTGCTCTCGGGAGCACCGGCAAAATCCAACGGTGCCAGTGCGCCAATCAGCTCAATCAGGTGAGCATTGTTGCGCTGTCCGTGCTCGCCCGGGTCATACAGATAGGGCTTTGACCTCACTTGGTCGCCCAGGTAGTATATGCTGTTCACATTGCTGTCGTTGGCGCCCGTGAGCGTGTTCTTGTAATAGTAGAGCGCGCTCTGGGTCTTGACGATGAAGTCGCTCGTGGCGATGCGTTGGTCTTGCTTGTTACCCTCGAGGGTGAAATAGGGGAGCACCGTCAGTCCGCCGATGGGGGCGCGGCTCAGGGCGTCGCGGTTTTCGATGCCCTCGAGGTTGGCGGCCTGGCGGATGTTTTTCACCATGATGGGGAAACCGGCGGCTCCCGTTCCACCGAAGATGGAACTGATGAAGAAGATGCGGTCGCCCTGGCGGAAGATGTTGCTGAAGGCCTTGAACTCGTTGCTGTCCTTAATCTCGTTCAGCGCCACGCTGCCGATGTTGGGACTGCCCACAAAGCCGATGTTCATCTTGTTCTCCAGCTGGTAGTTGGCAAACAGCAGCGACGTCAGCGCCTGGTTGGCCTCGTTCATCGTGTCATAGCCGATGAATTCGCGGAACTTGGCATTCTCCACGGCACCCAGGTTGAAGATGAAGGTGTCGCCCAGCGTCACGCTCGTGTTGCTCATGATTTCGCGCAGGGTGACGATGCGGTTGGCGAAGAAGCCCTCGGCATTGGGCTCGTTGCCGTAGAGTTTGCGACGGATGTCGCGGTAGTCGTTGAGTAATGCCTCGGTGCGCTTCAGGTCCTCGTTGGCCTTGTGCGGGTCGATGATGACAGGCACGATTTCCAGGTCACGCACAGGCTTGCCGTTCTCGTCAAGGGGACGCACGCCGGCTGCCGACAGCATCAGCAGCGACTTCAATACCCTGGACCCGGTACCTCCGATAGCAAAAAGGAATAGTCTCATTTATGTTTTGTAGTTTTCAGTTTTCAGTTTTCAGTTTTCAGTCCCTAGTTGGATTCCTCCTAGAGCCTAGAGCCTAAAGCCTCACTGCGGCAGCGGCGTGTGGCGGCAGTTGCTGCTCCACCAGCGCATCGAGTAGGAGGCCACGACGTAGAGCAGTGCGGCAAACAGCACCGTCTGCATCTCGAACTGGATGGACTCGCCCACGTACATCAAGCCGTTGTCGGCAAATACCGTGTCGTTGTAGATGTAGCACACCACGGGTGCCACCACAGCAACAATGCCCAGCACTGCGAGCCAGTGGTACCACCGGTCAAACTTCACCGAGTTGATGGCGTAGTAATAGATGGCGGCTCCACCCCATGACACCAGGATGGTGATGGCGGCAATCACGGGATATACACTCAGGTTGAACATCTTGTCGTTGAAGCCCTGGTTGAAGTACATGACTTCCCAGATGTTGAACCCGTCGGTGCAGCTCAGGATAAAGAATAACACCGTTATCGCAATGCCGATAATCAGATAAGTTAGATGTTTCATATTTTCAGTCGTCAGTTGTCAGTTGTCAGTTTTCAGTTTTGTGTAGAGACGCAAAATCTTGCGTCTCCGGTTTTTTACCGTTGCAGCTGGATGGTCACGTCAAAGAAGCTGCTGCCGCCCTTCATGGCGTCGAACATACCGCCCAGCAGTTGCTCCAGGCCCAATGTCGTCGTGGCAAACGAGCCGCCGGTGCTGGCGTCGTCCACGCTCGATGACTCATGAATCCATGCGGGCAACTCGTTGCGCAGCGTGATGTGGACCTCGTCGCGCGGACTCTTCAGGTCGCCCACCAGCGTCAGGATGTGGGTCATGCCCTCCAAGTATTCCTTGTTGTTGGCGGTGACCATGCTGCGGTCGATGGGTTGCACTGTGAGTGTGTAGCCGTCAATGCTCTTCACGTCATAGTTGGCGGGATTGGTCAGCAGGGCATCGTCCTTGAGCAGGCCGCTCAGATTGGCTGCCAGCGAGAAGCACAGCTTGCCCGTCTGGCGGTCGCCGTCACACTTGGCCAGCACGATGCCGTCGCCATGCTTGACACGGAAACGGCCTGCGTTGTCCTTCCACTCGGGCAGCACACGGCAGTCCACTTCGCTCGTGCCCTGGTTGAAACGGTAGCTGTTGCGCACGCCAGACGCGTCGAGCACACCGCTGTAGCGCTTGTCTTGTGCCAACTGGTCCATGGCATCGTTGTCGGCGATGATGACCAGGTAGAACGGCCGCTGGCCATGATAGTCAAACGGCACTCCGTTGTAGGGGTAGTACTTGCCGCTGTAGTCACCCATGAACTGCTGCACAACCACGCTCTTGCCCTTGTAGCGGGCAAACACGCGCGTGGCCAGACTGTTCTCCTCGTTGAAGATTTTGTCCAGACTCACGCCGCGGGTGTCCTTGGGCGAGTAGATCAGGTCGCTCACCAGCACACTCACGTTGCCGGGGCGTTGAGCCTCCAGAATCTTGTTGAAAACCAGCTGGAAGTCGGTATAGCTTTGGTCTCCCATGCCCGCTGTGCTCTGGTAGATGTCCCTGTCTTGCAGGAACTCATCCACCGTGTGCTGGTAGGGATATATGCCATCGTTCACGATGTTGATATCGACTTTGCTGCCGGCGGGGAAGTGGTTAATCAGGTCATTGACGGCCTTCTTCAGCTGGCCGCCACCGCCGCGTTGGTCATAGGGGACCATCGAACCGCTGCGCTCGAAATACACCGTCAACGACAAGTCCTCAACACCGCCGTAGGCGCGCGTGTCCCAGTGCATCGGCGGACGCAGCTGGGAACCGACTTGTTCGATGAATTCGGCCATCTTCTTGTGGTCCACCTTGCCTTCAGGTGTCAGCATGTCGCTGTATTTCTTTGGGTTGTCGGTAATCATTGCACATAGCGAGTCATAGGCTGCACGGGTCGTGTCGCCACTCACCAAGATGCCGCGAACAGCCTTATCCAGGCTGCCATGACCACCACATGCCATGAGTCCCATTAACAGCATGCAGCACATCACCACTATAGGTAATCGTCTCATTCTTATCATTCTACGTGATCTTTATTCTTGCACAGGTGTACAGTATTCCTCAAAATATGCAAATTTAGTGCTCTTTCGTACGTTGACAACGAAATTCCGCGTTAAAAAGTGTTACTTCCTTTTGCTTTTGCCCTTTAGTGGAGTGCGTTTTCACGGAATATGGCACTGAGCCCGTTTAGTGTGGATTCAGTGTTGGTATTCGGGGCGGTGGTGATAAGTGTTGCGCATGGATTCAAAGTCAGCGGGTGCGGCTTTCAAGGCCGCGGTGTCGGCGAGGATGTCATAGCTGGCGGTGATGCCGTCAAGGGTGATTTGCGCTGCGCCAGTGGCGGGGGCTTCAATCTCGGGGATGGGGATGTCCCAGCCGTAAAATTCGTTGAGGGCAGCAAGCATCATGGCGGTGCCGCGTTGCTTGCCCTCACGGCTGTAACCTGCGATGTGCGGGGTAGCCACAATGGCTTTTTCGAGCAGGGCAGGGGATATGTTCGGCTCATTCTCCCAACAGTCAAGGGCAACGTCGCCATGCCAACGCAACAGGGCAGCGTTGTCAGCAATCGGGCCGCGGGCTGCATCCAATATCAGGCGGCATCGTGCCAATCCGTCAAGGAACCGCTGGTCGCACAGGTGCCACGTCGGCCATTGACCTTCGCGAGTGATGGGCGTGTGGAAGGTGATGATGTCGCAGCGCCGTTGCAACTCCTCGAGCGGCGAGAAAATGTCGTCCGGAGAATCTTCCCTGTTTTCCCGGGGCGGGTCGTTGAGCAGGACGGTGAATCCAAGTTGATGAGCCCAACGGGCGACGATGGAGCCGATGTGACCCACACCGACTATGCCCAGGGTGAGGCAGTCGGCCGAGGGAATATTGCGAGCCTGCATCCAGGCGGCAATGGCACAAAATACCCATTGAGCAACGGCTGGAGCATTGCAGCCTGGAGCGTTGCGCACGGTGATGTCGTGACTTGTGCAGTAGTCCATGTCAATGTGGTCGGTGCCGATGGTCGCCGAGCCGATGAAACGCACGCTGTTGCCGTCGAGCAACGTGGCGTCACAGCGGGTGCGGGTGCGCACGATGAGCGCATCGGCATCACGAACACTCTCGCAAGTGATGTCGCTCGGTTCCAGATACTCGACTTGTGCGAATGGCTCTATCAGGCCCTGAATGTTAGGGATATGGCTATCGACAACGACTTTCATGGCATTATCAGGTTGAATGCGCAGAACCCCACACATCCGGCAACAAACAATAGCAGCAGGATGTAACGATAGGAGTAAGTGCGCAGCGTGTGGACTTGAGCAATCTGCACAGCCACGGTAAGGCTGAGCAGGGGCAGGTAGAGTGACAAATCGCGATGATCAAGGAACAGGGTGATGACAGTGAGCACCAGCATGATGATGAAAAAAGCGTTATAAACGCGTGGCTGCATCCTGTAGTTCATGATGGTGTGCAGATTCATCGCTGCCAGAATGATGCCCAATACCGCTGTCACTGCAGCCAGTCCGACAATCGGGGTTAAGTAGAGATTTTCCATAAACAGCCATTGCGGAGCAACGGCATCAGTGGGGGAAACTATGCCCAGTCCCAGTACGATCCAGAAGGGCGTCAGCAGGCCAAAAAGCATTGCGAGCAACCCCTTGAGGTTCAACACCCCCATGTTGAGGAATCCCAACAGGAAAGCGGGAATCAGAAAAAGGAAACCGTAGTGGAACATGCACCCGGTTGTCACCAGTGCAAAAATCAGGAAAATGCTGCGTTGCGAGTGACGGTCCTGATAGGCGCCAAAGAGCGGTGGCAACGTCAGCGCAGTGAGCAGGCACATCAATGTCCCGACATTCAATGACACAAGTCCCGCAGGGTTCGCCATTGCCAACAGATAAAATGCCGAGGCACCCAAATGGGTCATCGAGCGCACGAAGGTGAACACCTTGTTGACAGCCAACAGGATGCCACCTGTCATCAAAAGGCAAATCACATTGACCGCAGCCGAAAGCATCCCATCGGCAATGAGCGGGTCATTGAATGAAAAGAAAACACCATTTCCCTCAATAGCGGGAGATGGAATGCCAAAGGATTTCGCCACAAATGCTGTCACGACAAGAGCAACGGCACAAAGCACCATAAAGGCACTACCGTTGAAATAGTCGTTGATGTGCTCACGTGTGGACATTAGCAGTCAATAGCAGACAACAAAGACAAGAAGGAGAGTGAACCTTCTCAAAACCATGAAAAACTGTCTTTCTTGTCTTCGGGATATTTAATCGTCATTATTGGGCTTGGTGTCGGTGGATTCGTCCAGGTCGCGACGTTTCCAACTCTTGCGGCGACCATGGATGATGGGCACTTCCTTGTCGGCGCTCAGGGTCGGCTTGCGGTCGCGCAGGATGCGCTTGGCGAAGGTGGCGCTGTGGCGGAATTCCTGGTCAAAGTCGTCGTCGTAGCGGCCCAGCTTGTCGCGGTTGTCCACGTCAGCCATCAGGCGGCGGTCACGAGCAATCTTGGCGCGGCGCATGCGTTCTTCCTCGCTGATGGGTTCTTCGTCTCGTTTGGGACGGTCATCAAAGCGGCGGGGAGGCCGTTCGTCACGACGGCCACGGCTGTCGTGGTCCTTGCCGCGACGCTCATCGTCAAAACGGCGTCCGCCTCGGCGCTCTCCGTCATCACGGCGACGGGGACGGTCCTCGCGGTCCTCTCGTCCCACTTTGCGGTAATTGCCCTTGCTGCGTTCGCTGGCACGGAAACCCTCGTTGCGGATATGTTCACCGCGCTCGCGCATTTCGCCATAGGTGCCGTCAAAGATGACATATTCCAACAGCTCGCAATCCAGGCCGCCGTTGTTGAGCGAGTAACGCACCGATGGCTTCAGACCGATTTTGAAATATTGTTCCTTGTCATAGCAGATGAGCCAAGCGTTGTAGCCCTTGAAGGTGTGTTTGAGCTTGAAGCCCAAGTCTTGGTAGAACTGCTCGATATCTTCAACGCTCAAGCGTTCGCCGTAAGGCGGGTTGGAAACCAGCGTTCCTTTTTCGGGCACTTCCTCGATGTCGTTGAAGTCGCGGCGCTCCAGCTCGATATATTTGTTCAAACCGGCATTCTTGACATTGGCGCGGGCAATGGCGATGGCCTTGCCCTCGATATCGCTGCCGTAGATTTTATGGTTGAACTCGCGCTCGGCACTGTCATCGTTATATATCTTGTCAAACAGGTCAGCGTCATAATCGGGCCACTGTTGGAATGCATAGTGGTCGCGATACACGCCAGGAGCGATATTGGCACCGATGAGTGCGGCCTCGATGAGGAACGTGCCTGAGCCACACATGGGGTCAATCAGGTCGGTGTCGCCTTTCCATCCGCTCAACAAGATAATGCCGGCAGCCAGCACTTCGTTAATGGGAGCATCGGTCTGAGCCACACGCCATCCGCGCTTGAACAGCGGTTCACCGCTGCTGTCGAGCGACAAGGTCACGTCGCGGCCGGAGATGTGCACGTCAAAACGAATCTCAGGATTGGTGAGGCGGATGCTGGGGCGTTTGCCGTATTTCTCGTTGAAGAAATCGGCAATGGCATCCTTGACACGATAAGTGACAAAGCGTGAATTGTTGAAATCTTCACTGTAGACGGTGGCATCGATGGCAAATGTGGTGTTGACTTGCATCAGCTGTTCCCAATCAAATGATTTGAGTTGCTCATACAGGTCGTCGGCACCGGTCGAGTGCAGGTGCAGGAATGGCTTGAGCACTCTAATGGCTGTGCGGCAAGCAAAGTTAGCACGATAGAGCATTTCCTTGTCTCCCTTGAAAGATACCACGCGGTTACCTTCAGTCACTTCATCGGCGCCCATGGCGCGCAATTCATCGGCAAGAACTCCTTCCAACCCGAGGAAGGTCTTGGCCACCATGTCAAATTTAACGGTCATCATGTTCAATAAAGCTTTGTCGCTGCAAAGTTACATATAAACGAGGGCTGGACAAAACAAATTATTTGTTTTTTGTACCGAGAGTGGGTAACTTCGTGACTTTAGTCACAACGTTGCATTAAAAAGTAGAGAAAGAACAAAATAAAATATTATCTTTGCACAATATTTTATTATCAACCCAATAATGTCATTTTAATGGAGAAGATTCAAGCAGGAAAATACGTGGAACTCGTATATGAGATCTTTGTCGTGAACGGCGAGGAACAGACCAGTGTGTTCAAATTCAATAAAGAGCATCCCGACGCGTTTGTGTTCGGCATGGACCTGTCGCTCATCGAGGGGTTCCAGAACCACATCATGGGACTGGAGCAGGGCGATAAGTTTGACTTTACCCTGCAGCCCCACGAGGCCTTTGGTGTGAAGAATCCCGAACTTATCTATGAGCTGGAGAAGGAAATCTTCCACATCGACGGCAAATTTGACGATGAGAACATCCGTCCGGGCGCACGCGTGCCCATGATGACGCAGGAAGGCATGCGCATCGAAGGACAGGTGGTCAAGGTCACCGACGACAAGGTGTTCATGGACTTCAACCACCAGTTGGCCGGTGAAACTGTGCGCTACAGCGGCTTCGTGCAGGTTGTGCGTGATGCCACCCCCGAGGAGCTTCAACCCAAGCATCACGGCTGCGGTTGCGGCTGTGAAGACTGCGCTTCGGGTGACTGCGGCCATGATCACGGTGATGGTTGCGACTGCGGCTGTGGTGGTTGCTAACTGCTAAAAAAACATAACAAGGCATTAATTAAGGAAAAATTTCTTTAATTCGCGTTGCACATTATAGAATAATGCGTAATTTTGCCGAGGATTTCAAATAGGTAATTTCTAAAACATTAATAATTAACGATTTATTATGGCAAGATTTGATAAGGCTATCTTAGCAGAGAAGTACGGTATCACTGGTGTTACCGAGGTACAATACAACCCCAGCTATGAGGTGTTGTTCAACGAGGAGATGAAGCCCGAGCTCGAGGGTTATGACAAGGGTCAGGAGACCGAGCTGGGTGCCATCAATGTGATGACCGGTATTTACACTGGCCGTTCGCCCAAGGACAAATTCATCGTTGACGATGCTAACAGCCATGACAAGGTGTGGTGGACCACTCCCGGCTATCCCAACGACAACAAGCCCGTGACCGAGGCCACTTGGGCTGCCCTGAAGGACCTCGCTGTAAAACAGCTGAGCGGCAAGCGCCTGTTCGTTGTCGACGGCTTCTGCGGTGCCAACAAGGACACCCGCATGAAGGTGCGCTTCATCATGGAGGTGGCATGGCAGGCTCACTTCGTGACCAACATGTTCATCCGTCCCCAGAACGAGGAGGAGTTTGACCAGGAGCCCGACTTCACCGTATACTGCGCCAGCAAGGCCAAGGTGGACAACTACAAGGAGCTGGGTCTGAACAGCGATACCGCCGTTGTCTTCAACGTGACCAGCAACGAGCAGGTCATCCTCAACACCTGGTACGGTGGTGAGATGAAGAAGGGTATGTTCTCGATGATGAACTACTTCCTGCCGCTGAAGGGTATTGCTGCCATGCACTGCTCGGCCAACTGCGACATGAACGGTGAGAACACCGCTATCTTCTTCGGTCTGTCCGGTACCGGCAAGACCACCCTGAGCACCGACCCGAACCGCAAGCTCATCGGTGACGACGAGCACGGCTGGGATGACAACGGTATCTTCAACTTCGAGGGTGGCTGCTATGCCAAGGTCATCAACCTTGACAAGGATGCCGAGCCCGACATCTACAATGCCATCCACCGCGACGCACTGCTCGAGAACGTCACTGTCGACGAGAACGGCAAGATTGACTTCGCTGACAAGAGCGTGACCGAGAACACCCGCGTGAGCTATCCCATCTACCACATCAAGAACATCGTGCGCCCCATCAGCCACGCTCCCGCTGCTAAGCAGGTGATCTTCTTGAGTGCCGACGCATTCGGCGTGCTGCCTCCCGTTTCGATTCTCGACTCAGAGCAGACCAAGTACTACTTCCTGAGCGGTTTCACCGCCAAGCTCGCAGGTACCGAGCGCGGCATCACCGAGCCCACCCCCACCTTCAGCGCTTGCTTCGGCCAGGCATTCCTGGAGTTGCATCCCACGAAGTATGCCGAGGAGCTCGTTAAGCGTATGGAGGCCAGCGGTGCCAAGGCTTATCTGGTGAACACCGGTTGGAACGGCACTGGCAAGCGCATCTCGATTCGCGACACCCGTGGCATCATCGATGCCATCCTCAACCACAGCATTGACAATGCTCCCACCAAGGTGATTCCTTACTTCAACCTCACCGTGCCCACCGTGCTCGAGGGAGTTGATACCGGCATCCTCGACCCGCGCGACACCTATGCTGACGCAGCTCAGTGGGAAGAGAAGGCCAAGGATCTGGCTGGCCGCTTCATCAAGAACTTCGTTAAGTACGAGGACAACGAGGCAGGCAAGGCTCTGGTAGCAGCTGGTCCTCAGCTCTAATCATCCATCCGGAAATAATAAAACAGATTTCATATTTCCGCAGCAAGGGGATTTCCACCATGGGAGTCCTCTTGTTTTTTGGCTTTTTTTCAAAAAAGTCGCATCTTGTGACCTGCATCCATCTAACTTTTATTACCTTTGCCCTTGAGAGATGCGGGTACTGATTATCAACACATCCGAGCGAACAGGAGGAGCGGCGATTGCCGCTAACCGCTTGCTGCAGGCCTTGAACCGTAACGGGGTCGAGGCGCGGATGCTCGTGCGCGACCGCAAGACCGATGCCCCCGATGTGGTGAACATTCCCCCATCTTGGCGCCTCAAGGCCAACTTCCTGTGGGAGCGCGGTGTCATCTGGCTGAACAACGGACTGAGCAAACAGAACCTCTTCCAGGTCGACATCGCCAACGCGGGCACCGACATCACCACGATGCCCGACTTCAAGTGGGCAGACGTCATCCACCTGCACTGGGTCAATCAAGGTTTCCTGTCGTTAAAGGACCTTGACCGCATCCTTGCCAGTGGCAAGCCTGTGGTGATGACGTTGCATGATCAATGGTATTTCACGGGTATCTGTCACTATTCAGGCGAGTGTGTTAAATACAAGACGCAGTGCGACAAGTGCCCGATGCTGAAAGGACCTGGCATGGATTTGGCTCGGCGAGTGTTCGACCGCAAGCGGGCAATGTACTCGGGTCGCAATCTGACCTTTGTGGGATGCAGTCGTTGGATGGCCGACTTGGCTCGCCAGAGTGCACTGACTCAAGGCCATATGGTCACCGACGTTCCCAACGCCATCGACACCGATGTGTTCTCTCCGATGGATAAGCTGGAAGCACGCCATCGTCACAATTTGCCGACAGACAAAAAGTTGCTCCTCTTCGGTGCGCAGCGCATCACCGACAAGCGCAAGGGTTTCCGCTTCTTGGCCGAAGCCTGCGAGCACATCAAGATGCATCATCCTACGTTGCCTGACCATCTCGGGGTTATCGTGCTCGGCGGTGATGCCGAGAGCGTCAAAGAGGCGCTGCCGTTACCCGTTTATGCGGTCAACTACTTGAGTGATGAAGTTGAAATAGCCCAACTGTATAGCGCTGCCGATCTGTTCGTCACGCCCTCATTGCAAGACAACCTGCCCAACACGATTGTCGAGGCCATGGCATGCGGTGTGCCGTGTGTGGGATTTAATGTGGGGGGCATACCCGAGATGATTAGTCACAAACAGGATGGTTATGTGGCCGATTACTGCGACAGCATCGATTTTGCGCAGGGTATTGCCTGGTGCCTCAACGAGGCACGGTTGCCCGCCCTGAGTGCAGCCGCCCGATCTTCAGCCATTGCCTCCTATGCCCAAACAGTAGCCGCTCGACGCTACCTGGAAATTTACCAATCAGCCCTTACAAATCACTAAATAAAAAAGTGCCGCAAGCGCGGCACTTTTTTTACTTCACGTTCCAGTCGATGACGGTGGCCAGTTTGCGCTCGTAGTAGCGCCTAAGGTCGCTCCATCGGTAGTAGGGGCCGTTGACGGGAGTGACCGGCAGCATGGCTTCATGCTCGTTGAGAAGCACCTTGACCAAGATGTCGTCGGCACGGTTGCCTGTGGTACCAACGGGGCGGTAGAACACCATCTGGATGTTGCAGGCCTTGGGGATGGTGTTATAGTCCTGCCAATGCTCGTGCAGCGTTTCCAAATCATCGCAACTGTAGTTCACGCTGTCAAGTTCCATCAGGCACGCCAGGGGCAGCACGCAGGTCTCGTGACCGAAACGCAGTGATGCGCCGTTCTCACCGGTGGCGATGGCATTATCGGCCTTCTCAATCATGTCACGCAGCAGGGCACGCTCGATAAAGGGCATGCGGTTGCCGTTCTGGGGCGCGTTGGCCCAGTGGACATACCAGTAGATATTCTTCAATCGCCACAGCTCAAAAATCTCGCTGTTGCTGAAGTAGTGGTACAGGTTAACGTCGTCAAAAAACTGGTGTCCCTGCAGCGAGCCCGCCACGTCGAACACGTCACGCATGAGTTGGCGCCCATTCAGGTTAGCGGCAGCCCAAGCGGTGTCGTTCACCAGCTGGGCGATGAAGCGCTTGGGGTCCAAGTGCTTGAGGTACATGCCGTCAGAAATGGGATCCACACTCTTGCGCAGGTCATTGGCTAACGTGTCCTCGCCGTATCCCCACCCCATGTAATACATGTCGTGGTAGCTGGCATCGGTCGTGATGCGCAGGTTGGGGTTGAGCGTGCGCAGACGCATGGTCTCGTTCTGCATCGACAGGATGCAGCGGATGATGACGGTCGAACGGGCATCAACACGAGCATTGCCTGCAAACACCTCGGGGAAATTATCGAACATGCGCTGGGCGATTTCCTGGTGCTGCAAGGCACCCTCGTCGCTCAAGTCGCCAGCGCGGTTGCGTGAGGTCTCGTACACCATGCTCAATTGTCGCCTCAACAGTTCGCCTTGCAGGTTGAGCATACCCGCCTCCTTGGCCTTGGCAAGTTCTTTGCAGGGGCGTTCATAATACTTGGCATTGGTCAACCAACGGCTGCCGTGGCGGCCGTAGTGGTCGATATAGAACGGCTCATAACCCGCTGGGGCGGCGCTGAGCTGGGGCACTTTCAAGTCGGTGCCATAGGGATAAGCATAGTGGTTGCTCGCCGAGCGGTCAAAGTTACCGATGACCTGCTTCCTGGGAGTTTGTGCGCTCATGGTCATGCCGACCAGCGCTACCATGATAAAATATAATGTGATGCGTTTCATTTCGTGGGCGGGATGATGGGTTGACGTGAAAGTTTGTCGATAAAGTAGTCACGCACGTCGCTCCAGTGGTAATAAGGGGCGACATCGGTAGCAACGGGCAACGTGGCCTCGCGCTCGTTGAGCAACGGCAACATCAGGATGTCGTCACTACCGGCCTTGCGGAAGTACACAAACTGGATGTTGGCGGCCATAGGGAAAAACTTGTAGGTCTGCCAGTATTTATCCAGCGTCTCGAGGTCGGTCGTGTGGTAGTCGGCGCCGTTCAGGCCCATCAGGCAGCACAGCGGCAACACCACACTTTCGTGGCCGAAGCGCAACGACGCTCCGGGTGCCGGCTCGTCGTCGGTAGTGGCCTTGTCAGCATCCTCGATGAAGTTGCGCAGCAGGTTGGCCTCCATATAGTCGACGCGGCACTGTGTCAACGGTGTTTCACCTGACCTGATGTACCAGAAGGCATTGTTATAGCGCCACACGCTATAGATGTCCTCGGCACTGAACAAGTCATACAGGTCCACATTCTCGAATTGGTGATGGCTTTGCATGTTGCCCACCACTTCGAACAGGTTGACCATCATCGTCCGGGCTTCGCCCTCGTCGATGTTGTCTTTCACCCAGCGTTGATCGCTGAACAGTTTCTTCAACAGTCCCTTGGGATTGACCCATTTGTCGCGACACAAGTCGATGTTCTCCTGCATCGAGGCCCGCAGTGTCCTGGCCACGCTGTCACTGTAGTTCATGTAGTACATCGTCGCCTGGCTGGCATCGGTGGTGATTTTCAAGCTTGGGTTGAGCGAAGCCAGTACATCCACCTCGTTCTGCATCGACAGGATACAGCGGATGACGATTGTCGAGCGTGCCACAACGGGGGCTCCGTCCTGGAAGACTTGCGGGAAATTCTGGTACATGCGGCGGGCGATTCCCTGGTGTTGCTCGGCGCCGATGTCGCTCAGTTCGCCCAAGCGGCCCTTGCTGGCATCGTGCACCTCACGCAGGATGGCAAGCACTTCGGTTCCGCGGCGTGTGAGTTTGCCGTCACGCTCGCCCATTTCCAGCATGTCGATGGGGCGGGTGTAGCTTTTCTCGTTGATGAGCCAGCGGCTGCCATGGCGGCCGTAGTGGTTGATGAAGAACGGCTCGTATCCCGCAGGGGGCGCCGTGATGGCGGGAAAGCCACTGGTGGGATAGGCCTGGTAGTTGTTGGCGCTCAACTTGGGGTTGGCCTTGAAATCCTCACGCACGCCTGCCGTGAGCGTCAGCCCTACAAGCAGGACAAGGAGAAGAATGCTGTAAAAACGTTTCATATTCATATCTTCTTATTAAGGTTGTTTCTTGAGGCGGTAAGTATAAACAGTTCCTTGCTTGTCGGTCTTGTTAAAGGTGACTTCGCGGGAAGATGTCCTTGTCACTACGAAGAGATTCTCGGTTTCCAGTCCTGGCATCTCAATGTAATAGACCGTTGGGTCGGGGAACGTGACAACCATCCCGTTGCCGTCCTCGCTCTCGTTCCATGTGCCGAAACTCTCGACCAATTGCTCATGGCCATAGACCTGCGACACCCTGAACACCTTGTTCTGGAACTGAAAGAAGTAGTCGCCCTCAACATTCACGGGTGTGCCGTCGGCCGTGATTTGCTCGACGTGCCATGTGCCGAACCAGATACCGATGTCGCCGTGATTGCGGGTGCAGGCGCCCAAGGTCAACAGCATAGCGAGCGATGCGATGATATATAATAATGTCTTTTTCATCATTTCTTGAAATTAAAGAAGCCGTTATAGTAGATGCCTAACTGGACGCCCCAGTTGTTGCCGTATAACTTGCCGTGGTCAACAGCCACCGTGGCATTTATCGTCAAGCGATCAACAACATTCCAGCACGGGAACCAGTCGGGGGTATAATAGACCCGCAGGGCCATCGAGAAGTCATCGACGCTGCCTGCACGCGGGATAATGGGAGTGCCCCACGCTTTGCGGTAAGAGCCCTTCAGGCGGTAAAACCATTCGTGAGAGAAGAAGCCCTCGATGGCGGCATGGAAACCGCGCATCACATTGTCGCGGTAGCGCATGTAGCCGTCCTGGTTGTAGAGCGGCGACTTGACAAAGGGCGAGCCGATGGACATGCCGCGGCTCTGGTAGCCGTTGTAGATGTAGTTGTTGTAGTAGTCGTCGGCGCCCGATGAATGGCTAATGATGGGCGTGCCGGGATGGTCGTTGGGCGTCCAGTGGATGGGGCCGCTCTGATTGGTGAAGTCGATGTATTCGATGACAGCGCCTGAAATCAACGGAAGTCCGCTCGTATTGCGGTATTCCAGTCCCCACAGACCGTCAAAGCCATTCATCTTGCCGATGCCCGAGCCGTCTTCCCACAGCCACTGGGTATAGGCGCGCAGCATTTTGTCGGTATCTTTGATTTTGTGTTCCAGCGCGATGTCCCAGGTGCCCAGGTGGTTGCCTTCGACAAACGAGTCGCCCGCACTCTTGCCGCCGCTGCCGGCGATAAACGTGCGGAAAAATGCCTTGGCATCAGCTTCCATTTTGACGGTATGATCAAGTTCACCATTCTTGTAATACTTGGCTGTACCGCCGAACTGACAGGCCGACTGGGCGCCGATGGTGAATACGAAGGGCTGGTCGGGCTTGGTGCGCAGGTGCAAGCTCTTGTAATGCAGCCACTTGTCTGTGGTGATGAAATGATTATAGTAGTTGTAATGGTTCTCAAGCCATTTGTTGTCAAACTCACGGAAGTAACCGAACTCGCCCTTAATCTGCACCCAACCCTTGGTGAACGGAATGTCCTGAAAGTTGATGAAACCGGCACGCAGGCCTACAGGCGGGCGCGAATTGTTGCTCCACACGAGGTCACCGCTACTCAACCAGTCCTCGACAATGGGTGAGGATTTGCGTGCCTGACCGGCAATGGCAAAGATGCCGCGGTATTTGGCGGCAACATAGGCCTCCTGGAGCCAAATGCGTGCGGGATGTTGTTTCTGGACCTCAAACTGGCCATTACCCACATAGCGCTGATAACCCGCGCTGGATGCATAACCGCCCCATGCTTCGATTCCCGCGCCCCACGAGAAACGCTCCTCCATGTCGATGTTGTGTTCCAGCGAAGCGTGTGCCAGGGCCGAATATTGCTGGGTAAGTACTCCGCCATTGTTGGAACCGATATAATAGGGTGCCAACTCGCTGTTGCCTGCGTTGGCAACTACGCCCACCGAGAAATTTGTTCTGGACATGCGAATCACAACAGGGTCGCATGTGGTATACTTGGTACCCTCGGTTTGGACACTGTCCACGATTTGGAGTGTGTCCACGAGGACCTGGCTCGCCGCCCCCTGGGCCGTGGCGATTATGATGATTGACAATAATGCGTTTCTTATCATGATGTATCGGGGTGTTACCGTACGATGTTTGCCAGATAGGAGTCAATGTGGCGGCGCTTCTTCTCATCGGCAATCTCATCGAGGTTGATGAGGATGCCCGTCTCCTCGACATCGCCGAACTCGCGGTTGATGGCAGTGCCCAGCAGCAACATCTTGGGTGACAGGCCCATGTAGGCGTTGACCAGCGGCGGGATGTTGATGCCGTGCTGGCGGATGAAGGTGTTCAGCCGCTTATAGTCCTCGCGGAAGTCGTTGCCCACGAATTGTGCCACCAGTTCGGGGTCATCATTGCGCGTGTCGGGCAGCGGGTCAATAGGCAGGACCAATCCCTCCTTGTCTTTGAAATAGAGGTTGAGGAAGCACAACAGCATGTCGCGGCACTCGCGGTTATAGGATGGGTACATCGTCATCTTGCCAAACATGTATTTCACTTTGGGATAAACAATTGTGAGTGCCCCTAGACCGTCCCACAGGTTGTCGAGAGCAAAAAGGGCTCTCACACCCTCACGTGTGGACTGGTACTCGGGACGCACAAACGAGCGGCCCAACTCAATCGTCAATGGCAAGATCTCATTCAGAAACCTGTCGCTGAAATGGAACATGTGACCCGTGGCGATGCGCGGAACGCTATTCTCGACCTTCACGTCCCAACCGCAAATAAAGCGGTAAGCCCCGATGATTTCACGTTTCTCGGGATTCCACACCAACAGTTGCTGGCAGGGTGGGTCCATCAGGTCAAACTCATCAATGTCACAGGCTTTGCCCGTTCCACCACCGGAGGTGCGGAACGAGATTTCTCTCAAACGACCGATTTCACGCATCGTGTTGGGAGTGTTGTGGGCATTCACCACATAGATGTCGTTGTCGGCCTTGTTGGTGTGACGCAACAGGCGCTCTGGAGTGAGTTCCTGTTCTATCAGTTCAACGGGTATGGGTGCAATAATCGGTTCCATAGGTTCTCTTAGGGTTTAGATGGCGATGATGCCATGGAATAGACAATATCACGCAGGCGGGCTGCTTCTTGTTTCGGCTTGGAGGCATCAAGCGTAGTGTGGGATATGGGCTGGCCAATCACAATCTTCAGGGTGCTGCCCGTTTGCTTGATCATTTCCTTTGGCAGGAAGATGAGTTCGATGTTGAACTTGATGCCCAACTTCTTGCGCCACTTGGCAAAACGGTAGAAAAACTTGGAGTTATGGGCATCAAAATAGATGGGTACGATGTCGCGCTGGTGGTTCACGGCTTGGACGACGGCGGCTTTTTGCCACGTCAGGTCGGTAATGGTGCCGTCAGGCTGCATGCGTGAGCACAGACCTGCAGGAAAGGTGATGAACTGGTAGTCACTCTCGAGGGCGGCCTCGATGCCGGTTGCGGCCTCACGTGACTGCCGCCCGTATTTGTTCACGGGCAGGAACACACCACGCAGGGGCTCTACGGCCCATAGCAGGTCATTGACCAGAAACTTGATTTGACGGTTGTAATGGTTACCCAATAACGAAATCAGCGCTAGACCGTCCAATCCGCCCAACGGATGATTGGACACGAACATGAACCGACCTTGAGGCAAGTGCTCCAAGCCTGTCGCTTCGACGGTTATGCCCATCTCATCAAGTGCGGTGGTTGCTGCATCAACGCTGTTTTTGCCCGCCATTTTTTGTAGGATGGTGTTGAGGCGGTCCTGGCAGATGGTGCGTTCGAGCCATCGAATGGCAAAGCGCGGGATGTACCTGTAGCGCTCAGGGAGTCGGTCCCTGAGAACCTTATCGACATCTATTTTCATCGCTTGGCCGCTCATGAATTTGTATTGAGGTTGGTTTAAACATACAAAGTTAGACATTTTATCATAAAATGAAAAGCCAAAAGCAAAAAATTTGTCCATAACTTTGAAATGTTCTAATTTTGCGGAGCTGAAACTAGTTAAATTACACATACGACACATTACAGATAGCTCAATAATCATGCCCAAATTCAATATGCCGCGATTGATTTTGCTGTTGGCAGAGGTCATCACTTTTGCCATCTTGGCTGTTGTGGCATCGAGTCACTTTGGCATCGGTGACGGCATGGGAATAACTGCGGCTTATCTGGTAGCCTATCTGGTGCCTTGTCTCCTGCTTTCCCATGCACGGGGAACATCCACGACGGCAAGAGTCGTGTTGTTGGCTTTGGCTGTGCTGATGATGGTGGTGGCCTATTCTAATCTATTGAGATGGACCATGCCCGAGGAGTGCAATCTCCAACTCCCTGATTTGAAGTCCGATGCCCGTAATTTCTATAAGTGGGCATTATATCACAACGGTTACCAAGTGGATGAGCCGGGTGTGATTTTCCCCGGATTCCCCATGATGATTTTGGCATTATGGAAGGTCCTCGGGGTGAGTGTGGTATGGCCTCAGGCCATGAACATGATGTTCACCATGACATCTGTGGTGTTGACAGGAATGACAACACGACGCTTGCTGATTGGGCGTGTCTCTACCTCACATCAGCGGTTGTTCTCGTGGGGCATGATACTTTCATGTCTGCTTTTGTTCTACCTCATGTCGGGGGTGACTATTTTGAAAGAGCCTTCTACCTGTCTGGCGGTGTCGATGGCTGGATTTGCCTTGTCGTCGATGGCAACTGTAGACGAGGAGCGTCACCGTCCGTGGCGTGATATCGTGCTGTTTGTGGCGGCATGCGTCCTCATGGCGTTTATTCGCACGACTTTCCTCTACTTCCTTGCACTGGGAGTGGTTATCTTGGTATTGCCTCATTGGCGACGTGACTGGATGGTAGCTGCAGTAATGCTGGCGGTGATGGTGGTGTGTCTGCTGGTTGGAGACCATTTCGCGGCCTACTCTTTCAGCCGGCATGCCGAGATTGTCGATGGCGGATGGAACATGCAACGATTCTATGTCATGTCCGAGAACCAGAAGTTCTATCATGACCTGCTCAACTATTATTTCCTTTACTCTCATGGACACAGGCTGTTGATGCTGCCGCTCACCGTGTCAATTCAATTTGTCATCCCCTTCCCATGGCTTCTCTATGAGGAACCCACGTTAGCGAATATCATTATCAGGTGTGCCTATGGAAGGTACATCGTCGGCGGAATAGCCATATTTTACTATTTCTTCATGTGCTGGCGCCGTCATGATAATATCGGAGCATGGGCTTGGTGGCCCGCAGCGGTTTTTATTATCATCGCCTATGTGATGGCTGGTTCGGTGGCGCGATATGTCTTGCCGTTCCAACCGCTGTTCGTGCCGGTGGCGACCTATGTGTTGTGCCGCTTGGGCGAAAGCCGTTGGCGCCGCCTCTTCAACCGTTGGGCAGTATGCTATGTGATCTTGCTTGCTGTGGTGCTGCTCGTCTGTCTGGAACTGCAGGCATCCACCATTTCTTCCATATTGCATGTGCGTCCGCTGGAGGATTTCCTGCGTGAAGTGATTGTCATGGCCGAGCCGTGATGCACCCGTTTGTCGGCAACTTTTTCCTTTTCATCGACGTTGGAGGCACCCTTATCGTTTTTCGGTAAGGAGGCCTAAACTTTCAATGTCCCGCCGAGTCTAAGAGTCAAGAAATGATAACCGATAATAATTTTGACGACAATGAAAAAGACTTTACTTCTCAGTCTGCTGTGCATGATACTGACCATGCCGGCGATGGCACAACCGGGTTACGGTTACCGTCCACGTGTTCAGACCGTGGGACGTCATGGCAATGAATATGTTGCTTGGCACAGTTATTATTTTGGACTGCGTGTGGGCTTGAACGCGTCACACGTGAGCAGCGATAGCCCGCTGCTCGATGGCAGCAGCCCCCAAACGGGCCTCAATATCGGGTTTGCAGCTGGCACCCAACTCACCTTTCGTGCCCCCTTGTTCATCGAGAGTGGACTTTATTATAGTCAAAAGGGTGGCAAGAGCGGTTCTGGCAACGACAAGTTCACCTACGATCTCAACTATCTCGAGATTCCGTTGCTCATCAAGTACAAGCACTTTGTCGGCAACCAGACGAGCATTCAGCCCTATGCTGGCGGATACCTTGCAATAGGCACCGATGGCAATATCAAGAACTATGGTAACCGCACAGCGTTCAGCTCCTTCGACGATGGTTACTTCAAGCGCTTTGATGGCGGACTCAAGTTGGGCTGTGGTGTGGGTTTCAACATGCTTTACCTCGATGCAAGCTACGACATCGGATTGGCTAACATCGGCCAGGACAGTTTCGACGATACGCACAATGGGTGCTTCACTATAAATGTCGGTGTGAACTTCTAGGTGGCATTTGCCTAAAGACGTGATTTCCGGGTGGCGCGTGCCACTCATCACACCAGTGGCACGCGCATTTTATCTCCTGCAAGCAGGAAAAAGTCTCAAAAAGACAACACATTGACATTTTTTTAATAACTTTGCACATCTACTAACCATTTTAATTCTTTTGCGCTATGAAAAAGATATACAACTTACTGCTCCTTGCAGTGATCGCGATGGCGATGACCTCGTGTGACGGATGGGATTCGCCTTACCGCATCGACGATATCGTGGGTAGCTGGGAATCTTACTATGGCTACAATGGTGTCTATGAGTATGACTTAGTGGGAATGGATGTTGTGCGCTATGATTTCTATGCAAACTACACCGGACGTTACACCTACTATGACCGTTACTATGGTCTGCTCTATGTGGACTTTGATTGGGACACCTATGGCGATCGTCTGGTCATCAACTACTACGATGGTGACTATGATTACCTCTACTACGGATATGACAGTCGCGGATACCTGATCCTTTCCACCGACAGTCGATTCAGCCGATACACCGTCTATCGTCCTGCTGGATACTGGGCTCCTGCCAAGGATGCCAGCTCTCCCTCAATCAAGACGACTGTTCCCAAGTTTGAGGCAACAGCAGCCAAAAGGACGGTCGAGGCTGTTGGTGAAAAAGCGAACTAAGCCTTTTTCGATACAATAAAGGTTAATGACACATTTGTTTGCCCGGGGCAATTATCGCCTCGGGCAAATTTTTTGGAAGTCACACACTCTTTGAGCCAGTACCCAATATGCGGGATGCGTTAGCCGTGGCTTGGCTGATGATTTGCTCGGTAGTGAGGTGCAAGGCTTGAGCCACCAGGTCCGCGACTTCGAGAATGCTGACGGGGGCTTCGTCGGTCTCGATGAGCAGTCGGTCGAGTGGGGTGGTGTTAAGGGCATCAGGATTGAAGTGGCTGCCGAAAGACAGATAGCAGCCTGCATCAAGCAATGTGTGTGCAACGTGTTCGTTGCTTCGCATACCATGGATGATGAGCGTGACATCGTCAAGGCGGGCTTTCTTACGGGTGGCAATGATGTCTTGTGCCGCCCGCACACAATGCGTTACGACAGGCTTGCCCAAATCACGAGCCAACTGCAGATGTCTTAAGAATACCGCTGACTGAGTCTCCAGGTCGGCACCACGGGTGCGGTCCATCCCGGTCTCACCGATGGCGAGAACTTGAGGATGGCGGGCACAAGTTTCCAATAAAGTAAAACCTTCCTCGGTGAGTCTGTCGAGTTCAAGCCACGGATGAAAGCCCACCGAGTACCATAGCCCTGGCTGCGGGTCAAATTGTCGCGGGTCTGTCGCGATGAGGGCGGCTGTCGCGTCGGTGCGGTGGGTATGGATGTCGATGATGTTGTTCATGGCACAGGATCATAACCGCTTCCGCCCCAGGGGTTACAACGCAGGATGCGCCACACGGCAAGCGCAAATCCCTTGAATGGCCCGTGCTTGCGAATCGCTTCGATGGCATACTGGCTGCACGTGGGCGTGAAACGGCATGATGGCGGTTTCAGGGGAGATAAGAACTTCTGATAAAAGCGGATGGGAAGTATCAGAAGCCAGCCGATGAAGTGAAGCACTTCACGACCAAAATGCGCCATTCCATCGACAAATTTACTCATTTCTCACAATCATTTTTTGGCGTTTCCTGTTCGATAGCGGCTTGCGCTATGCGTTGGAGCAGCAAACACATTTTTTCGTTAATTACGCTATAGGGGGCAGGGCCCGTGTCAAGGTAAACAAATGCGACATCCACCCCTTGGCTGCATTGCTCAAGTACGGGTGTCAGCAACTCACAGCGGTTCAGGCGATAGGCTTCGCGCACGCGGCGGCGCAGGGTGACGCGCCCCACGGCCTTGCGGATGCGCTTCTTGGGAATGGAAATGAGAAACTGGACGGGATGATCGCCAATGGGGCGCAGTCGATAGGCTGCACGCAAGGGGAAAGCCATCAGCGACTTGCCTTCGCCGAAGACCCGTTCCACAGCTGTGCGGCTGCACAATTTCTCGTCCTTTTTAAGTTTGTAGTCCATTCGAGCCACAAAATTACAAAAAATGGGGCATGCACATCAGCACGCCCCACAAAAAACAATCTTCTTGATGAGGATTTATTTCTTTTTTGCTGCTTCGGCCTTGGCCTTACGGGTAGCAGCGGCCTTCTTGGCGGCAGCCGAGCGCTTTTCAGCGGCAAGTTTTTCGGAATCGGCTTTAGCTTTGCGGGTGGCAGCAGCCTTTTTGGCGGCAGCCGAACGCTTTTCGGCATCAGTCTCACCCTTGCTGGTGGCGGCAGTCTTCTTAGCGGCAGGCGCAGCTTTCTTGGCCAGGCTCTTCTTGGCGGTTCCCTTGGCAGCCTTAGCGGCGGCTTTTTCCTCTTCGGCAAGGGACTTCTTCAAGTAGTGTGCAATGGCGCTGGCCATCGAGGGGGTCTCGGGAGTGATGGTGACATCCACCTTCAGACCTGCCTTCTCGGCTGCTTCAAGCGTCGTCTGGCCCATGGCGGCGATAACCACCTTGCGGTCCATGTAGTTGGGGAAATTGGTGGTGTAGGACTTGATGCCGGCGGGAGTGAAGAACACGAGCATGTCATAGTCGAACTCTTCTCCGGGCTTGAAGTTATTGCTCACCGTGCGATACATCACAGCCTTGACATACTTCACCTTGTTGTTGTCAAGAACAACGGCTTTGTCGTTGTGAACATCGCTCACGGGCATCAGGTAGGTCTCCTTGTGATGCTTGGCGATGATGGGGATCAGGTCCTCCATGAGGCCGGTCTCGCTATAAAAAATCTTGCGTTTGCGGTAGATGACGTACTTCTGCAGGTAATGGGCGATGGTCTCGCTGACACAGAAATATTTTAACGTGTCAGGAACATTGTAGCGCAACTCTTTGCACAGACGGAAGAAATGGTCTATTGCAGTGCGGGCCGTCAAGATGATTGCTGAATAATCAGGCACGTTAATCTTGGACTGGCGGAATTCCTTGGATGTTAAACCTTCGACCTTGATGAAAGGCCTGAAAACAATCTCTACTCCGTATTTTTTCTCCAAATCAAAATAGGGAGACTTCTCGGACGTCGGTTTTGGTTGAGAAACCAGAATCTTTTTAATCCTCATGTAGCCTTAAAAATGATGATAAATATCACTAATCCAATACGTTACGCCTGTCATGACGACAAGGGGTACGATTTCGACGGCGCAAAGGTACAAAATAAAATATAGAATCGACGTCAAATTGTTGTAAAAAATTCTAAACCCTTTATATATAAAGATAAACCTTGCCGAAAAGTATAGGGCTGCAGCTATGCTTAACAGCAATTTTCCATGAGATGGGTAGAGCAGGAGCAAAACCAGTACGGGCAGCAGCAACAAACCCAATAACGATTGTGAAGCCTTGAATCCGTCAATCCACAGCTTGGAGCCTGTTTTGTCACTGAAGGTGTAGCCCAACACCTTGTAAACCAGCCATTGTATAACGTAGAAACCCAAAGCGATTCCGCAATAGGTGCCAATGTGCTTGAACACACCGGCTTGCAGCGTCGAGGCAAACTGTGGCCATATCAGTTGCACCGCTAGATAGATAATGAATCCCTCGACAATGCATGTGTTGGCAATCAGGGCGGCCAGAATGCTGGTCTCGTTGACGGTGTGGTCCTCAAACAGGTTCTCGCGACGCTTGGTGGAGAACATGTTGTGGAAAAAATTCTCAATGTACTTGTAGCCAGTGTGATAGCAGAGCGTCACGGCAAGCAGTCCGGTCAGCAGCAGTGCCATCGATGGAGTGTCGTGAAGCGGTGAGCGTACAAATGGCTTGGCCGTGCCTTCTGCGGCTGGTATCTCCATCACAGGAAGCGTGTTGATGTCGTCAAGCACACTGTCAGAGGCTTGACTGCCGGGAAATCCTTCAAGATACTGCGGGGCATAATATGCCTCCACAGTGTCTGCAGGCTGGATGCTATCGGCTGGATGGACGCTTGTGGGCATGGTCAATCTCAATATTTCGATTCAAATTCCATGGGCTTTTGGTGCTCGAGCAGGTCGATGGCGTCTTGGGGAGTGCTGGCCACCTGCCACAACCTGGCATGGGATGTTTTCATGAAACCTTCGTCGATGGCATGCTGGAGCATTAACAGCAGATGATCATAGTAGCCCAGCGTGTTCAGGATGATGACGGGCACTTTGACCAGACCCAACTGGCGCCAGGTGAGTGTCTCGAGCAGTTCTTCGAGGGTGCCTACACCACCAGGCAAGGCGATGACGGCGTCGGCCATCTCGCTCATCATGTGTTTGCGCTGATGCATGTCGGCTGTGATGATGACATCCTCCAGGCGGTCGTAGCACCAGCCGTTGTCCACCATGAATTTTGGAATGACGCCAGTCACCGCGCCGCCGGCATCAAGTGTGCCGTCGGTCACGGCTCCCATCAGTCCCACGGCTCCGCCGCCGTTCACGCAGCGCCAACCGCCTTGTGCAAGCAAGGCTCCCAAGTCACGTGCTGCCTCCAGGTAGCGCGCGTTAATGTCCGCGCTTGAAGCGCAAAACACACAAACATTCCCTCTAGTCTCCTGTTTCATGACCGCAAAGGTACTAAATTAGCCGTTAGCTGCTAGCGGTTAGTGGTCAGTTTTTTAGTTGTGGATGAGCCCAAACGTCCAGTTGTTGACGGTATTTCTCGCGCAGTTCGCGGCAATGGGTCAGGATGTCTTGCTCTGTTGAGGCGCAAATGATTTCATCGGTCGAGGTGGCCCACTTTTGCTGGAATTTGTCGTTTGCGGCACGCAACGAGGCGTTGTCAAGTTCTTGTCCTGAAAGTATGCCGACGGTGACCTCGCGGATGTAATTCTCCCAACGCTTGGCATAGTAGTCCCACATCAGGCCGTTCCAGCAGCGGCAGGCGTAATCGTTGAGGCTGCCACCCCAAGTGGTGATGAGTCGACGTGCGTTCATCTCATAGTAGTCTTTGACTTTGGGCGCCGTGCCCAGATCACGTGCCTGTTGCAGCCAGTGGTCAAGTGTGGCATGGGGATGATGGCTGTTCAGCATGTCGATGTCTGACAGCAACTCTATCAGTATGCCGCTTTGTTCAAAAACGCCGTTTTTGTCCTTTTCCTCATAGGCTTTGTCAAATGCCTGTTTCTCGACAAGGAACAGGTCGCCCAGCAGTTGCCGTCCCACCCACACCAGGTCGATGGTCATGGCATCGGTGGTGACCTCATCTTGTGCAAGCAGATGGTCCCACACGGCGAGCAGGTCACTTGGCTCGTACTTGATAGCGCGGCCCTCTTTGCCCATTGCGGGATAGGAGCACGGCAGCGGGGCGGCAAAATTGCCTGGGGTGATATCTAGCACTTTGTCGTAGAGTAATTTCCAAGCCTCTCGGACCGGGGCGCTTTCTCGGCCGGCATGGCGGTCTGCAAGCTCGTTGATGACCTGTTCATCGGTTTTGCCGAAGTCCCATGCCTTCTCCAGAATGTACTCGTAGGGGAACTGCTGCACGTCAAGCCCCTCGAGGGTCGACCCGATGCCCACGAGGTTGTCGCCGCATTCGGCAAGGGCCCGCTCGATACGCTCGCCAGCCTCTTTGACACGGCCCTGCACATTGGTATTGCCGCCGAAGTTGCCCAGATAGCACCAGATGAAAGGCTGGCCGTAGAACCCTTCGTGCTCGCGCCACATCTCCTTGTACTCGCAATAGTAGTCGAGCATGGTCATCTTGCCCTGAGGAACACCGGTGAGCATGGCGCGGGTGCGCTCTTGGGTGTAGTCTTTGCGCTGATAATAAAGGAACCACGCCATCTGCAACCATTCGGCCTCGGGGTCAACTGCCGTCAGACTCTCGTAGATGTGCCGGGTCACTTTGTTAAGGTAGTCAGGCTCAAAACTGGGTGGATCCACCTCGTTGAACGGGTCGATGCCGTAGATGTGGTCGGTCCCGAACAAGCGCGTCTGCTCTTCGAGAAACATCTTCTGAATGCGGCCGTAGAGTGGATCCTCACTGTTCAGGAAGTAGGTGCGGTATTGTTCGTCAAAGCCGGCCCAGCCGCCCAGTGCCTGGATGTCGGCATCGGGGAACAGTGTGCGTAACGCTCCGGGAACATGACCGGCAAAGGCGGGCAACACGGGTCGCATGTTCAATGCCCGTTCCCGTTCCACGATGCGCTGCTGCAAGGTGGTTTGCCCTTCGAGCCACTCTTTGGGCAGGGGGCCGCACCAGCCGTCGATGTTGGCCATGCGGTGCCATGGCAGGTAGGCTGGTCCTGTGAAGTAGGACCTCACCTGCTCATCACTCATGCCCAGTTGCCTCCAAACGTTATACCACACGGCTTCTTGCCCTGTGATGGCTAGCGGCATATTCACACCGTTGAGGGCCATCCAGTCGATGAATCGCTCCCAGTCTTTCCACTGCCAGAACGGCATCGTGTAGCCCCAGGTGCAATAGTTGAGGAAGAAGCGTTGTGGCACCCTTGACGTCACTCGCTCGGTTGCGGGCACGTCAGGCAAAGCGGTGGGCAAGTCCAGCGGCACGTCGGCATACCACGACACCGTCACCTTGCAGTAACGGTTCAGATAGCGGTTCAGGCCCACGGCCATCGAGCCGGCATTGTTGCCGCCGATGATGACTTTACCGCCTTGACTCTCAAGGGTGAACACATCCTTTCCGCCATCGGCCTCGATATTGCGGAACTCCACTTTATTTGCCAGCGATGCGGACATGCGGGCTGCTAGCGCGTTGGCCTGTTCCACGTCATTTCCGGCCAAAATACTTGCTGTCATGGCCAGCATCGCTATGATGATGAAATATCTCTTGAACATAGCACAAAGGTAGTGTAAAATCTCAAACTGTGGATGCAATCGCTTGAAATGAACAGTTTTTTTATTACTTTTGTCGCCTCAGACCATACTGTTTTTTATCATGACTAAGCGCTTTGTACTGATTTTCACTGCCTTGGTAGTGGGGTGTCTCACTCCTGCCATGTCTCAGATTGTTACCGACAGCCGGACCGAGAATATAGCCGACAGCATTCGTGCTGAGCTCGACAGCAGGCCCTACTTCAGCCTCTACAAGGACACCTATTTTGTAGGCGGCACGGTTTTAGGAGGTGAACCGACCATTCACAACAGTGATGTCAAATTCCAGATTAGTTTCCAGCAGCGCCTCACCAAGAGTGTGTTGCCCTGGCATTCCTATCTCTATCTGTTCTACACTCAAAAAGCAATGTGGAATGTGCTGGAACGCTCGTTGCCCTTCCATGACTTGAACTTCAATCCGGGAATCGGCATCTCGCGATACATTATCATGAAGAACCGCCTGATTGGCAAGGCCACTGTGATGATTGAGCATGAATCCAACGGCCGCGATGGCACTGCATCGCGCAGCTGGAACAAGATTTCACTGGCCGGTGAAGCCTATATATCACCCATCCTGATGGCACATGCCAAGTTCTGGATTCCCATTGTCGACGGCAAGTACAACAAGGATATTCTCGATTACATGGGGATTTCCCAGGCAGGTTTTCAGGCTAAAAGCCTTGATGACAAATGGGTGCTCGACATGACCTTGGTCAAGCGCCGGGGGTGGAATTTCAATTTCAACACCATCGTGCAGCTGGGATACCGCATCAACCACAACTCCAACCAGTTCATCATGTTGCAGTATTTCAACGGCTATGGTGAGAGCATGCTTGACTACAACCAGTACCACTCTCGCATCCGCATCGGTCTGCTCATTCGACCCAGGTTCTTCAGCGACTTCTGATTTTATGCCTCTGCTGCATTGTGAATTGAAATAATATGATTACCTTTGCCACAATCGAATAAATGATCATTGATTATGCAGTACTGGATTAATCACAATGGAGTGCAGTCAGGACCCGTGGACCTCGATGCCCTCAAGGAAATGGGACTCACGTCTTCGGCCTATGTGTGGCACGAGGGACTCACTGACTGGGTGAAGATCACTCAGTTGCCCGAGTTGCAGGGCTTATATGAGATGGTGGGAGGAAATCAGCAGCCGCAAACCGCTGATGATCAGCCGACGGTTGGCATTGCTATGGCCGAGCCTGTGCAAGATGCCGAGCAGCCTGTTGAGGTAGGTGAACCCTATCAGGCAGAGCCTGTCCCCGAGCCTTATCAGCCACAGCCCGAGCCGCAACCCTATCAACCTGAGCAACCCTATCAGCCGCAGTATGCTGAGCAACAGCCTGCACCTGCCGAGCCGTGCCCGCCCACTAACCTGGTTTGGGCCATCATTTCGACTGTGCTGTGTTGCTTGCCCGCTGGTGTAGTGGCGATTGTCTATGCCATCAAGGTGACCAACAAGTATCGCGAGGGCGATATCGAGGGCGCTAAGCGTGCCAGCGAGACGGGAGCTTGGTGGTGCATCGCCTCCATCATCTTGGGCATCATTTGTCAGCCAATCATGTCGGCGTTCTCTCTCTTGCCTTGGATGAACTGAAGCCATGGCGATGATGCGTCGCACGCTTGTCATAGTGCTGGTTGTCGCATTGTTGTTGGTGTTCGGCTTCATCTACTATGCGCTGGACCCGTCATCTTCTTCGGCTTTCCCTCAGTGCTCTTTCTTGGCGCTCACGGGCTATAAGTGTCCCGGGTGCGGCAGTCAACGGGCCATCCACGCCATGTTGCATGGCGATTTGGCGGCAGCATTCAGGTACAATGCCCTGTTGCTGATTTCAATCCCTTGGATTGCCCTCTGCCTGTTTGCCGAGTCTCAGCGAACCCGCAACCCCCGTTTGTATCTCCGCCTGAATGCCCCTCTGCTCATCTTGCTGTACTTTGCAATGGTGATTATCTGGTGGCTGTTGCGCAATGTTTTTAACTGGTAATAACCGATAATTGACCTTTAACGATGAAACAATATCTTGACTTGGTGCGCCACGTGATGGAGCATGGTGTGGACAAGGAGGACCGCACTGGAACGGGCACGCGCAGCGTGTTCGGCTACCAGTTGCGATGCAACCTCGACGACGGGTTCCCCTTGTTGACGACCAAGAAGGTACACCTCAAGTCCATCATCTATGAACTGTTGTGGTTCCTGCGCGGCGACACCAATGTGCGTTGGCTCCAGGAGCATGGGGTTCGCATTTGGAACGAATGGGCCGATGAAAACGGCGATTTGGGACCCGTCTATGGCAGCCAGTGGCGTGCTTGGCCCGATGGCAATGGTGGCACGATTGACCAGATAGCGCAAGTCATCGACCAGATTAAAAACACTCCCGACAGCCGTCGCATCATGGTCAGCGCATGGAATGTCGCCGAGGTGCCCACAATGAAACTGCCGCCTTGTCACTCATTGTTCCAGTTCTATGTGGCCCAGGGCAAGTTGAGCCTGCAACTCTATCAGCGCAGTGCCGACCTCTTCTTGGGCGTGCCTTTCAACATCGCTAGCTATGCACTGCTGCTGATGATGGTCGCCCATGTGACTGGCTTGAAGTCTGGTGAGTTCATCCACACCTTCGGCGATGCCCACATCTACCGTAACCACTTCGACCAAGTCAAGGAACAACTCTCACGAGAGCCGCGCCCTCTGCCCCGAATGGTGCTCAACCCTGAGGTCAAGTCCATCGATGACTACAAGTACGAGGACTTTACCCTTGAGGGCTACGACCCCTGGCCCGCTATCAAAGGCGTCGTCTCGGTCTAATCTGAAGAGCAGGAATTTTCCTCATTGTCAAGTATGCCGTTACTTCACGGCCCCAAGGAACAAAATGAAAACCATCCATGCCATAGTAGCCGTCGCCAGCGACTGGGCCATCGGGCGCCAGGGCGACCTCTTGTGCCATCTGCCTGCCGACATGCGCCACTTCAAGGAGGTGACCATGGGTCACAGCATCATCATGGGCCGCAAGACCTTTGACTCCTTCCCGCGTCGTCCCCTGCCCGGGCGACAGAACGTCGTCATCACCCGCGATGCCGCTTGGCAATACCCCGGCGTGACAGTCGCTCACAGTCTGGACGAGGCCATAGCCGCCTCCCAGACCGACATCGTCTTCATCATCGGCGGAGCTCAAGTCTATGAGCAGGCTTTACCTCTGGTCGATGTCCTGCATCTCACGATGATTCATGCCCGATGGGCAACAGCCGACGTCTTCTTCCCCACACTCGACATGAGCGAGTGGCAGGAGGTGAGCCGCGAGCATCACGAGAGCGACCATCGCAATGCCTACGAGTTTGATTTTGTTACCCTTAAACGCCGCAAGTCATGAAGTATTTCCTCATCGCCGGAGAGGCTTCGGGCGACCTTCACGCCTCTCTTCTCATCCAGTCACTCAAGCAACAGGACCAGCAGGCAGAGTTCCGCTTTCTGGGCGGTGACCTCATGCAGGCTCAGGCGGGAGTGCAACCCATTGTCCATTACCGCGATATGGCCTACATGGGTTTCATGGATGTGCTGAGACATTTGGGAAAAATCCTCGGCTTCTTGGGCACTGCGCGCCGTGCCATCGATGAGTGGCACCCCGATGCGGTGATCTTGGTCGATTATCCGTCATTTAACCTCAAGGTGGCGAAATTTGCCCATAACTTGGGCATTAAAGTCCATTATTTCATTTCGCCCAAGGTTTGGGCATGGAAGGAGTGGCGTGTCAAGGACATCCGCCGCTATGTCGATCGCATGTATTGCATCCTGCCCTTTGAACCCGATTGGTACAAGGACCGCGGCTACGAGGCCACTTACGTTGGCAATCCAACCGTTCATGAAGTGGCTCAAGCCAGCAAGGATTTCCCTGATTTTCCCCATTTCATCGAACAAAACGGCCTTCCTGATCTTCCTATAATCGCCCTCGTTCCAGGCTCCCGCGTGAGTGAAATCCGCGACAATCTGCCGCTTATGCTCGAGGGTGCGGCCCGTCATCCCGAGTGTCAGGCAGTCATTGCCGGGGCACCAAGCATCGACGACAGCCTCTACCGTGAGGTGATGGGGGACAAGACTGTGCCCGTGCTGCGCGATGTCACCTATCCGCTCGTGCACCATGCCCGCGTGGCGCTGGTGACTTCGGGCACCGCGACACTCGAGACCGCCTTGTTGGGCACACCCCAGGTGGTTTGTTACCGTGCTAACGGCAGCAAGTGGACCTATAAGTTCTTACAGAAAATCTTAAAGATAAAATACGTCGCTCTGCCCAACCTCATTACCGATGGCCCCTTCATCACCGACGACCCCATCATCCCCGAACTGATGTTACACATGTGCACCGTGGACAGTATCGATAGCCACTTGACCCAATTGCTCGGCGACACCCCCGAGCGCCAAGCAATGCTCGACGGCTACCGCCGCCTTGCCGACCGCCTTGGCACCGAGGTCTGCACCGCCACCGCTGCCCGCCTCATCGTCACAACCCAATAATCCACACTACCCATCACTTTGTCGATGCATTGCAAGCCGCTGGCTTGCACAAAGTTCCCTCAGTATCCCCCATGCCGTGACTTCCGTAACGGCCCCATCATCCCGTCGCGCCCCTTACTCCTGTTGTCTTGTCGCTACATCGCAACCCACTGTTTTCGGGACCATCCATTGGGGGGTGGTTTGGAACTTCTTCCAGGCCTCTTCCAGTTGGGGTTTGCAGGCGATGATCAGTTGATGGGCTGGGGTAGTGTTGGACGGGTCTTTCTCGATCCGGTTGATGTAGTCCAGCAGGTTATAGCATGTGTTGTACTGCCCCGTCGCCAACAGTGCTTGCGGCATTCCAGCGGCTTTGTCTTCGGCAGTGAACCATAACGTGGTGCCCATGCTGGCTGCAAGTTTGCTGTTGCGCTGGATGGCTTCGCTGGGCTTGAGCTCAACGGGGACGTCTTGATACTCCCACTTTCGCTTGGTCTGTTTTCTGCCGTTTCTCTTGTTCTCACTTGGGCTCAGCTCATAGATGGTGCTGGTGATCCGGCGGTTGTGCCAATCATTGTTTTCATAGATGGAGTCATAGTTTTTCCTGCGCAATTGATGAAGGAAGACCTCGCTGCTCATCATGATGATGGATTTTGCACGGTTCATGAGCATGGCCTCGGCTGTAGCAAATTTCAAGTGGCTGAGGAAACGTGCCCGATCGCCGATAAAGGTGCTGCCGATGGCCTTGAATATCTTATTCTTGAACAAGGCTCCGATGACGTTCAACAGGGTGACGATGGCAAGGATGACCGTTATCACTCCCAGCCAGAAGCCGTTACCCATAGCCAGTGCCAGTAAAAACAATATCATGACTACCGCTTCGCTGATGAGCCCGTAGTTGCGCAGGCGGCCCAGGGTGAGGCGTCCCACACTTTGGGGCAGCATTTGCTCGCTGGTGTCATAGCCGTCAGTCTCAGAACCGGCGACATCACTGATGATGACGAGGTCAAACGCCTTGTCGGTACGGAGCTGGTCCTTTCGGTGAGAGCGTAGGCGTTCTTCGGCAAGCAGCAGGGGGTCAATGCCTTGGTTGTCAACGACTCCACCATCCATGAGGCCGAAGCGCGACTTGATTGTGGAGGCGATGTCTGGTTGCTGTGAAACCTGAAAGTCGTCGGGATACATCATCGGCTCAAATCCGCTGGGGAAGCATGAGGAGCAGGCCAGCGCTTCGCCGGGAGTGATGTGGCGTGCGACATCGCGTCCGATGTAGTGATCACTGTTGCCGAATACACCATAGGAGATGCGCTCACCTGTGGTCATGTAGCCATAGGTAACTCTGAAGCGGAAGGGCAGCGAGTTGTCAAAGTCGGTCGCCAATGCCGTGTAGTCCTTAACGGGTATGGGTTTGCGGTCCTTGTTGTCGGTGTCTTTGCCCATGCTGTCGATGATGTCGCCCATCGTAGCCCCCTTGAACAGGTATTTGTCGTAGATGCCCGCCATGATTTTGATGCTTGACGCGTCACGATTGGCTTTCTCAGCGCTGATGCCGTTCAGGGCATGTGTGACCAGGTCCTCGTTGCACAGGAAATCGAACAGTTCATGAATCATCTCATCAATGGACTGCCCTTTGGCCAGTGCCAGCATGTATTTCATCGCCGGGATTGTGCCGCCTGATACCGAGGTGAGCGCTGTCACGCAACTGAGCAACGTTCGTCCGTCTTCCAAACGGATGGAGTTCAAGAATGACAGGGTGCCCAAGTCGAAGGTGGCAGCACGGTATCCGCCGCCCGAGAATGCCATGCCGATGTTCAGTTCGTTTTCCATTGTGCTGTTTGGTTGAAGGTCATTTGGTCTCGTCCTCGGTGAGGCAAGCGGTGAAGCCCATTTCCTGAGAGCGTTCTTTGTCAAACATGCAGTAAGTCACATTGCCCTCGTCACACAGGTTGCCTTGGCTGTCGTGCACAGTGACGTGGACAGCGTAGTAGTTGCGCACATTGCCCGTCAGATGGCCGCGCAGGGTGATTTGCGGGTCGCGCGTGGAGACAGGACGACGGAATTTCACTTCAAGCTTGGTAGTGACTCCAGCGACTTGCAGACGGCGCGAGAGCACCCAGTTGGCGATTTCATCGATGAGTGTGCTGATGATGCCGCCGTGCAGAGTCTCCACCCAGCCGTCATAGTTCACGTTTGGGGACCAGGTGGCGACGATGTCCTCGCCGTCCTCCCAGAATTCCAGATGCAGGCCGATGGGATTCGTCGGGCTGCAGCCAAAGCAGTTGTACCCCTGTTTATCCAAATATGGATTAATCAGTTTCTTCATTTTGGGTAAAGAAAAATTGTCTTCGTTGTTTGAGTTGTTTTATTTACTATGGATGCGGATGCCATTGTATTTGTTGTATTTATTGTTTTCCTTTTATCTGTTGTCGTTCAGTGACTTTTCGGTGATGCCAACAACAGTGCAAGTCGAGCGGAAAGCGAAATTCATTTCAGCTTTTCCGAGACGCAGCCTGTTTTCGGTGATGCCAAATCTCCAGGCTATTGATGGCGTTCTGCCACAGGATGTAACAGCCTGGGCCAGCCACCGACAGCGGGCTCAGGTAGGTATAGGCAATCCACACGGCAAAGGCTGTGTTCTTTTGCCCAAGACCCTGGCCACTCTCGATGACGGTACCGAAGAAGTGCCCGATGTAACGTCCCACAGCAAACTGTGCCAGGCAGATGAGAAGTGAAACAAGGGCAATGGTCAAGAGGAACACCAGGGGCGCTCCGCTGTTGATGATGTTCTTCACAGTGCACCCCGTGACGATGGTCAGCGAGATACCCCACATGTAGAACGACAAGTCCTGGATGGCGACCAACCGTTGCTGCACGCGTGGCAGGTAGTGCTTCACCAGGTAGGCGGCAATCAGCGGTAACACCAGCACGAGGAACACCTTGTACATGATCATCCAGAAGGCAGTCCAGAAGTTGATGTCCACATTGTTGTCGATGAGCGGGAAAACCACTGGAACAGCGATAACGGTAACAATATTCGACAGGAACACGTAGCTGGTCATCGTCTCCAAATTGCCGCCCAACTTGCCTGTCACTACGGGCGCTGCGCTGGCTCCGGGACAGATGACGCACGTCAGGATGCCCTCCATCAGAATCAGGTCTTTACCTTTCATGTCAAAGCCGATGATGAGGGCCACAAGCAATACGACAAGCGCCACTTGAAATATTGATACCCACAAATGCCACATCGACGGTCGCATCTTGTGGAAATCCACGCGCAGGAACGTCGTGAACAGGATCAGACTCATGAACAGCGGCAGGATGGTGTCGAATATCGGTTCCATCACCTCGCTCACTGGGTCAAGGGCCGGAATCCAATAAAATATGAGATAGATGACCGTGCCCGACACTATCGCGCTGGGCAACGTCCAATTCTTCAAAAAATTGATGATGGTTTTCATAGCGCCACAAAGTTACTCTTTTTTTTGCGTGTGAGTTTCTTATTTTTAGTTTTTCCTTGTCAGAAAAATGTTGTACTTTCGTGCCCGATAATGAAAAAGATTCTGAAAGACATAGCGTTTTGGGCACTCTACGGCATCTGGTACGGGTTGTCATTGCTGCCGTTGTGGTTGCATTATCTGTTCAGCGATGTGATGTTTGTGATTGTCGCCTATGTGATGCATTACCGTCGTGGCGTCATCAGCAGAAACATGAAGACCTCCTATCCCGACAAGAGCGACAAGGAGATCAAGAAGATGATGATGCAATTCTATCGCCACTTCTGTGACGTACTGGTTGAGACGGTGAAATATACCTCAATCACCGACAAGAACATCATGCGACGTGTGAAATTCACCGGAGCTGAAGAGGTGGCCGAGATTGTCAACAGTGGCCAATCTGTTGCCCTGCTGTTGGGGCACTATGGCAACTGGGAATGGATGACTTCGGTTGAGCGGTGGATAATTCCGTTGATAACCAATAATCCGGCCAAGGGACAGATTTACCATCCGCTTGAGAACGAGGTGATGAACCGCGTCGTGATGAAGGCGCGCAACCGCATGGGTTCGGAGAATGTATCCAAGAAGGAGACGCTCCGTTGGATTCTCAACAGCAAACGCGAAGGCCGCCCTTCGATTTTGGGATACATCGCTGACCAGGTACCCAAGTGGGAGAACATTCATCATTGGCTCACCTTTCTTAACCATAAGGACACTCCTGTATTTACTGGAGTCGAGCGCATTGTCCGCTCCCAGAATCAGGCCGCCATCTATATGGATGTCAAGCGCGTGGGTCGTGGCCGCTACGAGTGCGACTTACAGGTCATCACGCGCGATCCGTCATCAATGGGAGAGTTTGAACTCACCGACAACTATTTCCACCGCTTTGAGCAGACCATCAACCGAGCGCCGCAGTACTGGTTGTGGAGCCACAACCGTTGGAAACGCACCCGCGAGGAGTTTGACCGCCGCTTCAAGGTCGTCAACGGCAGGGTCGTGGAGAAAAAACATGATAATTGAAAAATACTTGCCCATTCAAGCAAAAAGTCTTACCTTTGCGGTAATCAAAGGACTAATTAACTAAAAACTAAAAACTTAGAACTTTAAACTGATAACACAATGAACCGACTTTCGGACCGCATCAACGCACTGGCACCTAGTGCCACCTTAGCCATGTCACAAAAGAGCAGCGAGCTGCGCGCTCAGGGCGTGGACGTGATTAACCTTTCGGTAGGTGAACCCGATTTTTTCACTCCAGACCACATCAAGGCCGCAGCCAAGCAGGCTGTTGACGACAACTTCTCGTTCTATTCGCCTGTCCCCGGCTACTTGTCGCTGCGTCAGGCTGTCTGTGAGAAACTGCGTCGTGAGAACAACTTGGAATATACTCCTGATCAGATCATCATCGGCAACGGTGCCAAGCATGAGCTGTGCAATGCCATCATGGCACTTGTCAACCCCGGTGATGAGGTGATTATTCCCACGCCTGCATGGGTAAGCTACGTGCAGATGGTGAACCTCGCAGGTGGCAAGAGTGTGCTCTTGCCCTCAAGCATGGAGAAGAACTTCAAGGTGACTGCCGCCGAGCTGGAGGCCGCCATGACCGACAAGACGCGCCTGATTGTCATCTGCTCGCCCAGCAACCCCAGCGGTGCCATCTATAACCGTGAGGAACTCAAGGCTATCGCCGACATGCTTGTCCGTCATCCTGAGGTGATGGTTATCGCCGACGAAATTTATGAGCACATCAACTACGTGGGCCATCATGAGTCGCTTGCTCAGTTCGATGCCATCAAGGAACAGGTGGTTATCATCAACGGTGTGTCCAAGGCCTATGCCATGACAGGTTACCGCATCGGTTACATCGCTGCGCCCCTTTGGGTCGCTAAGGCCGTGAACAAGATGCAGGGCCAATACACCAGTGGCGTTTCCTCAATTGCCCAAAAGGCAGCCGAGGCAGCATATAACGGTCCGCAGGATTGCGTCGAGGAGATGCGCGTCGCCTTTGAACGTCGCCGCAACCTCATCGTGGGGCTCTTGCAGGAAATCCCAGGTTTGGAGTTGAATATGCCTGACGGAGCTTTCTACGCTTTCCCCAAGGTAGAGCATTATTACGGCAAGCGTTGTGGCGACACGGTCATCAACGACGATAACGACTTGGCCCTCTACTTGCTGAACGAGGCACATGTCGCCACCGTGGCCGGCAGCGCCTTCTGCTGCCCGGGCTACATCCGTCTGAGCTACGCCACCAGCGACGAGAACCTGCGTGAGGCCGCCAAGCGCATTGCCGCCGCTCTCGCCAAGCTCGCTTAAAACAAAGGGAAGACAATAAATACAACAAATACAAGGGCATCCGCGCTCTTGAAAATAAAAACAACTATAACAACTTGGACAATAAATAATTAATAGTTGTCAGAGTTGTTATAGTTGTCTTTTATAAAAGCTACAAACTGGATAGTTTAGTATTTATTGTACTTATTGTTTTTCCTTTAATCTTATAGTTGTTTAACGGCGTCAGCGAGTTGCTGCATTCCCTGCATGAGGATGGAGCGTGGCACGGCGACATTCAGGCGCATGAAGCCGCTGCCCGCCTTGCCGAACATTGCGCCGTCGTTCAAGCCGAGTCGTGCCTTGTTGACAAACAGGTCGATGAGTGCGTCATGATCCAGGCCGAGGCCTGTGCAGTCAAGCCACACGAGGAACGAAGCCTGGGGCTTGATGGCCGTGATTCCCGGAATGTGTTCGCGACAATAATCAACCACAATGTCGATGTTCCCCTCGATGTATTCCAGACACTGGCGCAGCCATTCAGCGCCATGACGGTAGGCTGCACGTGTAGCGGTCATCGACAGGAAGTTGGGCGAGCACTGTTCGTTGGCTTCCAGATGATGGAAGAAAGGCTTCCTCAGGTCGGGATTCTTAATCACGCACCATGAGCTCACGATACCTGCGATATTAAACGTCTTGCTGGGAGCGCCCATTACCACGCCGACAGCACGTGCGTCATCGCTCACGGTAAGGAACGACATGTGGCGGTGCCCTTTCAGGATGAGATCACCGTGGATCTCGTCACTGAAGACCACAACCTCATACTTCCGTGCCAACGCGGCAACCTGACGCTGAACCTCGGCAGGCCATGCGATGCCGATGGGGTTATGCGGGTTGCACAGCACCATCATGCGCGGATGCTCATCTCTGAATATTCGTTCCAAGCCCTCTAAGTCCATTTCGTAGAATCCGTCAGCAGTGCGTCGCAGCCCGTTGTTCACCACCATGCGGTTATTGCCTGTGATGAGCATCCTGAATGGGTGATACACCGGCTCTTGGATAACTACCTTGTCTCCAGGGCGCGTGAAGTGGTTCAATGCCAACCCGAAGCCGTTGACGATACCGCCGATAAAGCAGACCTCATCCTCGGTAAACTCCAGCCCGTTGCGTTCACGCTGCCAGTCGATGATGGATTGCCAGTAACCTTCCAATGGAACACTGTAGCCATAGATGGGATGTTCGGTGACACGCTCGGCCAGCGCTTGGGTGATATCGGGGCAGGCGGCAAAGCCCATGTCAGCCACCCACAGGGGCAGTACGTCCTCGCGCCCGAACATCTGCTTGCACATGTCCACCATCACACAGCCGGTCCCATGGCGGTCAATCACTCGGTCAAAATCATATCTCTTCTCCATTTTGGTTGTTTTGTTGGGGGTTATTTGCCACAAAAATAGGCATTTTTGGGCCGTTGGAAACGAAAAAAACATTTTTTTTCAAAAAAAATGCCCAAAATTGTTGGCGGTTCCGAAAAAAGCAGTACCTTTGCAGTCGCAATTGAACAAACGATGACTCCGTAGCTCAGTTGGTAGAGCAATTGACTCTTAATCAATGGGTCGTGGGTTCGAGTCCCACCGGGGTCACCAAATTGAACGCCAAATGGTTAATAATGAAGCCATTTGGCTTTTTCTTTGTGCCAACCATTGGCGAGTTTCCCTGACTTCTATTTGCCAAAGAATATATCTCACCCGAGCAATAGACCGTGTCATCGAATAGCTGCGGCAGATCGTTGTCACCGCCCTGCAGGGCAGCCAGGTGCCTATTCAGTCGCTGCGTGACATCGTTGACTTGATGCGCAAGAACGAGACTTCGTTCCCGCACTTCCGCAATTCAAACACCTACAAACTCTTCGAGCCTCCCGTGTTAAAAAATAAAAAAGAAAATAATGGGTATTGGTTCTGATAATGTTGATTCTTGTGAATTATATTGTAACTTTGCAAAAAAAAACGGGAATCATGAAAAAAACAATTATTCTTCTATTCACCTTGTCATTGGCACTTCTTTCATATGCGGAGTCATTTAATGTGGCTAATTCTAAATCGAGAATAGCGATCGTTCAGTATGTGATTGACAATCAGGGATTTTATCAAAAGCAATCGAATGTCACAGTTGAATCTGTAGATAATATTGAATATAAGTATGCTTATGATAAAAAGAAAAAGGATCTCTATGTAACTACACCTTATGGTAATTATAGAATCAATCTTGACGATGATTTTGCTAAACAGATAAAGAAGGATAAAACTATCCCTCAATTAAAATCTGAAGAAATAGAGAATATGATTTCTCTCCATAACGCATCCTTGGCTGAAAAATTTGCAGCTTTGAACTTGGCTAGAGAAAAACATATTACAGATTCAATAAACGAAGTAAGAGAGCAAGAAAGAATTGCCTGCGAAAAGGCAAGAAAGGATTCTATTGAAAAAGTCAATAAAGAAAGAGCTCTTAATTCATATAAGGCTCAGCATAATTGGCATTGGCTTCCTATTAAGGCCAAGTCAAAATATAGCTATAGTTCAGGAACAAGTACTGTTCCATTAGAATGTGCTTTGTGTGATAAAAGAATCAGTTCATATAGTACTGACTCAATTTATGTAGCTGCAATCAATAATGATACTATTTTCTCAGTAGAGACCATTTATGGATTGTTAGATAATTCTTATCTTGAATTCCATGCTTATAAAATTCCTTATGAACTACAGCAAAGTGAGTATTACAAAAAGCATTTAGAAGCATATAGAGATAGTCTCTATTCCAAACCTGACTACAACTTAGATTTCGTAAAAGACCTGAATTTGTATTCTTTGCATAACTATGTTGAAACAGTGCAAAAGGAGGCTCCCTATGGTTTGTTTACGGAATGGGCATGGAATGACGAGTATTCAGTAATTACATTCAGCTTTAGTTATCTGAATTTGAATAAAAGAACGATTAAATATATTGATGTTTATTGGAAGGTCACAAATGACGTTGGAGATGTAAGAAAAACAGGTCATTTCAAAGGTACGGGACCGTTAGAACAATATGAAACAGGAAGTTGGGATTGGGATTATTCATCGTATTATGTAGCTGGTGACGCTTCCACTATGGAATTCACAAAAGTCATCATTACTTATATGAATGGACAACAACAGATTTTGACGAAGAACATGATAAAAATTGATTAATCCACATTGTTATGAAAGGAATTCACATAATTACGATTGCTATTATCAATCTTCTCTTGTTTAGTAGTTGTGGATCTTTAAAAGCTCCAACCATTCACCAGTTTAATTCAATAGAAGATTACCGATATGTTTATATTACACCAACTGCAGAACTTACTTCGAGCACTGGCGTAGCATATGCAGTTGGAAATGGGTTGTATGGAAACACATCAAAAACCATAAATCCAAGCGATGTGATTTCTGGTATCTTCTTGAAAAACGGTTTTATTCGTTTGCCAGAATTAAAACCTGATTTGTTGGATCAGACAATTGTCGTAAATTACGGTGAGAGTGGAAGAAGAAATAAGGGACTTGGATACACAATTGAAGTGACAATTCAAATTCTATCCGCAAAAACAAGCGAACCTATTTGCATATGTACAGCTGAAGGCCAAGGAGAAACAGAAGCTGATGATGTTAGAATTGCCATTAACAGAGCTCTAACTCCATTATTTGAGAAATAGTCTGTCTTTTACGCATAGAGGCGGTTACCGTACTAAATCGTGCGATAACCGCTTTTATTATGCTACAACAGGAAAAAAGGGACGGTTCTTTTGATGTGATTTTTGGGGTCAAGTAGCACCCTAAATACGGTTGTCAAAAATGACAACCGAGATTGACACCTAATGATACACGTTGACACACGATGACATAGTATCAGTATAAGAAATTCATGGGAATCAGGCGGTTATAGTGTCAACGACTGTCATGCTATGTTATGAATCAGAGCCCACCGAGGTCACCAAAAGGAAAGCCAAATGACTTGTAATGAGCCGTTTGGCTTTTTCGTTATATCAACCATTGACGTTTTACCTGCAGGGCAAATGCTAACCTTTAGCTCGGCGAAGCCAATTGCACGAATTATACGAATTGATATGTAATAATTGCCAGTTCCGCCGCTGGTTCTTCCGCAAGTATTACGCCTCAGTCACGAACTTGAAGCAGTTCCTTGAAGAGAACATCGGAGCCGAATTCTGTGGCATCAATCATAGTAGTCGTATTCTTGCATTTCTTCGAAAAGTCTGCGCACAACGAAATATCGGTCATAGGGATCGGTAATGCCTGTCTCGTTCAGGAACAGATAAACGATGTCATAGCGGTCGCCAGAACAGGTGTAAATCATTTCGCCATAGGAGATTCTTGAACTATCATTGAAGCTACAACCCTTCAGATTGTCACGACACCAATGCCTCACGCGACCTTCCATCTCCTGCCCGGACTCGCTTGCGAGCCACTGGGCATAGGCATCATCCCACAGTTTCTTTTCCAGATATCCGTTCCAAATGCTTCCTATTGATTCCATAATAGTCCTCCTTCCGTTAATGTGATTCATCATACTGTTTGATCAGTTCAAGCAGCCTGTGGGCAGCAAACAGCCGGTCATACGAATCGGCGATGTCCGTCTCTTTGAGCATTACATACACGATGTCAAACCGCCCGCCCAACTGCACGTCGAGCATTTCGCCATAGGTGTATCTGGCTCCTTGGTTGCACATATTTCTTTCAAACCAGCGTGCCACTCGGCCCTGCATTTCCTGCCCGGCATCGCTATTGAGCCACTTGGCATAGGCTTCGTCACGCAGTTTGGCTTTCAGCAACAGGTTTTCGGTCCTGCTTGGCGCAATTAATCTCAACATAAGAACTCCGTTTTAAGGGTTGAACATTCACTTGATTTGCGTATCAGGCGGTGTGAAAACCGACTGACTTGGCAACCGTCTTGCTCGCCAACTGCTCGCTCTTGCAGTAGTCCACCAACTGCTCCAGACGAGGCTTGGCTCCCGCACCATAGAGGATTCCGCTAATGGCATACTTACGGGCGACGTTCTCAATCTGCCCTCCGCTGAAGTCGAAGACCTTGGCCAGATGCCCGGCCTCGGCCTCGGTAAGGTCTTTAATCATCTCTTGCCAAATCTTGGCACGTAGTGTGGCATCGGGCGTCTCGAACTTGATTTTGTAGAGGAAGCGACGCTCGAATGCGCTGTCAAGATTACCCTCGAGGTTGGTCGTGGCGATGAGGATGCCGTCGAGGTTCTCCATCTCCTGCAGCAGGATGTTCTGGAGGGTGTTCTCCATCTTGTCCACTGCATACTCGGCACCGCTCTTGCGCTTGCCGATGATGGCATCGGCCTCGTTGAAGAACAGGATGGGCGCCACCTCGCAGTGGTTCACCGCGTTACGGTAGCGTTCAAACAACGCCTTGAGGTTCTTTTCGCTTTCGCCCACCCACTTACTCTTGATTTGCGGCACATCGACCGTCATAATGGGGCGACCTGTGCGGCGCGCCAACTGATAGACGGTCTCGGTCTTGCCCGTGCCGGGGCCGCCGTAAAACAGGCACGCAAAGCCCTGGTGGAATCCCTGCTGCTGCATCCGCTCGTGGATTTCGCCGTATTTCTCCTGCGAGAGGAACGACGACAGTTCCACCACCTGTTGCCCGACTTCGGCGGTATAGAACATCTCCTTGGGGGTGAGGTCGGCAGGATTGCGCAAATCGGAGATTCTGACATCGCTGGTCTTGAGATTGAGCTCGCATAACAGGTTACTCTTGGCCGAACTGGTGAGGCAGTAGGTTGTGGGGTCGGCGATGCCGTCTTCACAAACGTGTTCGATGAGTTTCTTCACCATCAATGGATGGTCACCACTGCGCAGCGCACTGCGCGCCTCGCTGAAATGGCTCTGGCGGGTGAAGAGCAGGCTCAGTTCGCCGTAGCGGATGCGGTTATAGTCCTTATTGACGCAGAGGTGGATGAAGAAGAAAAGAATCATCCAGTTGTCTCCTCTGAGCTTGAGTGCGCGAAGGCGCTTGACAAACTCCAACTTGGGATTGGCGGCGACAAGGTCCTCGAGTTCCTGACGCACCTCATAGAAGGTGGCGGCATCATCAATCAGGTCGTTGAAAATGCGGTTCACCGCCTCGAAGAAATCAAACACATCGAGCCCCTTGATCCTGGGCAACTCGGGAACCTCGTCATTTTTCAAGGCCTTGAGCACATCACGGGGGACGCCGACACTATCCCCGTCCATTACATCGCGGTATCGGAGCAGGCGGCGTCGCACTAGCGCGTCAATATCCTTTCCGTAACTCAGCACCCGCACATTGCCTATATCGAGATGAGAAGCCAGGTCGTCATAATTGATGCGGTAGGGACCGCAGTTCAGGCAGATTGAAAACAGCACAGCCTGCACAGGGGTCACGCCAAGTCGTGACGACAATAGGGTCAGTTCAGGCTCAGCGCTCTCCAGGAATTCATCATCCAGCTCGCTGTCCTTGGACAATTCCACCACGCGCTCAATGGTTTGCAACAGCGTCAATGAGTTGACGTCTTTCTCTTTCTTCTCTGAAATCAGATTTCCGTCCAAATCAATTTTCACACTAGGAGCGAAGGGTACTCGTCTTCTTCTCATATTTCTGAAATTAAATAGTTATTAAAAGTTTCGATGGGCAAACTTGCCCACTTTCTTTATGGTAACATAGAAAGAAAGAATTCAACGGAAATCTGTTAATATTTATTAATTTTTTGCCTTTGGGGGGCCTTTTGACGCACCCGAAAGCAAAAGGAGTGGCAAGAAGAGCAATATCAAACTTGTTTGTGCATTGCCGACCTGCTGGCCATCCCCTGGCAAAGCATCACTAAAATCATTCATTTTTCAGCCCATTCGGGAAAATATTTGTATCTCACTCGCGGCCAATGACATATTTATCATATATTTGTGTCCAAAATATTACTGAATTATGAAACAAGTGTTAACATTCGCCATTGCAGCCTTGACGGCCATCACGTTGACAGCCCAGAGCGAAAGCATCCGAATCAATCAAGTTGCATTCTATCCGCAACAGTCCAAAATCGCAGTCATCGAGGGCTCTAAAGCCCAAAAGATGACCATCAAAAACACGGCCGACGGCAAACGTGTGGGCAAAGCCCAGGCCTTGAGGACCAACACCTCGCCGTGGTCGAACAAGAAACGAACCATCATCGAAATCACGGGTATTACCGCCCCCGGCACCTATGAGCTGAGCGTCAATGGCCAAAAGACCCGCTTTGACGTGCAACCTCACGCATTGAACGACATTGCTCGTGCTGCGTTAAAGGCCTTCTACCTCAACCGCTCGGGCATCGCCATCGACGGCAAATATGCCGGTGTTTATGCCCGTCCCTTAGGACACCCCGACACAAAGGTCATGATTCATCCATCGGCAGTTTCGCCTGGCCGGCCTGCAGGCACCATCATATCCTCGCCGCTGGGCTGGTATGATGCCGGCGACTACAACAAGTATATCGTCAACTCATCCTATTCGGTGGGACTGATGCTCATGGCCTATGAGCAGAACAAAGAGTATTTCAATCGTCTCAACGCCGACATTCCCGAGAGCGGCAACGGCACTGCAGACCTGCTTGACGAGCTCATGTTTAATCTCAAGTGGATGATCTCCATGCAGGATCCCTATGACGGAGGTGTTTACCACAAATTGACGACTCCCAATTTCGAGGGTTTTGTCATGCCCACCGATTGTCACCAACAGCGCTATGTGGTGCAAAAGAGTGTGACCGCCAGCTATGACTTTGCTGCTGTAATGGCACTTG